>Ga0247727_10009055_pt1 | contig 18219 bp, 10 predicted proteins | sample WisWelCaveWW1625_FD_202498 | JGI IMG/M metagenome (GOLD analysis project Ga0247727, IMG submission 202498) | Biofilm microbial communities from Wishing Well Cave, Virginia, United States - WW16-25 | ecosystem: Environmental > Aquatic > Deep subsurface > Groundwater > Cave microbial mat | place... | reverse complement strand
AATGGCATGCCGCTGTCGTACAGGCCGTAGGTGTTGATCCAGACGGTCCCCGCCTGGAGCAGCTTGGCGGTCCTGTGCGCCTTCTTGATGTCACGCGTCCAGACGGCCGCCGCCAGGCCGTAGTGCGAATCATTGGCCGCGGCCAGGACATCGTCGAAGTCCTTGAAGCGGATGACCGCGAGAACCGGGCCGAAGATCTCCTCCCGGGCGATCGTCATGTCTCCACGCACGCCGTCGAAAATGGTCGGGCGGACGAAGTAGCCCCGGCCCGGCGGGCGGTCGCCGCCGCACACCAGCCTCGCCCCTTCCGCCTTCCCCTTCTCCACGTAGGAGAGGACCTGTTTTCTCTGTGCTTCGCTGACCTGGGGCCCGATGCGGGTTTTGGGATCCAGCGGGTCGCCCTGCTGCAGCTTCGCGGTCTGGGCCTGCAGCCGGTCGAGAAAGGCATCGTGCAGGGTCTCCTCCACGAACAGCCGCGAACCGGCGGTGCAGACCTCTCCCTTGTTGAAGAAGATGCCATTCGTCGCGCCGCGGACGGCCATGTCGACATCGGCGTCGGCAAACACGATGTTGGGTGACTTGCCTCCCAGCTCGAGCGTCAGGCGCTTGAGCGTGTCGCTGCCACGGCGCATGATGTCGCGGCCCACCTCGGTCGAGCCGGTGAAGGCGATTTTGCCCACGAGCGGGTGCTGCACCAGGGCCACGCCGGCCACGGTGCCGCGCCCCGCCACGACGTTGAGGACGCCGGGAGGCAGGCCCGCCTCCGTCGCGATCTCCGCCAGGCGCAGCGCCGTGAGCGGAGTCTGCTGCGCCGGTTTCAGGATCACGGTATTGCCGGCCGCGAGCGCCGGCGCCACCTTCCACGCCGCCATCAGGATCGGGAAGTTCCAGGGCGTGATCGCACCGACGACGCCGATCGGCTCGCGCAGGGTGTAGTTGAGACAGGGGGCCCGCACGGAGATCGTCTCGCCGTCGATCTTGCCGGCCCAGCCGGCGAAGTGGCGGAAGCAGTCCGCCGCCATCGGAACGTCGACCTTGGAGGAGTCGGTGATCGTCTTCCCCTGGTCGAGCGTTTCGAGACGTGCCAGCTCCGGCAGGCAGGATTCGATCAGATCGCCGATCTTCCACAGGATGCGGCCCCGCTCGGAGGCCGGCATCCTGCCCCAGGGCCCGGATTCGAAGGCCCGGCGTGCCGCCTTCGCGGCGCGGTCGATGTCTTCGGCGCCCCCCTCCGCGACTTCGGTGATCGGCTCCTCGGTGGCGGGGTTGATCGTCGTGAAGGTGGCGCCGGACACCGCGTCCGTCCACTGCCCATCGATGAAAAGGCGCGCCGGCCGGAGTGTCGGTCGAAGTTCGGTTGTCATGGAACGCCGATGTTAGACGGAACGTTCAGGTGAGTCAACGCGCAGGGCGATCGGCGGACGAAGGGCCCGGAGCTCGTGGTCGCGCCGGGACGGGCCGTGATCCGGGACCGGGGCGGCCTGGTCGGATGCGACATCGATGCGGCGGGGCGGCGCCGGCGCGCCGGAGGCTGTCGGAGGGGCCGGTGCCGGGGAGGGCCGGCCGCGGCGCGCCTGCAGGACGCGCTGTTGGGCCTGCAGGGACCGCTGGCGCGGCGTGAACAACTCCAACGGCTCACGGTATCCGGCGGGGAACCAGAAGCCGGTGGCGTCACGCTGTCCTGGGGGCAGCGCCGTCACGTCTTCTCCGCCGATCCCGCGCGCGCGGGCGATCTCGAGCAACCCGAGCCGCTCTTCCTCGCGCGAGGCGCGTCGCCCGCTTCCTGCGACCGCCATGGGCTCCTCCGTCGTCCCCGCGGCGTCTCGACATGTAAAACGCCGACTTCACATGCTAGCAAACCCGTGGCGGCCGATGCAAGCGTTTTAATGTCGTGCTAGGCTGCAAAAGTGAACATCGTCGATCCCCGGATCGAGTCCTACCTCCATCAGATCACTCCCCAGCGTCCCGACATCCTGCAGGAAATGGAGCGTCTCGCCGAGCGGCGGAGTTTCCCGATCGTGGGCCCGCTCGTCGGCCGGCTGCTGTCCCTGCTGGCGCGTCTGACCTCCGCCCGCCACATCCTGGAGTGCGGGTCGGGGTACGGGTACTCAGCCTTCTGGTTCGCACAGGCGATCCCGGAGGGTGGTCGCGTCGTCCTGACCGATGGGTCCGCCGACAACTGCGCCATGGCGCGCGGCTTCCTGGAGCGCGCCGGGCTCCTCGAGAAGGTGACGATCGAAAACGCCAATGCACTCGACGTCATCGATCGGCAGGCAGGCCCCTTCGACATCATCTTCTGCGACATCGACAAGCGTGACTACCCGCGGATCTACCCCTTCCTCGGCACCCGGCTCCGCCGGGGCGGCTTGTTCGTGTGCGACAACATGCTCTGGTTCGGCAGGGTCGCCGGCCCCGAAGCGGACGACGATACGCGCGGGGTGCGCGAGCTGACGCGCCTGCTGTACGCCGACCCCGGCCTGCTCACGACAATCCTGCCGTTGCGCGATGGCGTCGGCCTGACCTGCCGGATCTGAGCCGGGCCCGTGTCCGAGGCCCGTAACGAAATTGCCGCTCGTCTCCAGGTCGTCGCGGCCGCGGTGCTGTTCTCCACGGGCGGGGTGGTCATCAAGGCCACCGCGCTGACCGGCTGGCAGGTGGCCAGCTTCCGCTCCGGCACGGCGGTGCTCGCCGTGCTGCTCCTGATGCCCGGGGCGCGTCGCCGCCCGGGGCGGGCGTCTCTGGTCGTCGGCGCCTGCTACGCCGCCACGCTCATCCTGTTCGTCCTCGCGAACAAGCTGACCACGGCCGCCAGCGCCATCTTCCTACAGGCGACGGCCCCGATCTACGTCGTCCTGCTCGGGCCGTGGCTGCTGCGCGAGCCCGTGCGACGGCGGGACATGGCCTTCCTGGCCGTCCTGGGGCTCGGGCTCGTTCTGCTGCTCGCGGGAGGCCAGGGGTCGCAGGCGACGGCGCCGTCTCCGGCCGCCGGGAACCTCCTGGCGGCGGCGAGCGGGCTGACCTTCGCGCTGACCGTTTGCGGGCTGCGCTCCATGGGGCGTCGCGAAGCGAAAGGAGAAGCGGGAGGCGCTAGCGCGGTCGCCGTCGGCAACCTGATCGCCTTCCTCGCCGCGTTGCCGCTGGCCTTGCCGGTGGAGCACGCAGGTTCGAGCGATGCGCTCGCGATCGCCTACCTGGGGGTCGCGCAGGTCGGGGTCGCCTACGCCTGCCTGACGGCGGCGCTGCGTCGCCTGGCGGCCCTGCCGGCGACGTTGCTCCTGTTCGTCGAGCCGGTCCTGAATCCCGTGTGGGTCTACATGGTCCACGGCGAGCGCCTCGGCGCCTCGGCGCTTCTGGGCGGTGGCCTGATCCTGGGGGCCGCGTTCGCCAAAAACGTCCTCGATCTGCGGGGCGGACGCAATTGACTCACCTCGGGGCGTGCGTTAAAGTGCGCGCGCCCATGCTGAGGCTCACCCGTCCACGTTCCACGCGACCGGCCTGGCTTCCGGTGCTGCTGGTGATGCTCATGGCGGCCGCGTGCCGCAGCGCCGGCGCGGAGATCGACGCCGTGAAGGCCCAGATCGCCCGCGAAGTGGAGGCCATGAACGCGCGCGACCTGCAGGCGCTGTCTCAGATCTGGTCGCAAAGCCCCGACATCAGCCTGTTCGACGTCGCCCCGCCCGGCCGCTTCCAGGGCTGGCCGGGGATCGCCCGCACCTTCGGCGAGTTCTTCGAGCGCATCGGAGAGGTCCACATGACGGTGGACCACGTCGAAGTGCGCGTCGACGGGATCCAGGCTTACGCAACCTACGACTGGGCGATGACCGGGAAGATGGGCGAAGCGTCCCTGGACGATCTCGGGCAGGCCACCGCGATCTACCGGCGCGAGAAAGAGGGCTGGAAACTGGTGCACGCGCACTACTCGGCGACGCTGCTGCCGCCCGCCGTCCCCGAGACGGCGCCCGCGTCCGGCGGGGCGCGCGCTCCGGCCGGCTCGAAGCCGGGCGACGCCAAGGAGAGGGGCTGATCGGATGGCGGAGCCGTGGGTCACCAGGGAAGTCCTGCCGAACGGGCTCGTCGTCCTGGTGGAGGAGGACCCGTCGTCGCCCGTCGTCGCCATCAACCTCTGGGTGCGGGCGGGGTACTTCGACGAGACCGACGAGCAGGTCGGCATCTCGCATGTCGTCGAGCACATGTTCTTCAAGGGCACGCCGTCCCGCCCGCGGCCCGACCAGATCGCCGCCGAGATCAAGTCGCTGGGCGGCGAGCTGAACGCCGGCACCTACTACGAGTCGACCAACTACTACGTCGTGCTGCCGGCGGACAACTTCCTGGAGGGCTTCACCATCCAGGCCGACGCGCTGATGGACCCGCTGTTCGACGCCGCGGAGCTGAAGAAGGAGCAGGAGGCCGTCCTGCAGGAGGCGCGGCGCAAGATCGACAATCCGGCCGCCTACGCCACGGAGATGATGTACCGCGAAGCGTTCGACGCGCACCGCATCCGCCGCTGGCGGATCGGCACGGAGGCGGGCGTTCGCGCCATGACGCGCGACGATCTGCTCGCCTATTACCGTGGCCACTACGTCCCGGAGCGCGTCATCGTGTGTGTCGTCGGCGGCGTCGCGACGGATGTGGCCCTGGACGCGGCCCGTCGGCTCCTGGGCGGGCAGCCGGGCGCCGCCGGGGCGCCTCTCGGGTCGCCCCCCGAGCCGCCGCAGACCGCCTTCCGCTATCGCCGCCTGAGCGCCGACATCAAGCGCGGCCACGTGCTGATGGGCTTCAAGGCGGCTCCGATCCTGACGGACGATGATTTCGCGCTCCGGGTCCTGGCGCACATCCTGGGCGGCAGCCGGGCCTCGCGGCTCCACCAGGCGGTCAAGGAGCGCGACGGCCTGGTGGACGGCATCGGGGCGGGGCTCGAGTCATTCCGCGACATCGGAATCCTGACCCTCCAGAGCGAGGGGGATCCGAAGACCGCCGATGCGGCGCTGCGCTCGGCCCAGGCCGAGATCGAGCGGCTGCGGCGCGAGCCGCCTTCCTCCTCCGAGATCGAGCGGGCCAGGACCGCGATCGAGTTCCGCTACCACCAGAGCCGGTCCGAGGTGACGGGACGATCATCAGTGCTGGCCTACTACGAAGCGCAGGGCAGCTATCACCTGGCCGAGGAGTCGGTGCAGCGGCTGGCGCGCGTGACCGCCTCCGATGTCCGCCGGGTTGCCGAGGCCTACCTCGACCTCGGCCGGGCGACCCTGCTCGAGTACGTCCCGGAGAGCGCGGGACTCGGCACGCCCCCGCAGGCTTCGGCGCGACTCGAGGGGCTCCGCCGGGTCGACCCGGCCCCGCCGCTCAAGGATCCGGGTCCCGCGCGACCCGCTGCCGCCGCCCCGCTTGGCGCGCCTTTCCAGCGCATCGCGCCCCTCCCCGGGGCCGGCCCGGTCCTGCGCCACCGATTCGACGCGGGATCGGTCATCGTGCACGAGGAGCGCCGCGAGCGGCCGCTCGTCACCTTTTGCGTCGCCTTCCGGGGCGGGCGATCCGGCGAGCAGCGCGAGTACGCCGGCATCACGCGGCTGATGCAGGCGACCCTCGCCAAGGGGTCGCCGTCGCGCGACGCCCGCCGCGTGGCGATCGAGATCGACGGACTGGGGACCGCCATCGAGAGGGTCATCGACGAGGATTACTTCGGGTTCTCGATCAGCCTCCTGGCGCGCCACGCGCGCAAAGGGTTCGAGATCCTCATGGACCTGGTGCGCCAACCGGCTTTCGTCTACGAGGAGATCGAGAAGGAGCGAGCGCTCCTTCTGGCGGCCCAGGAGTCGATCAAGGACCAGTCCCTGGGGCACACATTCCAGCTGTTCCGCCAGGCCGCGTTCGGCAGCCATCCCTACGCCCTGCCGACCTATGGCCTCCAGGCGTCCGTGCAGTCGCTGCGGCGCGAGGACCTGGTGCGTTGGCATCGGCTGACGGTGCGGCCGGCGACCATGGTGATCGCGGCAGTCGGCGCTCTCGAGGGACAGGAGGTGCTGGATCTGGTCGGCCCGGCGCTGGGCGAATGGCCGCAGGAGGGGTATGGCGGCTCGGAGCCCGGACAGCTGCTGGCGTGGGGGGCGAGCGAGGTGGTCGAGTCCCGGCGCCGCGCCCAGACCGCCCAGGTGATCGGCTTCCCGACGCCCGGCCTGCCGGCGCCGGACCGCTTCACGCTCGATGTCCTGCAGTCGCTCACGTCGGGGCTGGGAGGACGGTTCTTCGAGGCGGTGCGAGGCCGCCGGGGCCTGGCGTACGCCGTACAGGCATTCACCTACGACCGTCTGCGCGGCGGGGCCTTCCTGGTCTACATGGCCACTTCGCCTCGGGACGAAGTGGAGGCCCGCAAGGTGCTGTTCCAGGAAATCGAGCGCCTGCGGCACGACGGCCCGCGCCTGGACGAGGTGGAGCGCGCCCGGCGCCATCTGCGGGGCAGCCACGTGATCTCGATGCAGGGGAACGCGGCGCGCGCCTTCGCCTATACGGACGCCGAGGTGCGCGGCCTCGGGATTGCGGAAGTGATCGAGTACCCGGATCGCGTCGCGGTGGTCAGCCAGCAGGAGGTCGGCGACGCTGTCTGGCGCTATCTCGATCCTGATCGCTGCGCCATGGGAATTCTGCGCGGCGAATCACCGGCCGCCTGACCAACCACTCCTACGCGCCTCCGGGCGACGGCGGCGGCTCCTCCGGCGCCGGCGGGGGCTCGGGCTGCGGCTCCGCGGGCGCTTCCGGCGCGGGTGCCTGCTCCGGGGTGGCTTCGCCACCGGGCGACCCGGCTGCAGGCGCCTCGGGTGACGGGGCGGGCGGCTGCGGCTCGGGGGTCTTCAGTGCCGGCTGCTGCGGCGAGGCCTCGGGTGCCGGCTGGGCCTCCGGCTCGGGCGGGGTTTCCGCCTCGGGCGCCGGCTTCGGGTGCCGGCGGATGTCGCCCGACAGCCGCTTCACTTCCACCCGGCGGTTCTTGTCGCGTCCGTCCTCGGTGCTGTTGTCGGCGATGAAGTTGACCGGCCCGTAGGCCTTGGACACGAAGCGGGAAGCCGGGATTCCCTGCTGCACCAGCCACGCCTTGAGCACCTCGGCCCGCCGCTGCGCGGCGGCTCGGTTGGCGGCCACACCACCCTCGTTGTCGGTGTAGATGCCAACCTCGAAAACGACGTCCTGCCAGTAGGTCGCGGCATCGATGAGAAGGGCCAGCCAGCCCTCGCTGCCCGGGTAGAGCTCCATGCCGTGGAACTTGACGTTCTGCAGCACCTGGGGCTCCGCTTTGTCGAGGCGGACCCGCGGGCAGCCTTCCTTGTCGATCTTCTGGCCGCGCGGTGTGTCGGGGCACTGGTCGAGGCCGTTCAGGACCTTGTCCCCGTCACTGTCCTCCGGGCAGCCCTTTTCGTCCACGGTGGCACCCACGGGCGTCGGCGCGCACTGGTCCACGCCGTCCGGCACGCCGTCGGCATCGGTGTCGTGCGGGCAGCCGGCCGTCGGGCTGTCGGCGGGGTCGACCATGGCGCCCACGGGCGTTCCGGCGCAGCGGTCGATCCCATCGAAGATGCTGTCCTTGTCGGAGTCGACCGGGCAACCGGTGTCGTCCACGATGGCGCCCTTCGGCGTGTCGGCGCATTTGTCGAGGCCATCCGGCACCGCGTCGCCATCGGTCTCGAGCGGGCAGCCCTTCTCGTCCACGGGCCAGCCTTGGGTCGTACCGGCGCACTGGTCGAGACCTTCCATCACACCGTCGCGGTCGATGTCCCAGGGGCAGCCGTCGTGCTTGTCGACGAGCGAGCCCTGTGGAGTGTCCGGGCAGCGGTCCTCGAGGTCGAGCACGCCGTCGCCATCGGTATCGGGCGGGCGGCCCCCGCCGAAGACCCAGGTGAGTCCCACGTTCACCAGGATGTTCGAGTAGACCTCGGACACCGCGTACTGGTCCTCGACCTCGACCCGGAGCTGGGTGTGGGCGCCGAGCCGGTAACGAATGCCGCCGCCCGCGGACACCAGCCAGGACTCCACGTCACCCTCGTCGGAGGTGGCGAGGGTCGGGTTCGACGACCACTCCAGGAGGCCCAGGCCAATCTGGCCGAACGGTTTGAGGCGCCGGCGCTCGTTCCGCGGGTTGACCAGGAACCGCAGGATAAAGGACTCGAACGACCATTCTTCCTCGGGATCGAGCAGGATCACCGCGTCGTTGGCGACGAGCGTGCTGCCCAGCTCGGTGATGGTCGTCGAGGCGCCGCGCGTCCACTGAGCCTCGAGCTCGTAGGCCGGCGCGAGGTACCAACCGACGCGCAGGCCGTAATGCGCGTCGTCGTCCAGCTCCATCTCGTTGCCGAGGAAGGTGTAGCCGGCGAACAGCCCGAGTTCCCAGGAGTGCTTGCGCTCTTCGGCCATCGCCTCGGGCGCGAGCAGAAGGCAGGCGATCACGAGCGCGACAGGCGAGAATCGCCCGAGTCGACCAGAAACTGAGTCTGACGATCCGGCAAGAGGCATGCTCTGGTCCTGTCAGCCGCGAACCGAGTCCCGAGGTCCCGCCGTTCTCCGGCGGCCTCCGGTTCGGGCCGGTGGTTGCGCTTTGTCGACTGGCACCAAAAAGGCGGCGCATGCTAGCACGCGGTTTTTTGGACTGTCAACGACCAGGGCCGCCCGGCCCGGCTGCCCTGCGGAGCCCGCACAGCAACCGCCGGCCGGCCGGCGGGGGATGTGCTATTCTCCAACGGCCTGGGGAACAAGTCGTGCGGGGGGCGCAGTTGCGGGAAGTTTGCCGATCGAGACCTGCGTTCGGTACGCAGCTCCTGTTCGCCTCGATGCTGTTCATAGGTCTGTTCGTGGCCGACCTGTTCGTGGTGGGCCACCTGGCCTTCCGCGATCTCAGCCGCCAGGTGATCGACGAGGCGTTCAAGCACTCCCTGGCCGTCCTCCGGCCACCGCCGCTGCCTCCCCTGGACTCTTTGCTGACGGACGACGCGCCGCCCCCTCCCATCGAGCCCTGCACTCTCGGCGACCCGGTCTCGACCGAAAACGCCCCACCCTGCCTCCCGGCGGCTCTGCGTTCGGGGAGCGGCGTCTTCAGGTCGCTGACGGTGCGGCTCGAGCGGGCACTGGTCGACATGCGCGGCAGAGTCTTGTGGCGGGAGTTCCGGCATGGGAGCCTCCTGGATCCCCGTGATCGACCACCGACGCCCCTGGGCCCGGGGCAGGGCCGCGTACGCGAGCAGTGGCAGGTCGGCGGGCAGCCGAAGTCGGTGATCGCCATTCGCGAGCAAGGGCAGCCGGGCGCCAGCGAGATCCGGGAGGTGGGCATCCCCGAGGACTTGATCGAACAGGAATTGGCCCTTCTGCAAGAGGACCTTCAGACAAAGCTCTGGATCGGCGCCGGCGCCGCCGTGCTGATCCTCTTGATCGCCTTCCTCTATGTTCTCCGTCTCCTCAAGCGCACGCGCGCCCTCGAGGCGCAGGCGCAGATGGACGACCGGCTAGCCTACGTCGGGGGGCTGGCGGCCGGCCTCGCGCACGAGATCCGCAACCCCCTCAACGTCCTGAGCATGAATCTCCAGATGCTCGAGGAGGATATCGCAGGGCGACTCGGGGAGGGGGGGGATGAGGCGCGCCAGTACCTCACGACGCTGCAGGGGGAGATCCGCAGGCTCAGCAGCCTGGTGGACAATTTCCTGTCCTATGCCAGACCCGGCCAGCCGCGCTACGAGAGTCGTGACCTGAACCAGGTGGCCGCCGCCACGTGCCAGCTGGTGCGGCCCCAGTTCGAGGCGCGGCAGATCGCCCTCGGCGAGGAACTGTCGCCCTTCCTGCCGGCGGTCGACCTGGACGAACCCCTGATCCGCCAGGCGCTCATGAACATCCTGATGAATGCCGTGCAGATCCTCCCGCCGGGCGGGCGCGTGACGGTCCAGTCGGCAGTGGCCCCCGACGGCGGGGTGACCCTGGCCGTGACCGACGACGGCCCCGGCATCATGCCTGAGGACCGCCAGAGAATCTTCGACGTGTTCTACTCGAACCGCCCCGGCGGGACGGGGCTGGGGCTGGCGATTGCGGCGCGCATCCTGGAAGCCCACGGCGGCCGCATCACGGTGGAAAGCGGCCCCGATGGGAAAGGGGCGCGCTTCGTGCTGCGCCTGCCGCGCCGCCACGCCGCGGACGGCGCCCCCCCCGTGTCGGCCGGCACCGTGGCGGTGTCGAGGTCGTGAGCGGACCCTCCGAGGCGGCGCGCGCGAAGGCCGCGGCGCGCGCCGAGGTGCTGCGGCGCGACATCTGGCACCACCGCAAGCGCTACTACGTCGACGACGACCCGGTGCTCTCGGACGCCGAGTACGACGCGCTCGAGCGGGAGCTGCTCGAGATCGAAGCGCGCTTCCCCGGCCTCGTCACCCACGACTCCCCGACGCAGCGGGTCGGCCGCGAGGTCACGGGTGAGCTGCCGACGGCACGGCACGCGGTCCCGATGCTCAGCCTCGAGAACGTGACGACGGCGGAGGAGTTCCGTGAGTGGCACGGGCGGTTGATGCGGGTCCTCAAGGGATGGGAGGTTGAGCCGGTGCCCGGGGACGCCCGCATCGACCTCGCGACCGAGCTGAAGATCGATGGGGTCTCGATCTCCCTCATCTACCAGGACGGGAGGCTCGAGCGCGCCGTCACCCGCGGGGACGGAGACGTGGGAGAGGTGGTCACCGCCGCCGTGAGGACGATCCCGACGGTGCCTTTGCGGCTGCAGAGGCCGGTCCGTCTCCTCGAGGCGCGCGGCGAGGTGTACTACCCGCTCCAGGCGTTCGCCGAGATGAACCAGAAGCGCGAAGAGGCCGGCGAGCCGCCCTTCGCCAACCCGCGCAACGCCGCCGCCGGAACTCTTCGGCTCCTCGACCCGGCGCTCGCGGCGAAGCGTCCCCTCGAGCTGTTCGTCTGGTCGCTGGCGCGGATCGAGGGGGAGCCGGAGCCCGAGACCCACATCGAAGGGCTCCGGCGGCTCCAGGAGCTGGGACTGCGCGTCAACTCGACCAATCGCCTGTGCCGATCGTTCGAGGAGGTCGAGGCCTACTACACGCGATGGCGCGAGGGGCGCGACCGGCTCGCTTACGAGGTGGACGGGTGCGTCGTCAAGGTGGATTCCCTGAAGGTCCAGGAGCGCGCCGGCTCCACCGCGCGGGCCCCCCGCTGGGCCTGCGCCTGGAAGTTCCCGCCGCGGCAGGCGACCACGACGGTCCTGCGGATCGACGTGCAGGTGGGCCGGTCGGGCGCCCTGACGCCTGTGGCCGTGCTGGAGCCGGTGCGACTGGCCGGGACGACAATCCAGCGCTGCACCCTCCACAACGAGGACGAAGTCAGCCGCAAGGACGTGCGCCAGGGCGACCGTGTGCTGATCGAGAAGGGTGGCGACGTCATCCCGAAGATCGCCAAGGTCTTCCCTGAGTCGCGGGCCGCCGATTCGGTCCCGTTCACGATGCCCACGGCCTGTCCCCGCTGCAAGGCGGACGTCGTGCGCCCTGCGGGCGAGGTGATCCGCCGGTGCGTCAACGCCTCCTGCCCGGCGCGGCTCAGGGAGTCGGTCCTGCATTTTGCGGGGCGCGGGGCGATGGACATCGAGGGGCTGGGGGAGGCGCTGGTCGAGCAGTTGATCACCAGGGGACTCGTGAAGGCAATCCCGGACATCTATGATCTCGATGCGGACACCCTGGCCGGCCTGGATCGAATGGGGAAGAAGTCCGCCGCCAACTTGCTGTCCCAGCTCGGGAGGAGCCGCGGCGTTTCCCTGGACAGGGTGATCTTCGCCCTCGGAATCCGGTTCGTGGGGGAGCGGACGGCGCAGCTTCTCGCCCAGGCCTTCCGTTCCATCGACGCCCTCATCGACGCGACCGAGGAGAGGCTCGCGCAGGTGCACGAGATCGGCGAGCGGGTGGCGGCGTCGATCCGGCAGTTCTTCGACCAGAAGGAGAACCGCGATCTGATCCGGCGCCTGCGCGACGCGGGCCTGACGATGCCCGCGCCCGCGGCTCTCGAGCCGGCGGACACCGCCGGGCCCTTCTCCGGCAAGGTCTGCGTGGTCACGGGCTCGATCCCGGGCTTTACGCGCGAGGCCATCAAGAACATGATACGGGCCGGTGGTGGCCGGGTCGCCGAGTCGGTCTCGAAGCGGACCGATCTGCTGGTCAGTGGCGCCGATCCGGGTTCGAAGCACACGAAAGCGCGCGATCTGGGAGTCAAGGTGATGGAGGCCGACGAGTTCCTGGCGCTGGCCGGACCGCAGTCGGAACGGGAGGGGTGATGGCGGAAGCCCGCGGGCAGATCATCGTCATCGACGACGATGAGGGGAACCGGCGCAGCACGGAGATGGCGTTGCGCAAGGATGGCTACGACGTCGTGTCGTTCGCCTCGGGGGCCGAGGGTCTCGAGCGTCTCCGGCAGCGCGGCGCCGACCTGCTGGTCACCGATCTCCGCATGCCGGGCATGAACGGCCTCGACGTGCTGCAGCAGGCGCGGGCCTTCGACGCCAGCATCGCGGTCCTGGTGATCACCGGGTTCGGTTCGGTGGAGTCGGCGGTCGACGCCATGAAGCAGGGGGCCGACGACTATCTCCAGAAGCCTGTGAACCTGATCGAGCTCAGGAAGCGCGTCGCGGCCGCGGTCGAAAAGCGCCGCCTGTCGCAGGAGGTGGCGCGTCTCAAGAAGCGGCTGGAGGAGAAGTTCAGCTTCGGGAAGATCCTCGGCGCCTCGTCGTCGATGCAGCAGGTGCTGCACCTGCTCTCGCTGGTCGCCCCGACCCGGAGCAGCGTGCTGATCATGGGTGAGAGCGGCACCGGCAAGGAGCTGATCGCCAACGCCCTGCACCAGCACTCACCGCGCAAGGACGCCCGATTCGTCGCGGTCAACTGCGCGGCCATCCCCAAGGACATCCTGGAAAGCGAGATGTTCGGGCACGAGCGCGGCGCCTTCACCGGGGCCGTGCAGCGCAAGCTCGGCACGTTCGAGGTGGCCGATCGGGGGACGCTGTTCCTGGACGAGATCAGCGAGCTTCCGATGGCCCTGCAGGCGAAGCTGCTGCGCGTTCTGGAGGAGCGCTCCTTCATGCGCGTCGGCGGGACGGAAACCATCCACGTCGACGTTCGGTTCCTCGCCGCCACGAACTCCGACCTTGAGGCCCGGGTCGCGTCCGGGGCTTTCCGGAGCGATCTCTACTACCGGCTCAAGGTGGTCACGATCCAGATCCCACCGTTGCGGGACCGGCCGGAGGACATCCCGCTTCTGCTGCACCACTTCTTCTCCAACTTCAAGGAGGAAAACAGCCGCCCCGACCTGGTCTTCGACTCCGAGGTGATCGAGGCGCTGCAGCGGGCGCGCTGGGACGGCAACGTGCGCGAGCTCCGCAACCTCGCCGAGAGCCTCGTGGTTCTCGCTCCTCCGGGCACCAACCGGATCCGGCTCGAGGATCTCCCGGAGAACTATCGTGTTTCGGAGTCCGCGCTCGCCGCGCAGTCCCGGCCGGTGCCTCCCGCGGCCGCCGCACCACCGAGGACCATGGACGAGATCGAGAAGGACGCCATCCTGAGGGCCCTGGAGCAGACTGGCGGCAACCGCACGCGGGCGGCGGAGATTCTTGGCATCGGCCTCAGGACCCTGCAGCGCAAGCTGCGCGAGTACGGGCAACCGGGTGGTGAGGACGGGGCAGGATGAGCGTCAGTTTGGCGCGGCGCGGGCGCCATTCGGCGTTGCCGCCCGCCGTGGCTGGCCTTCAATCGGCGTGTAAGTCCGGTCCCGGGAGGTTCGACCGCCGCGGGGGCGTGGCACATGTCTTGCTCGCTGCGGAGTCATCATGAACACAGCGGCGGGCAGGACGATCGTGGTCGTGGAGGATGACGCGGCCGCGCTGCAGGCCTATGGCCGGCTCCTCTCGCGCCTGGGCCATCTGGTGCTGCTGAGGCCCGGGTGCGAGGCGGCGCTCTCCGATCCGGAGAGCCTGCGCCGCGCCGACCTCCTGATCCTCGATCAGCAGATGCCGGGGACGAAGGGCCTCGACCTCCTCGCGGCCCTCCGCGGGCGCGCCTTCTGGGCGTCCCGGACCGTCCCGCCGCCCGTCCTGCTGATTACCGCCTTCGCGGATGCGGACCTGAGGCGGCGGGCGGCGGAGCTGGGCGTGGCGGCCATCATCGACAAGCCAGTGGATGCGGCCCGGCTCATGGGCAGCGTCCAGAATGCCCTGGCCTCCGTGGGGTGCGGCTCCACGGGCGCCGTGGCCGCAGCCGAAGGGGCCATCCAGGACCCCGCCGTTTCCTTGACGATCGGGATCACGGAGCCATATACTCACAGGTCCGCGGCGGAATCATTCTCCGGTGGGATCAAGGAGTCACCTTCGATGAAGAGGCATGGTCAGCTGTTCACGCTGGCGCTCATTACAGCCGGCTCGGTGATTTTCGGCATGGTGCTGGCCGGAGGGCTCAATCTCACGCTGCCCGGCCGGGCAGCGGAGCCGACCTCCGCCGGGGACCGTACCCTGCACGCCGCGGCGCGGGCGCAACAGGCCGCCAGCCGGACGGCGGCGCCGGGGATGCCGGGGAGCTTCGCCGACATCGCCGAGCACGTCAATCCGGCGGTCGTCAGCATCACCGCCACCGAGATCCAGCAGCGCTCGCAGCGCCGGCCGTCCTTCCACGGCGATCCGTTCGAGTTCTTTTTCGGGCCGCAGGGGCCGCAGCCTCCGCGGCGCCGCGGCCCGCAGGCGCCGGATCCCGAGGAGCCGGACATCGAGCAGAGCGGCGGCTCGGGGTTCTTGATCAGCGATGACGGCTACATCATGACCAATTACCACGTCGTCGAGGGCGCGACGAAGATCCGCGTGAACCTGAGCGGTGATCGGCGCAACTACGACGCCGAGGTGGTCGGGAGCGACCCGAGCACCGATCTGACCCTGATCAAGATCAGCGTGGACAAGAGGCTGCCATACCTGTCCTTCGGTGACTCCGAGCAGCTGCGGATCGGCGACTGGGTGATGGCGGTGGGCAACCCGCTGCAGTACGAGCACACCGTCACCGTCGGGGTCGTGAGCGCCAAAGGGCGCCGTCTCGGCGGCCTGTCGCGCGACGCGTCGCTCGACAACTTCATCCAGACCGATGCGGCCATCAACTTCGGGAATTCGGGCGGCCCGCTCGTCGACATGGCGGGCAACGTGGTCGGAGTCAACACCGCCATCAGCAGCGTCGGCCAGGGGATCGGCTTCGCCGTCCCGACCAGCATCGCCCGCGACGTGGTCGAGCAGCTCAAGTCGAAGGGCAAGGTTTCGCGCGGCTTCCTCGGGATCACCGTGAACGAGATCTCGCCCGACCTGCAGGAGGCCTGGGGTCTGACGAGCGACCGCGGGGCGGTGGTGCAATCGGTGACCCCCGGCATGCCCGCCGACCAGGCCGGCCTGAAGCGGGGCGACATCATCACCGCGATCGACGGCCGGGACGTCAACACCCACGACGAGGTGGTGCGTCTTATTTCCTCCAAGGGACCCGGTTCGAAGGTGCGGCTCACCGTCCTGCGGGGCGGGCAGGAGATGTCGGTCACCGCCAGTCTGGGCGACCGCGAGGAAGGCATGGGCGTCTCGCGCGCGGCCGGGTCGGGAGGAGACTCACCCAAGGACTCGAACGAGACCAAGCTCGGCATCACGGTCGAGGACCTCACTCCGCCGATCCTCCAGGAGCTCGGGCTCGGGAGCGACACGGACGGCGTCGTAGTGACGCGCGTGTCGCGCGTGTCGGAGGCCGCGGAAAAGGGGATCGGCGACGGCGACGTCATTACCGAGGTCAACCGCGTGCCCGTCGCCGGCCTGTCCGATTACCGGCGGGAGATCCGCAAGGTCAACCCCGGCGGGCTGGTCGTGCTCTACATCATCACCCCGCCAAGCCGAACGAACGACTCCGCCATCTCGCGCTACGTGACGCTGCGCGTGCTCCAGGAAGACTGATCCGCCGCACGACGTCCTCCGGCGGGGCGCCCGCGCGAAGCCCGTCGGGAAGGGGCCCGGTCACAGGGCCCCTTCTCTCCTGCCTTTGGATTTCCGCTCCCGCATCCTGTTCCACGAGCCGAAACCCCGTAACTTTCTCGCCCCGAGGAACGACTGCCTGCTCAGGGAGGAAGCCCGGATCGGGACGGAATCCCGTCCCTTGAAGGCCCGAAACAAGTTGACGGCACGGCAGTTCTGGTAGTACATGGAATCATACGTGGGGCGCCGCTTCGTCGCCTCTGTTGCTCGCCGCCAACAGAACGCCGGTTCGGGGCAGATGCCCTGAGTGGCTTGGCACTCGGAGGGTCGCCATGGCACCCACTCCGGACAGTCGGCTGAAATCTCTCCTCGGGCTGTGCTTCGTGCTTCTTCCCGCCGCGCTGGCGGCCGCCTCGGGCCTCCTGCTCTGGGCCAGCCGGCCCTACATGCTGAACCCGACGGAAGAGAACGAGATGGAACAGCGGTACCTGGCGGAGGAGGCGCGGCGGGTGGCGAGCATGCCCCTGCCGGCGGGCTACATGCCGCTTCCTGAGAACTCGCCGTTCGGCGGGGCGTTCAGGGCGAATCGCGTGTCCGGCGATCTGGCGAAGGAGATGCTGCGCTCGCCGATCGGCGACGTGGCGTGGGACTTGGACGGCGATCCGTTCATCCAGAGCCTGAAGCCGGGGCTGCGGTGGGGGCAGAACGAGGCGTCGAAAGGGCCGAAGGGGCAGCTGCGCCCGGGCTTGAACTACGTCCGTTTGAGCCAGGCGACGGTGGAGGCGGGCGGCCTGGACGCCGCGCTGCGCTCGGTGGCCGACAACGCGACCATCCTGTCGGTGCTGCCGAATAGGACCCTGCTGGTGAAGGTCGAAGCCAACCGGATGCAGGCGCTGCGGAGCTTGGCGGCGGTCGATCGGACGGCGCCCTACCTGCCGGCGATGAAGATCTCCCCGACCTATGGCGGGCGGCCGGAGATCATGAAGCGGCGGGCGAGCGACCCGTTCGTGCGGGCGGTGATCACGCTGGTGCCGGGGGAGTCGGTGGAAGCGCTGGCGGCTGATCTGCGCTCGATGCAGGGGGTGCGGAACGTCACCGAGAAGCCGTTCGGATACCAGCTGCAGGCGGAGATTCACCATCAGGCGCTGGAGCGGATCGTGCGGGACGACCGGGTGTTGAACCTGAACCCGGAGCGCGACCAGATGACGTCGGCGATGGAGGCGGTGCCGGCGACCCAGGCCGGGTCGGCGGAGGACGCCCGGTTCATCCGGCCGTTCGACGTGGCGGGCGTGGACGGTGGCGGGATCAACGCGGCCGGGCTGTCGGGCGTGGGCAACAAGAACGACGGGACGGCGCAGGTGGCGCCGCAGATCGTGGTGGTGGTCGACAACGGCATCAGCGTCGACACTCCGAACTTCTCGCAGACGGCGACGCAGGTGACGACGGGCATCTTCTCGATCGGGCCGACGCACCGCAAAGTCCATTCGATTCAATCGGTGCAGGACAGCGGCGCCTCGTGCGACGCGCCGCTGTCGGGGGCGGGGACGCACGGGCACACCGTCGCGTCGCTCGTCGGGGCGAACCTGACGCAGTTCGGCGTGTTCATCTCCAAGGCGGGCATCGGCGGCGGCGGTGAGCTGCGCAGCGGGAACTTCGACGGCGTCGCCCGAGGCACGCGCATCATCCTGGAGGACGTGGCGGGCACCGGCGTGTGCACCCTCAACGCCGTGGTGGAGCACGGTGGCAACGTGCAGCCGGGCATTCTGGCCGACCGTCTGAACCTCGCCACCTGCCCGTCCTCAGGCGGCGCCGGGGCGTGCGCTGCGGTGGTCGGCGGCGGCAGCGAAGTGCACGTGGGGATCCTGCCGTTCGGCGCCCCGAGCAACTTCTCGACGGTGCAGTTCGCGACCGACAACGGCACGTATCCTCAAGAGGCCGTGGACGTCGACCGGTTCCTGTACAACAACCGCGACATGGCGGTGTTCTCGCCGGTGGGCAACAACGGCGGTCTCGTCGGGGTCAACCGGATCGCCTTCTTCACCAAGAGGATCCCGGACCTGTTCAACGGCACGGCGATCGACGAGAACCCGAACAACCCGCGTCCGCCGCAAGTCCCCCCACCCGCGACCGCCAAGAACGTGATCACGGTCGGGGCGACGCGGGGCGAGGCGTTCACGGTGTTCGGGACCAACAACCAGGAAGAGAACCCGGCGCGCTTCTCGTCGCGCGGCCCGGCGACCGGCGAG
>Ga0247727_10009054_pt1 | contig 18219 bp, 16 predicted proteins | sample WisWelCaveWW1625_FD_202498 | JGI IMG/M metagenome (GOLD analysis project Ga0247727, IMG submission 202498) | Biofilm microbial communities from Wishing Well Cave, Virginia, United States - WW16-25 | ecosystem: Environmental > Aquatic > Deep subsurface > Groundwater > Cave microbial mat | place... | reverse complement strand
TCAGGAGCATGACGATACCGGCCAGGCCGTTGAACTCGAAGGAGGTGTGGAGGAAGACGAGGTAGGGGCCGACGAGGCCGGTGAAGATATGGAACTGGAGCCACTGCGACATTTTGCCCCAGCGGGCACTGCGGCTGCGTTTGCGGCGCGAGTAGAGCGTCTCAGTCATCAGCATCAGCAGGAAGCCGAGGATACCCAGCGAGTGCCCGAAGAAGCTGCGCGCCGCCGGGATGCCGCCGAGGGCATAGGCGGCAAACAGGTAGAGCATGGTAATCGCGATGATCGTGATCAGGGCGAGGGTGAGTTCGCGGGAGGTCTGTTTCATTGAAGGTTAGTTTACCAGCAGAGGGGGGGCAGGTCAGTGGGTTCTGAGAGCTTGAGGGAACTGGTGGGAACTCATGGGAACTGATGGGAACTCGTGGGAATTCCGCTGAGTTCCCACGAGTTCCAAAAGTTCAGCCAAAGGCTATATCAATCCTGATCCTTACGGGTTCGTGTGGCAGGAGGAGCAATCTGCATAAGTGTCCAGCCCCGAACCTGGGTTGGCCTGAGGGGCAGGCGCGGCGGCCCTGGTCAGCCAGCCCACCAACGCCGGGATCAGCCCGGTGTTGGGAGCGTCGTCGTCCCAACTATTGGTATCGTGGCAATCGGAGCATTGCTGGCCGTGGGGGTGATTCTCGTCGTCGGGTTCGTCATCCAGGTGGCAGGCGAGGCAGTTGAGGTTGGGGGCGTTGTGCTCAAAATCATCCCAGTCCTGGGTATTATGGCAGTCGGAGCACTGCCCGGCATAATGGTTGGGCGGGGCATCGGCGGCGTGGCAGGAGGCGCAGTTCGTCTGCCCGGTATGGTTAAAGGTGACGTTGCTCCACGAGGTGGTATCGTGGCAAGTGGAACACTGCCCGGCATAGTGGTTGGGCGGGGCATCGGCGGCATGGCAGGACGAGCAATTGGTAAACCCGGAATGGTTGAAGGTGACATTGGACCAATAGCTTGAATCATGGCAATTGGAACACTGCCCGGTGTAATGGTTGGCGGGACGCTCATCCAGATGGCAGGAGGCGCAATCGCTGGTGTTGACCACGGCATGGTCAAAGGTAACATCCGTCCAGGCGGTGGGCACATGGCACAGGGTGCAATCCTCCGAGAAGTGTAAATCCGGCATTAAGTCGAGGTGGCAGGCAGAGCAGGTAGTGGGGGTGCCGGCGTAGACGTTATTGGCGTGGCAGCTCTCGCATTGGAGCAGGGGGTGCGCGCCGATTAACGGGTAAAAGCTGTGATCCACGCTCCCCTCCGGGAAGGGTATGCCACGAGGGTCAATCCCGGTTAATGGGGAGTTAGCCTCCCCCGAGGCGGCCTGATCCCCCTCAGGAGAACCCACGGGGTTTCCGGGGGACGCGGGATCCCCGGAGGCCGCCTCCCCCCCTGTGAAGGCAATGCCCCCCTCAGGCCCCGCGGCGCGCGTGGCGTACCAGGCGGCGGTTAATCCGATCACAGCCAGCCCCAGCGTAACCACCACAATCAAGACAAACGAAATTTTGCGCATATTATCAGCAGTGGAACCAGTTAATCGTCGCCTGCCTCTTTCAGACCGGTGGCGTGGCATTCGGTACAGCGGCCCAGCACGTTGAAGATGTCTTCCTTGTCGTGTTGCTCGGTCATCTCAGCCGGTGCGTGGCAGGTATCGCAAGTGTAGAGAATAAAGGAGACGGGGTGGCAGGTGGCGCAGGCGATTTCGCCCTGGCCGCCATGATCCAGCGGGAATTGGTGAAAGGTCAGGGCCGCCGGGCGCCAGGCGGCAGTGGCATGGCAGTTGGCGCAGTCGAGGCCAAAAAGGCCCGCATGGATTTCCGGTTCGGCGTGACAGCCGGCGCAAGCGGTGGGCGTGCCCGCAAAGGCATGATCGGCGTGGCAGGCGGTACAGTCCAGGCTGGCATGCGCCCCATCCAGCATAAACAGCGCGGCATGATCAAAATTCTCCATGCGATCCACACCATCGTGGCAGTCCAGGCAGGCTGTGCCAAATTCGGCGGTATGCTGGGCCATAAACTCCGGCGCGGGCGGGGTGTGGCAGGCGAGACAGGTATTCATGCTGACCGTGTTGAGGTTATCGGTGTGGCAGGCGGAGCAATTGAGCAGGGTACCATCAAAATTCTGTGCGTGGCGCACCAGGCTGAACCCGGTCTGGGTGAAATGGTCAAAGGCGGTGCCGTCCAGCGTGGCTGGCGACCAGCCGGAGGGAGTATGGCAATCCTCGCAGGTACTGGCAAACAGCCCGGCATGGATGGACGGCTCGGTGTGGCAATCGGCGCACTGGGCGGGCGCGGCGGTCAGGTGGGCAAAATTATCCGCCGTGTGGCAGGCGGCGCAGGTGAGGCTGACGTGTTCGCTGAGGAGCGGGAAATCGGTGGTATCGTGGCTAAAGTTTTCCATCCAATCCGCACCATCATGACAATCGAAACAGGCGGGGCCAAAGGCCGCGGCGTGTTCCTGCATAAAGGGTTCGTCCGCGGCGGCGTGGCAATCCTGGCAGGCCGCTGGCTCCGGGATAAAGTCCTCGCCGAGGTGGCAGTCGGTACATTCCATCGGCGTTTCGTCGTAGCGCATGGTGTGTTTTGCCAGCGAGAATTGCGCCAGGGCGTGGTCAAACCCGGTGAGCGCAAACCTGCGCGGGTCAAAGTCCGCCCCGCGGTGATCGGGGTGGCAGGCCCGGCATTGGTTCGGGGCCTCCAGGAAGGCGTGCAGTCCGTCGGCATTCTTTAACTGGTCGCGCATTTCGGTGTGGCAATCCATACAGAGTTCGCCCTGTGTCGTTTTGAGCGGTTGGTGGCAATCGGCGCAATCTTCGAGGTCGGCATGTACGGCGGCCAGCGGGCCGGGGCTGAACATCTGCCCGCCCGAACGCAAATAGACGACCCCAAGAATCGCCAAAACAACAGCGGTAAACACCAACCCGGTCGGTGATAAAAATGGGTGCTGCCTGTGCATGCGACTCTCCTGACGCTGGATTGGAAAAAAGGTTACGGGGCGGCTGGCACGGTTTCCCCCCGGATGGGCATAGTGTATCCAATCTTCGCGTCCCCGCAAAGAGTCTCACTTGGAGTCAAGTTTTGTGGAAAGGCCGGAAGCAACCCTGAAAATTTAGACGGAGATACACAGCGTTGCACCGGGATTTTTGGGGTTTCCTCGTGAATTTCCGAGCCCGTGCTCTCTGTGAAATACGATACCAAAATACCCATCCCAGCCCACATTTTTCGCGGTATACTCGAAAATAGAACATATCATCTAGTTTCACCTTACGAGGAGTCTGCCATGCCCAAAGTCCACCTGCTCGTCGGAACCCGCAAAGGCGGGTTGATCTACACCTCGGATGCCGCCCGCCAAAAATGGGAGTGCGGCCCCCTGCACTTCAAAGCCTGGAACGTCATGCACCTCACGCATGATCGGCGTGATGGCCGCCTGCACGCCTCCGCCGCCCACGACGTATTTGGCCCCAGCACGCATTATTCGGACGACTGGGGCGCCACCTGGACGCAGGCCGCCAAACCGCCCGCGCTGGAGCGACCCTCAGCGTCGGGCCGCCCGCCCAGCACGGTAGAAGAAGCCTTCAACCCGGACAGCGTCGGCGGCAAGCCGGAGAAAATGATCAAGACTTGGAACATCAAACCTGGCCTTGAGGATGGCGTGCTCTACGCAGGCACCCAGCCTGCCGCCCTCTTCAAATCCACCGACCGCGGGAATACGTGGGAGATCAACGAGGCCTTCTATGACCACCCGCACCGCGGCAACTTCTTCCCCGGCGCGGGCGGGTTTGCCCTGCATACTGTCATCCCGCACCCCACCGACCCGCAGCAGATGTGGGTTGCCATCTCCACTGGCGGGTGCTATTACACCGACGATGGCGGTAAAACCTGGAACCCGCGCAACAAAAATGTGCGAGCCAGCTTCGCTGGAAGCGATGAGCCGCCGGAATACGGCCAGTGCGTCCACAAGGTGGCCATGCACCCGGCCAACCCGAACCGCCTCTACCAGCAGAACCATGAAGGCATGTACCGCTCCGACGACGGTGGGCTGAACTGGATTGACATTGGCACGGGCAAACTCCCCACGCAATTTGGCTTCCCCATCGTCGTCCATCCGCACGAACCCGACACCATCTACCTCGCCCCCGAGGAGAGCGACCAGTTCCGCGTCAGTATTGATGGCAAATTCGTCGTCTGGCGCAGCCGCGATGCCGGTGAAACTTGGGAGCCGCTCACCAACGGCCTGCCGGAGCGCGCCTACCTCGTCGTCCTGCGCGGCGCGATGGCTACGGACACCTACAAGGACGCCGGCGTTTACATCGGCACGAGCACGGGGCAAATCTTCCACACCCGCGATAACGGCGATAGCTGGAGCCTGCTGGCTGATTTCCTCCCGCCGATCTCTTCGCTGGAAGTGGCGGTGACTGACTAAGAGAAAGACCACCTTGCCAAAACAAGGTGGTCTTTCTCTTTGAGGCAAGTTTTTCTAATGGCACTGTAAAGGAAAGTTGCCCTCAACGAATGATGAGCGGTAGGTACAGCCGGACCCCAAACTCATAAGCCCCCATATCGCAGGTGACCCCCTGCGGGCGCGGTATTAAGGTATGACTTCGCCCTGGGCCGCGGCGTGAACATTCGGCATGGTACCGGGAGGACCACCCTCGCCCATTAAGGTAATGGTAAAAATGGTCGTCGCGCCAGGGGCAAGATAATTAGTGATAGGTATTGTGGTATTCCCTCCTGATTTCAGCGACCAAGCCAGCCCATTCACATTGGTTAGGGGATCGGAATTATTGTTTTGAATGGTTGTTATTACTATGGCATCTTCCGCACCCACGATAACATTCAGATCGACCACGGCTGCGGGTTGAATATTCTTGTTATGGGTAATTGACCAGTCTTTCACAAAAGCCGTGAAGTACGCAACTTGGGACGACTGAACAGGCAAAACAATATCAAAAGGATTGGGTTGGCCTGGGAAGGTTGCCGCGAATGCTGTGTTTCCCGATTTTGTACTCACGAGCTGGTTAAAGCTGTCATATGCGCGGATTTCCACCGTGATCGAGTATATAGGTGTACTTGTAACCACCATCACCTCACCTGTAATCCGCAGGTTGCCCGCAAATGTGCCGGTGGGGTAAATTTCAGAAATATAGGCGGGGGGCGAGTATGAAAACACGATTGGGAGATAGTGCGTTTCCGAGCTATCCGCCTTCCCCCCCTGAACGACCGCCACGCTCGCGAATACAGTTGCCAACAAAAGGATGCAGACTATAGCCTTACGCCTCGCCATCTTCCACCTCCAAGAAATTCATTGATCCGTGAACCACGAGCAAATGCCTGGTAAAACAATAGGGCGACCCAAAATCACGCCGGGACCGGAAAAATTGCTCAGTAGTTCTACAGTCAGCTGTGAGTTTGGATGGGAGTAACAAACGACCGGATAAATCATAGCAGCATAGGTGTCATAATTTGGATCAATTTCCGAGAAAGTGCTAGTATCCTGAAAATCATTGAGCGCCATCTTTCCATGATACTTGCTTCTACCAAGCGCATCGAACCATCTAAAATCGATGCGCGGTGATTGGCTTGGATCAAAGTAACCGGGTTTTTTGATCACTGAAAAGTACACAGTGCTAAACCCCTCAGGTAGAGAAATGGGCGTTTTATTCGCGTCACTCGAGGTCGCATCTACCCATCCCACACTTAAATTGGCTGCCGGGTATGGATCTTTACCGATTTGCGCCCAAACTGAGTAGCAAACACCGAAGGGAGTACTCCACCAAACCTTACCGTCCCATGAAATTTGATTCTGAAATTTTAGAAACGAATTTTCATAAGTCATTGCCCCTTGGTAAAGTGGTGGATCCACAGTTAATTGAGTGATTTGCAATGCGTTTTTATTGATCAATAAATTCACTTCCAAGGAATTAACGTTCAGATAATATTGGTTTCTCTGAATACCAATGGCGCCTTTGAGGTTTAGGCTGTGGGCTGTATAAGGCGGCGTCTCCGGAATGTGGATACAAGCATGAACATCATGCACCCCTGTTTGCCAGTTTTCAAGATTGCATTCAAACGGCGCAAGCCGGGTAACCCAGCATAGGTAGGAATTCCACCAGGATAGACCGAGTCGGAAGTTGTCCCATCCACCGGCCCATATTTTTGGTTGGGGTTGGGGTGGGATGCCCACATTTAGATCCAACTCCCACGCATATCCAAACTCACTTAGAAGAATATCTGCCGGGAGTGGGTTTGCAGCATGGGTGTTTCGATACCATTGAACCCCATCTCGAATTAGGAAGGCATCATAAGCAACAGAAAATAATGGGGATGTAATAGCTGTATTGGTGATTGGATTCTCTGAATACCGATGAATATGCAATGTCTTCATTTCCTCTGGGGAAATGGTTTGCACAGATGGGCAACCACCCAAATTAAAACCGCCATTATGAATGCGATCAAAGAAAGTTATCTCAAAAAGATTTCCGCTATTACTTCCAAGCTGAGTATGATGCGAGACAGGTGGCAGCACTATATGGCCCCTATTTGCCCCTTGTGCTTGGTCTCTCAAACGCAAATAAACATAAGCTAATACTTCAGCATAAATACGTGAGTAAGCCCCTACGCCACAATCTAGAGTACAACCTGGGCATAAACTTATTGGCTCCCAAAATTGATTTGGGGAAATGCATTGAAATTGAGAATCAATATCTCGATTAATAGGATCCCAGCAACTACAAATTTGTGGTGGTGGTTCAGGCCAAGGTGGAGGTTGGGTTGGGCTAAGATTCGATCCGGTTTCTGGCTCATTGCCTACGTAGTAGATTTGATTCGTATGTTCAAGTTGATAGTGATCCAAAAAATTGAAGTATGGTGAATCCGAGATATTTATCCGTGCAAATTGAGTATTATGGGCAGATATTTGCCGGATGGTGCAACTGTTGCCAGCCTCATTATCTGCGATGTCACACCATGCTGCTTCAGCAGTTGGACCATGCCTGTATTTGTTACTATGGACAAGTTGCTGTTGAAACACGGGTGTCCCAACTGGCAGCCGAAGTACCGTTTGTGCAAAACTCGCCGCATTTTTCACGCGGGCATTGGAAATTCCCAACTTTTGAGTAACCGCACCGAACGGCATGATCCACCTCCTCACTTGCCGCTATTGGGCAGGCTGATTAACAATTCTTCCGTGACGTTTTGCGTTTCCTTCGTTTCATTACAGCGATACACATATTCCCCCAGCTCCAACATCCAGCCCGCCTGCGCTGTATTGCCATAATGCCAGTACCCTGCCGCGGGATCTTCGGCATGAGGAGGCCAGCCGCTTTCCACCAAATCTTCCGGCTGGTAAGCAGGCGAGTTGGCGCGTGGGAAATAAAAATAGGCTTCGCTGCGCGGGCGCAACATCTCCGGCGGTGCGCCCGCGTTGGCGCGGGTGGGGTACAGCGGTTCGGGCACGTCCCGGTAATCCAGAGTGATGTCCGCCAGATTGAGTATATCAACTTCACTCCACCCCACCACCAATTGCACGCTCGTTACCAGCCCCCGCCCAACATCCACAGTCAGCGCTACATCCGCCCCCATGCGTTTGCTGGGCGATTGGTTGTGTGACAGCACAAAGCCAGTCAATGCGTCCTGTGTTCCAGAGAGCTTGATGAAAGCAGCATCAAGATTCAATGCCATCCCCAATGCCTTGACTTCCGCCTCCATCTCCAGAAACATGGCATCCGCCAAGGCGATTTTAAGTGCATCTTCCACAGAGCCGGGTGTGGTTTGGCCGAAGTTGGGCGGGTTGAACAGGTTGAGCGGCGCGGTGGCGAGTAATGCACCGCCTGCGACCATCCCGCCCACCTGCAAAAACTCGCGCCGGGAGAGCGATGGTTCGGGTTGTTGTATGTTTGGTTCGGGGCATCCGCAATCGTTGGGAACAGACATGGTTCATCCTCCTTCCAATGCCGTTTACGATGTTTGTGGTTGGTTTGCTGTGGTCTTGTTTGGGGAATTCCCCCTCAACAATCACACTTACAGCATACAAAAATTGCAAGGGTTTGTCAATCCCCAATTTCCTCGCGCGCCTCGGTGAACCCCGCGCCCCCCTGTGGGCGGGTAAAATTCCCCGCGTGGATCAATCCATCAGCGGGAGCCGCTATCATCTGCTTGAAAAATTGGGCGAAGGGGGCATGGGCGCGGTCTTTTGGGCCAATGACCGCCTGACTGGGGATATGGTCGCCCTCAAACGAGTCATCGGCGCTGAGGAGCGCACCCCCAAATTCCTCGACAGCGAACACGCCCGCCTCACCCTCGCCCAGGAATTCCGCACCCTCGCCTCCCTGCGCCACCCGCACATCATCAGCGTCCTCGACTACGGCTTTGACGCCAACCGCCTGCCCTATTACACCATGCCGCTTCTTGAGGGCGCGCTCCCCGTCACCACCTATTCCGCCAACTGCACCCCGCTCGAAAGAGCCAGCCTGCTCATCAGCGTCCTCCAGGCGCTCTCCTACCTCCACCGGCGCGGCATCGTCCACCGCGACATCAAACCCGAAAACGTACTCGTCACCCCCGACGGCACCGTCCGCCTGCTCGACTTTGGCCTGGCGCTCTCGCTCGCCCACCCCACCGACGACGGCATCACAGGCACCATCGCCTACATGGCCCCGGAAGTCCTGCGCAACCGGGCGGCCACCCCCCGCTCCGACCTCTTCTCCGTGGGCATCCTCGCCTGCGAAATCCTGACCGGGCATCCCCCCTTTGGGCGTGATCCGCGCGCCATCCTGCTCAACATCCTGGGCGGGAACGCGGACCTCTCCGGGGCCGCGCCCCCCCTGAGGGCATGCCTCGCCTCCCTGTTGGCCCCGGACCCCAACGACCGCCCCCGCGACGCCGAGGCGGCCATTGAGCTTTTATCCAGCGCCGCAGGGATTCCCGTTCCCCCGGAAACCCGTGCAGTGCGAGAAGGCTATCTCCAGGCCTCCCAGTTTGTCGGGCGCGACGGCGAACTGCAAAAACTGCTCGGCGCGCTCGACCGGGCGCTGGCGGGCCAGGGCAGTTCCTGGCTGGTCCGCGGCGAGAGCGGCTCCGGCAAATCCCGCCTGCTCGACGAACTGCGCACCTGGGCGCTCGTGCGCGGCGCACTCGTCCTGCGCAGCCACGCCGTTGAGGGCGGCGGCCTGCCCTACCAGCTCTGGCGCGACCCGCTGCGCCGCATGGCCCTCTCCGTCCCCCTCAACGACATGGAAGCGGGCGTCCTCAAACCGCTCGTCCCGGACATCGAAAAACTGATCGGGCGCGCCATCCCCGACCTGCCCGAAGCGCCGGGCCGCCAGGGCCAGCGCCGCCTCGCCTTCACTGCCGCCGACATTTTCAAACGGCACATCGCCGCTCACCATCAGCCCATCGTCCTGCTCTTTGAGGATCTGCAATGGGCGGAGGAAAGCCTGGCCCCGCTCAAACAACTCAACGTGTTTATGAATACCCTGCCCCTGCTCTTCATCGGCGACTTCCGGCAGGAGGAGCGCCCCGAACTCCCGCGCGAACTCCCCTGGATGGAGACCATCCAACTCCCCCGGCTCGACCCGGCCAGCATCGCGTCCCTCAGCGTTTCCATGCTTGGTGAGCAGGGTGCGCGGCCGCACGTCATTGACCGGCTGCATCGCGAGACCGAGGGCAACGCCTTCTTCATCGTTGAAGTGGTGCGCGCCCTGGCCGAGGAGGCCGGCAGCCTTGGCGAGGTCGGGACTCTGACCCTGCCCTCCGCCATCTTTGCGGGCGGGATGGATCGCCTGATTGAGCGGCGGCTGGGGCGCGTCCCCTCCTGGGGCCAGCCGCTCCTCGACCTGGCCGCCATTGGCGGGCGGCAGTTGGATGTTCGCCTGCTCCAATATCTGGTGGAGACCTCCGGGGGTCTGCTCCCCCCCGGATCCCGGCTGGATGCCTGGCTGATCGCCTGCGGGCAGGCCGCCGTCTTTGAGGTTCAGGAAGACCAGTGGCGCTTCGCCCATGACAAGCTGCGCGAGGCCGTCCTGCTCCGGCTGGACATCACCGAACTGCCGGGATTTCACCGGCGCGTGGCGGAGGCCATTGAGGCCGTGTACCCCAGCGACGAGGCTTACGCCGCCCCGCTCGCCGACCTTTGGCACGCCGCGGGCGACGCCGGGCGCGAAGCCGTCCACACCCTGATCGCCGCCGGGCAGATGCACACCGCCGGAGAATCGCACGCCGCGCTGGCCCTCATCGACCGCGCCCTCCTGCGCACCGGGCCGGAACACGCCGTACAGGCGGGCAAATTACGCGCCCTGGCCGCCGCCATCCGCCTCGCCCTCGGCCAATCGTAGGGGCAGGGCTTGCCCCTGCCCAAGTCTTGCCCCTGCCCGCCCCACCCGTGGACCTCCCTTCCTTCCAAGCCCTCCTCACCCCCGCCGGCCAAACCGCCCTCGCCGCCGCGGCTGCCCTCCAGCCGCGTGAACCGGATTTCCTCACCCATTACCAACACCTCGCCAAAACCCACCCGCCGGAACTCGTCCGCGCCGCCCTGGAAACGGCTATCCTGCGCACCGAGGCCCACGCCAAATTTCCCCCGGAAATTGCCGGTCAACTGTACCTCACCCGCGAAGCCCTTGAACAGGCCTCCCCGTGGGCAGTCTCGGCCCACCGCGCCGCCCGGTTCATGGGGTTTGACCTGACCCTTGATCTGGCCTGCTCCATCGGGGCGGACACCATCCACCTTGCCCCTGCCTTCGGGATTGACCGTGACCCCCTCCGTCTGCACATAGCGCGCGCCAACCTCGCCGCGCTCGGCCTCCCCGCCCACTTCCTCCTCGCCGACCTCAATCACCCGCTCCCCGTCTCTCCGTCCCCCCTTCCCCGCGTCTCTTTGTTTTTCGACCCAGCCCGCCGCACCGATCATCGCCGCGCTTACTCCGTCCGCGATTACTCCCCCCCGCTCGACGTGATCAAAACCTGGCTTCCCCATATCCCTGCCCTCGGCGTAAAAATCTCCCCCGGCGTGAATCTGGACGAATTGACGGATTACGACTGCGAAATCGAATTCATTTCCCTGAACGGTGAATTGAAGGAAGCCTGCCTGTGGTTTGGCCCGCTCAAAACTGCCGGGCGGCGCGCAACCCTCCTGCCCGAAAATGCCACCCTGACCGCCGACGACCAACCGCCGTCCACTGTCAGCGCGCCGCGGTCGTTTCTGTACGAACCCGACCCCGCCATCCTGCGCGCCGGTCTCGTCGGCACACTGGCCGCCCAAATCAGCGCGGCCCAGCTTGACCCGACGATTGCCTACCTCACCAGCGGGACGCGCGTGGCAACGCCCTTTGCCCGGAGTTGGGAGGTGGTTGATTGGATGCCATTCAGCCTGAAGCGCCTGCGGGCCTATTGCCGGGAACGCAACATTGGCCGGGTGACAGTCAAGAAACGGGGGTCGGCGATCACCCCGGAGGCGCTGATCGCCGGTCTGAAGTTGAAGGGGGATAATGAAAGGGTACTGGTACTTACCCGTTGGAACGGGAACCCGGTGGTGCTGGTTTGTATGCCGTATGCGTAGGGGCGGGGTCTCCCCGCCCACGTTTACATTTCAACGCATCGGGGGCAGGGGGACCCTGCCCCTACGTTAGATTGATCAGCGCATAGATTTCCCGCTTTTTCCAACCGCTCTCAATTGCCAGCCGCTTTGCCAGGGCGGACGCTGACTCCCCATTTTTGATCCCAACCTGAATCTCAGCCGATATTTTTGCCTCCGTCCAGGGTTCATCCTCATCCGGGGATTTCCCGGCGACCACGAGGGTGATTTCCCCCCTTGGGGGCGCGGCTTCGAAATGGGTGCGCACCTCCCTGAGGGTGCCGCGCACGATCTCTTCGTGTAATTTGGTCAGTTCGCGGGCCACGGCGATTTGCCGGTTGCCGAGCACAGCCTCGAGATCAGCGAGGGCTGCGGGGAGGCGGTGCGGCGCTTCGAGGAAGATCAGGGTGTGCGGTTGGTGCGCATTGGCGGCGAGCAGGTCGCGGCGGGCTTTGGCTTTGCGCGGCAGGTAGCCGAGATATAGGAAGCTGTCGGTGGGCAGGCCGCTGGCGGCCAGGGCAGCAATAGGCGCGCTCGGGCCGGGCACCGGGCTGACGGTATGCCCGGCGGCGAGGGCGGCGCGCACCAGCTCATAGCCGGGGTCGTTGATGCTGGGCGTACCCGCATCGGAGACGAGGGCTATGTCGCCCGTTTCCAGCGCGGCGAGGATGTGGTCAAGCTTGAGCGCCTTGTTATGGTCGTGATAGCTGGTGAGGGTGGTGCGAATGCCGTAGCGGGTGAGCAGTTTTTGGGTGTGGCGCGTATCCTCGGCAGCGATTAGCTGGACCCCGGTGAGGGTGCGCAACGCCCGTGCGCTGATGTCATCGAGGTTGCCGATGGGGGTGGCAACCAGGTGCAGGATGCTCATCGTCCTCCGGGTTACTGCCCGCCAGCCCAGGTCAGCACGTTCAGGGTGAGCGCGCCATCCCCGGCGTTGAACGCGGCGATCTGCATCCAGCCATAGCGGTTCTCGTCGGTGCGGTAGCAGATGTACGTGCCGACCGGGTTGGCTTCGACGGTCATCACCGCGCCGCCGAGGCTGGCGGTTTTGCAGGCGTTGAGCGTGGGCTGGCTGGCCCCATACACGCCAAAAACGGCGATGCCCTGCGGCGTCAGCACGTGATTGTCGTTGACGTCCGTGACGTAGGAAATGTCGTTCCCGGAGCCGCCGACGACGAAGAGGTTATCGAGGTTGACGACGTTGCCGATGACGAGGTTGACCGAGCCGTTGGTATAGACGACCGGCGTGGGGGTAAAGGTGGGCGGGATGACCGTCGCCGTGGCCGTGGCCGTGGGCGTGGCGGTCGGGCTGACCACTTCGATCCGGACCCAAAAAGCCGCGTTGCCCCCGATGCCAAACAACACCCCGGAGGTGTTCCGCAATTTCCAGTTGCTCTGGTAGAAGCCGGGCGTGGTGGGGGCGATCATGGGAACGGAGATGTCCACAGTCCCGCCCGGAGGCACACTACCCGGCAGGTTGACCGAATCCTTGATGCCCAGCTTGGCACCGGAATCATAGACGACGGCATAGGATGAGTTCCAGGTGCAGGTGCCGGCGTTGACCAGCCGCCAGGTCTTGGTGAAAACTGCGCCCGCGACGATTTTGGTGTCGTCGGGGATGGTCACGTCAATGGGGTTGCCCGCCTCAGCAATGTCGCACGGGATGGGGCTGGCGGTGGGGCGGGCGGTGGCGGGCGCGGGGGTGGCGGAGGGCGTCCCGGCGGCGGGGGTGGCGGTGGGGGTACCGGCCTCGGTGGGCGTGGCGGAGGGCTCCCCGGCGGCGGGGCTGCTGGTGAGCAGGGAAATCTCGGTGACGCGCGCCACGGCGGTTTCATGCGCCTGCGTGGCGTTGTTGCCCGCTGTGGGCGTGACATCCCCAGCCGGGAGGTTGCAGGCGGTGAGTGCGGCGATCAGGATGAGGAAGACCGGGATAAAGGCGAGAAGTCGTTTCGTTTTCATGCTTCTATTCTAACCTTGTTTAGTTCCGCAAGAATGGCGGTGGCAACCTGGCGGGCGGCATCCGGGCGGGCGAGGCGACGGCAGGCCTCCAGGGCTTGCGCGTATCCCTGTGGGTCGGCGAGCCAGCCCCGCAGGGCGGACGCGACTTCACCGGGGGTGGGCGCCCAGATGGCGGCCCCGTGCCCGGTGAGGTAGCCGATATTCCCGGTCTCCTGGCCGGGGAGGTGGCTGTAGAGGATCATGGGGAGGCCGGTATTGAGGGCCTCGCTGATGGTGCCGGGGCCGGCTTTGGTGACGAGGATGCTGGCGGCGCGCATGAGGTCGGGCATGTTGTCCACGAAACCGTGGATGAAGGTCGGCATGGGCCAGTTGATGGCTTCCAGACGTTGGCGCACGGCGCTGTTGCGCCCGGTGACGATGGCCAGCCCGGCTTGCAGGCTGGAGGCGGCAAGGGTTTCTGCAATGGCGCGGGCGGTCTGTTCCAGCGGCCCCATGCCGTCTCCTCCGCCAACGAGAAGGATCATCGGGTGGTCAGCGGGCCAGCCGAGGGCGGTACAGGCTGCGGGCCGGGTGAGGGCGGGATCACCAACGGGGGTGGAGAATTTTTGGGAAACGGGCAACCCGTGAACCCGGAGTTTTTCGGGGTTCAGCCCACAGGCAAGGGCGCGGTGGCGGGCGGGTTCGGTCGGGAGGAGGGTCAGGTCGGCTTGCGGGTGATACCAGTAGGCGTGGGTGCTGACGAGGTCAGTGACGATGACGATGAGGGGGGGCCGGCGGTTGGCGGGGTAGGTGCGGCGGATGGCGCGCAGGCCGGGGTCGGTGGCGATGGGGTGGAGGCAGATGATCAGGTCGGCGGGGTGCTGGCGGGCGAGGCGCAGGCTGGCGCGGCGGATGTAGGGCCAGGTGAGGCGGGTGAGCAGGCGGATGCGGCGCGGGCTGTCTATGAGGCGGTAGCCGAGGTGCCAGGCGCGCGGCTGGCGTACCATATTCGGGTACCAGTCGGGGAGGCGATGGAAGGGGTAGGGGCCGTATTGTTTGAGGAAGTCTACGGCGTCGATCTGGAGGCTGTCGCCGGATTGCAGGCGCAGGGCTTCGATGACGGCCTCAGTGGCGCTGCGGTGCCCGCCGCCGGTGTCGGAGAAGAGGAAGAGGAGGCGGGGTGGGGAGGGCATTGACTTGAGGATGGTGTCGAAAATCGTGGGAACTTGGGGGAACTCGTGGGAACTCAGGGGAACTCACGATTCAGCGGGTGTTTCGGGGCGCGGGAGGCGTTTTTTGGTGCGCCGGGCGAGTTCACGGCGGGTGAGCATGACCTGGCGGCCACAGCCGAGGCATTCGATCTTGATGTCGGCGCCGAGGCGGACGACTTTCCATTCATAGCCGCCGCAGGGGTGCGCTTTGCGCAATTGGAGCTGGTCGTTGAGTTGCAGATCGGGGAGCATGGGGGGAGAGGTGAAGAGTGATAAGTGATAAGTGAAGGGTGATGAGTGTTTAATTTGACGAAAACGAGCCATCCCAATCCCCAACCACTGATTACTCATTACTCCACTGAACCCAACACACCCGTTGTGGGTAAATATGGAGACGCACCTTAACATGCACGCTACGCCCCCCCAGCCGGGAGGCGCGGATTATATCACTGGTATAATCGCCAGCCTTATGGACGATATCACCAGCTATTATCGGCGGCTTACACCGCCCCAGCGCCTCCTCGTCGGCATCGCCCTGGTGGCGATCCTCTTCTACGTTTACCAGACCATCGCCGAAAACCCGGCCACACTGATCGCCCGCATGATCGTCCTCGTCGTCGCCTTCACCATCCACGAATTTTCCCACGCCTGGATGGCCGATTACTTTGGCGACATGACCCCGCGCGACATGGGCCGCCTCACCCTTAACCCGCTCAAACACCTCGACCCGCTGGGTTCGCTCCTCCTGCTCACCAGCGGCTTTGGCTGGGCCAAACCGGTGCAGGTCAACCCGCTCGTCCTCTACCAGGCCTCCCCTTCGGCCATGATGTGGGTCGCGCTGGCAGGCCCGGTCTCCAACCTCCTGTTGGCCCTCATCGGCGCTATCCCATTCCAGTTCAATCTCGTGGAAGCCGCCAGCGCCGCCTCCACCGGTTTCCTGCCCTCGCCTGGCTTCCTACTCACCGAGTTCATCTGGATCAACCTGATCCTCATGCTGTTCAACCTGCTCCCCATCGCCCCGCTGGACGGCGAAAAAGTCGCCATGCACCTGCTCCCGCCCGCCGGACAGGACGTCCTCAACCGCCTGCGCCCTTACAGTTTCCTGCTCCTCTTCGGGCTGATCTTCCTGTTTCCCAGTTTCCTCGGCGTCCTGATCGGCGCACCGGCCAACTTCCTCCTCAACCTGCTGGTGCAATGAAGCGCTGGCCCTACCGCCTCCGCCAATTCCGGCTGGCCCTCACCGCCCGGCCCGACCCGCTCCAACTGGATGAAACCCGCCGCCTGCTGACACCCGCCCAATACACCCTGTTCACCCGGCTCCAGCCCTCCGAGCAGGCGCATGCCATTGCGGTCCTCCAAAAAGTCCGCGAGGATGACAGCCATCCCGACCTGCTGACCGCCGCCCTCCTGCACGACATCGGGAAAATTGTCCACCCGCTCAAATTATGGGAACGTATCTACATCGTCCTGACCCCAAAAACCCGCGGGGCCGCCGGGCCCCGCGCTACCCAAAAGGGGTCACGCCCCCTGAGGGGTCCCCTCCGGGTGGCCGCCGAACATCCCGCCTGGGGCGCGGATCTGGCCCGGCGGGCAGGCGCGTCCCCATTAGCTGTCAACCTCATCCGCCGCCACCAGACTCATCCCAATGGCAAACCCATGAACCTTGAAGATCGCCTGCTCGCCCTCCTGCAAGCCGCGGATGACGCGAGCTAAAGACAAGTGACAGTCACCTGGCAGGTGACTGTCACTTCATTATCAGGAACAAAGGAAAAACCATGCCTGTAAAAATCACCATCGTCGGCCTCGGCAAAATTGGGGCCTCCGCCGGGCTGGCGCTTGCCAAACATACCGACCAGCTCCAGCGCACCGGACACGACCTGTACCCGGAGACCGCGCGGCGCGCCCAGCGCATGGGCGCCATCGACAAAATCGCTTATAACCTGCCCGGCTCTGTCGCCGATGCCGACATCGTTTTCCTGGCCCTCCCCGTTGATCAAATCCGGGAGACCCTCATGCACATCGCGCATGACCTCAAGGACGGCGCGGTGGTGATGGACACCTCCCCGGCGAAAACGGCGGTGGCCGGCTGGGCGCGCGAGTTCCTCCCTGAAAGACGCTATTACGTCGGGCTGACCCCCGTGATCAATCCCAAGTACCTCGACCTGGCCGAGGCCGGGACGGATGGGGCGCGCGCAGACCTTTTCGCCGGCGGGCTGATCGGGATCGCCGCACCCCCAGGGACGGTCTCTGCCGCCCTCAAACTCGCCACCGACCTGACGACCCTGCTGGGCGCGAAACCCCTGTTTATGGACATGGTGGAAGTGGACAGCCTGATGGCGGCCACGCACCTCGTGCCGCAATTGGTGGCCGCCGGGCTGGTGGGGGCGACGGCGGGTCAGCCGGGCTGGTTTGAGGGGCGCAAGATCGCCGGGGCCGGTTATGCGCGCGGCGTCTCGGCGCTGGCGCTCGGCGACGCGGCGGCCGGGCTGGCCAATGCCGCCCTGATCAGCCAGGAGCATGTGCTGCGGGCGCTGGATAATGTCATCCGGGAACTGGTGGCCCTGCGGGAAACGATTGCGGAGGCAGACCGGGAGGCGCTGACCGGGAGGCTGGGCAAGGCGCAAGCGGCCCGCGACGAGTGGCATGCTCAACGGATGTCGGGCGAGTGGGATGACCAGCCGCGCGGGGCAGTGGACCTGCCCGGCACATCGGAGCAAAAATTGCGCGGCTGGCTGCACCTGGGCCGCAAGCGGGGCGACGGCCCCGGCCCTCTGCCGCCGATCAAGTAGGCACAGACAGACCTGACAGGTTTCAGCGAGGCACGACCATTTGAAAGGTTTCTTGTAAAACCTGTCAGGTCTTCAGGGGAATGAGAAACTATTCCTCCTTGACGATCACCAACGCCAGGATACCCACCGCGGCAAGCAAACTCCCGGAATAACCGGTCAGCGAGTTGACCGAGTAGCCGATGAGCGGCTCACTTTGCAGGCGGCCCTGGATGATCATGACATTGAGCAGGGCTGGGTAAATCATCAGGGCCACGCCCATGACAATCAGGAGGATGGACGCCGCGGTACTCCGTTCCCCTCTTAGTGAAAACCGGAAGAGGAGGAGCCAGATAATGCTCACCACCAACCGGGCGATGATGGCCAGCCAGAGTTCAAAAAAGGTGCGGTTCGGGTTGGCCGTGAGACGCCCGGCCATACCGTTGAGCCACAGGTCGATCAGGTACGTGCAGGTGATGGTGCCGACGACCCAGCCGAGGGTGAGGAGGAATTTGTTGTTTCGGTTCATCGGCCAGGATTTTACCGCGGCCCGGCTCGAAAAGGAAAACTCCCGGCAGTACGGTATGGCTTTTTCAAGAAGGGTGATTTACAGTGAGCAGTAGGCTAAAAGCTTCGGCGAGATGACCTTCGTAGTATCGCCGGGCCTTTGCGGCGTTGCAATGGCCAGCTCGTTTGATCAAGCCGATCAC
>Ga0247727_10009053_pt1 | contig 18220 bp, 17 predicted proteins | sample WisWelCaveWW1625_FD_202498 | JGI IMG/M metagenome (GOLD analysis project Ga0247727, IMG submission 202498) | Biofilm microbial communities from Wishing Well Cave, Virginia, United States - WW16-25 | ecosystem: Environmental > Aquatic > Deep subsurface > Groundwater > Cave microbial mat | place... | reverse complement strand
GTGGGCAACCAGGAGTGACCGGAACGCCGGCTTCGATCGCGTCCACCCGGACATCGCCCACGGCGGTTCATGCGCCCGGCCTCCCAAAGTGATCTTTGTCTGGTCCGTTACTCGGACGGACTCCTAGTCGACGACCAACTCGATCCGCCCGTGCGCCTCGCGCAGGGCCGCTTCGACGGCGGCGGGCGTGTCAGCGCGGGCGAAAATGAAGCCGGGGTAGGACGATCCTTCCGGCCAGGGCACCAGCGACTTGCCGATGGTGGCGCTGATCGTGATGTCGACGATCCCGGGCACCTCGCGGGCGGCGGCCACGCCGCGCACCTCGCGGAGGACGCCGGCGCGCGGCACGGGCATCATCATGACGCCGGCCGGCTGGCGCTCCCGCTCGTAGGCCTCCACCCCGCGGCCGAGGGCGTGCATCAGGATCAGATCCTCCAATGTGATCCCGGCGCCGAAGCGCAGAACGCGGCCGCACAGGCCGCCGATCGATCGTGCCGCCATCTCGATGAGCCAGGGACCGCGTTCGTCCAGCCGCAGCTCGGCGTGCACCGGCCCCTCGACGAGACCGAGAGCCGCGGCGCCCCGCTCCGCCGCCGCCACGACCGACTCCTGGACCGCGTCCGGCAGGCGCGAGGGGGTGACGTAGATGGTCTCCTCGAAGAACGGGCCGTCGAGAGCGTCCGGCTTGTCGAAGATCGCCAGGACCTTCAGTCGTCCGCCCGCGAGAAGCCCTTCGAGCGCCACCTCGACACCAGGCGCGAATTCCTCGACCAGGATGGCAGTGCGCGGGTCGGCCGTGTCATGGGGGCGGATGCCCCCAGGCTCGGCACGGTCATCGGGGCCGATGCCCGCCCGCTCGGCGACATCCGGCAGCCGGAGCAGCGCCTCGATGCGCCGGAATGCCGCGGCGAATTCAGCCGCCGTGTCGGCTCGGATCACGCCGCGGCTGGCGGACAGGAACATCGGCTTCAGGACGCAGGGGTAGTCCTGCTCACGCGCCAGCGTTTCGAGCGCGGCGTCGTCCGGCGAGGGGACCGCCGGGACGAGACGATGCCGCGGGGTCCTGACACCGGCGGCGCGCAGGCGCTCGCGCAGGACGTCCTTGCGGCGCGCCGCCAGCGCCGCCCCGGGGGGGTTGTGCGGCAGGCCGAGCAGTGCCGAGGCGTGCGCCGCCACGAGCGCCGTCTGATCGTCGGTCGGCACCACGGCCGCCAGCGGGTGCCGGCGGGCGAACTGCGCGATCTCCCGCGCCGCGGCGCCGGCATCCGACAAGGTGAGCGTGACGGTGCGCCCGGGGGCGATGCCCTCGAGGGCCTGGGGGCGCTCCGATCCGACGACGGTCTCGACGCCGAGGCGCGCCGCCGCCTCCAGGAAATCATGGGCCTTGTAGGTGTTGGTCGGCAGGAGCAGGAGAACGCGCGGCGCGCTCACCGTGGATGGGACGCACCCTTCAGGCGCGCTCCTCCATCGGCACGTAGTCGCGGCGCGCCCGGCCGGTGTAGATCTGGCGCGGGCGGGCGATCTTCTGCTCGGCGTCGAGGAGCATCTCCTCCCACTGCGCCAGCCACCCGACGGTGCGGGGGATGGCGAACAGCACCGGGAACATCTCCACCGGGAACCTCAGGCTCTGGTAGATCAGCCCGGAGTAGAAGTCGACATTGGGGTAGAGCCGCCGCGTCACGAAATAATCGTCCTGCAGGGCGATGCGCTCCAGCTCGAGCGCGATGTCGAGGAGCGGGTTGCGGCCCGTGACCTCGAACACCTGGTCGGCGATCTTCTTGATGATCCGGGCGCGCGGGTCATAGTTCTTGTAGACCCGGTGCCCGAAGCCCATCAGCTTCACCTCGCCCGCCTTGACCCGCCGGATGTAATCCGGCACCCGGCTCTTGGAGCCGATCTCGTGCAGCATGCGGAGCACCATCTCGTTGGCGCCGCCGTGCAGGGGGCCGTACAGGGCCGAGATGGCCGCCGCGACCGCCGAGTACGGGTCGACGTGCGACGAGCCGACGCCGCGCATGGCGCTGGTGCTGCAGTTCTGCTCGTGGTCGGCGTGCAGGATGAAGAGCACGTCGATCGCCCGCTCGATGACCGGATTGGGGCGGTACTTCCCCTCGGTCATCTTGAACAGCATGTTCAGGAAGTTGCCGGTGTACGACAACTCGTTGTCCGGGTAGGCAAACGGCAGGCCGACGCTGTGCCGGTAGGCGAAGGCGGCGAGCGTCGGCACCTTGGCGATGAGGCGGTACTGCTGCTCGCGTCGCGAGCGGGCGTTGGTGATGTCGCTCGCCTCCCTGTAGAAGGTGGACATCGCCGCCACCGTGCTGACCAGCATGCCCATCGGGTGCGCGTCGTAACGGAACCCGTCGATGAACTTCTTGATGTTCTCGTGCAGCATGGTGTGGTGCGTGATGTTGTAGACCCACTCGTCATGCTGCTTCCTGGACGGCAGCTCGCCGTGCAAGATGAGGTAGGCGGTCTCGAGATACGTGCTCTGCTCGGCGAGCGCCTCGATCGGGTACCCCCGGTAGTTCAGGATCCCCTTGTCCCCGTCAATCTCGGTGATGGCGCTGCGGCACGACGCGGTGTTCTGGAACGCCGGGTCGTACGACATCAGCCCGAAGTCGTCCGGCCCGGACTTGATCTGGCGCAGGTCCATCGCGCGGATCGTGCCGTCCGTGATCGGGATTTCGTAACTCTTCCCGGTCCGGTGGTCGGTGACGGTGAGGCTGTCCTGCGAGGGCTTGGGGGCTTCGGCTGTCTGTGAATGCGACATCAGGGTCCTCGTCCGCAATACGGCCTCCAAGGATACCGCATCCTCGGGCGGGACGGGAGCGGAGTTTGCTGATCAGCGCGACCCGGCGCGGAGCCTGCGGATGAGGCCGCGCAGGTCGGGAGGCAGGGCCGACTGGAACGAGATGGTCCGTCGGGTGGCGGGGTGCGTGAAGCCGAGGCTTCCGGCGTGCAGGGCAGCGCGGCGAATGAGCGGGGAGGGCCGGCCGTAGCGCCGGTCGCCCACCAGGGGATGCCCCGCTTCGGCGCAGTGGACCCGGATCTGGTTCCTGCGGCCGGTCCGCAGGCGGACGGCCAGGACCGTTGCCGCCGGCAGGCGCTCGCTGACCCGGTACTCGGTGATCGCCACCCGCCCCACGTCGGGGCGCTTCGTGGACCTCACCCGAAGGGTTTTCGGATCCTCCACCAGCCGGCTCGTGAACCGTCCCTCGGCCGGCTCCACGCACCCCTCGACCACGGCGACGTAATGCCTCTCCACCTCCCGGCCGGCGAACTGTTCCTTCAGGCCGACGTAGGCCCGCCCGCTGCGTGCGAAGACCAGCAGGCCCGAGGTGTCGCGGTCGAGCCGGTGCACGGCGCGCAGGGAGGAGTGCCGGGCGCCGCGCTCCTGCTCCGATTCGAGGAGCCGATCGATCAGGCTCTCCTCATCGCGCAGTCGCGTCGGGACGGAGAGGACGTCGGGGTCCTTGTCGACCACCACGACGTCGGCGTCCCGGTAGACCACCCGGTAGCCGCGCCCCGGCCTCTCGGGAGGGTTCGAGCGATAGCGCCGTGACTCGTCGAAGTGAACCTGGTAGGTCTCGCCGGCCTGGACGCGGCGGGCATACTCCCCCGCCCGCACCGGCGAGCGCCCCGGGCCCGGGCGCACCGCGCCGGCGTCAATCAGTCCGCGTGCCTGCTCGTGGGAGAAGCCTCCCCGGTCGTGAAGAAGGGCCTGGAGCGTCCGGCCGGCGTCGTCGCCGCCGACCTCGAGGAGGACGCTCTTCACGTCAGAAGGAGCCGATCGCCTTGGCCTCGGAGTCGAAGATCTCGAACACCAGGTGGAGCGACACGATCGACAGGACTTTGTAGACCGATTCGCTGGGCATGACCAGCTTGACGTCGCCCCCCTTGGCCGCCGCCCGCTTCTTGCAGGCGACCAGCTCTCCCAGCCCCGCCGAATCGATGTACTCGACACCCTGCATGCTGAGGATGATGCTGGTGTTCCCTTTGTCGAGCTGGTCCTGCACCGCCTTGCGGAGTTCCAGGTCGCCCGCCCCGAGCGTGATCCGGCCTTTCAGCTCGATGACCCGTACCTTCCCAGCCTCCTTGACCGTGGCTTTCATCGTGTCTCCTCTGTGCTCTTCAGACCGCCGACTCCGACGGGCTCCAGCAAGCGACCAGCTAAGGGCGAATCTTGCCACAGACCGGCTCCGGAAGGAAGGGTTCCGGGAAATCCGGCCCGGTTGAGAGGCGGATTGGTAACGCATATCGACCTTGCCAACGCCGCCGATGGTGGCATATTCGGGTTCGAGATCACCATCCGCAGATGACAAACTGGGGCACATCGACCCTTGCGGCCGGCGCCCTCTCCGCTCTCCTGATGACTCATGACAGCGGGATGGCGGCTGGAATCGCGCCCGCGAAGATCCCCGTCGACCTTCGGCTGCGGGGCGCCACGTTCGATCCTCTCCGCCAGCCACCAACCGGCGCCATGGACCGGTTCCCGGCATCTTTGCGGGGCCTCGGCAGTCCTGACGGGCTGGTCCTGATCCAGTTCACAGGCCCGCCGCGGGCCGACTGGCTCAGGCTGCTCCGGCAATCCGGGGCCGCGATCTTCGACTACGTCCCCCGGCATGCCTATCTCGCCCGGGTGCCGCCCGAAGCGATGGGGACGGTCCAGTCCCGGTCGTTCGTGCGTGCCGTGGTGCCCTTCCTCCCGGCATTCCGCGTCGCCCCGGAGCTCGTGGCTCGCGCGGCTTCCCCCCTCGGAGACGCGGTGCGCCTGCTCGTCCAGGCAACCCCGGACCTGGCTCCCGGAGCATTGAGCGCGGCGCTGGCTCGCGAGTCCCCGCGCTCCCTCCGGACGGCAGAGGGCCGGCATCCAGGCGCCGCGCTCGCCGAAGTCGAGGTCGGCGACGGGGACCTGGCGTTCCTCCTGCCCCGCCTGACGTCGATCCCGGACGTTGTCTGGATCGAGGAGTGGAGACCGGCCCTGCCGAACAACAACGCGATGAAGTGGGTGATGCAGACCGGTGTCCCCTCCGACACCCGTCTCTTCTCGCGAGGCCTGACCGGGAGCGGCCAGATCATCGCCGAGGGCGACACCGGCCTGGACGCCAACCACTGCTCCTTCGTGGACCCCTCCCAGTCCGTCTCCTTCGAGCTCGTCGATCCCGACAACCCGCCGGCGGTCCCGCTGGTCAATCCCGCGCACCGCAAGGTGCTCGCCTACCAGTACCACTCCGGAAGCAACACGGTCGATCAGGGCGGTCACGGCACGCACGTGGCCGGGACCGCCGCCGGCGACGACCTGGTCCACCCGGCGTCCGGATCGGATCCGGGTCTCGACACGTACGACGGCATGGCCCCGGCGGCCCGGCTCGTGTTCCAGGACATCGACCGCAGCGGCGGGTTCCTCGAAATTCCGCCCAACTACTACGGCTTCGTCCAGGCCGCCTACAACGCCGGGGCGCGAATCCACACCAACAGTTGGGGAACCGAGACGAACACCTACACCTCCCATGCTTCGCAGGTCGATCGGTTCTCGTGGGACCATCCGGACATGCTGTTCACGATCTCCGCCGGCAACAACGGCCCGGGCGCTGGCACGGTGGGATCGCCCGGCGTGGCGAAGAACGTCGTCACTGTCGGCATGGTCGCGACACCGGCCGCGGGGGACCCGAACAACCTGGTGAGCGACTCGTCCAACGGTCCCACGAGCGACGGCCGGATCAAGCCGGATGTCGTCAACGTCGGGGGATTCCCGATCCGCTCCGCGGCGAGTGGAACCGCTTGTGGGATCGCCGAGTTCTACGGAACCTCCATGGCGACGCCCGGGGTGGCGGGCGGCGCCGCTCTGGTCCGGCAGTTCTTCACCGAAGGGTACTACCCCCATGGCTACCCGGGCTCCGGTCCGGGGATCGTCCCCTCGGCCGCCCTCCTCAAGGCGGCGATCGTGAACAGCGGCATCAATATCTCCGGCACCAACGTCGATGGCCCGATCCCCGACTTCTCCCAGGGATGGGGCCGCGTCACTCTGGACGACGCGATCCCCTTCCCGAACGACGACCGCCGCCTGCTGGTCCTGCGCGACGACGATCTCACCACGGCCGCCGACGGGTTTCCGGTGGGAGCGGGAGCGGCGGAGGTCTATCCGGTCTTCACCTGCAGAGAGGACGTCCCGCTCAAGATCACCCTTGTGTGGACCGATCCGCCGATCGCGGCCGCGAGCGCGCAGGCCTGGGTGAACGATCTCAACCTGGAGGTCATGGCTCCGGACGGCACTCTCTACCTCGGCAACGGCTTCTCGGGCGGCCAGTCCACGCCGGGAGGCGCGGCCGACGACAAGAACACGGTGGAGCAGGTGCTCATCCCGCCAGGAACGGTCCAGGGCGGGATCTACACCGTCCGCGTCGTGCCGGCCGACGTGGCCGTCGGGCCGCAGTCGTACGCTCTCGTGGTCACGGGGGACGTCTCGGCCGCGCCCGCCCCGCGGCTGGTCGTGACAGCGATCGACCGGACGGGCGGCTGCGACGGCGACCTCTTCCTCGACGAGGGTGAGAGCATGACGCTGACCTACACGGTGGCGAACCAGGGGTGCGGAGACGCCGGGACCCTGGAACCCGCGCTCACCGCGAACACGCTCCTGCCGGTCGGTATCGTGCCGGTCGATCCGCCGCCTGCCGGCATTCCGGCCGGCGCCACGGCGCCCCTGTCGTTTCAGGTGACTCTGGGCGACACGGCAGGCGCCTGCGGTGGCGCTCTCCAGTTGCTCCTGAGGCTTCAGACCCCGGACGGGGCCCGGTGGGAGAGGCCCGACGTCCAGGCTCTGCGGCTCGATCCCGCCCAGGGTGCCGTCATGGTGGTCGACGACGTCGAGACCGGGGATCGAAGCGTGGCGAAGGATGCCGCGTGGGCGATCGACACGTGCGCGGCGGCGAGCCCGACCCACTCGTGGCACATGGGCCACGCCGACTGCACGGGTATCCCCCAGGACGCCGCCGCCCACGGTCTGGAGTTCAGCCTCGACCTGTCGCCCGGGGAAGATCTGGAGGCGGCCTTCTTCACGCACCGCTTCGACGGGTATTCCAACGCCTCTCTCGCGGACACCGTCCACTTCGAGATCGATCACGACCTCGACGGCTCCTTCCAGACGATCGCCAGCTGGACCGACGCCACCGCCCCGAAAGTGCTGTCCGCGGCAGGTCCCTTCGACCTGTCCACCTTCAACAGCGGGCGGGCCGCGAGCGTAAGGTTGCGGTTCCGCTTCCAGAGCGCCGCCCAGTGGGTCGGCGGGCCGAACAACGCGCCGGGCTGGGACGTGGACGATGTCCGGGTGGATCTCACCCGCTTCGGGACCTGCGACGTGAACTCGAAGCTGCCTCCCGGAAATGTCGGGGACACCCTCGCCGCGAGCATGTCGGGAGGCGATCTGCTGCTGTCGTGGTCCGCGGCGCAGGGGGCGGCCGGCTACCGGATTCTCCGCTCCGAGTCACCCGATCTCTCCAACACCGAGATCTTCGCGACGGCCGATCCCTCCTTCCTCGACGGCGGGGTCCTGCTCGACCCCCGGCCCTTTTTCTACGAGGCCTTTGCGGTCAGCGCCTGCGGAGTCGTGTCGCCGGACTGAGGGTGCCGCAGGGCTGGCCCGCGGCACGCCAACGCGCGCCAACCTAGCTTCCGCGGTCTTGCCCGGTCGGGCCGGAGGTGCCACGGCGCTCGCTGAGTGTCCGCCTCAGAATCGGGAGCACGGCCCGGTCCTTCTCGTGGCCGACTTCTTCCTTGATTTCGATGAGCGCCTCGAGATTCAAGACCCTGACTCTCAGGTCAGTGCCGATATTCATCTCGCGACTGCGGGCAAGCAGCTCCCCATAGCCGCGGTTATCGCCGATCATTCCCAGCAGATCGAGTGGCCCGCTGCGGGTCATCAGAAGTTGGTGTCCGGGTGAGGCAAGGTGTCCAGTGTCAGGGCGGATGTCCCGGCTCGCCGGGTCCCGATACCGGGCCTCCAGCTCGGCGGCGGCTCACAGCAGTCGGACGACGTTCTCGGCGCTTCGGTTGTGAACGATTTCGAGATCAAACGTGCTGATCGGCGCTCCTTGAAGGACCGCACCCACTCCGCCGAGCACGATGAACTCGACCTGGTGGGCGGCCAGCGTCCGGAGGATGTCGAGGAAGTCAAGACGCGGAGGAGGCGCCATCTCGCAGTTCCATCAAGGACCTGATGTTTCCCTGAAGGACCTCAAGCCGCTCACGAGGGCTGAGTGACAACATCCACCGGATGAGCGTCGCGTCGACACCGTCCGGGCCGTACGGCAGGTTCCCTGGCGTCCGGGGTTGACCCGCTTCCATGCCCGCATCGTTTGGCTTCACGATCGTCCCTCCTCCGTTATTGTATGGCGCGACCCCCTGCCGCGGACTAGAATATTGGCTCCCCCGCGGGTCCTCGCCCGGGGCACCATCGAGCGTCATGTCAGGAATCCAGTCGGACCCCGCGCAGCCTTCAGAACATCCCCGCCCCGAAGGGACCTCCATCCTCGGCATGGCGGCGCCGCTCATCGTCTCGTTCTGGATGCGCTCGCTGTTCACGTTCGTCGACACGGCCTTCGCCGCGACGCTCGGGGACGCCGCTGTCGCCGCGGTCGGCCTGTCGATCCCTTTCGAGTTCCTGATGATCGCCTGCTGGGTGGGCGTGTCGGCGGGGCTCACTTCGCACCTGTCGCAGGCGATGGGGGCCCGGCAGGGGGCCCGCATCGAGCAGCTCCTGGCCACGACCCGCCGGATCGTCTGGGCCCTGGTGCCGATCTTCATCCTCATCGCCGCCGGGGCGTATCTCTACGCCCCGCACATGGGCCTCGACCCGGAGGTCGCACGACTGTTCGCGATCTATGTCGGCGTCCTCATCGGGGGCTCCGCCTTGAACGCCTTCTGGTCGATCCTCCCCGACTCGCTCGTCAAGGCGCACCACGACACCCGCTCGACGATGTGGGCCGGCATCTGGTCCAACGTGATCAACGTGGTGCTGAACACCCTCTTCACCTTCGTCTTCCATTGGGGCGTGTTCGGGATCGCGTTCTCGACCGTCGTGGGGCGATTCGGCGGCCTGGTTTACGCCCTGCGCAAGGCGGCGCAGCACGAAAACGCCCGCAAGGCGGCCTGGGGCGACAGCGACCCGACCCTCGACCCGGCCCCCTTCCGCACCATCATGAGGCTGGCCGTTCCCGGCGCCTTGACCTACGTCCTGATGGCGCTCGAGACATCGGTCGTGAACTGGCTCCTCTCGACCCAGCCCGACGCAACCCCGTCGATTGCCGCCTATGGCATCTACTACCGCGTCGTGCTCTTCGTCATGATGCCGATCATCGCCACCTCGGTCGCCGTGCTGCCGTTCGTGGCCCGGCGTTACGGTGAAGGGGACCTTGCCGCGATTCGCGACGGTCTCCGCCAGGCGATGCTGGCGGGCGCGATCTACTGCGCGGCGCTGGTCCTGCCGGCGATGCTCCTGTTCGGAGACGCCCTCGCCAACGCCCTGGCGGAATCGGTGGTGACCGCGAGGCTCACGCACATCGCCCTGTGGGTGGCGCCTTTCACCGCCCTGGCGGGCATCCCGTTCCAGGTCTGCCGCCCGGTGTTCGAAGGGCTGCAGCGCGGCCGTCCCGGGCTGGTGATGGCGATCGTGCGCTACCTGGTGCTGACCGTGCCGCTGGGGCTCGCGGGGATGCAGGCGGCCCGCTTCATGGGGCAGCCGCCGCTGTTCGGGCTGCTCGGGGGTCTCGTCGCCGCGACCGCCCTGTCCTCGGGGATCTTCCTCGCCTGGATGGGACGCGCCCTGGACGCCCTGCGGGCGCCCGCGGCGCCAGGAGGAATCAGAGCCTCCAGTGCGCCAGATCCTTCTCCAGCCCCTTGATCTCGTCCACCGTCATCGCACCGCGCCAGGTCGCCAGAGTCGCCGCCACAATCGTCGTGAGGAACGCCAGGCAGGTCAGGAGCACGATCCACGGCGCCACCGGACCGACCGCCATCCGGTCGTAGATCGTCAGCAAGGTCGCCGCTTGCGTCGGGTGGATGAACAGCTTCACCAGCCAGGCCAGGATCAGGATCAGGAACATCCAGAGGTAGTTGCGCGACAGGCGGAAGCCGATCGCCTCGAAGAAGGTGGTCTTGAACTTCGGCTGGTCGAGATCGGTCGCCACCATCTCGCTCCAGCCGCTCATCGGCGAGGTCAGCCGCCGCGTCAGGAGGGGCAGGAAGAAATTCTCCTCCAGCATGCGCACCCGGGCCCGGTAGACGGCGAAATAGCGGAAGCGTCGCGCCTCGTGGACCAGGAAGATGGCGATCAGGAGGTTCGCGAGCAGCAGGATGATGTGCGGGTGCGTCGGGTCCCCGAAGGTGAAGCTGACCACGGCGGCGGTCGTCACGACCGCCCAGTTCGTGGTCGTGTCGAGCCGCATGCGCCAGATCTGGCTGCGGTACATCTCGCCACGGTAGAAGTGGACCATGGCGCTGATGTATTCCTGGCGCGTGAGGGGATAGTCTTCGAACGCCGGACCGGTGGCGCCGCCCGGCTCCTGCGGCACCTTACGGCTCGAGGACGAAGAGGACCCGCTGTCCCTTGAGGGCGTTCTCGTCCAGCACCGTCACCTCGACCGTGCCGTCCTCGATGAACTTCACGTCGAGCTCCCGCTTCTCCCTGAAGTAGGCCGGCAGGATCCGGACGTCGCGGATGCGGTCGATGCCGAACATGCTGGGCTTCAGCGTGATCGATTTCGACTGCTTGAGATTCAGGGTGGAGCTGAACTTGACGTCGCCGATCTTCTCCACCTTGTTGAAGGTCGTGAGAATGCCGCGCGCCTTCAGGCGCTCGGCCAGATCGGCCTCGTAGTACATGGAGTTGGTCGCGGTGTCGAGCTTGGTGCTGACGTCCCGGGTTTCCGCCTGGGCGGCATTGCGCTCTCCCTCGAGCTGCGCGACGTTCGACTCGAGCGACGCCTTGCGGATCTCGAGCGCCTTGATCTCGTCCTGCAGCCTCGCCAGGATCTCCTCCAGTTCCGCCTTCTTGTCCTCGAGGTCGGTCGCCTTGGCGACGGCGTGGTCGCGCTCGCCGATCAGCTTCATCTCGCGCGCCCGGACGATCGCCAGCGGCGAGCTCTTGGCGTCGCCCTGCGCGACCCAGGTCCCGAAGAAGTCCCTCGCCGGATCGTAATAGAAGAAGGCGCGGTTCCCCTTCTGCAGCCCGGTCTCCATGATGTTGAGTCGCGCCACCAGCTCCTTGGCGCGCGCCGGGGGGAGGTTGTGCTGCTCCACCAGGAACTTCTCCGCCAGCTTCATGTGCGTGTCGCCCGGCTTGATCTCGATCCCGTCGCCCGGAAGGGTGGCTTCCAGATCACCGACCTTCTTTTGCAAGTCCCTGATCGTCTTCATGTCCTCGACGACCTGGCCGAGGACACCGCGGTAGGAGGGGTCCTTTTCCTCCTTCACGAGCTGATCGAGCGCCTGCTCCTCTTCGGCGCTCAGGCCCTGGAGGAAGACCTGGGAGAACGAGATCGGCTTGCGGCCGAGGACCTCCATGCGCTGGTTGAACTGCTGGATGCGGGCGTAGATGTCGCGGGTCTTGCTGTCGATGTCCTCCCGGGCGTCCTTGAGCTCCGTCAGGAGCGACTCGGGAGAAACCGGGACCGGCTTCTCGACCAGTTTTCTCGGCTTCAGGGCGTTGTAAGTGAGCCAGCCGCCGACAATGAGAACGACCGCGGCGAGGGACAGCCCTCCCCACTTCAGCAGCTTTTTATAGTCCCGCTTCCGCCGCTCTTCGGGCAGCTTGATGTCGTCAACGGGGTCAAAGAGACTCCTCATGGTCAGTACCCTCTCCCTTGTCGAGAATTCGGGGATTGTAGCCGGATCGGCGACCTCGCGCAACACTCCAGCCATTCGGTGCGTTGCCAATGCCGGGGCGCCCTTCGGCGTCTGTTAGACTTCCCTCATGCGCGGAATGACGAGGCTGGCCCTGACCACCCTGCTGGCCCTCCCGGCCCCTGCCGCCGGCCAGGACACCCCCCCCGATTCCACGCCGGGGCCCCCCGCGGCCCGCTACGTCGCGAGCGGCGGCCTGGTCTACGAATGGGACGGCGCCTCGCCGAAGGTGGTGCGGGCGGGGCCCCGAGGGGACCTGCCGGGGGGGCCGGACACCTTTGCCATCGAGCCCAGCGCGAATGGGGAGCGCCTGTTGCTCCTCCAGGAGACCCGGACGGCCAACGGGAAGGAACGGGGCCGCCGCGAAGGGCTTGCCCAGATCTTCGTCGCCGGCAGGGCGGACCCGAGGCGCCTGCACCAGGTCCCCTTCGAGGGGCAGCCGTTCGGCAACGCCATCACCCCGGATGGCAGCCGGACCTACGTCCTGGCCCGGCGCCCGGCGCCGGGAGGGGGCAAGGGCGCCGGACGCTTCTGGATCCACGAGATCGACCTTCCGGCGGGCCGGCTCCTGGGGAGCGCCCAGCTCTCCGCGGCGCCGGTTGACATCGTCGTCCAGACGGATGGCCGGCGGGTCTTCGTGACATTCCCCGATCGGATCCAGTCCTTCTCCACCGGCCCTCTGGTCGGCTCCTGGCATTACCGCTCGCCGGGGCCGAATCGCGATCTGGTCATTCGTCCCGGCGACGGCACCCTGTGCGTCACCCGGGGCGAGGAGGTGGCCCTGTTCGACCCGGCCGTCATCGCGGCGCGTGCCGACGCCGAGCGTCATGGACGGAGCGACGATGCCAGTGCCGTCATTCACTTGCCGTTCCAGGCCCTGGGCCTGGACTTGTCGGACGATGGACGCCTGGCGGCGGTGCGGGGCCCCGACCGGCTGGCGTTCCTCGACTGCGCCACGCAGTCGCTCATCTGGCCGATCGACCCGCCCGTGGGGCTGGCCGGAGCCGCGGAGGTGCGGACTCTCGCCTTCCCCGCCGCGGGTCGCGATCTGGTAGTGGCCCTTTTCCCGGCGGGCGACGTTGCGGCCTTCCGCTCGCCCGCTCCGCCGGCAGCGAGCGCCTCCCCACCCGACCCCGCTGCGGAAAGCGCGCCCCCGACGGTGGCGACTGCGACTCCACCGGCCCCCGAGCCAGTGAATTCTCCCGATCCCGATCCCGCCCCCACGGCGATGCCGGCCGGCCAGACGGCCGATCTGAGCGGACGGGTGACCGGCGACCGATCCCGGGTGGGCGCCATCGTGCTCTACGGGCCGAACAGCATCGTGAAGGAATTCGGGCGGGCGCGGCCCGATCCGGACGGCGGCTGGCGGGCCCCCCTGCCGCCCCCCGGCACCTATCGTCTGGTGCCGATCGGCGACGGTTCGACACCCATTGCGACCCTGCCCGCGTTCCTGACGGTCCGCGTGACGGCCAATGAGGCGCTGTCAGGGCTCGACTTCGAGGTCCGCGGCGGCCCGTCCGAGTAGCCGGCCGGCGGCCGGCCGCCGATCAGCGGCCGGCCGCCAGGCCGAACGCCCAGCCGAGCAACCGGAAGGGGATCAGGACGAGGAACAGCACCAGCTTCACGGCGGCCACCAGCATCGCCACCGCCAGAACGAACGGGATCGCCAGGATCGCCAGGACGATGACGACGAGGCCGATGACCAGGAGCGCGCCGAACAGCTCAAGCAGGAACATCGTCCAATTCCTCCCCCGCTGTCGGGATCATACGCGGGGCGTCCGCCCGCGGTTCACCAGACGCGGGGAACGTACGGCATCTCCAGAACCTGCTCCGGCTCCGCCGTCAGCCGGCCTTCCTCGATCAACAGACGCAGACGGTTGCGGAGGGCCACGATGGTCTCGCCGACCTTGTCGTCCCGCGTCAGGAACTCCTGAAGCAGGGTCTTGGGGGCCGGGATCTCCACCAGCTTCACGCCCAGCTTCGGGTCGAGGCCGGCCAGCTCCCCGGCCCGCTGCACCGCGGTCGCCAGCCCGCCGACCTCGTCCACCAGTCCCAGCCGGAGGGCGTCTTCGCCCGACCAAATGCGTCCCTGCGCGATGGTGTGGATGTCGTCGAAACTCTTGCCACGCCCCTGCGCCACCTTGCCGACGAAGTCCTTGTAGATGCGCTCGAGCCAGGACCGGAAGATCGACCGCTCCTCGTCGGTGTACATCTGCTCGCTGGAGAAGAAAGTGGCGTGCCGGCCGCGCTGCACCGCGTCCGAGGTGACTCCGATCAGCTCCCAGAGCTCGCGGGTGACGAGCTTTCCAGCAAGGACGCCGATCGAGGCCGTGATCGTCCCGGGTTCGGCGATGATCCGGTCGGCGGCCATGGCGACGAAGTAGCCGCCGGACCCGGCGACGTCCGACATCGACACGACGATCGGCTTCTTCCCCTTGGTCAGCGAAACCTCCCGCCAGATGATGTCGGAAGCGACGTACGATCCCCCCGGGCTGTCAACCCGGAAGACGATCGCCTTGATCGAGTCGTCCTCGCGGGCCTGACGGATTGCCGCCGCGACCGTGTCGCTGCCCATGCTCTCCGATCCGGTGAGCGGATCGTGACGGCTCTCACCCCTGTGCACGCCGCCGACACCGTAGATCAGGGCCATTCTCGCGCCGCGGCTCCAGTAGCGCCCCCCCTTGAGGTAGCGGCGCGTCTTGATGAACGGCAGCCGGCCGCCGTTCTTCTCCTTCAGCCAGTCCTCCAGCTCGTCCCGGTAGCCGAGCCGATCGACGAGCTTCGCCTCGAGGGCCTGCGAACCCAGATACGGCCCTTTGTCGATGGCCACCGCTACCTCGTCGTCGGTCATGCCGCGGCCCTCGGCGATCCCCTGGCGGATCTGGCGGTAGAGGCTGTCGAGGATCGCCTCCATCGCCTCGCGGTGCGCCTCGGTCATCGACTTGTTGGTGTAGAAGTTCATCGCGTTCTTGTACTTGCCGATTTGGTCGAAATCCGGCTTCACCTTCAGCTTGTCGAGCGACCCGCGGATGAACGTGACCTCGGACCGCAGGCCGGTGAGATTGACGTCCCCCGGAGGAGCGATCCAGATCGTCTCGCACGCGGTGGCGAGGTAGTAGACGCCGGTTCCAGGGCCGAACTCGCCGGCCGTCTCGGTCCAGGCCACGGTCCACTTGCCCGATTCGCGGAAGCGCCGGATCGCCTCGCGGAGCTCCTGGATCTTGGCCACACCGGCTGCCGACGGCGTCTTGACCGTCAGGAGGAGGCCGTTGATCCGCTTGTCCTCGGCCGCCCGCAGAATCGCCTCCACGTAGTCGCGCACCGTCAGCGGCTTGCTCCCGAACACCTCGGCGACGGGATCGGGGCCGGATTGTTCGCTGATGTCGCCGTCCAGCACGACCTCGAGGACGCTCCCGGGCCCGGGCTGGCGGGCCCGGCGGGCGACGAACCCAATGCCGATCAGACTGACCATCACCAGGGCGACCACGGTCAGCCCGATTCTCGTGCCCCTCGTCATACAGCCTCCCTCCGGGTCATCGACCCGCGGCGCCCGGCCCGGGCAATAAGATAGAGCCCCATTCCGGCGCCGACACCGATCATACCGAAGACGACCTCCCGGCGCTCCAAGGTCAGGAGAAGTACGAAAATCGCCACGGCCGTCACCACGGGGACGGCCCGCCCACGTGGTGCGCGCTCGACGGCGGCCGGGGCCAGGCAGGCCAGGCAGCAGGCCAGGTAGATCAGCAGGCGCGATCCGGAGCTGACCGCCGCGAGGAAGGCGTAGCCGCCCAGGATCGCCAGCCCCGCGCCGAGCCCACCCGTCAGAAGCGACGCGACGACGGGCGTCCTTCGCCTTTCATCGAGGGCGCCGATGAAGGGCGGGATCTGTCCCGCGCCCGACATCGCGTAAAGCAGCCGCGTGGCTCCGAACAGGCTCAGCAGGCTGCAGCCGACCATCGACACCGCCGCCACGGCCGTCATGCCGATCCGGCCGCTCTCACCCAGCAGCAATCCGGAGAGCGACGCCAGCGGGGCCTTTTCGGAAGCCAGTGCCGGCAGCCCCCCGAGGACCGCCGCGTGGATCACGAGGTAGAGCCCGCACACGATGCCGATGGTCAGGAGGAGCGCGAATGGCATGTCGGAGCGCGGCCGCAGTGACTCCTCGGCCGGCACCGTCAGGATTTCGAACCCGGTGAACGCGAAGATCAGCAGCAGCACGGAGCGCAGGAAGGCCTCCGGCGCGACGGCCGACGGAGCGAAGCGCTCCGCCTGTATCAGGAACAGCCCCGCCAGCCCGATCAGGATGAGAGGCGCGATCTTCACGACCGCCAGGATGTCGGCGGCGCCGGATGTCTGGCGGATGCCGAACGCGTTGATGGCGATGATCACCGCGGCAAAGCCCACAATGAGCGCCGCCCGCGCCGCCGGCCGCGCCAGCCCCGGCAACAGCGCCCCGAGATAGAGGGCGGCGCCGTTCAGGAGGTTGGCGAGGGCGGTCAGGCGCGCCAGGCAGAACAGCCAGCCGGCCTGGAAGCCGGCGAACGGCCCGAAGGTCCTTTGCACGTAGACGTACGGCCCGCCCGAGGTTTCGAAGCGCGCCGCAAGCCGGCCGAGCGCCAGGCCGATCCCCAGGACGACGCCCCCGGCGACCAGGTAGGCGAACAGGCTGGCGGGGCCGATGAGGCCGGCGACCGTGGCCGGCAGGATGAAGATGCCGCCGCCGATCACGGAGTTGAGACCGAGCGAGACCAGGCGCAGGCGGCCGAGGTGACGGAGAGGAGCGACCGCCGCGCTCACCGGGTGGGAGGCGCGGCCCGGCAGACGTCGCAGGCGCAGAGGGCGCGGAGCCGCTCGAAGGTATAGATGCCCGCGCTGTGCCCGTCGCTCCAGTGGAACTGGTAGCCGTAGCGCCCCACCGGCTTGATGTCGAGGAGGCTCACGTCGGCGGGGACGCCGGAGGCGCTGATCCGCCGCTCACCGGTCCACTCGTCCTCGCAGTGGGCGCACTTGCAGGCGAGACGCAGGGGCAGCGGATCGTAGATGGCCCGGTGGCCGTCGTCCCAGAGAATCCCCAGGCGTCCGTCCGGCTGCCGTTCGGTCCGGCGCGGCTCGCTCACGCCATCCTCCGCGCGGGCCCTACGAGCCCGCCTGCTGCGCCGCCGCGGGGATCGGGATCTTGAGCCGTGTCAGCTCGGCGTTGATGACCTGCGCGAAGTCCTTGAACGGCTTGGCCCCCGACATGAACCGCCCGTTGACGAAGAAGGCCGGTGTGCCGGACACCCCGATGCCCGCCGCTTCGTTCTTGTCGGCATCGACCGTGACCTTGCCGCGGGCCTTGTCGAGGGCATCCTCGAAGCGCTTCACATCCATACCGAGCTGTCTGGCGTACTCCACATACTGGGGCCGGTCGAGCTTCTGCTGGTTGCCGAACACCTTGTCGTGGAACTCCCAGAATTTCCCCTGCTCCTGCGCGGCCACCGATGCGAGATGCGCCAGCGGGGCCTTGGCGTGCATGTCGAGCGGCAGGTGCTTCCAGACGATTCGGACCTTGTCGCCGTACACCTTCTGGATCTGGTCGAGGGTCGGACCGACCCTCGCGCAGAATGGTCACTGGAAATCGGAGAACTCGGCGATGACGATCGGCGCATCTCTGGGGCCCTTGACGGGCGCCCCGTCGGTCTTCACGGGGTAGACCTTGTTCGGGTCGGGTCCGCGCTGGGGCGGGGCGGCCCGGCTGCCGACGGCGTCCACCTTGGCGGAGATCTGGGTCAGGCGCGTCTCGAGCTGCCCCAGGCGGTCGGTGAGCGACTTCTGGCTGGTCCGCATCTCGTTCCAGCTCGCGATGCTGACGAACAGGACGACCGCAACCCCGGCGAGGGTCGCGAGCCCCATCCATCCGGGCGATCCAGCGGAGCGGTTCATCGGCGGCCCCTCCCTGTCGGACGTGTCGCGCAGGCGATTCGACATGGCACCATCAGCCTCCTTCGATGCACGGAATTCTAGGGTCCCGGCCTGAAAATGGCAATGGTCGCCCGTCAGCCGCGGGCTTCCCGGACCGCCTTGGTGAGCGCCGGCAAGACCTCGAACAGGTCACCCACCACGCCGACGTCCGCCACGCCGAAGATCGGCGCCTCGGGGTCCTTGTTGATGGCGACGATGTATCCGGACCCCCGCATCCCGACGAGATGCTGGATCGCTCCCGAGATGCCGGCGGCGACATACAGCTTCGGGCTGACCGTGACGCCGCTGCTGCCGATCTGGTGCTGGTGCGGCAGCCAGCCGGCATCGGTCACCGGGCGGGAGGCTCCGACCTGGCCGCCGA
>Ga0247727_10009052_pt1 | contig 18221 bp, 22 predicted proteins | sample WisWelCaveWW1625_FD_202498 | JGI IMG/M metagenome (GOLD analysis project Ga0247727, IMG submission 202498) | Biofilm microbial communities from Wishing Well Cave, Virginia, United States - WW16-25 | ecosystem: Environmental > Aquatic > Deep subsurface > Groundwater > Cave microbial mat | place... | reverse complement strand
GCTGATCGCGATGAGTTCGGAATGACCGATCGTGATTGGGTCGGAGGGAAGGCCGGGTGGCGCTGGACATCAAGCAAGGCAATCTGATTCCGTTTGAAACAAAGGAGAATCAGCTTGCCGGAAGAGTCGATTTCCGTGACGCGCTGAAAGCGGATTGCTCCTCTCAACTGCGCCAGTGGATCGAGAAGGCTAAGCGCTGCGAGTTTGGCCCTTTTGTCCGCTTCGCCCACGGACTGCAAAAGGACATCTCGGCGGTGGCTGCGGCCGTGGACACGGCGTGGAGCACCGGACAGGTGGAGTGTCAGATCAATCGCCTTAAAACGATCAAGCGCCAAATGGATGGCCGGGCCGGGTTTGAACTTCTGCGTGCTCGTGCCCTACCTTACTCGCCGGGTGTCGCCCTGGCTCCAGGGCCGGCTCCATGAGGTTGCATCAAGAGTGCGGAAGAGCCCACATTTGGCCCACTTTGATACTCTGATTTGGCCCACCCCTCTGGCCGACGCCGACGGCTGGGCCGGCCCGGCCCTTTGCGGGCCTGCTAGACTGAGATCCATGCATTCGCGCCGCCTGGCGGCCCTGGTGCTGGGGGCCTGGCTCGCCGGGAGCCTTTTCATGATCGGAGTGGCGACCTCCAATTTCAAAATCGTCGGGAACATCCTGAAGGAACCCCCGCCGCCGGCGCGGGCGCAGATCGAAGGGCTCACCGAAGACGGGGCGCGGATGCTGCTGCGGCTGGTCGCGTCGGAGCAGAACCGGTTTTTCTTCCACGCCTGGGAGACGGCGCAGATCGGCCTCGGGGCGGCGCTCGCGCTGACGCTGCTGTTCGCCACCAACGGCCACCGCGTCGTCATGGGGCTCTCGCTCGCGATGCTGGCGCTGGTCATCGTCACGCATTTTCTGTTGACGCCGGAGATCACCGCGCTGGGACGCGTGATCGACTATGTGCCGGCGGACCGGCAGACCGAGGAGCGCGTGCTGTTCTGGAAGTACCACAACGTGTATTCCGGCACGGAGCTGGTGAAACTGGCATTGGGGTTCCTGCTGGCCGTGTGGCTGCTCAAATCCCGCGGCGACGGGCGGCGTTCACGCCCCGTCAAGCTCGACCCGGTCGATCACGCCGATCACGGCCATGTCGATGGGTGACCGCGGCCGGCCGACGCTGGTCATCGCGCTGAAGCCTTCGGTCGCCAGCAACACGCGGTCGCCGACGCCGGCATCGGCCGAGTCGACGGCCACGACCGCGTCGCCGCGATCGGCGCCATCGAGATTCAACGGCTGAACCAGGAGCAGCGTCTGGCCGGCGTGGCTGGGGTGTTTCTGGGTCGAGACCACCTCGCCGACGACCCTGGCGATCAGCAACGTCAGCCTCTCTCGACCCGCAATTGGTCGACGATACCGACGATGGTCATGTCGGTGGGGACTTCGGCGGGCAGGAACGGGAAGCTGGACTCGCGGCCGCGGCACCAGTAGATGAGCTCGCCGGCGCCGGCGCCCACCGCGTCCGTGCCGATGAGGGGTTTGCCGGTGGGCTCGAGCTCGGGGGTGAGCGGCTGGACCACGAGCAGACGCTGCCCGGTCAGACCATGGTCCTTCACGGTCGACCAGACGCGGCCGACGACGCGCCCGAGAAACATGCCGCTAGCCTCCTTTGCCGTCCAGGGCGACGCTATCGACAATGCCGATGATGGCCGAGTCCACCGGGCGGTCCTTGCAACCGTCGGCCATCCGCGCCGAGCTGCCGGAGACGACCAGGACCAGCTCGCGATAGCCCGCGCCCACCGTGTCGACGGCGACCACGTAGCCGCTCTCTTCTTTCCCTTCCGGGCTGACCGGCCGGAGGACGAGGAGCTTCTTGCCTTCCAGACGCGGATCCTTGCGGGTGGCAACGACGGTGCCGACCACGCGCGCCAGTGTCATTCCGGATCTTCCCGCGTCCGAGCCGGCTACTTGCCCGTGTTCGTCTTGCCGATCGGCAGTACGTCTTCGAGGCTGGCGTGCGGGCGCGGAATCACGTGCACGGCAATCAGCTCGCCGACACGGCGGGCGGCGGCGGCGCCGGCGTCGGTCGCCGCGCGCACGGCGGCCACGTCTCCCCGCACGATGGCGGTCACGTAGCCGGAGCCGATCTTCTCCCACCCGATCAGGGTCACCTTGGCCGACTTCACCATCGCGTCGGCGGCCTCGATCATCGCCACCAGCCCGCGAGTCTCGATCATTCCCAGAGCTTCACCCATTCTTCCTCCAGTCCGTTCCGGCCCACTACCAATCGCCCGCTACGCCGCTCCCCGGGCGCGCAGCGCCTCGTTGACCAGCGAAATCAGCTCTTCGCGAGTTACTTCGAACCTGGCATCCCGGCCGAGGTCCTCGGCGACCACCGGGCAGCCCGGCTCCACGCCGGCACGGGCCTTGACGCCGTATCGCGTGCGCGAATCGAACAGCTTGTCGACCTCGACCTTCGGCAGCACGTTGGCGCCGCCGAGCAGCTCGGCCACCAGAAAGATCCGCGCGTAGTGCTCGACGGTCTCCATCTTGAAGAAGGCCCGGTACACCTCGTCGGAGTAACAGACCGCACCGTGGTTGGCCATCAGAATCGCATCATACTTCGGAATGTACGGGAGCATCGGCTCGGTGAGCGCGGGAGTGCCCGGCAACCCGTACTCGGCCAGCGGGACGCAGCCGAGCCCGATGATCACCTCCGGCAGCAGGGCCAGGTTCAGCGGCTTGCCGGCGGTCGCGAAGCCGGTCGAAACCGGAGGATGGGCATGCACCACGGAGCGCACATCGGGCCGCATTTCGTAAACCGTAAGGTGCATCAGAATCTCGGAGGTTCGCTCCTTGCGGCCTTCGATCTTGTTGCCCTTCATGTCGCACACGATCAGGTCGTCGGGATGCATCATCCCTTTGCTGACGCCGGTGGGCGTGCACAAGACGCGATCCGGATCGAGCCGGATGCTGATATTGCCGTCGTTGGCCGCCACCCAGCCCTTCTGATACACCAGCCGGCCGACGTCGACGATATCCTGCCGCAGCTCGCGTTCCGTCTTCGACATCCGAATTCCTGATTGTAGCAGAGCAGTTCGGGGAGATCGTCACGCCTTCTCGAACCTCGCCAAAGCCAGCAGCGGCTCGACGGAGCGCCGGGCGTAGATCAGATCGGCGGCCATCTCGCCGACGGCCGCGCCCAGCTTGTAGCCGTGGCCGGAGCCGCCGCCGAGCAGCAGCACATTCGCCGCCTTCGGGTGGCGGTCGACGATGAGGTGCTTGTCGGGCGTGCTCTCGTACTGGCAGACGCGCGATTCGACCAGCGGCGCGCCGGCCAGCGCCGGGAAACGGAACTTCAGGTATTCGCGGGCGGCTTTGAGCGCCTCCGGCGACGGCGTGCGGTCGCCGCTGGTGGGATCGAACGGAACCGTGTAGCGCTCCTCGCCGATCTTGAACCCGCGCCATTCATTGCCGGGGACGCCGTAGTAGTGCTCGACGCTGTCGCCCCAGCAGGGGAAGTGATAATCCTGAAACCCGCGGTCGCCGGCCGGCGCGCCGAAGAACCACACCTCGCGACGCAGGGCCTGAATGCGGCTTCCGATGACGTCGGGAAACAGCGTTCCCATCCATGGACCGCAGGCGAAGACGTAGTGATCGGCGGTGAGGCTGGAACCATCCGACAGCGCCAGCGAACGAAGCTCGCGGCCGCGGATCTCGCCTGGCTGCGCGCCCAGCTCGCGGTACTCGCCGCCTTCCTTCTGGACCGCGTCGGCCACCAGCGCGCAGCCGCGCCGCGCCGGCAGGTAGCCGGCGGACGGGTCGAAAATGGCGCGATCGATTCCTCCGAAGTGAATCCGGGGGAACCGCCGCGCCGCCTCGGCCGGCGTGAATTGCTCGAGCGGCAGGCCGGCCTCGGCGAACAGGGCTGCGGCGCGCTCGTTCAGCGGGTCGCTGCCGCTCACCAGCCTCAGAAAGCCGTTCTGCCGCAGCAGTTTCATGCCCCAGCGCGTTTCGTGGTCCTTCCAGATCTCGAGCGCGCGAACCGACATCCGTACGTAGATCCGCTCCGGGTACAGGGCGCGGATGATGCGCGTCTCGCCGCCGGAGCTGGCGCGCGAGTTGCCCGGACCGAACGCGTCGACCAGCGTCACGCGCGCGCCGCGGCGGACCAGCGTCAGCGCCGTCCATCCGCCAAAGGCGCCGGCGCCGATGACGGCGACACTCGGCCTGGTGGACTGGGAAAGTGTCATGCCAACCGCGATTGTACAATGGTGGCGAGTGGACAAGCGGCGCATGTGCCCGAACTGCCGGGCGTTCATCACGGTCGACGATCGGGTCTGCCCCTACTGCGAAGCTAAGCTGGGCCAGCGCGCCATCGACCGGCGAATGCCTTCCGACGTGCTCGGCGGCCTGATCCCAGGTGCGCGCTTCACGACCGTCATTATTCTGACCGCCAATCTCGGCCTCTACGTCGCCATGATGCTGTACAGCATGCAAGGAGGCAAGGGGGGCGCGCTGATGGATCTGGACGGCCAGACGCTCTATGCGTTTGGCGCCAAGTTCGGCCGGCAACTGGCGGCCGGGCAGTGGTGGCGGATGATCACCGCCGGGTTTCTGCACGGCGGGCTGATGCACCTGCTGATGAACTCCTGGGCATTGTTCGATCTGTGCACCCACGCCGAGGAAGCGCTCGGCACGCCGCGGCTGATTGTGATCTACGTCGTGTCGACGGTGACCGGTTTCGTGGGAAGCATGTACTGGAGCGCGAGCCTGTCGGTCGGCTCCTCGGCGGCGATCTTCGGCCTGATCGGGGCCATGATCGCCTACGGCAAGCAGTACCGGACCTCGTACGGAGAGGCGGTTCGGGCTTACTATGCCCGCTGGGCGATCTACGGGCTGTTGTTCGGCCTGTTGCCGCTCCCGATCGACAACGCCGCGCACCTGGGCGGACTGGCGGGCGGCTTCGCGGTGTCCTGGATCGCCGGCCCGCCGCGGCTGGTCGAAGAACTCTGGAAAGAACGCTTCTGGCGCTACGCATCCTGGGTTTGCCTGGCGGTGACGCTGGTCGCTTTCGGGGAGATGTTCTTCTCGTTTCTGTCGATGGGCCCATAGCCAGCCAGAGTGATGACATGATATGTCGGGAATCAGCCTCGAAATCCTGGCCATTCTCGTCTTGATCCTGGCCAACGGTCTGTTCGCGATGTCGGAGTTCGCCGTCGTGGCGGCGCGCAAACCCCGGTTGCGGCGGGCAGCCGATGAAGGCAGTCGCAACGCCCGCATCGCGCTCGAATTGGCGAGCCAGCCGGGCGATTTTCTCTCGACGGTGCAGGTCGGCATCACGCTGATTGGCACGCTGGCCGGCGCCTTCTCCAGCGTGACGATTGCCGGCAAGCTCGGCCAGTGGTTGAACGACTTCGTCTGGATCCGGCCCCACGGCACGGCCGTGGCCTTCGCGCTGGTGGTGGTGGCGATCACCTACGCCACGTTGATTTTTGGCGAGCTGGTTCCCAAGCGGCTCGCGCTGACAAATCCGGAACGGCTGGCGATTGCGCTCTCGCCGGCGATGCGGCTGGTGGCGCGGATCGCCGAGCCGGCGGTGCGATTCCTGAGCTGGTCGACCAACGTCGTGCTGCGGCTGTTGCCGGTGCCGAGCGCCGGCGAGGGCGTGGTCACCGAAGAGGAAATCAAGGTGATGTTCGAGCAGAGCGCGCGGGCCGGCGCCGTCCAGGAGGCCGAGCAGGAAATGGTGGAAGGCGTGTTCCGGCTGGGCGACCGGCGGGTCGCGGATTTGATGACGCCGAAACGCAACATCGTCTGGCTGGACATACGCACGAGCGGCGAGGAAATCCGCAAGACCCTCGCCTCGTGCCCGTATTCGCGCTTTCCGGTGATCGACGGCGGGATCGACAAGGTTCTCGGGATCCTCCACGTCAAGGACCTCAGCCTCCAGTTAATGGAGGGCCGGCCGCTCGATCCGCTGTCTTGCCTGCGCCGCGCCTGGTTCGTGCCCGAACGCACGCCGGCGATGCGCGTACTGAAGCAATTCCAGAAATCGCACGAGGACATCGCCCTCGTGGTCGACGAACATGGCGAGGTCGAAGGACTGCTCAGCCTCACCGACCTGCTGGAAGCCATCGTCGGCGACCTGCCCTCCCGAGGCGAGCCACCCGAGCCCGGCGCCGTTCGCCGCGAGGACGGTTCCTGGCTGGTGGATGGAATGATGCCGGTATTCCAATTCAAAGAGGAGCTCGGATTCGACCGGCTGCCCGGCGAGGAGGACGACGTTTTTACCACCCTGGGAGGGTTCGTCATGGCGCGGTTGGGACGAGTACCCGCCGAAACGGACCAGTTCGTCTGCGACGGCCATCGCTACGAGGTCGTCGACATGGATGGCATGCGCGTGGACAAGGTCCTGGTTTCCGCCGCCGAACCGGCCCCGCCGGCGCCCACCGCGTAATGGGATAATATCCTTCATATGCGATTCATTTGCCTTCTGGCGTCCTTCTGCGCGCTGGCGGCCGCCGGCGAATTGAAACTCGGCAAGCCGCTCCGTTTGACCAAGCCGGCCGCGGTTTCCGATGTGATGGCCGCCCCGGACGAGTATGTTGGGAAAACGGTGCAGGTGAAAGGCAAGATTACCGCGGTCTGCCAGATGATGGGCTGCTGGATCGAGTTGGCCGATGCCTCCGGGTCGGCGCTGCGGGTGAAGGTCAACGATGGCGCGATCATCTTCCCGAAAGACAGCAGCGGGCGGGTGGCAATCGCCGAAGGCAAGTTCGTCAGGCTGACGCTGAGCAAGGAGCAGGCGATCGCCCGGGCGCGTCACGAGGCCGGGGAGCAAGGCCGCCCGTTCGATCCGAAATCCGTACCGGGACCGGCGGTCATTTACCAACTGGAAGGCGCGGGCGCGGTGCTGCCCGACTGACGAGTGCCGTTCCCTTGGATACCCATGAAAAGCGTCCTGTGCGCGCTCGCGCTCGGCGTGGCGCTGGCCGAGACGGCTTCGGCCGGCCCGAAACTGATCCTGGCCATCGTCGTCGATCAGTTCCGCTATGACTATCTGGTGCGTTTCCGCTCGAGTTACAACGGCGGCCTGGACCGCCTGCTCACTCAAGGCGCGGTCTTCACCAACGCGCACTACGAACATTTCCCGACGGTGACCGCCGTCGGGCATGCCACTTTTCTGACCGGCGCGACGCCCTCGATCCACGGCATCATCGGCAACGAATGGTACGACCGCGAGCTGGGCCGGCAGGTGTACGACGTCTTCGATCCCAACTATGCCATTCTCGGCGCTTCTGGAAGGGAGGCGTCCTCGCCTCGGCGGCTGCTGGTCAGCTCGCTGGGCGACGAGCTGAAGATGTCCGGCAAGGGCCGCAAGGTGATCGGGATTTCATTCAAGGACCGCAGCGCGATATTGCCGGCCGGCCGTATGGCCGACGCCGCCTACTGGTTCGACAACCGCTCGGGCCAATTCGTCTCCAGCACGTACTACTTTCCGGAGATGCCGGGATGGGTGAAGCAGTTTAACGACAGCCGCGCCGCCGACCGCTTCCTCGGCGCGGAGTGGAGGCCGCTGGACAATCCAGCCGGCAAGCCGTACAAAGTCATGGCGAACCAGGCGGACGGCGCCTATTACGCGGCTCTGCAAGCCACGCCGTATTCCAACGAGCTGATCGCGGCGCTGACCGAGCGGGCGATCGAGGCCGAGCAGTTGGGCGGCGCCGGGGGGGGCGTGGATCTGTTGACGATCAGTTTTTCCGGCAACGATTACATCGGGCACGCCCTGGGGCCGGATTCGCCGGAGGTGCGCGACGCCTCGATCCGCACCGACCGGTTGCTCGGCAAGCTGTTCGATTTCGCCGAAGCGCGCGCCGGCCGCGGCCAGGTGCTGGTGGTCCTTACGGCGGATCATGGCGTGGCTCCGATGCCGGAAGTGCAACAACAGCGTAAGATGAGCGGCGGCCGGATGCCGGAGGGCATTATTCAGGAGAAGATCCAGGCGAGCCTCACCCAGATGTACGGGGCCGGACAGTGGGTGTTAGGCCGGTCCGGTCCGGCGCCCTATCTGAACTACGACCTGTTTCGCGAGAAGAAGCTGGATCTGGCCGAAGTCCGGCGCGTGGCGGCGGAGGCGGCCCGCGCGGTGCCTCACGTGTTCCGGGTTTATACGCGGGATCAGTTGCTCAACGGCCAAACACTCGATGACCAGATCGACCGCCGCGTGCGAAATGGAGTCCATGCTCAGCGCGGCGCCGATTTGTTCATCGTCGCCGAGCCGTATTGGTTGTTCACGGACAGAGGAACCTCGCACGGCTCGCCGCATAATTACGACAGTCATGTTCCTCTGATCTTTCTGGGGCCGGGTATTCGCCCCGGGCGTTATCACCGCCGCGTCATGGTGAATGACGCGGCGCCGACGCTGGCGACGCTGCTCGAGGTGGAAACGCCCAGCGGCTCCGTCGGCCGGGTCCTCGAGGAGATTCTGGAGACAAGGTAGGGTGCCGGTATGCGTGCTCGATTTCGTCTGCTTCTGACGGCCGCGCTGGCGGCCTCTTCACTGGCGCAGGAACCCGCCGGCGCGGGTCCCCGCATGAGCCCGGAGCAAAAGAAAATCGCCGCCGAGTGGAACCGGAAGATGGGACGGGGCGAGGGCAAGCTCCAGCCCGGGACTCCGGCGCCGGACTTCTCGCTGAAGATGCTCCGCGCCGAGGGGCGGGTAACACTCTCCTCGTTTCGCGGGAACAAGCCGGTGGCCCTCGTCTTCGCCAGTTACACCTGACCTCCGTTTCGCTCCCAGGTGGGAGCGTTGAACGCGCTCGAGGAGAAGTACCGCGACCGCGTCCAGTTTCTCCTGGTCTATATTCGCGAGGCGCACTCGACCGACGGCTGGCAAACGCCGCGCAACAAGCGCGAGGGCGTGCTGCTGGAGTCGGCCAAGACCTTCGAGATGAAAGAAGAACACGCCACCGTATGCCAGCGTAAGCTCGACATCCGCTTCACGACGCTCATTGACGAGATGGATAATAAGGTCGAATCCGACTACACCGCCTGGCCCGACCGGCTTTATCTGGTGGGCAAAGACGGCCGGGTGGCGTGGAAGAGCGGTCCCGGCCCGCAGGGCTTTCGGCCGGCCCAGCTGGAGGCGGCGATTGTGAAGGAACTGGAGAAGGCAAACTGATCCCGGCGGCGCTGTTACAATACGCGCATGGTACGCCGCACATTCCTGATGACCCCGCTGGCCGCCGCCGCCCAGGCGCCGCCCAGCGACCGCGTCCGCCTCGCCGTGATCGGCATGGGCAGCCGCGGCAGCGAATTAATGCGAGCCTTCACCCGAGTGCCGGGCGCCGAGATCGGCGCCGTCGTCGACCCCGATGGCAACCGCGCCGAGCAGGCCGCCGCCTGGGTTCTTAAGGAGAGTGGCCGGCGCGTCCGCGTCGAGTCGGATATGCGCCGCGTCTTCGAGGATAAGTCGATCGACGCCGTGATCATCGCCACGACCAACCACTGGCACGCGCTCACCGCCGTCTGGGCGATGCAGGCCGGCAAAGATGTTTACGTCGAGAAACCCGTCTCGCACAATGTGTTCGAAGGCGCCCAGCTGGTCGCGGCCGCGCGCAAGTACAACCGTATCGTTCAGGGCGGCACGCAGCGCCGATCGATGGGCCGCTTTCGCAAAGCGATCGAGCTGCTGCACGGCGGCGCCATCGGCGATCTGTATCTGGCCAAGTGGTTTTTTCCCGGCCGGCGCGATTCGATCGGCTTCAAGCCCCTGGAAGCGCCGCCGAACTGGCTCAACTGGGACCTCTGGCTCGGGCCGGCGCCCGAGCAGCCCTATCACGGCAACCTGGTCCACTACAACTGGCACTGGTTCTGGGACTTCGGCAACGGCGAGCTCGGCAACAACGGGATTCACCTGGTGGACATCTCGCGGTGGGGCATGCGCCGGGAGCTGCCCGTGAAGATCCATTGCTGGGGTGGGCGGTATGGCTATAAGGATCAGGCCGAGACCCCGAATACTCAGAACATCACCTGGACGTACGACGACGGGACGGCCATCGTCGGCGAGATCCGCGGCCTCTACACCGCCGAACCCATGTATTGGGACTTCTTCGGATCCAAAGGGCACATGCACATCGACGCCGACGGCCGTTTCCGAATTCTCCTCGGGCGGAACAAGGAACCAGAACCGGAAGCGGCTTCGGCCGGCGAGGTCAACCATTACGAGAATTTCGTCTCCGCCTGCCGCTCGCGCCGGCGCTCGGACCTGAACGCCGAGATCCACGAGACGCATGTTTCGACGGCTCTCTGCCATTTAGGCAACATCGCCTACCGGATGGGCCGCGAGCTGCACTTCGATCCGAAATCGCGGAAATTCATCTCCGACGCCGCCGCCGACCGCCTGCTTCGGCGCGACTACCGCGCCCCGTACGTGGTGCCGGACACGGTCTAGCTACTTTCCGGCGCAGAATTGGATCGGACCGCTCCCTCTGGTCGCGGCTCTGTAAGTGGCTGTAAAAGACGTAATGCCGAAACCGAGCCGCGCGCGCAGCAAGCGGTGCCTACTTTGCCCCGGCCGGCGCCGTGCGTTCGCTTTCGTTGCCCCGCTGGTCCACCGCGCTCACCCGATAGCGGTAGGAGAGACCCGCGGCGATCGAGCGATCACTGAAGCTGGGCGCTTCCACCAGTTCGGCGACACGCTCGAAGCCGCCGCCGCCGCTGGCCCGATACACCCGATAGCCCGCCAGATCGATTTCCGCGTTCGGCTCCCAAATCAGCTCGACCGAGCCGATGCCGGTAATGACCTGCAATCGGGCCGGCGTGGCGGGCGCAAAACGATCTTCCGGAACGACGAACTCCGGAAGAGAAAGCTCGCTCTCGGCTTCGGCGGAGCCGGCCGGCGCCGTCGCCTGTACGCGATACAGATATCGCTTCCCGTAGACGCTGGCGAGGTCCAGCCACTCGCGAGTGGTAACGCGGGCGACCATGACCGGTTGTTCCTCGCGTTCCGCCTGTCTCCAGATTCGGAACGCGGCTTCGGGCCGGTCCGGTTCGAGGCGCCACCGGAGGCGGACTCCTTCGGCGAGGACCATGACAGAGGGTTGGGAGGGAGCCGCCAGCGGAGCAACGATGGGCAGCGTCACCGTGTTAGAGAATTCCGACCAACGTCCGTTCTGAGGCACCACGCGAACACGGATTGCCAGCTCTCGTCCGACATAGGCGGTGACAGGAACCTCCGTGCGCGCCGGGCCGGGCCCGGCCGCGGTCACCACAACCTTAATGTCTCCGACGTGCAACTCGACCGCGCCGAGAGCTTTCAGGGGCAACTGCTCAGTGGTCCGGTCCGGAATGGTGAATTCGGCGATGACGCGGCCGCCGCGCTGGACGGTACGCAGATCGGTAACGGCTAGGGGGATGTTCAATGCGGGCGGCAGCGGATCGCCAACATAACCGCATCCGCCCAGCCAAAGCGCTCCGGCGACCGGCCACACCGTCGACTTGCGGCTTCTCAAAGGATATACCGGCTCAGGTCCTGGTCCTTAACGATGTCGGCCAATTGCTCGCGAACGTAAGCGGAATCAATTCTCACGTTCTTCTTCTTCCAGTCCGGGCCGGCAAAGGAGATTTCCTCGAGGACCTTCTCCATGATGGTGTGCAGGCGCCGTGCCCCGATATTCTCCGTGCTTTCATTGACGCGGGCGGCCATACGAGCGACTTCTTCGACGGCATCCTCGGTGAAGCTCAGCTTGATGCCCTCGGTTTCGAGCAGCGCTTCGTACTGTTTGACCAGGGCGTTCTTCGGTTCCCGCAGAATGCGGATGAAATCCTGCTCGGAAAGCGACTTGAGCTCGACCCGAATGGGGAACCGGCCTTGCAGCTCGGGGATGAGATCGCTGGGCTTGGAGACGTGAAATGCGCCGGCGGCGATGAACAGAATGTGATCGGTGCGGACGAAACCGTGGCGCGTGTTCACCGTCGTGCCTTCGACGATCGGCAGGATGTCGCGCTGCACGCCCTCGCGGCTGACGTCGGGACCGTGGCCGGACTCGCGCCCGGCGATCTTGTCGATCTCGTCGAGAAAGATGATGCCGCTGCGCTCGACCCGGTCGATGGCCACTCGCGTCACCTGGTCCATGTCGATCAGCTTCTGCTCCTCCTCCTGGACCAGGTACTCGATCGCCTCCGCGACCCGCATCTTGCGTTTCCGCGAGCGCTGGCCGAACAGGCCGCCGAGCATGTCCTTGACGTTGACGTCCATTTCTTCCAGCCCCATGTTGGTGGCGATCTGGAAGGTGGGTCCCGACTCCTTGACGTCGATCTCGACGCTGCGATCGTCCAGCTTGCCGTTCCGCAGGCGCTCGCGAAGCTTGTCCCGCGTTCGCTCCAGGCTCTCCTGCGCTTCCGGCTGCGGCGGCATGAGCAGGTCCAGGAGCCGTTCCTCGGCGCCGCGCTCGGCGCGCTCGGAAACCTCCTCGAGCCGTTCCTCGCGAACCAACTCGATGGAGATCTCGAGCAGGTCGCGGATCATCGAGTCGACATCGCGGCCAACGTAACCGACTTCGGTGAACTTGCTCGCCTCGACTTTGAGAAACGGCGAATTGGAAAGCCGCGCCAGCCGGCGCGCAATCTCCGTCTTGCCGACGCCGGTGGGGCCGATCATGAGGATGTTCTTCGGCATCACCTCTTCGGCCACTTCCGGGTCGAGCTTCTGCCGCCGGATGCGGTTGCGCAGGGCGATGGCCACGGCGCGCTTGGCATCCGCCTGCCCGATGACGTACTTGTCGAGCTCGCGGACGATCTCGCGCGGGGTCAGCTCGTCCAGAGCGGGCGTCTCCTCGAGCGACTGACTCGGCAGATAGATCACCATGGCTCAGACCAGCTCCTCGTAGCGAACGGTCTCGTTGGTAAAAATGCAGATGCGGCCGGCGATCGCCATGGCCTTCTCGGCAATCGCCCGCGCGCCGAGACCGGTGTTCTCCGACAGCGCCGTGGCGGCCGCCTTGGCGAAACCGCCGCCGGAGCCGATAGCGGCCACCGGTTCATCGGGCTCGATGACATCGCCGTTGCCGCTGACGATGTAGGTGTTCTGCGCATCGGCCACCAGCAGAAGGGCCTCGAGATGGCGCAACACCTTGTCGGTCCGCCATTCCTTGGCAAGCTCGACGACGCTGCGCGCCAGGTTGCCGTTGTGCTGCTCGAGCTTGGCTTCAAACCGCGTAAACAGCGAAAAAGCGTCCGCCGTCGAGCCGGCAAAGCCGGCGATCACGCGCTCCTTGTACAAACGCCGGAGCTTGTTGGCCGAGGCTTTGAGCACTTCCTCGCCCATGGTGACCTGGCCGTCCCCGGCCATGATCACGTGGCCCTGGCTGCGAACGCACAGTATGGTCGTCGAGCGGATGCGGCTTCTCATGAATAGCTTCTATTTTACCCCACGCGTGGTTGTAGACTAGGCAGTTGGCGTCGAGCACCATTGCCGTTGCCTGGTTTCCCGCCGCTGTCCGCTCGCGCTGGATCATCAGCCGCGGCGTCGACCTCTCGCTCGTCATCGGCAGCTCGCTCGCCGGCTACCTCTATCTGCTGCTCCACGTGGTGTTTCAAACGCCGATCTCGCTGCTGTGGTGGTTCTGGTCGCTCGGGTTTGACGGCACCCACATCTTCGGAACCGCCTCGCGAACCTATTTCGATCGTGAAGCGCGGCATCGCGACCGATGGCTGCTGTTCGGAAGCCTGGCGTTCTTCTTCTCGGTCGGACCGGTGATGGTTCTGCTCGGCTGGCGAGCGGTGCTGGCGGTGGTGTTCGCCACCTGGGCTTATTACCACGTGGTTCGCCAGCATTTCGGTTTCGTCGTGATGTACAAGGTGAAGAATGCCGACCTCGATCCGGTCGACAACCGCCTCGACGGCCTGCTGCTCGCGACCATGCTGGCGGCGCCGCCGTTTCACCGGTTTTTCATTCATTCGCCGGAACAGTTGGGAATGCCGGCACGTTGGGCGTTGGAGAAGACGGCCGCCTGGGCCGAGCCGCTGCTGTGGGCGGCGGTCATGGGGGTCGGGGGAACGTACCTGGTCCGGTTATGGCGTCAGACCCGCGCCGGCGCGCCGCTCAACCTGCCGAAGCTGCTGCTGCTGGCCGGCGTGATTCCGCTGCATTGGCTGACGTTCGCCTGGATGAGCTGGCAGGCGGCGGTGCCGACGGTGACCATCGTCCACAACCTGCAATACCACGCCCTCATCTGGTTCCACAATCGGAATCGGTACGGCAGCGGCGGCGGGGTCGAGCGGCACGGAGGATTGCCGCCGGCGGTCGCCCGGAGCCTCCTCGCCTACGCCGCGCTGGCCATCGTGTTCAGCGCCTGTTACCGGATCCCCGGCCATCACCTGGGAAATGTATCCGAGCTCGCCTTCGGATTCTTCTGCGGGTTCGGGATGACCCACTACTGGCTGGACAGCAAGATCTGGCGTGTGCGACGCGATCCGGCCCTGCGGGAAGCCCTACAGTTGGGTCCCACGCCGCCGCGCGGGCTGTAGTCCGCTAATCGAAAATGTCGTTCGGCTTGATCTCCAGCCCGAACTCCGCCAGCCGGAAGAAAGTGACCTCCCGGAATCCGGGGTCGCATTCGTAAAGACGCCGCCCGTGGGGATCGGCCAGCCAAACGTGCGCGACACCCCACTGCCGGTACTCCTCGAGCTTCGCCCGGACGTCGCTCAGCCGGTCTTCCGGAGAGAGAATCTCGAGCACAATCAGCGGGGGCGTCGCTGGAACCTGCTCGCTGGGGAGCGCCGGCGAGAATACACACACATCCGGTATCAGGACGCGGCAGGGTCCAACCCGTAATCGCAACTCCGTACAGGCGAACAGCGGGAAATCCTGCTCCAGAGCTCGAAAGAACGCGCCCGAGCGTATCTGCGTTCTGCTATGGCTCAAGTCCGGCATCATCCTGTCGACGATGTCGCCGTCTTTGTACTCGCGGTCCAGTCCCTCGAAGCTCGTGCGGAGATACTCGTCCACGGATACTCCAACCCTGGAACCCATGACCTGATTGTACATCTCGTTCGCGGAAAACGGAGCGCCCCCCGGAACCGCTGGTCTTCAGGCGCGACCGAAGTAGGCGGCGTCCTGCTGGGTGAAATGCGACCATTTCTCGGGAAGGTCGTCTAGTGCGAAAACGGCCGACACCGGGCAGACCGGAACGCAAGCGCCACAGTCGATGCATTCCTGCGGGTCGATATACAGCTTTTCGGCGTCGGCGTAGGCCGGCTCGTCCTTTTTCGGATGGATGCAGTCGACCGGGCAGGCGTCGACGCAGGCCGTATCCTTGGTGCCGATGCAGGGCTCAGCAATTACGTAAGCCATATATTCTCTCCCTTGCTGAAGGTCCTAGTTCGAATCTAGCGAAGCTCCATGTCATGTCAACAAGGGGCTATCGTACCACAACTTTCTCGACCACCTGGTTGACGTGGGAATCCGTTACGCGCACCGCGAGGGTGACCTCGCCCGCCGGCGCCGCCTCGACGCTCAGCGAATACTCATGGTCGGGCGAGTCGGTCAGGCGCGTCGTCGGCTCGACCACCAGCCACTCTCCGCCGTTCACCGAATACTCGGCTTTCTTGAGGGCAGCGAGAGCGTCGGAGGCCCGCCACCGCGCCTCAAGGCGCGTTCCGGCGCGCGTGCCGGTGAGCCCCGCGATCCGCGGCGGCGTGTTGTCGATCAGGAAGAGTTCGCCCTCTCCAACGGCCGACAGCGCCTGGTGCGGAGGATTGTCCGGGGCGTCGCTGGCGGTGACTCGCAGGCGATACTCGCCGTCGGGGAACGTGGTGGAATCCCAGCTCAGGTGTTTCTCCTTCACCGGGTCCTTGAGCAGCTTCCACTCGGTCTCGCGCGCGCCGCGAATCTCGACTTTGAACGTCAAGTCGTCGGCGTTCTCGTCGCGGGCCAGCCAGCGCGCTCCGATGTGCCCGCTGGCGTACTGCATCGAGTTGCTCCCGGCGTCCATCGAGACCGCCGACGGAGCGGGACGACGGCCGCGGCCCATCGGCGCGAGCGTCAGATTCGTCGAAGGCGTCAGCGAGAGGTTCTGCGGCGGGAAGCGGTAGTTCGGCGGCGTGCTTTCGATCTCGTCGATGACCGGCGCGACGTTCTTGGCGAGGTGCGCTACCTCGACCGCCGCGATCTCCGGTGAACGCCCGTCGGAGGAAGCGGCCAGCGTGAGACGGTATTGCAGAAACCGGGCTGCCGGCGATGCGATCCGGCCGGCGGTCGAATTCAGCGCCACCGCCGACCATCCGCTCCAGTTCTTCTGCGGCCGGTCCAGGTTGCCGCTGCGCGTCTCGGAAGCCACCGAGCCGACGGCCGAGGATCCCTTGAACTGCAAACGTCCCCAATAGGTGAAGAAGCCGGCGTCGAGCGCCTCGCTTTCGAAGGTTCCCTGCTTCTCGAGTTCCGGCCCGATGCGAAACACCTTGCCGATATTCCCGGTGACGGCGTACAGCCGTCCCTGCCGTCCCGGAAAGATGCCGGTGACCTGGGTTGGCGAGGCGTTGACCAGCAGCGACGAGAGCACATCGGAATCCAGCCGGTAGATGTTGCCCCTATTGCCGGTTCCGATGACCACCCGTCCCGCCGGGTCGAATGCGATCGCGTAGACAATCTCCTGCCCGTGGTTCCACACGCGGCGCGGGTAGCCGTCCGGATCGATGCGGTAGATCTCCGACCCGCCGGTGATGGTTGGGCCCAAGCCGGCCAGAGTCGGGGGCGGAGGCGCGGTGGTGGGGCGGCCTCCCACAACGAGAATTCCGGGGACCGCCGGAGTGGGCGGAAGCGGTGTCGCCGGCGGCGCGTCCGGCACAGTCGGCGTCGCCTGCTTGATGCCTGCCGCCGCGGCGTAAATGGCGCCGTCGCCGCGAATGGCTACCGCGGTCACCTCGCGTTTCGGCGTCTGGTACAGCACGAAGCCCTCGCCGGCCGGCGAGACGCGCAGCACCACACCGCCCGGCTCGGTTCCGACGATCAGGTTGTCGCTGGCGTCGATCGCCAGCGCGCGCGCGTGCGTTTCCTCCGTCTGGAAAAATATCGCGCCCTGGCCGTTGGCCGCCACACGGTGCACCTCGCCCCGGTCGCCGGTGGCGACCAACAGCTCGCCCCGGCGGTTGAACGCCATCGCCCAGATGTACTTGGCTTTCGGGTCGTAGAAGACCACGTGGGCGCCGTCGCGCTCGACACGGTACACTTTGCCGTCCGGCGAAGTGGCCGCGTATACCCGCCCGCCGGAATCGATCGCGATCGCATGGATCTCCAGGCCGGGCAGCTCGGCCAGCGTCTTGGCGACGCCGGCGGCGTCAATCTGAAACAGCTTCGCGTTGGACCCGCCCGGCCCGCCGCCGCCCGCGTAGAGGTTGCCCGAGGCATCCTCGGCCAGCGCCCACAGGTAGGGCACCTTGGCGTCGAACACCTCCAGGAAGGCCGGCGCCAAAAACAGCCGGCCGTCACTGCGCAGCGACAACTTCTTGAGCGAGCCTTTTTCGAAATCGGCCTGGGTGGCATGACGCCAGGTGCGCGTCTCGGCAGCCATGCAGGCGCCAGCCAGCAGGGCGCCGGCGGCAACGGTCCTCATGAAGGCAAGCATGATTCGGTTACTTCACTTGAAGGCGCAGAGCATAGCTGCCGTTGATCACCAGCTCGAACGGGATGGCCATCTGCTCGGTGGCCGTCTCGTTGGAGGCAACCATCGGCCGGCTCGCCGCACGCCCCGTCTGGAGCACATTGGCGATCGAGGCGGGCAGGCTCGGCAGAGTCTTGTCGTCGGTGTACAGCGTGGGCCGGGACTGGACCAGCGACACGTACATCTTGTTGTTGGCGCGCTCCTGGTTGAGCAGCGAAACCATCTGCGGCAGGTCGATGAAGCGGTTCACCAGACCCGCCATGCTCTGCATGCGGTTCAGCGTGTCGGCGTCGCTCAGCAGGATTCGATGCTCGCCCGGCGCCCATCCGGCCGGTATCCGCACCCGGAAATCGCGCGTGATGCGCTCGCCGCGATACCGCCGCAGGAAGACGGTGACGGGAACCTCCTGGCCCGCGGCCACCTCGCTCGACGCCAGCCAGGCGTGCTCGATGGTTGCCACCCGTCGCTGCGGCAGCAGGTCGATGGTCGCGTTGACACCACGTAGCGGCGGCGTCTTCACCGCGTTCATGAACAGCCGGTTGAACTTGTCGGCCCAATAACCGGCCAGCATCAGCGGCG
>Ga0247727_10009051_pt1 | contig 18222 bp, 15 predicted proteins | sample WisWelCaveWW1625_FD_202498 | JGI IMG/M metagenome (GOLD analysis project Ga0247727, IMG submission 202498) | Biofilm microbial communities from Wishing Well Cave, Virginia, United States - WW16-25 | ecosystem: Environmental > Aquatic > Deep subsurface > Groundwater > Cave microbial mat | place... | reverse complement strand
ATTTCGAGGCGGGCGTGCATTGAAAAGCGGAGTTTACTGAGGTAAATGAGCATTTTCACTTGGAGCCCAACGTTTACACTGAGTTTTTATCGAAGTGAAGAAATTCGCAGTTTTTAGAGGTTCCCTTCAGAAAAAAACCGGATGGGATTTCTGAATCTGCACTATCCGGCGGATAACTGAGGTTAGGATTGCTTTCATTCTGTCTTAACTTTGAAGTCCATAAGGTTGCATTTCAGGCAGCATCTTATGGAACTGCAGGTCAAATACATTTTCGTTACAGGAGGAGTTACTTCATCGCTCGGAAAAGGAATTGTTTCCGCGTCTTTGGGAAAACTCCTGCAGGATCGCGGACATAAAGTCACGATTCAGAAGTTCGACCCTTATATCAATGTAGATCCGGGAACTCTCAATCCTTATGAACATGGGGAGTGTTATGTGACTCAGGACGGAGCGGAAACCGATCTGGATCTCGGTCATTATGAGCGGTTCCTGAATATTACAACTTCCCAGGAAAACAACGTAACCACCGGCAGAGTGTATCAGACGGTCATTGAAAAGGAAAGGAGGGGCGAATACAACGGCAAAACCGTGCAGGTGATTCCGCATATCACCGATGAAATCAAGAAACGAATCCGGCACCTCGGAGAATCAGGGAAGTTCGAAATTATCATTACCGAAATCGGAGGCACCGTAGGCGACATCGAATCCTTGCCGTATATAGAAGCAGTCAGGCAATTGAAATATCAGATGGGACCAGGAGGTGCGATCGTGATTCACCTGACTTTGTTGCCTTTTCTCCGTGCAACCGGCGAATTGAAGACCAAGCCAACCCAGCATTCCGTCAAAGCGCTGCAGGAATCGGGGGTACAGCCAGACATCCTGGTTTGCCGCACCGAAACGCCGATCGAAAGAGATATCAAGTCCAAAATTGCCCTCTTCTGCAACGTAGAGACAGAATCTGTCATCGAATGCATAGATGTCCGGACCATTTATGACGTGCCTTTAAAACTGCGCCGGGAAAACCTGGATCGCGTCGTCCTCCAAAAACTCCGCCTGAAAACGGTCAAGCCCTCCGGACTGAAAGGCTGGAAAAATTTCCTGTCCCGGCTGAAAAATCCGGTTGGTGAAGTCAGGATCGGACTTGTAGGAAAATATGTAGAGCTGCGCGATGCGTACAAGTCCATCGCAGAGTCCATCGTTCATGCCGGAGCAGAAAATGAATTGAAAGTCAACCTTGTCTGGATACATTCTGAAAAAATTTCAACAGAAAACCAGGATGAAACGCTTGGAAATCTCGATGGAATCCTGATTGCACCTGGCTTCGGTGAAAGGGGAGTGGAGGGAAAAATCGTAGCTGCGAAATACGCCCGCGAAAAGCAGGTTCCATTTTTCGGGATTTGCCTCGGAATGCAGACTGCCGTTGTCGAATTTGCCCGCAATGTTCTGAAATTCAAAGATTGCCACAGCACCGAATTCAACAAGAAGACCAAACACCCGGTCATCTGCCTGATGGAAGAACAAAAGAAAGTCCGGCAGCTGGGCGGAACCATGCGGTTGGGTTCTTATCCCTGTGTCCTTGAAAAGAACAGCCTGGTAGCAAAAATTTACCGAAAGGCAAAAATTTCGGAGCGACATCGCCACCGTTACGAATTCAACAACAAATACCTGAAGGATTTTGAAAAAGCCGGACTCAAACCTGTCGGAATCAATCCGGAATCAGGTCTTGTGGAAATCGTGGAATTGGCCGGACATCCGTTTTTTGTCGGAACCCAGTTTCATCCTGAATACCAGTCCCGGGTTGAAAGTCCGCACCCATTGTTCGTTGCTTTTCTGAAAGCAGCTGCGCGCAAGATAAAACCTGCCTGAAATCACCTCCAAAAGGTCCCATTCATTCCTCCTTGAATCTTTTCGGAATTCCCACCCGGTCTTTTAACTTTGCCAATCTTTGGAACCGGGCACGGGGGAATTGAAACATGGATAGGAATTCAGTCATTGGAATAGTGCTGATCATGGCGCTGGTGGTTACCTGGTTTTTCTTCTTTGGGGATCCACCACAACAAAAGGACAATACCACAAAGGGACAATCAAGCGACACATCGGGGACGGCATCTGATCTGCCAGGTGATACCGCCGCCAATGGCAACATTGCGGAAATCAAATTGCCCCCGGATTCGAGCAAACTGGATTCGATCCGTGATGCACGGTACCGGGATGATTTTGGCGAGTTTGCCCCATCTGCGGCAAGACCTTCTGACACCAGCAGCCTGAATTTTTTCAGGGTGACAACCGACAAGTTTGAGATCGCGATATCGCCGCTTGGCGCAATGATCCGCGAAATCTACCTCAACGATTACGTGACCTACGAAAAAGATCCCCTTCCGATCATTGATCTCAATACCTACAATTCCACTGCCATTCAATTTGTGACCCTCGGGGAGCGGATTCGAAGCATCAATTCGGCCAGCCTGGTCTTCCAATCAGATTTTCCGGATGGGAAATTGAAAGTAAACGGATCCGATACCAAAACGGTTACTTTCCGTGCTCCAACAACCAGGAAGGACGGATATCTCGAATTTATTTACACATTTTATGGAGATAGATTTGATTATGACCTGCAGATTAAATTCACCAATCTTGAGAACCTTCTGCGCGACAAATCATACCGGATGACCTGGAGGGAGTTGGTGCCGAAAACGGAAAAATCCATTGACGAATCGAGGGCAAAATCCGGCATTGTTTACAAAGTCGGTGATGATGTGGAAGAAATTTCCGGAGCCGACGAAGAACCTGTAGAATTGAAAGACAGAGGAGAACCGGATTGGATCGGATTCCGCAATCAGTTTTTCACTCATTGCATTCTTGCCGATGTAGCGAATGAGACACGGTTTTCCAGCTACGAATTCCGCATGTTTACTCCGCGTGGCAATTACGTAAAGGCCATGGAAGCCCGCTTCAATGTGCCGGTTTCCACGAAGAAGATCCGTTTCGTTGCAGCGCCACTCGAATATTCGACCATGGCTTCCTACGACAACCTGATGGACAGGCAATTGAGCCTGGGATGGGGTCCGCTCAAATACATCAATGCATGGGTGATCATTCCGGTTTTCAAATTCCTCGAAGGAAGTATCGGGAATTACGGGATCATCATTCTCATACTGGCGCTCCTCGTCAAGATTGTGGTATCGCCACTCACGCACAAGACGTATATATCCGGCTCGAAGATGCGGATCGCGAATCAGACGGAAGAAGTAAAAGCCCTCGACAAGAAATACAAGGACGAACCGGCAAAACTGCAGCAGGAGAAGATGGCCGTTTACCGGAAATTGGGTGTGAATCCGTTTGGCGGATGTTTGCCTATGATTCTCCAGTACCCGGTTCTGATTTCCATGTTTTTCTTTTTCCCGACTTCGATTGAACTCCGGCAGGAGTCTTTTTTATGGGCCGAAGATCTGTCCACATATGATTCTATTTTAGATCTTGATTTTCGAATTCCCGGTTACGGCGACCACGTGAGCCTGTTTACCTTGCTGATGGCAGCTTCCATTCTGGTGTACACCATCGTCAATCAGAAGACACAGCCGAGCATGACTACCAATCCGGTGATGAAATGGTTCCCTTACATCATGCCATTCTTCCTTCTCATTTTCCTGAATAATTATTCCGCCGGCCTCAGCTATTATTATTTCCTGACCAATATAATTTCCATCGGGCAAACTACGATTACACGCTATTTCGTTAAGGATGAGACGATTCTGGCACAAATCAGGGAAACGGAACTGAAACGTAAGAAGAGCGGCAAGAAAGGCAGAATGGAACGTTGGATGGAAAAGCAGCAGGCGAAGCAAAGGGAATTGCAGAGAATGCGGAGGGGGAAATGAGACATGGCATTGGTTACCCCTTGCCCAGGCGAAATCGCAAACACGAAACAGGAATCAGGATATTTTTCCATTCTTTTTGTTTGATCATCTCCTGGTCATTGTTGCCGGCACAAGGCGCGAAGATTCATAAGGATTTCTACCTGAAGATTGACCATACCGGATGTCGTGGTACATGTCCGAATTATTGGATCACGATCGAAGCAGATGGCACAACAACCTGGGTGGGAAACCAGGCTGCAGAACTGATGGGAACATGGCGCAAGAAATTGGTAGAACCCCGGATGAAGGAAATTGCCGGTGCAATTGAGAGCTTTCAATTCTGGGAATTCGATGAGGAATACGGGGGAGGAATTGCTGACATTCCTTCGGTCATCATCACCTGCACTCACCGCGGAAAGGAACATGCAGTAATTGACACCAGGAATGCGCCGCAAAAATTAAAGGAATTGGAAGCGAAGTTGGAAACCCTTTTGGGTGTGGGAGGATGGAACAGGGTGGAATGAATAGTTGTCAGCCGCAGCGAAGCGCAGGTCCCGATAATTTCTATTATGCCCGTCGGCCCGATTTTTGGTTCTTCCCTCAAAATCATAAATTTAGGTATGCGAAAATTGCTGCCGGTCCTGGTTCTTGCTTCTTTCCTTTTTGCCCTGATTTCGATTTCATGCGCCGACCCCCGGAGCAATTGCAATCATCCGAAACATTGGCAATGGGTCAAAGAAAAGCAAGGCAAACGGATGAAGAAGTCGGGATTGTAAGTCCATGCATTCTCTTTACAATCTCAATATTCCATTTTCAATTCATGGTCGTTTTCACGTTTATGTAACCCTTCTTTTCCTGCTGCTGATTTCATCCTGCAAACCAAACGATGATTTTCCGGATGGAACCGAATTTCAGACTTCCGTGGATTGTTCCATTGCCTGGGGTGAATTTGCAGCAATCCGGACACTGGTCGAAATGGAAGCGATGGATGATACCGCCATCTGGAAAGGCGGGAGCGGAAAAGTTTCTGCCGCCTTTTGCCAATCGGCAACGGCTGATGTAACAGTGACCGGTGTCAATCAGGCTACCCTGATCCTTGATTTCGGAAATGGCTGCAGTTGCCTCGATGGCCGGACAAGGAGCGGTAAACTGATTTGTGAATTCAATGGCCGGTGGAGGCAGTCCGGAAGCACATTGCAAATCGCACCGGAAGATTACACGATGAATTCAATTCCGGTTGTTTTTTCCCTGAGCGCAACCAATCTCGGATTGGATCCGGAAAGCAAGCCGCATTGGGATGTGCAAGTTGCCTCAGCCACTTTTCACACGAGCGGCGGTACGATTTCCTGGGGGAGTTCTGCAGTTGTTTCATGGACAGCGGGCGACAATACTCCCGGAATCTTTACCGATGATGAATATTCCCTTGCCGGCACGGCCTCCGGAAAAACGCGGATGCAATTGGCATTTGACGCCCAAATCGCGGAAAAGCTGGTTTGGACCTCCAATTGTGGAAACATGATCCGCGGAAGATTGGAAATCAATCCGGAGAATCTGCAACTTCGCACTCTTGATTATGGAGAGGGCACCTGCGACAACCTTGCTACTCTTTGGATTGGAGATTGGTCTGCGCCACTTTCATTGTTCTGATTATTGATTTGATATGCATACTGGAATTTTACATACACATGCGCTGGCAACAGGCGTTTTCCTGTTGCTGATGCTGGTCTTTGCTTTCTTGTTGTTCGCCGGAAAGAAAAATGCCCTGACAACACTTTTGGGTAAGACCAGGATCATACGTATTGCAATCGGTGTTCTGGTACTTTCTTCGGGATTGTATCTTGCATTCACTTCCGCCTACGTTCAAACACCCTGGTTTTTCGTGAAGACCGGATTGTTTCTGGCTGCGATACCGCTCGCCGCCGTCGGTTTGCGAAAACGAAGCGGGGGTATCGTTCTGATATCATGCTTGATTTTTGTATATATATATGGCTCATCAGAGAAACGCTCGCTGACGTTCTCCGATCCTTCGAATTCCGGGAGTGTATCATCTTTTTCCGGTGCAGTCGAATATTTTTCCGCCAATTGCAGCAATTGTCATGGAAGCGATGGCAAAGCCCAACTCAGCGGCGCAAAAGACCTGAGCATTTCTGTTATGAGCGATGAAGAAATCCGGAATATCATTTCTTCGGGGAAAGGAACGATGCGGGAATACAAATCGGTCCTGAATCCCGGGCAGATTTCGAAAATGGCAGAGTTTGTCAGGTCACTCAGAAAATCCAAATGAAGAAATCATCCGGTGTACTTTTATTCACTCTGTTTGTAATTTTTTTTTCGGCTTCTTCCTGCGAAGCCGGAGGTCCCGAAGGCAAGGGCAAGGATTTTACCGTTGCATTTTACAACGTTGAAAACCTTTTTGATACCATTGATGATCCGCATAAAAATGACAATGAATTTCTCCCACATGGGAATCATACCTGGAATACCCGGTGTTACCAGATCAAACTCGCGAATCTGGCGCGTGTGATAGATTCTCTTGGTGATTCCGACGGACCGGAATTGCTCGGATTGGCGGAGATTGAAAACCGTGCGGTACTGGAGGATCTGATTCGCCAGCCCCGGCTTGCAGGAAAAGGATATGCGATTGTGCATTATGAATCTCCGGATCAGAGAGGAATTGATGTTGCCTTGATCTACAAGACTTCTGCATTCAAACTCATCTCCAGTTTTTCTGCTGAAATTCCGTTCCCCGAGAATCCGGATATTGAAACAAGAGACATTCTCTTTGTCAAGGGCCTTGCCGGGAAGAAGGACACACTCACCATCGCTGTTAATCACTGGCCCTCCCGGCTTGGGGGCGAGGAAAAATCAGGATGGAAGCGCAAACGGGCGGCAAGTATTCTGAGGCAGAAGCTGGATTCGATCAGGACAGAAAACGGGGAATCGGGAATCATCGTGATGGGCGACCTGAATGATGAGCCTGTTGATTCCAGTGTGACTCTAGTCCTGGGTTCTTCGGGTATTGCTGCCAATGTCAGCGAGGCGATTTTGTACAATCCCTGGGTCAGCATCTTCGAAGCGGGAAAGGAAGGCAGCCTGATGTATAATAAGAAGTGGGATATGTTTGACCAGATTATGGTCAGCAAATCCCTGATCAGCAGGAAAAAGGGCGTTTCCTTTGAAGAAGGCTTTCATGGAATTTATCATCCTGACTGGATGCAGGTTGCAGAAGGAAGCTGGAAGAGCGCGCCGAGGCGATCCCATATCAAGAAGGAATTCTACGAGGATGGATACAGCGACCATTTTCCGGTTTTTGTCCGGCTTCAGCTTAGATGAGGCTGAACGTGTCCCGGTTGCTGAGCCTGGCTATGCGCCTGTTCCTCATTGAATGTGGGATTGAAAGCATACAATCCGAATTCATTTGCAGTTTCCCTGGTGCGGCATGATTTGGCGATTGAAATCAATTCCCGGCAGGTGGGTACGGCAAAATCGCAGAAAAAATACAGGATCGGTAGTGACGAAACAAAGGAATTTCAATTTGAAGTAAGTACCAGTCTGAAGTCTCTGATTTCCGGCGGAATCGGGATGCTCCCGCAATTGATTGTCCCCGGTAAGGAAATGGACATCAGAGTATCGGGAATCGCAAAAGTAAAAGTTTGGGGAATTTGCCGGAAAATCCCGGTGGATTATGAAACGTCATTCCGTCCGGAATGGTGAGAAATCACGCCTCTCCCGGTTTCCCTTTTTTCTCCTTCCGGTATGCCAGGTAAATCGGCACCGTCGTGACCAGTATTAATCCGATGACAATGTATTCGACATTCTCCTCCACCCAATTGATATTCCCCAGGTAATATCCTGCCAGGCCGAGTGAACTGATCCAGGCCAGCGCCCCGGCGATGTTGTAAATCATGAATGTGGTGAATCCCACCTTGATAACACCGGCAATGATCGGTGCAAAAGTGCGGATCACCGGCAGAAATCTTCCAAGTATCAGGGTTTTTCCGCCGTGTTTTTCATAAAAACTTTTTGTGATTTCCAGGTTTCTCTTTTTGAAAATCAGACTGTCTTCCCTTTTGAATAATGCCGGACCCACGCTTCTTCCAAACCAATATCCGGCAATATTTCCGGTTACGGCCGCCAGACTCAGGATACCGATCATCGTCACGATGCCGACATCATTGACAAGTTCCGGATTCACCGCGCATATCATTCCCGAAATGAAAATGAGGGAATCTCCCGGAAGAAAAAAACCGATAAACAATCCGGTTTCGGCAAAAACAACCACGAACAACAACACCAATCCGCCGGCCTGAATGATTGATTTTGGATTGAAAATGTCCCAGAAACTTTCCAAAAATCAGTCCTTGAAAAGCCCGAACAATTCAGCTTTCACCCGGTTGATGATAATACCCAGGTGCTCCGGATTGTCCATGAAATTCAATTCATCAATCAGAACCTCCATCTTTTTGCTGGCTTTGTAACTTTCAAACCAGGCTTCATAACGTTCATTGAGCCTTTTCAGGTAATCAAGCCGGATCGAATCTTCATATTCACGTCCCCGCCGCTGAATTTGATCCACCAAAGTCGGAATGGAACTCCTGAGGTAAATCAACAAATCCGGCGGTTCAACAAGTCGCGAAACCGTTTCGAACAGTGAACGGTAGGTTTCATAATCCCTTTTCGCCATGAGACCCATGGAATGAAGATTGGGAGCGAATATCTGTGCATCCTCATAGATCGTACGGTCCTGTATTACATTGGCGCCTTTGTGACGGAATTCGATGATCTTGTTCAACCGCGTATTCAGGAAATACACCTGAAGATTAAACGACCATCTCTGCATATCTGAGTAGAAATCAAACAAGTATGGATTTGAATCCGCATCTTCATAGTAAGCTTCGAATCCGAGGTATTTGGAAAGTTGGGTGGTGAGGGTGGTCTTACCTGACCCGATGTTTCCTGCGATTGCAATATGCATGGGGCGCAAATTATATCTTCGATGAGTAATAGGCAAATTTATTGTACCCGATCTTCTCTCTCACCCGTGCCAGAGTTTCATAGGCAATTACTCCCGCTTTCTCCGCGCCGGTGCGCAGCAATTCGTCCAGTTCATCCTGATCAGCCATCAGCTTGCCGAATAAATCCCTTGCCGCGGAATACCTTTCCATAATCAGTTCAAAAAGCATTTGCTTCGCCGCTCCGTATCCGAAATTTCCGCCACGGTATTTCTCTGCCAATACCTGATTTTGATTTTCATTGCCCATCGCGGAATATATCCGGTAAACTGTACATGTATCCGGATTTTTCGGTGTTTCCAGCGGCAATGAATCCGTCTGAATGGACATCACAGTCTTCTTGAGCAATTTCTCCGGATCAAATATGGAAATTGTATTTCCGTATGATTTGCTCATTTTCTGCCCGTCTGTGCCGGGAATCATCTGCACTTCTTTCCTGGAAACTGCTTGCGGCATGATCAGAGTCTCCCCATAGGCCCGGTTGAATGAACTGCAAATGTCTCGCGTAATTTCGAGATGCTGCAACTGATCTTTACCAACCGGAACGATCTCTGCATCATACAACAGAATATCAGATGCCATCAGTACCGGATAATCGAACAAGCCGGCATTGACATCCTGAAGGCGCCCCGATTTGTCTTTAAAACTGTGCGCGTTGGCAAGCATCGGAAAAGGAGTGAAGCAATTCAGATACCAGGTGAGTTCCGCAACTTCCGGAATGTCAGACTGCCGGTAAAAATACCCTTTCGAAGTATCAAATCCGCAAGCAATCCATGCCGCAGCCGTCGCGTATGTATTGTGCCTCAGCATCTCCGGTTCATGAACCGTGGTGAGTGAGTGAAAATCTGCAATGAAGAAAAAACATTCGTTCTTGCTGTCTTTCGACAATTCGATCCCCGGAGCAATCGCGCCGAGTACATTTCCCAGGTGCGGAATTCCCGATGCCTGGATGCCTGTGAGTATTCTTGCCATCGGGACGAAAATTAAGACCTGCAGGATTCAGATGCCAACGCGACCTGGTTTGTGTTTATGGGCAAGGAGCGCGAACTTGCGTATCCTGAATTTTGAAACCGGAGGAAACGATGAATTCTGTCATGAGCGAAAGCAGGACAAGTACGCAGGCCGCACTTGCCCTCGAGGATCAATTCGGCGCTCACAATTACCATCCTCTTCCTGTTGTTCTGTCCCTCGGCGAAGGAGTGTTTGTTTGGGATGCTGAGGGAAAACGATATTTCGATTTTCTTTCTGCATACAGCGCCGTGAACCAGGGACATTGCCATCCGCAAATCGTTTCTGCCATGATTGAACAAGCGCAAAAACTTACTCTGACTTCCCGTGCATTTTTTAACGATCGCCTCGGATTGACTGAGCAATTCCTTTGCAATTTGTTCGGCTATGGGAAAGTGCTGATGATGAATTCCGGCGCTGAAGCAGTGGAAAGTTCGCTCAAACTCGCAAGGAAATGGGCCTACGAAGTCAAGGGCATTCCCGATCACAAGGCGCGAATCGTCACTTGCTCCGGAAATTTTCATGGCCGGACGATCGGGATCATTTCCTTTTCTTCTGACGAAGCGGAAACAAGAAATCATTTCGGTCCCTTTGCTCCCGGATTTTCCGTGGTAGAATTCGGGAATTCAGATTCACTCAAATCAGAATTTGAGAAAGGCGATGTTGCTGCATTTCTCGTGGAACCGATTCAGGGCGAAGCGGGTGTGGTGATTCCTCCTGATGGCTACCTGTCCCGTGCAAAACAACTTTGCGAGGAGTACAATGTGCTGTTCATGGCCGATGAAATTCAAAGCGGATTGGGACGTGCCGGGAAGATGCTGGCTTGCGAATACGAGGGCGTCCGCCCGGATGTGCTGATACTTGGCAAGGCGCTGTCCGGTGGAATGATGCCGGTATCGGCAGTTCTTGCTGACGATGCCATTATGTCGGTCTTTGAACCTGGTACTCATGGTTCCACCTACGGTGGAAATCCGCTGGCATGTGCGGTGACCATCGCAGCAATGAATGTCATTGCCGATGAAGGCCTCGTCGAAAACAGCTTTCGCCTTGGGGAGGTTTTCCGAAGTGAGCTCGGAAAAATCCGGCATCCGATGTTGGAATTGGTGCGTGGACGCGGATTGATGAATGCGATGGTGATCCGCGGTGGCAGATCGGCCTGGGATCTTTGCCTCGCGATGAAAGACCGGGGACTCCTGGCAAAACCGACGCATGAGCACATCATCAGGCTGGCTCCGCCCCTTGTGATAAATGAAGATCAGATCCTCGAATGCGCCGGAATCATTTCCGACAGCATTTCTTCCTTTCCGGCTACCTGATTTCCAGGATCCGGTTCAATTGACCTTTCTCCGTTTCAATCTTAAGGAAATAAATGCCGGAAGATTCGATCCCGATTGAAAACAGAAGGTGCCGGGATCCATTGCCGTCTTCCCGGACAAGCAGTCTTCCCGCAGCATCGAAGAGTTTGATTTCGTGCATATTGGATTCGCAGACAATGGTAACAATTTGCGCAGAAACCGGATTGGGAAATATTAATGTTTTCGGAATATTAAGCAATTCCAGTGATTCGTAAAAAGCATCTACTGATTCGCAGACCGAATCTTTGCAGCCGGACGAATCGGTTACCGTCAGGCATACAATGTATGTACCATACGAATAAGTATGTACCGGGTTTTGGATCGTGTCGGTTGCACCGTCTCCAAATTCCCAAAACCAGGAAACAGCGTTTGATGAGGAATCGTTGAATGTGATTGTCAGGATCGCAGACTCTATAGTCCCGAATGCTGCATCCGGTCCCGCGACATTCACCGAAACTGACATTGTATCAGAGCAATTGCTGTCGCCGGTGATAAGAGAAACGGAAAAAATTCCTCCCGATGTGAATACCTGGGTGAGATTTGGAGTCGTACCTGCCGAATTTCCATTGATCAGCCAATTAAAAGTTGTCGGATTTCCGGAACTCGTACCCGTAAACGTGACCGTATCATTTTTGCATGGCGGATTCGGTGCGAAAGTAAAATTCGACTGAACTGCACAACAAACAGATGCAGTAACAGAAACGGAATCAACAGTTGAACATCCGGAATCACTTGCCATCAGTTTCACGTTGTAAACTCCGGCTGCGTTGAAAACGTAGTTCAAAACCGATGAAGTTCCGGCATTGAGACCGTTTACTGTCCATTGATAAAGCTGAGATGGGGATCCGGAACCGGTGAAAGCAGTAGTCGCTCCGACACAAGGTGCCAGGGTGGATGAATTGAATTGGGAATTGGCACTGCAGCAAGTGCCAACCACCCAGGAACCAAATTGGGTGTCCTGGGTAATGAGATTCAGGAAATACCGGGTAGTGATCGTGTAGGTTCCCGCCGGCAGCAATCCGGCTGAAACGGTATCATACTTCAGGGTGAGAACGGGAAGTCCAATTCCGCCCGGATCGGTCACATAAATGCCGATGCCGACATTCGTGCCGTTCACTTTGATGACGGTACTGTCATGAATGTGACTGCTATACATCAGGTGAAAGGAAACCACTGCCTCGGTCTGAATGCAATCGCTTGGCTGGGCGGGCAAGGTGGCAACTGTATCAATATGAAAAGAGGCGATGCCATGCAGAGGCATCAGAAATGGCATAGCAAACAGGAAAGAGCAAGCAGGTATTCGGAAATAGTTCATAATCAGTTTATCCGCTCAAAAATAAGAACTGAATTACTGTGGTTTTCGGCTTCTGCCAGACAATTTTCGAAGCAATTTGAGCTGTTTTGCTCTGAAGTAATTGTATTTCCCGAAAATGAAGGCAAAGACCAGGAGCAACACCTGGTAAATCGGGAAAATGACAAGGATAGTGAAGATCCACCAAACTCCGCTAAACCGTTCGAGACCAGCCAGGGAGCTGAGTACGGGTGAAATGTAGGTTACGGATGTGCCGGTGAGGCTGAAAATCAGCAAAACAAGAAAAATATGGACAACTTTCCGGTCGGTCCATCTGACGGAACTGATTTGAGTCGGTTTTTCGCCCGTGGAATGATCAGAAACAGGATTGGGATCTGGGGAAATCTTTTGCAAGGGATGACAGGAAGGGGCCAAAAAAACCAAAGTCCCCTGGCGAGGACTTTAGCGGCAAACTAACTAACCATAACAAACAAACCTAAACCGTAATAGTATTCTTTTATCGTAAACGATTTGACGATATTCTGATGTTTGAGAACGAATCCCTTTGACTGCTTGGGATGGCTCTAAAGTAGTGAATTCAAAACCGCTTGAAATGGAAAAAAAGTCGTATCATTAGGTCGGTGAATTTTGAAAACCGGCCCTGAAACTTCGTTTTCTGCATTTTTATGCACATTTTGTTTTGCGTGCATCTGGACTTTATTAGATTTCAAACGCCAAAGACGTGAACAGGACCGAAGGTTTGTCTCAACTGATCAAGTCGCTTACCCCGGCGGAAAAGCGAAATTTCAAGTTGTATTCGCAGCTGAACACCGGGAAACAAAAGAATTATGAGAAGTTGTTTGATGCCATCGAAAGGCAACCGGTTTACGATGAGAAAAAGCTGATCAGTCAATTCTGCAAGGAGAAGTTTGTCAAGCAATTCGCTGTTGCCAAGAACTACCTGTATAACAACATTTTACGTTCGCTGGCGCATTTTCACAAGGACGACTATGCCGAGTTTTCATCCCTGGGGATACAGGTCAGAGTGCTGATTGACAAGGCATTGTATCCGCAAGCCTTGAAGATTCTGCGGAAATGCCAGGCTGCGGCCCGTAAGCAGGAATTGTTTGCCGAATCTCTGCAATTGTATTCCTACGAACGGGAAATCATGCGACGGATGGACGATATCGAAAGAAGAGAAATGTTTATCGGCGAAATCCAGCGTGAGGAGAAAATCATCATTCAAAAAATTCAAAATCTCGCCGAATACCAGTTTCTTAACGATGGCATCATCAAGGTAATTCGGACCTACCCTTTTGATCAAACCGCCGGAAGTCTCAGTATGATAAATTCTTTTGACGAACATCACTTGATGTCAGATCAAAACCAGGCCTTATCGGTGCGGGCGAAAATCAAGTATTGGCGGAATCGGCGTTTGATTTCACGACACAAATGGGATTTGGCAGGTGAGGAATCGGCAATTCGTGAGGGGATGGGAGTGATGGAAAATAACCCCGGGATTCTGGCTGATTTGTATTACGATTACATATTGATGATTGGTGACCAGGTTGGAGTTGGCATAAAGGCCAACAACGACAAACTGGCGGAAGAAATGCTTGCCAAATTAAATACGCTGGAATTCAAATCAGCAGCGGCGAGATTAACCCGGATCGAGGTATTTCATGTCTTTCACCTCACTTATGCATTGTATTGTGGAGATATGATAATGGGGAAATCTGCCGTACAGCAAATGGAAGAGGATCTGAAAGAATTTTTCGACGAAGAATCCGGTGAATACCAGTCGGTATTGCCAAAGACTTTGTTGTTGAAGCTTTACTATACATCATCGTATATAGAATTCATAGCTGGTGATTATTCGAAAGCTCTTCGATGGATCAATTCATTCCTGAATGAACCGCGACATGAGGTTTTGATGGAATTGCAATCCGCTTCACGATTGCTCAATCTTCTGATTCACCTTGAAATCGGAAATTTTGAGGTAGTTGAAAACAAAGCAAAATCCGAAGCGCGTTTCATGCAAAATATCGGAAAGCTCCGGAAATTTGAAAAGGCCATGTTGAAGTCAATCACAAGGCAAATCAGACTGACCGGGGAAGATCTGACTCAGGAATACCGGAGACTTCTGAAAGAATTGTATGAATTGTATGATGATAAGACTCAGCGATTTTCATTTACAGGATTTGATGCCATTTCCTGGCTGAGAAGCAAACTGGAAGAAGAAAGATATACGGAGTTCACGAGGATTTTCACCCGTGATTTCTTTGATCCGGAAAAAGATGAAAAAAAGCCTGCTGAAATTCGCCTTTCAGTTGAGGAGGCGAAAAAAATGGTTTCCAGGCTGAAAAAGCAAAATTAGCCGTCAGTAGGAGTCGGCAACAATCACAACAAGAACCCCACCATCCATCGTACATGTAACCGTATTGGTAAGCGGATCAGGCAGACTGATAACCAGAATCCCGGTGCGATAACGAAGGGTAATCTCCTCCATGGACATCTGCCAGTAGATGGAACATTGACGTAGGACGTAATCCAGATATGGCGGATCATTCTCCTGGACGGACAGCACCGGGGATCCGTTTTGAGATTGGAAATTTCCGGTTGATGCCTGCAAAGAAGCCGACAACAAAAGCATGAGGATACCGGACGATAGAAATATCGTGTTCTTCATTAGAGTACGAATTGTTATTTCCCTTAGATGAGCTAAGCTGAGAAGTTTGACAGGGTAGTCAAAGAAAACGAGTTCAAAATACCGGGAATCCGGCGCAAAACAGGTGTAAACGCTGAGACAGTTTACCCCCCCCGTTTAGTGGTACAGGGTTCCGCTTAAAGGAGCAATTTCCTGAAGAAACACCTTGCAGATCAGGGATTTATTTCGCGTACGTCATCCACCTGAAAAGCCAAAGCCCTCACAGGGAGGGCTTCAGAAGCAAACAAACTAAAAACCGTATTTAACAAACAAACCTAAATCTTGCTGACCGCACGGTAAGCGGTCAGACCAGGAAAACTAACAACCCCTAGCTTTCTCACAGTTTCTTCCGGAGGATGAAAAAATTCAATTCAATGAAAGCAGGGATGCCAGTTTGTATTCGTTTTTGAAAGAACGTTCAGGTAAGGATGATAAACGTATCAAAAGCGGATTTCATTCCGAAAGCATTCTTCCTCAATTAATTAGAAAATAAAATCAAATTCAGATGTTGTTATCTGTTGATTATCAATACTTTACAATGCATTTTGTTAGTAATCCACTGCCTGAACAAGATTTTTCAACCATTTGTAAGAAATATGTGGATAAGGGTGGATAACGGTCGGAAACACCTGAATGGCAAATAGTTGATTCGCGCGCCCGGAAGGATTCGAACCCTCAGCCTCCTGATCCGTAGTCAGACGCTCTATCCAGTTGAGCTACGGGCGCAAAAAAGGATTGCAAAGATATCAATTCTCTGAAAGCTGGGGAATATCCGGGCGAATTTTATGCCTAAATCGGAACCTGATTAAGGATTTCCCTGATTATATCCGCCGATGTGATTTCTTCTGCTTCAGCTTCGTAGTTCAGAATCAGCCGGTGATTTAAAACGTCCGCAGCAATCGCTTTTACGTCCTCAGGAAGCACATAGGTTCGTCCTTCAAGGAAGGCATGGCAACGGGAACATAGGTTTAGTGCAATACTCGCCCGCGGAGATGCCCCGTATTCAATATAATTAGAAAGCTTGTCAAGCCCTCTCGTTTCCGGATTTCTGCTCGTCATCACGATGTCAACAATGTAATCTTCCAGTTTCTCATTCAGGGAAATGCTATCCACCAGGGAGCGAATCTGGAAAATATCCGCTCTGTTCATTACCGGCCTGATGACAAGATCGGTTTGCGTTTTCGCCATACGCTTCATGATCAATTTCTCCTCTTCCCGCCCCGGATATTCCACGAATACCCGCATCATGAACCGGTCAACCTGGGCTTCGGGCAGGGGATAGGTACCTTCCTGCTCCACCGGATTCTGTGTTGCCAGGACGAGGAATGGCTTGTCCAAAGCAAAAGTGGTATCGCCGATCGTTACCTGCCGCTCCTGCATGGCTTCCAGCAAGGCAGACTGGACTTTCGCAGGAGACCGGTTGATTTCATCGGCCAAAACAATATTTGAAAAAACCGGACCCTTCCGTACTTCAAAGGCCAGGTCTTTCTGGTTGTAAATCATGGTTCCGATCAGATCGGCAGGCAAAAGGTCCGGAGTGAACTGAATTCGCCGGAAAGCGAGGTCCAGCGCCTTTGACAAGGAACTGATCGTCAAAGTCTTTGCGAGTCCCGGAACTCCCTCCAGCAGAATATGTCCATTGGCGAACAAGCCAATCAAAAGCCGGTTGATCATTCGCTTTTGACCGACAACAACTTTTGAGATTTCAGCATGCAGCAGGTCAATCTTCTTGTGCTGTTCCTTGATCAGCGCTTCGGCATCTTGTACCCCGCTGCCTGTATTCAATGGTTGTTCTGACATGTTCCGGATTTGAAGGTGCTAAAATTAGACTCTTAATTTCACAATGCAATTATGGGCCCGTGCCTTGCCTTTCCTTCCCAAAACGAAACAAGATGCATTCGCATTGCTTATTCCCGCTGGCAATCGCGAATGAATCCGTTCGGATCAATTCAAGTTCATAATGCTTCCGAAGTTCGTCCTTCACCATGTCGTAGCAGGTGATCCCGGTTTCGCCTTCAGCAAACTTCTCTCGCGGTAATTTCTTTAATACTGTGATACCGGGACCAAGCCGGAATGCGTGGCGGTAAAACAACAATGCCGCATTGTATTCAGGAATGACGGCTGTATAGTTATTTAATTCAGGCATTTCCCGCGCCAGAGTTTTCATGAAGTACCCGTATTGTTCCCTCTCTGTTCCGTCTTCTCTTGGTTTCAGCACGCCGGCAACCGAAATCGAAACCGGAATTGCGAAAATCAGGATTGCCGGAACTACAATCGGCAGGAATTCTCCTTGCCACCATCCCGGCTGATTTTTTTCCCGTAGAAATTTCAGAAATGCAAAAAGCAATCCGCCGAAAGTGAGTGCAAACAAAGGATACAATGGCAGGTCATACCAATAATTCTTTGTTACTGAAATCGAAACCGCCATGAAATAGAAGCTCCCGGCAATCATGCAAAATTTTAAGATCCTCTTCAGATTGGCGGCGGAAGGGATGAAGAATGGTACAAGGAACAGTGGAAGGAACCATGCCCATGGGATCATTCTCCATGTCAGCAGATGCCAGGCGTAAAACCAAAAGGGCTGCCCGCTTTTTTCAACTTCGGTCCAGGCGCGACCCATTTCGGTTTTTAATATGTTTCCGAAATACCAGGGATCCAGGTGATTCCGGAGAAGATAATAGGATCCGATTACCAAAATGAAAATCCCGGCTCCTGCAAACAGGTTTTTGTTCTTCAATAATTCCCTGGCCTTGCTGGAATAAATGACAAAAGCCACGATTCCCGGTAAGATCATCAATCCGGCGATCCCTTTTGTAAACGATGCCAAGGTCACGGAAATAGCAGCGAAAAGGATATATTTCCCTCTTTTCTTTCCTTCCGGAAATGCTGACCGGTATCCGCACAACAGGGCGGTCGTTGTGAATAAGACAAACAATGCATCAAAATCACCCGTTCGGCAACCATGCCAATGCAAATACCCCGGCATGGAAAG
>Ga0247727_10009050_pt1 | contig 18223 bp, 16 predicted proteins | sample WisWelCaveWW1625_FD_202498 | JGI IMG/M metagenome (GOLD analysis project Ga0247727, IMG submission 202498) | Biofilm microbial communities from Wishing Well Cave, Virginia, United States - WW16-25 | ecosystem: Environmental > Aquatic > Deep subsurface > Groundwater > Cave microbial mat | place... | reverse complement strand
CGCGTGCTGCGCCGGCTGCTCGCCGTCGTGCTCGTCATCGCCGGCGGCAAGCTGCTGCTCGGCGTCTGACCTCACGACCCCGAGGTGGGCGTCGCCGCCGCGCCTTCGGCTTTCGCGGCGCCCTCCATGTGCTTCCGGAACCACGCCTCGACGTAGAGCATGCGGCGCATCGTGTTGCTCACGTGGCGGCCGGCGGCGCCGTGGTACTCGTCGGGAATGCGGATCATGGCGGTGTCGACCTTTCGGAACTTGAGCGCCTGGTAGTACTCCTCGGTCTGAGCCATCGGCGTGCGCAGGTCGAGCTCGCCGGTGATCAGGAGCGTCGGCGTCTTCACGTTGCCGACGAACTTGAGCGGCGAGCGGTCCCAGTGCTCGCTCACGTCCTCCCACGGGAGCTTCTTGAAGTTGTGGTACCAGTAGGGCCCGTCGGTCGTGCCGACGAAGCTGATCCAGTCGATGACCGGGAACATCGAGACGGCGGCCGCGAAGCGATCGGTGTGGCCGACCGTCCACGCGGTGAGCACGCCGCCGCCGCTGCCGCCGTAGACGAAGAGCCTCTTCTCGTCGACGAAGCCGCGCGCGCTCGCTGCGTCGACGCCGGCCATGAGATCGTCGTAGTCCTTGCCCGGGTAGGCGTTCTGGATCGCGTTGCCGAACTCCTGGCCGTAGCCGGTCGAGCCGCGCGGGTTGCTGTAGAAGACCACGTAGCCCTGCGCCGCGAACCACTGCCGTTCGAAGCTCCAGTCGACGCCGTACATGGCGTGCGGCCCGCCGTGGATCTGCAGGACGAGCGGGAGCTTCTTCCCCTCCTTCGTGAGCGTCTCGAAGTCGGGCGGCTTGACGAGCCAGCCCTGTACGTCGAGACCGTCGGCCGACTTCCAGCGCAGCTCTTCGACGGGCGCAAGCTTCAGGCGCTCGAGCACGTCGTGGTTCACCGCCGTGATCGTGCTCGTCGTCGTCGCGGTCGGCAGAGGAAAGTGGACGCGGACCACGTCGGCGGGACGATGAGCGTCCGTCAGGACGCCGAAGAGCTCGCGCTGCGCGCTGACGTCGCTGATCGTGAGCCGCTGCGGGCCGTCGGTGTGTCGATGGCGCGCGCCGGCGAGGTCGACGAACCAGAGGCTGCGCGACCCCTCCGCGTCGACCGTGATCCAGAGCCCCGAGGAGTCGCGGGCCCAGAGGACGTCGACCACGTCGCGGTCGAGGTCGGCCGTGAGGCTCCTCGCCGCTCCGCCGCCCGCCGGCAGCAGGAGCAGCTCGCCGACGTCGTAGCTGTGGTGTCCGACCTCGTGGTCGGGCCTGGCGAGGCAGGCGATCCACTTCCCGTCGGGCGAGAGCTTCGGGTTCGCCTCGGCGCCCTTGCGGTTCGTGAGGTCGTTCACGGCGCCCGACTCGACGTCGACCGAGTAGATCTCCGACTCGAAGATCTGCCAGTCGGCGTCCGGCTCGCGCAGGCCGGCGAAGACGAGCTTCGTCCCGTCCGGAGTCCACTCGCCCGGCCCGTGGTCGAAGTCGCCGCTCGTCACCTGGCGCGGCGTGCCGCCCGCGGCGTCGACGACGAAGAGGTGCTGGAAGCCGGCGGGACGGTAGCCGCTCTGGTCGCGCCGGTAGTTCAGGCGCGTGATGATCGTCGCGTCGTCGGCCCACTTCGCGCCTTCGGGACGCTTGGGCAGCTCGATCTTGAGCGCGTCGCTCTTCTCCGGCACGACCATCTGGAACGCGAGCCGCCGGCCGTCGGGCGACCACTTCACGCTGCTCGGCGCCTCGTCGACGTGCGTGACCTGGGTCACCTCGCGCGTGGCGAGCCACAGGACGTGCAGCTGCGTCCCCTTCGGCTTGCCTTCCTGCAGGAAGGCGATCCGCTCGCCGTCGGGCGACCATTCGGGCGCGCTGCCTTCGCAGAGCTGCCGCAGCCGCGCGCCGTCCCGCTCCACGAGCCAGAGCTCGCTCTGCGGCTTGTCGTTCACGCGATCGTTCCAGGTGCGCGTGAAGACGACCTGCTTGCCGTCGGGCGAGACCTTCGGGCCGGCGACGCTCTCCATCTCGAAGAGCAGCTCCATCGTGAGCTTCGCGGGCGCCTTCGCGTCGTCGGACGCCGTCGCCATTGCGCCGCACGTGGCGGCGAGGAGCATCGAGAGCACGTCGTTCCTCCGGATGGGACGCGCGCGGCTCCCCGTTCCGGCGCGGCCGCGGAGTCTACGCCGGTGCGCGTCGCCCCGCCCCCGACCTCGGCAGAGGAGGTAGAACAATGTCATTCCAAAGGACTCACATTGGACTCACGCTCCCGGAGGAACCCGTCGTGATCAAGCGCCTCACCAAGCACGGCAACAGCCTCGCCCTCGTCCTCGACAAGCCGATCCTCGACCTGCTCCGGATCGACGCGGAGACGCCGCTCGAGATCGAGACCGACGGCACGATGCTGACGGTGGAACCCGTGCGCGATCCGAAAGTGCGCGCGCAGTTCGAAAAGTCGTGGGGCGCCATTCGACGCCGCCACACGAAGGCATTCAAACGATTGGCGGAATGATCGATCGCCCTCCGATTCCTCACGCACAGCGAAGTCCTCGAGATGCACTCCGATCTGATCGAGGACCACGGCGGGTCGCTCGGCATCCGTGACCCGGGGCTCCTTGATTCCGCGCTCGCGATGCCGGCTGCAGGGTTTGGCGGAGCCCTGCTTCATTCCGACGTCTTCGAGATGGCGGCCGCCTACCTGTTCCACCTCGTGAAGAATCACCCGTTCATCGACGGCAACAAGCGCGTCGGCCTTGCTGCAGCGCTGACCTTTCTCGACATCAACGGTGCGACCTGTGCAGCGCCGGACGACGCACTCGTCGCGCTCACGCTGCGAGTCGCGGAAGGACAGACGGACAAGCAGGGCGCGGCCGCCTTCTTCCGGTCCACCGCTCGCACTGCGTGACGATCACTTCCGCGGCGGCAAGCCCTGATGGAACCGCTGCAGCCGCTCGCGGCGCTCGGGGGCGGGGACGCTGCGGTCGAAGGCGGGATAGAGGAGGTTGCGCTCGCGCTCGTCGTGGTGGCGGAAGAAGGCCTTGAAGAGCGCCTCGTCGTCCAGCAGCTCGATCACGTGGCGCGCGGCGGCGGGGGAGGCGGGGTCGAGTCGCCGCGTCGCCGCCTCGAAGCGGGCGAGCCCCTCGCGCAGGTGGCGGTGCTCGCTGGTGAAGAGATCGAGCGGCGTGCCGCGCACCTCGTCCGTGCGGGCGAAGAGCTCGTGGAGGAGCTCCTCCTCGCCGCGAACGTGCTCCTCGAAGGCGGCGCGCACGGCGACGAGCCGCTCGAGCGCGCGCCCGAAGTCGCGGGCGACCAGCGCCTCCTGGTGGTCGACGAACTGTTCGTAGATCCGGGCGTGGACCGCGAGCAGCTCGAGGAACGAGGTCGGCTCGGCGCCTTCCGGCCGCGGGTCGGTCACCAGCGCGCTCCCGGCCGGCCCGCCGGCGCCACGCCGATCGGCGCCGACGTCCTGTAGTCGATCACCTCGACGTCGCCGAGCTCGCCAAGCGGCCCGGCGATCTGCTCCTGGTCGCCGACCACCACGCAGAGGACGTGACGCGAGTCGGGCAGGTGGCGCGCGACGGCCGCCCGCACCTGCGCCAGCGTGAGGGCGTCGAGCTCGCGCGAGAGGCGCGCGACCGAGTCGGCGCCGAGCCCGAGGAGCTGCTCGTCCTTCACGAGGTCGGCGACGCCGCTCGTCGTCTCCATCCGTTCGACCGTCCGCGTCACGATCGCGCGCCGCGCCCGCGCGAGCGCCGCGTCGTCGAGCTCGCCGCGCGCCAGCCGATCGAGCAGCGCGAACGCCTCCTTCAGGAGCGGGACGACCGTGGCGCTCTTCGTGAACGTCCGCACGTAGAAGACGCCGCCGTCGGCGAAGGGCTGCACGGCGCTGCCGGCGCCGTAGGTGAGCCCGAGGTCGACGCGCAGCCGGTCGACCAGCCAGCTGGTGAAGCCGCCGCCGAACGGCACGTTGGCCGCGCGCAACGCCGTGAGGTCGGGGTCGCGCGGCCCGGGTCCGCGGCAGCCGAAGAGCACCTGCGGCTGCGCGACCTCGGGCTTGTGGACGAGCACGATCTGGAGTCGCGGCCAGGTCGCCGGTTCGCCGCGCTGCGCCTCGAAGGGGCGCTGCTGCGCGGCCATCGCCACGCCGAGCTCGGCTCCGTGCAGCGCCGCGGCGCGCTCGACCGCGAGACCCGCTGCCGCCGGCTGCACGTCGCCCGCCACGACGATCCGCAGACTGGCGGGAGCGAACGCGGCGCGGTGGAAGGCGGCGACCTCGTCGCGCGTGAACGACCGCACGCTCTCTTCCGTCCCGTCGAGCGGCCGGCCGTAGCGGTGGTCGGGGAAGAGGCGGGCGAAGAAGGCCTCGCGCGCGAGCTCCTCCTCGTCCTCGCGCGCCGCGACGAGCTGCCCGAGCGTCCGCTCCCGCGCGCGCGCCACCGCCTCCTCGCCGAACGACGGCGCGAGCGCCGCCGCGAAGAGGAGGTCGAGCCCGGCGTCGAGATCGCGCGCGAGGAAGTCGAGCGACAGGATGAGGCCGTCGAGCGAACCGCTCGACTCGAACTCCGCACCGAGACGATCGAGCCGGGCGAGGAACTGCGCCCGCGTCATTCCGGCGGGGCCCTCGTCGAGCAGTCCGGCCGTGAAGCTCGACAGCCCCGTCTTTCCGGCCGGCTCGAGTCGCGCGCCGCCCTCGACGAAGAGGCGCACGCTGACGAGCGGCAGCTCGTGCATCGGCACGATGGTGAGCGACGTGCCGGAAGCGAAGACGAACCGCTCGCCGGGCGGGAGCGCGAGGCCGCGCGCCGGGCCCGCCTCGGAATCGGACCGCGGTCCCGCGCAGGACGTCGCGACGCAGAGCGCCGCGGCGACGATGGCTCGCCCGTTCATCGTGCGGCTCCGCCGGAGGGCGCGGCTCCTGCCTCGTCGCCCGGCGTCGGCACGACCGTGACGACGGTGAGGTTCGAAGGAACGAGATGGCGAGCGACGGCGGCGCGCACCTCCTCCGCGGTCACGGCATCGAGCCAGCAGGCGCGCTCCAGCGCGAAGCGCCAGTCGCCATGGAAGCGTTGCGCCAGCCCGAGCGCGAGCGCGCGGTCGTGCACCGTCTCGAGGTCGCGCAGCGCTGACGCCGACTCGCGGGCGCGCGCGCAGGCGAGCTCGTCGTCGGTCGGCCCGCTCTCGGCGAGCCGGGCGATCTCGGCGCGCGCCGCCTGCTCGAGTTCGTCGGCCGCGTGGCCTGGGGCGGCGGTGAGCCCGACCGCGAAGAGCCCCGGCTCGACCGTCTCGTCGAGGCTCGCGTGCGCGCCGACCGCGATGCCGAGCTCGTGCACGAGCCGAGCGTCGAGCCGCGCCGAGTTGATCTCCGACAGGACGATCTCGGCGAGCCGCAGCCCCTTCCAGTCGGGGTCGGTGCACGCCGGCGCGTGCCAGCCGAGGAGCACCTGCGGCAGTTCGGCTTCACGCTCGAGCCGGACCCTGCGCTCGCCTCTCTGCGGCGGCTCGGTCGAATGGGGCGGGAAGGTCGCCGCGCCGCGAGGGAGGTCGCCGAAGACAGCCTCGAGCCGCGGCAGCAGCCGCGCGGTGGCGAAGTCGCCCGCCAGCACGAGCGTGCAGTGCTCCGGCCGGTAGTGGTCGCGCCAGAACTGGCGGATCTCGTCGGTCTGCAGCCGCTCGAGGTCGGCCATCCAGCCGACCGTCGGCCACTGGTAGGGGTGGGCGACGAAGGAGGTGGCGTAGAGCAGCTCCTCGGCGGCGCCGAAGACGTCGTCCTCGTTGCGCAGCCGCCGCTCCTCCCGGACGGTCGAGAGCTCGCTCTGGAACGATTCCTCGGCCAGCGCGAGGTGGAGCATCCGGTCGCGCTCGAGGTCGAGGACGAGGTCGAGCGCGTCGGGCGGGAACTCCTCGTGGTAGGCGGTGACGTCGAAGCTCGTGAAGGCGTTGCTCGAGCCGCCGGCCTGCTCGAGCCGGCGGTCGAACTCCTTCGGCCCGTACTTGCGCGCGCCGTCGAACATGAGGTGCTCGAGGAAGTGGGCGGCGCCCGTGACCGAAGGGCGCTCGTCGGCCGAGCCGACCGACCAGATCGACTGGAAGGTCACGATCGGCGCCGAGCGGTCCTCGAGCGTGAGGACGAGCAGCCCGTTGCGCAGGCGGTGCTCGCCGACCGCGAACGAAGGCACCGGCGTTCCGTCGCCACCGAACGTCGCTGCCAGGACGCAGCCTGCGAGCTCTGCGACCTCTGCGAACCCTGCGACCATGACCGGCCTCCGACGAACGGCCGGGAGCGAGGTTCGCCGTCCGGCAAGGCGCTGCGGTATAGCAGCGGCGAGCGATGAAGGTCTGCGCCGTAATCCCCGCGCTCGACGAGGAGGGCTCGATCGGGCTCGTGCTCCGCGACCTGCCGCGCGATCTCGTCCCGCAGGTCGTCGTCGTCGACAACGGCTCGCGCGACGCGACGGCGGCGCGAGCGGCCGAGGCGGGAGCGATCGTCGTCTCCGAGCCGCGGCGCGGCTACGGCTCGGCCTGCCTCGCCGGCATTGCCCGCCTGCCGCGCGACTGCGACGTCGTCGTCTTCCTCGACGCCGACCACTCCGACCATCCGGAAGAGGTCGGCTCGCTGCTCGAGCCGATCCGCCGCGGCGAGGCCGACCTGGTGATCGGATCGAGGATCCTCGGGAGGGCCGAGCCGGGCGCGCTGCTGCCGCAGTCGCGCTACGGCAACGCCTTCGCCTGCCTGTTGATCCGGCTCCTCTTCCGGCGCCGCTTCACCGACCTCGGCCCGTTCCGCGCGATCACGCGGCAGGCGCTCGATCGGATCGGCATGGCCGACCGCAACTTCGGCTGGACCGTCGAGATGCAGGTGAAGGCGGTCCAGCACGGGCTGCGAGTGGCCGAGGTGCCGGTGAGCTACCGCCGCCGCAGGGGCGCATCCAAGATCACCGGCACCGTGAGCGGCACCCTGAAGGCCGGAGCGAAGATCCTCTGGACGATCGCCCGCTACGCCGTGCGCCGGAGCGCCCGCCCATGAGCAGGAGGCCGTTCCGGTGGCGCGAATCGCTCGCGCTCGCGATCGCGTGGCGCTACGCGACCCATGCCGCGATGGTCGCGCTCGCGCTCTGGAACGAGCGGCGCCCCGCGCCGGCGCTCCCCGATTCGGTGCTCGCGGTCGTGCCGCGCATCGAGTGGATCGCCCGCCACAACTACCACCTCTGGCTCCTCGCGTGGCTGCCCGTCGCGCTCTGGCTCCTCGCGCGCGACCGAGCCGCCGGCCTGCGCTTCCTCTGGCTCGGCGGGTGGCTGAGCCTGCTGCGCGGAGTCACGATCCCGCTCACCGGACTCGGGCCGATCGACGTCGCCGATCTCAACGCCGGCGCCGACGCGGCGACGTTGCTCCATGCGTGGGCCGCCATCGTCAACCCGGTCTCGGCGCTCACGACCGACGCGGCGCACGTCGCGCTCACGAAGGACCTCTTCTTCAGCGGCCACGTGGCGACGACCTTCCTGCTCTGGCTCTACTGCCGCAGGGAGCCGCGGCTTGGCGCCGTCGCCCTCGCCGCTCACGCGGCGACGACGGCGGCCGTCTTCCTCTCCCACCTGCACTACGCGATCGACGTCGTCGCGGCGTGGGCGATCACCTTCGCGCTCTACGCGGTCGTCGAAGGGTGGCCGGGACTCAGGCGCGCGGCTCGACCGCGAGCAGACGATCGCGCAGCGTCAGCGACCAGCAGGCGAGGAGCTTGAGCGCCGTCTCGGCGTGCGTCGTCCAGAGGTACCAGAAGCTGTCGCCGGGAATGCAGAGGAGCGACGCGTCGCTCTCGGCCCGGAGCTTCACGCGCGTGCTCCCTCGCGGGTCGACCGGGAGCGCGCCGCAGACGTCCCCGGCGGTGATCGTCCGTGAGGCCGTGACCCGCCCGTCGTTCATGCACTCCTGGCTCGAGAGGCTGCCCGACCGCACGACGATCATCACGCTCTCGCTGGCCGCCTCCTCGAGCGGCTCGCCGGGCTTGAGGTCGCGGTGAAAGGCGACCGACGCGAGCAGCAGCTTCTCGATGTCGCTCATGTCGGCGAAGAGCTCGAGCGAGCAGAGCGAGTGCTGGACCGCCCAGAGCCGCTCGTCGATGAACGCCCGCAGCTTGCCGACGTCGGCTCCGGCGAGATGGAGGAAGCGCACGCCGGAGAGCACGCCGCCGCGCGGCGACTCGGCGCGGCCGCTCCAGACGACCTCGCCCTGGAGACGGATCGGCTCGCCTTCGGCCGCGAGCTGGAAGGCGAGCCGCAGCGGCTTCCCGACCGGCAGCGCGGTGCGCGTGCAGAGGCAGGTGCCGCTCCCCGAGAGGTCGCGGAGCTGGCCGAGCGTGCGCCGACCGGTGGAGTCGTCGAGGATGCCGACGTCGCTGCGCACGCAGACGCGTTGCGCGCTCCGGCGTCCGAGCGTGGTGAGGAGACTCTGGTCCAATCGACGGATCCGCGGAGGCCGTCGGCCGCTCTCGAAACTGGTTCCGATCGCCTGATCGGGCGCGAGGCCGCTGCGGCTTGACCCCGGGTCGAACCCGGAAAGTCGTTCGGACCGGGCGGGCGGGACGGGACGATCGCGGCCGATGTTCCTTCTCCGGCTCCTCGTCGTCGGTCTCTATCCCGCCTGTTTCGTCGCGCTCCTCGTGCTGCGCCGCCGCCAAGCGATCGCGGCGGCGCGCGGCGCCGGCGCGCAGGTCGAGCTCGAACTGTGGGCGCGCTCGCCGCGGCGGCCGCGGATCCTCGCCGTCGTGGCGGCCGCGCTGCTGCTCACCTGCCTCCCTCGGGTCGGCCTCGCGCTCGGGTTCGTCTTCGCGCTGGTCACGGCGCCGCTCGCCGCGTCGGGCGCCGTGCGGCTGCTGACGATCACGTCGAGCGGGTTGATCGTCGACGCCCTCCTGTCGCCGTGGGACGAGTTCTCGGGATGGAAGATCGAGGCGGCGAGCGGCCGGCTGCTCGTGCTGCGGCGCGACGCGGGCCGGCAGCCGATCGCGCTCGAGCTCGGCGCCGTCGGGCTGCGCGCCGCGGCGGCCGTCCTCGCTCCGCGGCTGCCCGAGATCGTCACCTCCTGAGCGACGCCCGGCCTCACGGCCCGGTGAGCGTGCGCAGGAGCGTCAGCGCGCTCTCGATCCAGAAGAGGGCGGCGGCGTCGAAGCGGCGCACGACGTCGTCGTTCCTCTCCACCGTCCTGCCGTTGTTGCTCCAGTCGACGTCGAGCAGCAGCGTGTGGTCGGGGTCGACCTCGGCGGAGACGAGCGGCGAGGCGGCGACTCGATCAATCTGCAGGAAGCGGCGGTCGGCCGGCCACCGCTCGATCTGCTCGCTGCCGTCGGCGAAGCAGAGGCGGATCGGCGCCGTCAGCCGCATCGTCCCGCGATTCTCGACGAGGACCTCGACGTGGTGCTCGACCGGACCGGCTGACGCCGAGCCCGGCGCCGCGCGCACCGGCCTCGATCGCGCCTCCGCGACTGCGAGGTCGAGCACGGCGTCCGTCTTCCACATCTCGCGGAGATAGGGTTCGAGCTCGACTCCGACGGCCTGCGTGTGGCGCGGGATCTCCTCGCGCAGGACGGCGAGGAACTGCTCGCCGCTGGGATGCGAGAAGCGGTGGCGGCGCACGTATTCGCGCAGCGCCGGCCGCAGCGCGTTCCAGCCGAACACCGCCTCGAGCGTCGCCAGCGCGAGCGTCGTCTTGCCATAGGTGATCGGCGCGTAGGCGCCGGGATGGAGGTCGAAGGAGGGCTCGGCGAGCGACGCCTTGCCCGCGACCGGGACGAAGTCCTCGCGTCGGCCGAGGAAGCGGATCTCGCCGAGCCCCTCGGCGCGGCCTCGCGGCAGCGGGAAGCCGAGCAGCGTCGCCCCGCCCTTGCGTCCGCGCCGCGTGGTCGTGAACGGGCTCGACTCGAAGCCGACCAGCGGCACGAGGCCGAGCTCGCGGCCGAAGAGGGTGAACGAGAGGCCGCGGTTCAGGAACGGGTGCGCCACCTCGATCCACTCGGCCGCCTGGAGCGCGCGGCCGTCCCGCGTCCTTCCGCGCCAGAGCTCCTCCTCGATCTTGGTCGTGACGTAGGTGTTGAGCCCCTCGTCGAGCCACGCCTCGCGCGGCTCGTCGCTGGCGAGCAGCCCGTACCAGTACTGGTGGCCGAACTCGTGCGCCGTGACTCCGGCCGGCTCCTCGGTCGCGTCGACGACGCGAGCGACGTGGTTGGGGAAGCCCTGCGAGATCGTGAAGAGCGTCGGGTACTCCATGCCGCCGCCCATCCCCAGCGGCTCGCCGTCGATCGTGAGCGTGTCGTAGGGGTAGGGCTCGAACCACTCGGCGTAGCGTTCGAGGCAGAGCCGCGTGGTCGCCAGCACCAGCTCGCTCTTCTCGAGCGCGTAGGGCTGGCAGAGGTAGGTGATCGCCACCGAGCGGGCCGGGAAGTCGAACGTCTCGACGACCGGCACGAAGTGGGGGTCGGCGCACCACGCGAAGTCGTGGACCGCGTTGGCGAGGTAGCGGCGGCGCGTGAGCGGCTCGGGGATCGACGCGACGGCCGGCGCCTCCTGCTCTTCGACGAGCCGTCCGGTCGCGCCGACGACGAAGCGGCTCGGCACCACGAGCGTGACGTCGAAGCTGCCGAAATCGCCGAAGAACTCGGTGTCGGCGTGGAACGGCTCGTCGTCGAAGCGGCCGCCGCGCAGCGCCGCGAGCTTCGGGAACCACTGCATCCCGTCGATGTGGTCGCCGAAGAAGCCGCCGCGGCCCGAAAGCTCCATCGACGCGAGCTTCGTGACGAAGGCGAGCGAGAGGGTGACGCGCCCGGCCGGCGCGACCGGGCCTGGCAGCGCGATCCGCAGCACCGTGTCCTCGACGCGCCCTTGCAGGGGTTGCTCGCCGAGCAGGATGGTCGAGACGACGCAGCTCCCGAGCGCGGAGGCGGGGAGGCCGGCGAGCGGATCCTTGCCGGTCCGGATCCGGCGCTCGCGCAGGAAGACCGTCTCCGGTCGGGAGAAGGCGTTCATGTAGAGGTGGAAAACGAGCTCGTCGATCGGCGCCGCGCCGACGTTGGTGAAGGTGATCTCTTCCGTCCCCTCGATCGTCCTGGCGTTCGGGTCGAGCGTGGCGACGATCCGGCAGGAGTGATTGAAGGGGCGCGGCGCCGGCGGCTCGGCCGATTGCGCGACGGCCGAACGTGGCGCGGCGAAGTAGCTGGCCGCCAAGCCCACCAAGAGCGTCGCGGCCGCCGCTTTGCCCGCGCCCGGCATCGGATCGCCCGATCGGCGCGACGCCAGCACGAAGGCGTTGGTCCAGACGATCGTCGTGCCCTGCATGAGCCAGCCGACGAGCTGCGCGATCGCCAGGTAGACGATCCAGGTCGGGAGCGACGCCGAGAAGAGCTCGGTCGAGGCGCCGGCGCCGATCCGGTCGCGCAGCCACGCGTAGGCGCCGAGCGAGCCGAAGATCATCAGCGGCCCGCCCGCCGCGAGCAGCGCGCTGCCGATCGGGCGGGTGAGCGCGGAGCGCCAGCCCGCGAGGAAGGCGCGCACCATCGAGCGCTCGTCGGCGACCGCCGCGCGCGCCTTGGCCAGGCCGGTCGCCGCGATGAGCCACGCGAGCAGGAGCAGCGCGACGAACGACTTGAGATGGAGCAGGACGCCGATGACGCGCGACGACGAGGCGCGATCGAGCCGCACGGCGACGAGGTGGTCGACGGCGATCGTGAGGCCGCGATTGGCCCAGTAGAGCGCGACGCAACCGCCGGCGAAGAGCAGGAAGAGCCGCGTGAAGCGCGCGAAGAGGCGGCCCGCGCCGGCGAGGAACTCGCGCACCGAGCTGCCCGACCGCTCCTGCGCGAGCAGCGCGAAGGTCCCCGCGGAGAGGAGGGTGAACGAGAGGAACGTGCCGAGGAGCGCCGCGCCCGAGAAGGCGCGCTCCGCGAGCGCGAGCAGGTCGCGGTTGACGAGGCGCCAGTCCTGCCACGCGAACTCGACGAAGCGTCCAGCCCCCGTCTCGCGGCCGACGACGCTCGAGCCGAAGGTCGCCTCGAACGCGCGCGAGAGCGGCAGCAGGACCGCGATCGCCAGCAGGAGCTGGGCGACGTGCAGCACGAGCGCGAGGCGGGCGCGCAGCGCGAGCAGCGGCAGCGACGCCAGGAGGCAGCGGAGCGCGCGCATCCGCGTCAGCCGAACATCTTCATCAGCATCTTCGCCGCGGGCCCGGGCTCGCGGGAGAGGCTGAGGACGAGCATGAAGGGGCGCTCGATCGAGAGCTCCTCGAGCTCGAGCGGCCGCAGCTCGCCCTCGCGGCCGGCGAGGCAGGCGCGCGGCAGGAAGGCGGCCGTCTCGCTGTGCGCGACCGCCTCGCGGATCGCCTCGTTCGTCGGGAGCCGCAGCGCGATCGGGATCTCCTGGCCGATCCTGAGCCCCTTCTCCGCGAGGAGGTGGACGACCGACGAGAGCGTCGCCGACCCCTCGCCGCGCACGATCAGCGGCTGGCCGCGCAGCTCCTCGAGCTTCACCTTCGAGCGCGAGAACCACGGGTGGGAGCGTCCGACCGTGAGCGCGATCGGGTCGCTTGCCACCTTGCGGGCGCGGTAGCGGTCGCCGTCGACTTCGTCGCCGACGAGCGCCATCTCGATGCGACCTTCCTCGAGCGCGGCGAGGATCGCGCGCGTGTCGCCGACCGTGAGCTCGACCTTGATCGCAGGGTGCTTCGCGCTGAAGCGCGCGAGGTGGGGCGGCAGGTAGTAGGTCGCCGGCGTGGTCGACGCGCCGATCCGGAGCTCGCCCTGGCGCAGCCCGAGGAACTTCTCGAGCTCGACGAGCGCCTCGGCCTTGAGCGTGCAGATCCGGGCGGCGAACTGGTTCAGCATCTCGCCCGCCGCCGTCGGCCGCGCCCTCCCGCCGCCGCGGTGGAAGAGCACGGTCCCGATCTCCTCCTCGAGCGAGTGGATGTGGCCGCTCACGGTCGGCTGCGTGAGCCCGAGGCTCCTCGCCGCCTGCGTGATGCCGCCCTCCTGCACGACGCGCCCGAAGATCTCGAGGTGACGAAGGTCGAGTCCGTGCACGATCATGGGAGCGGCTCCGTGCGGCCTGCCGGCGCCGTGGCCGCGAGGCGAGCGGCGGCGTCGCGCGCGTGTTCGGCGATCATCGCGTCGGGGTCGTCGGCGAAGGGGGCGACGAGGGCGAGCAGGCTCGCGTCGCCCGAGTTGCCGGCGGCGACGAGCAGGTTGCGCAGCATGCCGCGTCTGCGCGCCCGCTCGACCGGCGTCGCCCGGAACGTCTTCCAGAAGCGGTCGCGCGCGAGGACGATCAGGTCGCGCAGGCTCGCGTGGGCGAGCGCGTCGCTCGTCGGGAGCAGCTCGCTCTCGGCGAAGAGCGTCCTGCCGCCGAAGGGGCAGGCGGCGAGGCAGGCGTCGCAGCCGAAGGCGCGCGTCGAGAGGGCTTCGCGCAGCTCGGGGGGGATCGAGCCGCGGTGCTCGATCGTCCAGTAACCGAGGCAGCGGCGCGCGTCGAGCTCGTAGGGCGCCGGGAAGGCGGCGGTCGGGCAGGCGTCGAGGCAGCGGCGGCACTCGCCGCAGTGGTCGACGGCGGGCGGGTCGGGCTCGATCTCCTCGGTCCAGAGGAGCTCGCCGAGCAGCGTGTAGCAGCCGTGCTGCGCGTGGACGACCATCGTGTTCTTGCCGATCCAACCGACGCCCGCGCGCATCGCCGCCTCGCGCTCGCGGATGGGGGAGGTGTCGACGGCGAGGCGCGTCCGGCTCCCGGGCACGAGGGCGCGCAGCTCGGCAGCGAGCGTCCGCAGCGCCTGCCGCAGGACACGGTGGTAGTCGCCGCGCTGCGCGTAGGCGGCGATCGGCGCGGGCTCGCGCTCCGGCCGCGCGTAGCGCGCGGCGGCGACGATCAGCGTGCGCGCCCCTTCCATGAGATCGGTCGGCCGCGTCCGCTCTCCGGGATGGAGCCAATCCATCGTCGCGTTGCGGCCCTCGGCGAGCCAGCGCTCGTAGGCCTCCGCGCGCGGCAGCGGCTCGGCCGTGGTGAAGCCGAGGTCGGCGAGCCCGAGCTCCCTCGCCCTCTCGCGCAGCCGCGACTTGAGGTCGACCGTGCGGTGCGATCGATCCGCAGCGGCCGTTGCGCCGTAGGAGGCGATGGTGTCTGCTCGCGGTTCCAATCGATCGTTTCTTCCCGAGGTGCTCGACGTGCCGGATCATAGGTGGAGGAGTGCGGCGCGAGCCGCGCTGCTGAGCTTCTGCGCGGCGGGCGTGGGCTGCACGCGCGTCGCGACGACGCCGGTCGCGCCGTTCGGCGGAGCGCTGGCGGAGCCGCTGCCCTACCGCGACGTGATCGGGCTGCTGCGCTTCCGGCCGGGGGAAGAGCTCGTCGGGCCCCAGGTCGAGTGGCTCCTCGGCGGCGGCGGCGATTCGCATCTCGTCGTCCTGGGACCGTCGGTCGAGATCCTCGCCCTCCTCGCCGACTCGCGCTTCGTTCCCGACGACGAGCCGTTCGCGATCGTGCTGCTCGATTCGAGCGTCCACGGCGCGCTCGCGGCGTTTGCGTGGCGCGGCGGCGCCGAGCCGTTTCGCGCCGCGGCGCGCGCGCGGGGGCTCGCGCTGCCGACGCCCGACCAGGTCGAGCTCCCCGGTCGCGGCCGGATCGGCGGGGTCGAGGAGCTCACCCTCGAGGTCGCGCTGCAGATCATGTCGACCCTGGACGACGAGACGGTCGCGTACCACATCGTCGAGCGGGACGGCCTCACGCTGCTCCTGCCGGCGCGCGACGGCGCACGCAACGTGGTCGAGACGCTCGAGCGGACGCGGGCGCTCGCGCCCGAATCGGGCCGAGCGAGTTTGTTCCGGCTCGAGCTCGGTGCGGTCGTCGACGAGGCGCGCGACGCGCTGCGGCAGGCGGCGATGGGAGCGGTCAGCCTGCAGCTCTCGAGTTGGTCGGACGGTCCGTTCCCGTTCAACGACTGGCGCCTCTACGGGACGGCCGGGAACCTCATCGAGGCGCTGCTCGACCTGACGACGTCGATCGACCACCTCTTCGCGGTCGTCGACGACGCGGGGATCGAGCTCTACCTGCGCGCCGAAGAGGGCGGCTTCTTCGCGCACCTGCTGCCGATGGCGCGAAACGTCCCGCTCGAGGAGCTCCTCGCGGGCGCGCCGCGTGACGCGCCCTTCGTCGCCGCTGCTTCCTTCGATCCCAAGGTGTTGGCCGACCTGCCGTCGATCTGGGAGTCGTCGACGCGCGGGCCGTTCCGTCGCTCGCACCGCCGCTTCCGCCACTACGTCGACGCCGAAGTCGTCGAGGACGAGCAGCCTCCCTTCCTCGCCTCCTTCGGCGGCCGCGCCTGGGTCGCGCTCGCGCCGCCGGACTGGAGCGCCCGGATCTACGCGCAGCTCGACGACGACGCGACCAACGAGGGACCGCTCGCGGCGCTGCTGGCGGCGATGCTCCCGCACGAGCTGCTCGACGAGCTGCGCAAGGCGTCGCTCCTTTTCTATGGAGCGACGCGGGCGCCCGGCGGCTGCCTCGAGGTCGTCGGCACGGACGCGGCGGCGCTCCTTGCGCAGGAGCGGGAGCGGCTGAGCGGACCGGCGCCGGTCGTCCCTCCCGCGGGCGCTCCGGCCGAGGCCTTCCTCGTCGCTCGAGTGCCGTCGGGCCCCGGCGACGAGTCGCGCTGCTACACGCTCACGATGACGCGCGACGCCGGCGGCGTCCGCGTTCGGCTCCTGCGGCCGAGCCCTTGATGTTCGTCTGGAAGGACGACCTCTACGTTCCAGGCGCCGACCTGTGGCTCGATCCGAAGCGCAGGCGTCGGCGCGCGTTCGTCTCGCACGCGCACGGCGACCACATCGGGCGCCACGACGAGATCTACGCCACGCACGCGACGGCGTCGCTGATGGGCGCGCGGCTCGGGCCGCAGAACGTGGTCGAGCTCGAATTCGGCGCGTGGCGCGAGCTCGAAAACGGCTGGCGGCTGCGGCTCCATCCTGCCGGCCACGTGCTCGGCGCGGCGCAGGCCGAGCTCGAGCGCGACGGCGAGCGGCTCGTCTACACCGGCGACTTCCGGCTCGAGGAGTCGGCGACCTGCGCGCCGGCCGCCATCGTGCCGTGCGAGCTCCTCGTGATGGAGTGCACCTTCGGGAAGCCGAACTATCGGTTCCCGCCGCGGCGGGAGGTCGTGCCGCAGATCGCGGCCGAGCTGCGCCGCGTGCTCGACGACGGCGGCACGCCGGTGCTGCTCGCCTACGCGCTCGGCCGCGCGCAGGAATTGATGAAGCTGCTCGAGCCGTACGACTTCCGGCTCGCGATCGCGCCGCAGATCCACACGATGGTGCAGGTCTACGAGCGGCTCGGCGTCCGCTTCGGCCCCTACGAGCTCGCGCGGCCGGGCGAGACGGAAGGGCGCGTGCTCTTCGTTCCGCCGCACGCGTCGACGTCGAAGCTCGTGACCGCCGCGCGACGGCCGGTGCTGATCGCCGCGACCGGGTGGGCGCAGGGCGGGTCGCCGCCCTACGCGTCGGACCGGAGCTACACTTTCTCCGACCACGCCGATTTCGACGAGCTGGTCCGCTACGTCGAGCGCGCGCGTCCGCGCGAGGTCTACACCATGCACGGCTTCGACGAGTTCCGCGACCACCTGCGCCGGCTCGGCTTCGCGGCGCACCCGGTCACGGCGAGGGTGACGACCCGTTGATCCTCGTCGCGGGCGCCAGCGGGCTCGTCGGGCGGGCGCTCGTCGAGGTGCTCTCGTCGGGACGCCGTCCGTGGATCGAGCTCTCGCGCCGGCCGCGCGCCATCGTCGACGACGGATCGGGCACCGCGGCGGCGGCGTGCGACGTCACCGATCCGTCGGCGCTCCTGCGCGCGATTCCCGAGGCGCGCTCGATCGTCCACGTCGCGGGCGTCGCGCCGGGCGCGAAGCCGGAGCGCGGCGACCACGAGCTCGCGGCGATGCGGGCGCTGCTCGAACTCGCCCGTGCGCGCAAGCCCGAGAGGTTCATCTTCCTCTCGGCGACCGGCGCCGATCCCGGTGCGAGCGATCGCTGGCTGCGCGCGAAGGGCGAAGCGGAACGGCTGCTGCGCGCGAGCGGCCTCCCGTTCGTCGTGCTGCGCGCGAGCCTCGTCGTCGGCGCCGACTCGCCGGCACTCGGCGCGCTCATGCAGGTCGTGCGCGCCGGCGTGAAGCTCAAGCTTCCGCTGCTGCGCGGCGGATCACTCCGGCCGATCGCCGAGGGCGACGTCGCGATCGCGCTCGCCTCGGCGCTCGACCATCACCGGATGGTCGGCGAGACGGTCGAGCTCGGGGCCGAGCCGGCGGTAACGCTCGACGAGCTGCTCACGCGAGTCGCGCAGCGGCTGAGGCAGCAGCTCTCGTTGAGTCGAGTGCCGTTCGTCGGCCACCCGCTCGCGCGCCTGCTCGAGCGCGTGCCGTCGCGGCCGCTCACCGACGGCGCCGGATTCGTCCGGCTCTTCGCGCTGCTCGAGCCGCCGACCCTCGCGCTCTACGACCGCTTGATCCCGATGCGGAGGACGCTGCTCATCGACGCGCTGCGATCGATGCCGTGGGGTGAGCCGCCGCCACGGCCGGGCGACCCGCTCCCGACGATTCGCGAACCGGAGGAGTCCGGGATCCCACGGATCATCCCTGTTGAAAGCCTGAGGAGCACTGGAGGTCCGCCCGCGCTCCCCCCCTCGTTCTACGGCAGGACCGACGCCTTCGGCCGCCCGGTGGGGGACGAACGTTCGTCGCACGCGAGCGATTCGAGCGACGACCCGGCGTAGGACCCTTCTCCGACTTCGTTAGGCAAAAGATTTCCCACGGAGCTTGTTGCGCGCTATTTCTTCCCGTCGCTCGCGGAAACCGAAGGCGTCGCGTCGTCCGGTGCCCTGTTGGACGCACGTCGCGCTCGACTCCCGTGAGTCCCGTACGCAAGAGCTGATTGGGTCCTGCGAACGGGTGGTTCGGGGCGTCGAGAAAACGGTTGGCGATGCGCCGGTCGGATCAGCAGACCGTGATCGCGCTGGACGTGGCAGGCGAGCTGCCGCAGTCCGTCAACGCGCGGCTCGCCAAGACGTTCCAGTCGTTGCCCGCCGGAATGCGCGACTCGTTCCGCGATCGCCTCGCGAAGCTGCGCGAGGACGGACGTCTCACGCAGGAAGTCCTCGCCAGCCTCCTGATGGAGGCGTTCGCGCGCACGCGCAATCTCGATTG
>Ga0247727_10009049_pt1 | contig 18224 bp, 19 predicted proteins | sample WisWelCaveWW1625_FD_202498 | JGI IMG/M metagenome (GOLD analysis project Ga0247727, IMG submission 202498) | Biofilm microbial communities from Wishing Well Cave, Virginia, United States - WW16-25 | ecosystem: Environmental > Aquatic > Deep subsurface > Groundwater > Cave microbial mat | place... | reverse complement strand
TCCTTGCCGGTGAAGGCGTTGAACTCGCCGCCGATGCCGTCGATCTCACCGGCGATCGCGCGCGCCGTGGGGCGCCGCTCGGTGCCCTTGAAGAACATGTGCTCCGCGAAGTGCGCGATGCCGTTCGTCTCGGGCGTCTCGTAGCGCGACCCCGCCGCGAACATGACGACGCAGGTCACCGACTGCGCGTGATCCATCGGCGCAGTGAGCACGCGGGTGCCGTTCGTGAGCGTGGATCGCTCGAAGACCGCCATGCGGCCATGGTATAGAGGCACCTGTGAATCACGACCGGGCTTCCGTCGCCGTCGCCACCGTCGTCGCTGCGACGCGCGCGCCGGTCTCGGTCGTCGTCGCGGACGACCATGGCGAGGTGGTTGCCTCCGTGCGGATGGAGGGTGCGGCGCTCGACACGTACGAGAACGCGTGCCGCAAGGCGTACACCGCCGCGCGCAGCGACGCCTTCACGACGCGGGAGCTTGCCGTCAAGGTTGCGGCCACGCCGACGGAGCTCGCGAGCTTCGACCCGCGGTTCTCGTTCTTCCTCGGCGGCGTGGCGGCGTTCGAGGACGGCCGCCGCGTCGGTGCGGTCGGCGTCAGCGGCCTGCCGGGCGAGGAGGACGAGGCGCTCGCCGTGGCGGCGATCCGCGCCGCCGGCCTCGACCCGCCCGGCCTCTAGCCTTGCTTCTCCCAGGCGGAGAGAAGCTCCGCTTCCCGCTCCGGTGTCAGCCCGACGCCGTCCACCGCGGGCGCGCGGTCGAGCGTGGCGTGGATCGTCTCCACCACCGGGGTATGCACGAGGCCTCCCGCGAGCGCTCGCTCCCCGCTCGCCTGAGCCCAGGCTGCCCATTCCGGCTCCGGCACCCAGAGCGGCAGCTCTCGCTCCGAGACTCCCTGCTCGACGAGGAACGCGTCGTCGACGACGACCGGCCGCACCTCGGCACCGGCCAGGCTCGCCGCCTCCTCGACGACGTCGACGAGCCCGACGTCGACCCGCGGCCCGACGACGTTGTAGGCGCCGGACAGCGACGGATCCGCGGCAGCGAGGAGCAGGAACCGCGCGAGGTCGCGGACGTCGATGAGCTGGGTCCGCCACGCGCTGCCCTCCGGCACCAGCACCGTGCCGCCGCGTGCCCCGCGCTGCACCCACCACGTGAAGCGGCCGGTGTGGTCGTGTGGGCCCACGACGAACGTGGGACGGGCGAGCACGGAGCGGTCGCCGTACACCTCGGTCACGACGCCCTCGCACAGGGCCTTGAGCCCGCCGTAGGCCTCCTCGATCGACTCGGTGGTCTCGTCGGCGAGCGACGCGAGCGGAGCTGTCTCGTCGCTCGGCCCGCGCAGCTCCTCGTACGCGGACACGCTCGAGACGAACACGTACCGGGCGACGGCGCCGGCGAGCAGGTCTGCGGAAGCGCGGACGACCCGCGGTACGTAACCGGACACGTCGACGCAAGCGTCCCAGGTGCCGCCGGCGAGTGCGCCGAGGCCGCCGTCGCGGTCGCCGAGCACGTGCTCGGCCTCGGGAAACAGACCCGCGTTCGTGCGTCCGCGATGGAAGAGCGTCACCTCGTGGCCGCCGGCGAGCGCAGTTTCGACAAGCCCGCGGCCGACGAACTGCGTGCCGCCAAGGACCAGGAGCTTCACACGAGCTCTGCGAGGCCGGCGAGGAGGCGGTCGACCTCCTCGGTGGTGTTGTAGTGGACGATGCTCGCGCGCACCGCGCCCATCCACTCGTCGAGGCCGAGCCGGCGCATCGTCTCGAGCGCGTAGTAGTTGCCCCACCACACCCCTACGTCGCGCGCGGCGAGATGCACGGCGACCTCCTCCGACGTGCGCCCTTCGACGTTGAAGCAGAACGTCGGTACCCGTCCCTCCATCGTCGGCAGGCCGTACAGCTCCACGCCGTCGGGGCGGCCTGCGAGGAACCGCTCGCCGAGCACCCGCTCGTGGGATGTGATCGCCTCCCAGCCGAGCGAGTCGACGTAGTCGACGGCGGCCACGAAGCCGGCGAGCAGCTCGTGCTGGGAAGTGCCTAGCTCGTAGCGGCGCCCCACGGGCTCGTCGGACGCGGGCCGGACCTTGTACGCGCGCCAGCTGCGCAGCAGCTCCTCGCGACCGAAGGCCATGCCCATGTGCGGCCCGAAGAACTTGTACGGGGAGCAGATGAGGACGTCGGCGCCCCAGGCTGCGACGTCGGTCGGGCCGTGAGGCGCGTAGTGAACCGCGTCGACCCAGGCCAGCGCGCCCGCGCCGTGTGCAAGCTCGGCGATCGCGCGGACGTCGGGTGCCGTACCGACCGAGTTGGCGGCGGCGGGAAAGGCCACCACCCGCGTGCGGTCTGAGAGCAGCGAGGCGAGGTGGTCCAGGTCGAGAGAGAGGTCGTCGCGGACGTCGGCATGGCGGACGACGACGCCGATGTCGTCGGCTAGCGCGAGCCAGGGGGCGACGTTGGCATCGTGGTCGAGCCGGGTGACGACGATCTCGTCGCCGGCCTCGAGCTCCCGTGCCAGCGCCCGCGTGAGCAGGAAGTTGAGCGCCGTCATGCTCTGGCCGAAGGCGACCTCGCCGGGTGCGCAGCCGAGGAACGCCGCCGCCTTCTCGTGCGCGAGCCCGACGAGCGCGTCGGTGCGGCGCGACGTCTCGTACGGCGCACCCACGTTCGCGTTGTCCTCGCGCAGGTACCGCGCGATCGCGTCGATCACCTCGTCAGGGCACTGCGTGCCGCCGGCGCCGTCGAAGAACGCGAGCGATCTGTCAAGCGCTGTGAAGCGCGCCCGTACAGCCTGGATGTCGAGAGCCTCCACGGTGCTCATGCGATCTCCTCTCCGTTGACGGCCCAGCGGTACCGAGGCTCGAGCGCGAGCGTGGCGCCGACGAAGCAGTCGCGCTCGGCCCTGGCGAGCAGCGCCCGCACGGCCTCGCCGTCCGGTGCGGGGTCGAGTGTCACCTCCGCGTCGACGTCGATCTCGACGAAGGCGAAGCGACCGTCCTCCGGACGGGCGGTCACGGTGCCGCGGGCGCCGGCGTGGGCGCGGGCAGTGAGGCCCGCTCGGCCTGCGTGGTAGAGCAGGCTCGTGAGGGAGCAGCGCGCGAGCGCCGCGAGCAGGAGGTGCTCGGGCGTCCACGCGTCCTTGTCATGGGGGAGCGAGGCGCCGCTGCGGTCGCTCGTCGCCGTCCAGGCGTCGTCGAGCGTGACGGCGAACTCGAACACGCGCGCGCGAACGGCTGCCATGCAGGCACCTTACCGTCCGGGCCGTTGCCTACCGTGCCGCCATGCAGAGGCTGCGGCCCCTTTCCGAGCAGGAGTGCTACCTCCGCTGCTACGGGTCGCGCACCGAGGACAGCGTTCGCGTGATCCGCGAGGAGCACGAATCGGACGAGGTGGCGTCCGTGCTCACCGACCGAATCCGCCGGGCCTTCGAGGCCGGGCTCGAAGCCCGCGAGGCCGAGGCCGCCTAAGCCATGTAACGATCAGTCACATGGCCGTCCCCGTGCACGACGCGGCGCCAAGCGCAGTCCCCGACGTGCTGGCGCCCGGGCTCGACGTCGTCTTCTGCGGTATCAACCCGGGGCATGTTTCCGCGGCCGCGGCCGCGCATTTTGCGAACCCGCGCAACGACTTCTGGCGGCTGCTCCACGCGGCCGGCTTCACGCCGCGGCTGCTCGATCCTTCGGAGCAGCTTCAGCTGCTCGCGCACGGGATCGGCGTCACCAACGCGGCGTACCGCACGACGAAGGGGTCGGGCGACCTACGCAGCGCCGACTTCGCCGGCTCCGCGGAGCGGCTCGGCCAGCTGGCACGCGAGTTGCGCCCGCGCGCGATCGCCTTCGTCGGCAAGGAGGCCTACTGGGGCACGTTCGGGGAGCGCCCCGAGCACGGGCTGCAGCAACGCCGGCTCGGCGAGACGCTCCTGTTCGTGCTGCCCTCGACCTCGCCTGCGAACGCCGCAGTCCCGTGGGAGGAGCGGCTTCACTGGTTCCGCGAGCTGGCCGTATTGCCTCGGGGTGTCAGCCCGCAGGGGTGACACCCCGAGGCTTTCGACTCAGGCTGTGCCCTCGACGAAGCGACCGAGGACGTGGTCCCAGCCGGTGTCGTAGCTGGCCCGCATCTCGGCACCGTCGGCCTCGAGGTTCTCCCAGCCGCGGTGCTCGAGGTCGACGCGGGTGCGCCCACCCTCGTCGGTGAACCGAACCTCGACTTCGGTGCCAAGCCGGTCGGGGTTGACCTGCCAAGCGATCACGAGGCGGTGCGGCGGCTCCCACCGCAGCACGGTCGCCCACTGGGCGCGTTCCCCGTTCGTCGCGAGCTCGTAGACCGCGCCCCCGTCGATCTCCTCCCAGACCACCCGCTCGACCTCGCCGGGGTGGAGGCTGTGCGACTCCGTCGGCCACCACGACCCGATCTCGCGCGTGAAGACCGTGAACGCCCGCTCCACGGGGCAGTCCACGGTGACCGATTTCACGACCGGTGCCACCAGTGTCGTCTCGCTCATCATGTGCTCCCTTCTTGCTCGGCCGCCTCCCTGAAGCGGGCGAGCGCGTCGTCCCAGAACCCGTCGATCCACGCGCGGAGCCCCGTGAGCCCGTTGCGGTCGACCTCGTACAGCCGCCGCGCGCCGTCGCGGCGGAACGTGACGAGCCCCGCCTCCGACAGCACCCGCAGGTGCTGCGAGACGGCCGGCCGGCTCACCGGCAGCTGCTCCGCGATCCTTCTGACAGGCAGCGGGCCGCCGCGGAGCAGCTCGAACACCCGGCGGCGAGTGGGGTCGCCGAGCGCGTCCCAGAAGTCGTAAGTAGACACTTACGGTAAGTTATCACTTACGGTGTCGCCGTCAAGGGACGACGCCCGCCGGGCCCTCAGCCTCTCCAGCGGTTGGTGATGGGCGGCCGCCAGTCGCGGCCGAAGGCGCGCGGGCGCAGCTTGACGCCTGGCGCGGCCTGGCGGCGCTTGTACTCGGCGCGATCCACGAGCTGAAGCGCCCGCTCGACGGTGTCCTGGTCGAACTCGGTCAAGAGCTCCTCGCGCGAACGGTCGAGCTCGATCAGCGCCTCGAGCACCGGATCCAGCAGCTCGTACGGCGGCAGCGACTGGTCGTCGCGCTGGTCGGCGCGCAACTCCGCCGTGGGCGGGCGCTCGATCGTGGTGACGGGGATCAGCTCCCGGCCGGCGCGCTCATTCAGGTACCGCGCCAGCCGGAACACGTCCGTCTTGAACACGTCCTTGAGCAGCGCGTAGCCGCCCACCATGTCCCCGTACAGCGTCGCGTAGCCGACCGCCATCTCGGACTTGTTCCCGGTCGCGACCACGAGCCACCCGTGCGTGTTCGAGAGCGACATCAGCACCGTGCCACGGATGCGCGCCTGCAGGTTCTCCGCCGCCAGCCCTTCCAGCCCGTCGAGTGCGTCGTGGACCGCGCCCACGATGGGCTCGATCGGGATCTCGCGGAAGTCGACTCCCAGGTTCGTGCTCACCTCCCGCGCGTCGTCGCGTGTGTCCGGGGAGGAGAAGCGCGACGGCATGGAGATCGCGTGGACGTGCTCGGCGCCAAGCGCGTCCACGCAAAGCGCAGCGGTCAGCGCCGAGTCGATACCGCCCGAGACCGCGACCACCGCGTCGCTGAACCCGTTCTTTCCCACGTAGTCGTACAGCGCAGTGACGAGCGCCAAGCGCATCTGCTCGAGCTCCGGCTCGAACGGCGTCGAGACGGGGGCCGACACGATGCCCGGCGCCCTTGACGGCGCCAGCTCGATCACCGTCGCCTGCGGCGGGTGCTCCCGGGAGCGCTCCAGCTCGCGCCGGCGCACGTCGCGCAGCCGCCGGCCGATCGCCTCCGTAGGGTCGACGTCGACGACGAGCAGCGCCTCCTCGAACCCGGGCGCGCGCGCCACCACCTCGCCCTCGTCGTCGAGCACGACCGAGTGGCCGTCGAACACGAGCTCGTCCTGGCCGCCGACGAGGTTGCAGAAGGCGATATAGCACGCGTTGTCGCGCGCGCGGGTGACGAGCATCTCCTCACGGTCCTCGGCCTTGCCGACGTGGAACGGCGAGGCGGAGAGGTTGACGATCAGCTGCGCACCGGCGAGCGCGAGATCGGTCGCGGGCGGGCCGGGCTGCCACATGTCCTCGCAGATGGTCGGGCCTACGAGCACGTCTCCGAATCGAAGCAACAACAGGTCCCGACCGGCCGTGAAGTACCGGTGCTCGTCGAAGACGCCGTAGTTGGGGAGGAACTGCTTGCGGTAGACGCCCACGACCCGCCCGTCTGCGCACACCGCGCACGCGTTCGCGAGGTCACGGTCATACAGCGGCACGCCGACTAGAGCGACGGTGCCGGTGCACGCGCGGGCGATCTCCTCCAGCATCTCCCGTGCCGCCTTCACGAACCCGGGTCGCAGGAGGAGGTCCTCCGGCGGGTAGCCCGTGACCGCAAGCTCGGGGAAGACGACGAGGTCGGCCCCGGCTTCGGTGGCCTCGGCCACGCGCTCCACGATGCGGTCGCGGTTCCCAGCGAGATCCCCGACGACGGTGTTCAGCTGTGCGAGCGCGATCCTCACCGCAACATCCTCGCCTTCCCGGCGCCGGCGGGCGGCGCTACGTTTTCGCCTATGAGTCGCAAACATCACTCTACCCGTCGGCGGCTCCGGTGCCGTATCCGATCACGTCACGATGCTGCGGGCGATACAGGCTGGTCTTTTCACCCGCCGCTCTGCGGCGGTCTCCAATCGTCGTGGAGACGTCCGGACGTCTTCATGTCCGCGGTGTCAGCCCGACGAGGAGCCCGCCGTCGTCGTCGTAGGCGGGGAAGAGGTCGATCACGACCGGCTTCTCGTTGCCCGCCCGGGTGCGGATCGTGCTCTCCTTGCCGAGCTGGCGCACGCCCCACTCGCGGACGACGCCGATCGCGGAGGGATCTGACAGGGTCAGCGCTTCTCTCACGTCGAGCCCGAGCAGGTCCCCCTCGCGGAACCCGGTCAACTCGAAGACGCCCCGGCCCGCTGCCAGCACCCGGGCGTCGGCGTCGCAGACGACGAAGCCGGTCGTGGGCGCCGGGTAGAAGTCCTCGAGCAGCTGGAAGAGGAAACCGAAGCCGCACGTGCGGCACTGGATGGCCGCGCGGGCGCTGAACCCCTCGCGGCCGTCGCTGTCGACCGACCGTTCCTTGCAGTTCGGGCAGATGAAGACGGGCATCGCACCGGATCGTACGCAGCGCGTGGTTGGGCTCTCGTTAACGGGTACCGCGTCGCAGCTGTCCCGTCAACAAGCTGAGACCGCTGCAGAGCGGCGGGCAGGAGAACACCAGCCTCGCTCGCCCGGTTATTCCACGCCGACCCGGTTCTTCGGCGGTTCGACCTTGTGAGCGATTGAGGCTGGTGTGGTACTTCCCGCCGCGTTGCGGCGGTCTCCTCGCCAGATGGGCGGTAACGCTGCCCGCATGCCTACTCAGCGGCGCAGGCGGATCGCGTTCAAGTCTTCGGCGACGACCTTGTCGGCGCGCAGGATGAGCTCCTCGACGTCGTCGTGCTCCGCGTGCAGATAGCGGCCGGCGAGCGCGTCCGCGCGCCCCGAGGCGAGGACGCGTACGAGCCGCGGAGCGCGTTCGGGCGGCGTCCACATCGACTCGTCGACGTCGAGGCCGCTCGTCATGTCCGTACGCACCATCCCGGGGCTGATGTGGAACACGTGCACGCCGCTCCCGGCGATCTCGTCCTGCAGGAGCTCGCTGAACCGGCTCACTGCGGCCTTCGAGGCGCCGTACACCGGCCAGCCGGACCCGCGTAGGTACGACGCCCCGCTCGAGACGTTGACGATGCGGCCTGAGGCGCGCGCCAGCATGCCCCCTAGCACGGCGCGGCAGCACAGGTAAACACCGAGCACGTTGACCTCGAACACGTGCCACCATTCCGCCGAGTCGGACGCCGCCGTCGGCGTGCGAGAGGTGATGCCGGCGTTCGCCACAAGCAGGTCGACCGGGCCCAGTCGTTGCTCCGTCTCCGCCACCCAGCGCTCGACGTCCTCCTGCCGGGAGACGTCGCCGACGAGCGCCAGACCGCCTATCTCGGCTGCCACCTTCTCCACGGCCGTAGCCGTGCGTCCGGTGACGGCGACGCGCATACCCGCAGCCGCGAGCTCCCGCGCGAGTGAGGCGCCGATGCCGCGCCCGCCACCCGTCACGAGCGCCACGCCGTGAAGCGGCTCCGCCATCACCCGATCCTACGCGTCGGCATCATCCGGGCCATGTCGAAGCCGCCGCCCATCCTCTGGCAGCCGAGCGAGGAGCGCGTCGCCCGCGCGAACGTGACGCGCTTCGCACGATGGCTCGAGGAGACACGCCGCCTCGAGCTGCCGGACTACCACGCCCTCTGGCGCTGGTCGGTCGAGGACGTGGCCGGTTTCTGGGGCGCTCTCTGGGAGTACTTCGACGTCCACTCCGAGACGCCGGTGGGCCTGGTGCTCGCCTCGCGCTCGATGCCGGGCGCCGAGTGGTTCCCGGGGGCGCGTCTCAACTACGCCGGGCACACCTTCCGCGGCCACGACCCGGCTGCGGTGGCGATTCGCCACGCGTCGGAGCTCCGTGATCTCTCGGAGCTGACGTGGGGAGAGCTGGCGGCGAAGACGGCCCGGATCGCCGGAGGTCTGCGCGAGCTCGGCGTCGGGGAGGGCGACCGCGTCGTCGCCTACCTGCCGAACATCGCGGAGGCGGTGGCCGCCTTCCTCGCGTGCGCGTCGGTGGGCGCCGTGTGGTCGTCGTGCTCACCCGACTTCGGCGCGCGGAGCGTCGTCGACCGGTTTGCGCAGATCGAGCCGACCGTGCTGCTCGCGGTCGACGGCTACCGGTACGGAGGGCGCGACTTCGACCGCCGCGGCGTGCTCGCCATCCTCCAGGATGCGATGCCGACGCTCGAGCGCACGGTCGTGCTCGGCTACCTCGACCCCGAGCCCGATCTGGCCGGGCTGGTTCGCGCCATGCGCTGGGACGAGCTCGAAGCGGCTGCCAGCGGGAAGGAGCTCGCCTTCGCCGACGTGCCCTTCGACCACCCGCTGTGGGTGCTCTACAGCTCGGGGACGACCGGCCTGCCGAAGGCAATCGTGCACGGGCACGGCGGCATCCTGCTGGAGACGCTGAAGAAGATGCACCTCCACGTCGACGCGCAGGCCGGCGACCGGCTGTTCTGGTTCACGACCACCGGCTGGATGATGTGGAACTTCCTCGTCGGCGGCCTCACCACCGAAGCCTCGATCGTCCTCTACGACGGCAGCCCCGCGCACCCCGACCTGGGAAGGCTGTGGGACTTGGCCGACCGCGCCGGCATCACGTGCTTCGGTACGAGCGCCGCCTTCCTCGGAGGGTGCATGAAGGAAGGGATTCGGCCACGTGAGGGGCGCGACCTGTCGGCGCTGCAGGCGGTCGGGTCGACGGGATCGCCGCTGGCACCGGAGGCGTTCGACTGGGCGTATCGAGAGCTCGGGCCCGACCTCTGGCTGTTCTCGACCTCCGGCGGCACCGACGTCTGCACCGCCTTCGTCGGCGGCGTGCCCACGCTCCCTGTCTACCGCGGCGAGCTGCAGGCGCGCGCGCTCGGGGCCAGGGTCGAGGCGTGGGACGCTCAGGGCCGGCCGCTGGTCGGGCAGGTCGGTGAGCTCGTCCTCTGTGAGCCGATGCCGTCGATGCCGCTGTACTTGTGGGGGGACGCCGACGGCAGCCGCTACCGGGAGAGCTACTTCGAGACGTATCCGGGGGTGTGGCGCCACGGCGACTGGATCGAGATCACCGATCGCGGCACCGCCGTCATCAGCGGGCGCTCCGACTCGACGATCAATCGTGGCGGCATCCGGATGGGGACGAGCGAGATCTACCGCGCGGTGCTCTCGCTCGACGACGTCGTGGACGCGCTCGTGGTCGACGTGCCGGTCGCCGGCACGGACGGGTGGATGCCGCTCTTCGTCGTCCTGCGGCCGGGTGTCGAGCTGGACGACGCCCTGGTGGGGCAGATCCGTGCCCGCATCCGCGAGGACTGCTCGCCGCGCCACGTGCCCGACGCGATCGTGCCGATCGGCGAGGTGCCGCGCACGCTGTCGGGGAAGGTGCTCGAGGTGCCCGTGAAGCGGATCCTGATGGGGGAGCCCGCGGACAGCGTCGCCAGCCGTGACTCGCTCGCAAACCCGGATGCGCTTGCCTTCTTCGAGGGCTTTGCCGTTCCCGGCGGCACTCGCTTGATGAGTGACCGGGGAGCGCCTGCATGAGCACCGGCCTGTTCCAGGGCGAGCGCCGTCGCTGGTGGACGCTCGCCGCCGTCTCGTTCGGCCTCTTCATGATCATGCTCGACAACACGGTCGTAAACGTCGCGCTGCCCTCCATCCAGCGTGACCTCGAGATCGGCCTGTCCGAGCTCGAGTGGATCGTCACCGGCTACGCGCTGACGTTCGCGGCGCTGATGCTGATCGGGGGCAAGCTCGCCGACGCGTACGGGCGCCGCCGCCTGTTCGTGATCGGCATGGCCGTCTTCACGCTCGCGTCGCTGGCGTGCGGTCTCGCCGACAGCGGGACACAGCTGATCGCGGCCCGGGTGGCGCAGGGCGTCGGCGCGTCGCTGATGAGCCCCGCGACGCTGTCCATCATCACGGCCACGTTTCCAGCTCGGCAGCGCGGCACGGCGATCGGGATCTGGGCGGGCGTCTCGGCGCTGGCGCTCGCGATCGGCCCTCTCGTCGGAGGGCTGCTCACGGATCAGGCATCCTGGCACTGGATCTTCTTCGTCAACATCCCTGTCGGCCTGCTCGGGATTGGCGCTAGCTACCTGCTGATCGACGAGTCGCGCGACGAGACGCACGAGAGCCTCGACTTGCCCGGGCTTACCACCTCCGCGGTCGGGCTCTTCTCGCTCACCTACGGGCTGATCGAGGCGAACGCGTACGGGTGGACGTCGCCGCGGATCGTAGGCGCGTTCGCCGTCTCGGCCGTCTCGCTCACCGCTTTCGTCCTGATCGAGCGAGCGCGCCGGGCGCCGATGCTCGAGCTGGCGCTCTTCCGCAACCGCACCTACGTCGGAGCGAACGTCGCGGTGCTCCTCGTCTCGCTGGCGATGTTCGGCGTCTTCTTCTTCATCTCGCTCTACCTCCAGAACATCCTCGGCTACTCGGCGGTGCGGGCGGGTGCTGCGTTCCTGCCGATGACGCTGCTGATCATCGTCGTCGCCCCGATCGCGGGCCGCCTGGCTGATCGGGCCGGCTCACGCTGGTTGATGACCACGGGCATGGTGCTGCTCGCCCTGCACCTGCTCCTCTTCGCACGGCTCGACGAGGCGTCGACCTTCTTGGCGATCCTCCCCAGCCTCGCCATCGGTGGCGTCGGCATCGCGCTCGTGATGACGCCGTCCAGCGCGGCGGCGATGAAGGCAGTCGCCGTCGACAACGCGGGAGTGGGCGCCGCCGTGCTGAACGCCTTCAGGCAGGTGGGAGGCGCGGTCGGGATCGCACTCATGGGCGCGATCGTCGCGCAACAGGCCGGCGGCCGGCGCACCCCGGAGGCGTTTCTCGACGGTCTGCACACGGCACTCGTCGTCGCTGCAGCGATCGCGGTGATGGGCGCAGCAGTGGCGGCGACACTCGTACGCGACGGGCGCTCGACCGAGCGCGCCGAGCTGGACGCGGTCGCGGACACGCTGTGAGCGACGAGCAATCCGAGGGCGAGGCCGGCCTCGCCCCTACGAGAACGGGATGCGGAGGAGCCAGAACGCCGCCAGGCCGACGCCGATCGCGAGTCCCAGGTTCTTCCACCGCCAGGCTGCAAGCGCGGCGAGCGCCGCCGCCGCGATCCTGATCTCGCCCTCGCCGCGCTCGCCGGCGAGCGACGGGGTGACGAGCGCGGCGAAGACCGCGATGGGGACGAAATGCAGGAATCGCAGCCAGAACGGGGGGAGAGGGGCGCTCAGCGACAACCCAGCGAAGCGCGAACCGAAGGTGACCGCCACCATCCCGGCGACCGTCAGCCAGAACGTCATGCGACCTCCCGCGCCGCGTCGTCGAGGTGAAGCTCCGTGTCGGGCGGCGAGTGGCGTGTGAGCCAGGCGCCTAGGAGGCTGCCTCCCACACCCGCGGCGAGCACGGGGATACCGCCCGGCAGCCAACGTGCCGTGAGCCACGCGGAGATCCCCGCCGTGACTGCGACGGCAAGCTCCGGCCGTGTCCTCAGGAGCGGGACGAGCAGCGCCAGGAAGGCGAGCGGGAAGACGACGTCAACCCCGATCCGCTCCGGGTCGGGGATCGCCCCACCGAGCAGCGCTCCGGCGAGGGTGGCGAGATTCCAGGTGACGAAGAGGCTGAGCTCGGCGCCGAGCAGGAACCCGAACGAGCTCTCCCGTCCGGCGGCAACGACGCCGAACGCCTCGTCGGTGAGGAAGTAGGCGGCGACGGGGCGCCGGCGGCGGTCGAGCGGGACGGTGCGTCCGAGTGAGAGCCCGTACAGGACGTGCCTGACGTTGAGCAGGAAGGTGGTGAGCACGATCTCGAGGCCGGCGGCGCCGCGCCCGAAGAGCCCGACCGCGCTCACCTGGGCGCTGCCGGCGAAGACGAGCACCGACAGCGCCTGCGTCTCGACCACCGACAGCCCGGCGCCGCGCGCCGTGACGGCGTAGGCGAGCCCGAACGGGACGACGCCGACCCACAGCGGCACCATCGCGGCGAACCCGCGGGCGAAGCGCTGCCGGCCCGACTCCACCGACCGATCGTACGTTCAGGCGACTCTGCGGCCGCTGACCGGAGGAACGCGCCTGACGGCCGAAGGCCGGCTTGGCCGGCCGGGAGGCCAACTGCGCTGTGCTATGGCACGCGACAAGGGAGAGGGGGCACGTGGGGGAGAACCGTAGGTGCTCCCCCACGATAGAAAACGCCCCCGGCTGCGGCTCCCGGGGGCGTTTCCTGTTCGAGGCTGCCCCGTCCCGGTGCGACGTAGAAGAGGTCGTGACTCTGCGGCCCAGGCACGCCCTCCGCGCCGTCGCCGTCTCCGGTTGGTGCGCCCCGCGCAACGACCCTGGCGTCCGGCTCGTTGCGTGGTCACCTGACTGTAAGGGGCATGTCCCGAAAAGTCAAGTAGCTTAGTCAAGTGATTCCGTCTACCATTTGCTTCACAATCATCACTCGAACGGCGCGAGGGATCCCCCAACAGGGGGAGGCGTGCCCGGAGAGGACGACTTGACTGAGGAGCAGATGCCCGACGCCGCCGTCAGCACCACGCAGGCCGTGCCCGCCTCAGGGCTCGGTGAGCGACTCCGGTCGCTCCGTCTCACCGCGGGGCTGACCCAGACGGAGCTCGCGGGCGACCGGTTCTCGAAGGAGTATGTGAGCCAGATCGAGCGGGGCAAGACCCGCCCCACGCGCGAGACCGTGGAGTGGGTCGCCAAGCGCCTCGGTGTCGATCCGGACTTCCTCGCGGTCGGCGTCTCGGCCGCGACGCGCGATCGGGTCGAGGCGGCGCTCGCGCGAGCCGAGGCGCTCACCCTCGCCAACAACGCGGAAGAGGCTCTCGATGTGTTCGCGGCGATACGGAGCGACGTCGGCGCCACCGGCGCGCCCGAGCTCGAGGTGCGCACGCTGGTCGGCGAAGCGCGTGCTCTCGTCCGCACCGGCGACATACGCCGCGGGCTCGAGTTGCTGCAGGCGGCACGCGGGCTCGTCGAAGGGCCTTCCTTCTCTGACGTCGATCGTGCCGATGTCCTCCTGCGAATGGCGATCGGCCGGTACCTGCAGTCGAACATTGCGACCGCAGTCGGTCTGCTGGACGAGGCGTTCTCGCTTGCCGAGCGGTCGCAGATGCCGTGCGACGTGCTGCGCGCAGAGATCTTGCAGTGGCGGTCGGCCTGCCGGCGACGGCAACGGGACTTCGAGGCTGCGCGCGAGGACGTCGAGCGCGCGATCGAGCTGGCGCAGTCGGGCGCTGACAAGCGCACGCTCGCCAACACGTACTTTCAGGCATCGGTCGTCGCCGAGAAGACGGGGCACTGGATCCTGTCGCGCAACTACGCGCAGCAGGCGAAGGCGCTCTTCCAGGAGCTCGAAGACGATCGTGCCGTGGGCCGCATGACGCTCAACCTCGGCGGTCTCCACTATCAGCTCGGCAATCCGACCGAAGCGGCCGAGCACCTGAAGCTTGCGTTCGCCCTCGCCGTCGAGGCCGGGTCGCAACCGGACGCCGGTCAGGCCGTCAACGGCCTCGCGACCGTCTACCTGCGGCTCGAGGACTACACGGCGGCGGAGGAGAGCGCGCGCAAGGCCCTCGAGTTGCTGGAGGGCAGAGAAGACTTCCTCGACGAGATCGGCCAGTCCCATCTCAACCTGGGCCATGCGCTCATGGAGCAGGGGCTACTCGACGAGGCGGAGCAGAGCTTCCGGGCCGGAGACGCGGTGTTCGAGCAGTCCGCGTCGCTCGGCCAACGGGCGGGGGCTTGGGTGGCGCTGGGGGATCTCGCGACTCGTCGGGGGGACGATCGCGACGCAGCACGTCACTACCGGAACGCCGCAGAGGCGCTCCGGGAAATCCGCTTCTAAGTCCCGAGAGGAGGTCTCACGTGAAGGCTCGTCTGCTGTTCCTACTGGCGATGGTCGTACTCGTGTTGGCCGCTGTAGCGCCGTTTGCGAAGGTCAGCACCGGCTTCAGCGACAACGGCGGCTGGTAGAGCGCCACGGGTCGGCGGCTAGACTCGGGCGCGGGATGCGTCCGGCTTCGGCCCTCATCACCATTACCTGCGGCCTGCTCGTCGGATGCGGATCGTCCGGCGGGCAGGCCGGCGATACGTCGACCGGTGCGGCGCCCTCCGGCTCGCTCGAGGCGCTTTGGCGCGCCCCCGGAGAGGACGTTGCGATCGTCCCCGGCACGTCGGACTACGGTCCGGGGCGCAACCGGGTCTCGTTCCTCGTCGTCGACAGCAAATCGCAGCTCGTCGAGCGCCCGACGGCCCGGGTCTGGATCGCTCGCGATCTGAAGGGTGAGCCGTACGCGGAGACCGTCGCCCGCCTGGAGCTCATCGGCGTTCCCGGCGGCGACGAGGCCGACGCGCAGTCGATCTACGTGGCCGAGGTCGACACGCCGGCGCCCGGCAAGTACTGGCTACTCGCCGAGCCGGTCGGCGGCACGCCGATCCAGGCGCTCGGGAACGTCGTTGTCGGGAAGGACGCGGCCGCTCCGGGCGTCGGCGACCGGGCCGTGGCGTCGAAGACTCCGACGCTCGCCTCGACCGGCGGCGACCTCGAGGCGCTGACGACCTCACGCCGGCCCGACCGTGCCCTCTACCGGAGCTCGGTGGCGCAGTTGCTTGCGGCGGGCGACCCTTTCGTGGTGTCGTTCGCGACCCCGCTCTACTGCCAGAGCCGCACCTGCGGGCCGGTGGTCGACGTTGTCTCCGTTGTGCGGAGGAAGCTCGAGCGTCGCGGCGTCCGCTTCGTGCACGTCGAGATCTACGAGGGCAACGACCCCGCGAAGGGCGTCAACCGGTGGGTGGACGAATGGAAGCTCCCTACGGAGCCGTTCACCTTCGTCGTCGACCGCACCGGCATCGTCCGGTCAAAACTCGAGGGCGCCTTCTCCGCCCGGGAGCTGGAACGGGCGGTGCGTGCGGTGCTCCGTAAGCCGTAAACGGGAGCCCGGCTCGTCGGTCCCGCACCTGCAGGCGATGCAGGCTGGTGTCTTCCACCCGCCGCTCTGCGGCGGTCTCCTCCCTCGACACCGCTTTGCGCCGTCCTGACCAGCCAACGCGACTACCCTCTCCCCATGTCGCGAATCCTCACCACTCTCCCCGCCGGGGAGAAGATCGGCATCGCGTTCTCCGGCGGGCTCGACACCTCCGTGGCGGTGGCGTGGATCCGCGAGCACGGTGGCGTCCCGTACGCGTTCACGGCCAACCTCGGCCAGTACGACGAGGACGACGTCGACTCGATCCCCCTGCGGGCGCTCGAGTACGGCGCCGAAGGCGCGTGGGCGGTCGATTGCCGCGAGCATCTCGTGCACGAGGGGCTCGTGGCGCTTCAGTGCGGCGCCTTCCACGTGCAGAGCGCGGGCAAGACGTACTTCAACACGACGCCGCTCGGGCGGGCCGTCACGGGGACGATGCTCGTCCACGCCATGCGCGAGCACGGGGTCGGCATCTGGGGGGACGGCTCCACGCACAAGGGCAACGACATCGAGCGCTTCTTCCGTTACGGCGTGCTCGCGAACCCCGCCCTCAAGATCTACAAGCCGTGGCTCGACCCGGCCTTCGTGGCGGAGCTCGGCGGTCGCACCGAGATGAGCGAGTACCTGCTCGAGCGCGGTCTCCCGTACCGCTCGAGCGTCGAGAAGGCGTACTCGACCGACGCGAACATCTGGGGCGCCACACACGAGGCGAAGGAGCTGGAGCTGCTCGACCGCTCGCTTCAGATCGTGGAACCGATCATGGGCGTGCGTCACTGGGATCCGTCCGTGGAGATCGCACCGGAGACCGCTGCCGTCCGCTTCCTCGAAGGGTGGCCGGTGGCGCTCAACGGAAGCGAGCTCGACCTCGTGTCGCTCGTCGCCCGTGCAAACGCGATCGGTGGACGCCACGGCCTGGGCATGTCCGACCAGATCGAGAACCGGATCATCGAGGCGAAGAGCCGAGGCGTGTACGAAGCCCCGGGGATGGCGTTGTTGTGGATCGCGTACGAGCGGCTCGTGAACGCGATCCACAATGAGGCGACGATCGACAACTACCGCACGATGGGCCGCAAGCTCGGGCGGTTGCTCTACGAGGGCCGCTGGTTCGATCCCCAGGCGCTGATGCTGCGGCAGAGCCTGCAGAGCTGGGTCGGCCACGCGGTTACGGGCGAGGTGACGATCGAGCTGCGCCGCGGAGACGACTACTCGATCTCAGACACCGTCTCGGAGAACGCCACCTACGGGCCGGGGCGGCTGTCGATGGAGCGCGTCGAGGACGCCGCCTTCGGCCCGCAGGACCGCATCGGCCAGCTCACGATGCGGATCCTCGACCTCGAGGACTCGCGGGCAAAGCTCGAGCTGTACGGCCGGGCGGGACTCACGCAGATCCTCGGCCCCCTCGGCCTGGGCGAGCTCGAGGGCGACGAGTCGAGCGGGACGTCGTAAGCGCTGCGCCAACGGCACACCCTGGTCGCTATCGAGGAAGACGGCTGCAAAGCAGCCGGCGGTAAGACACCAGCCTGCAGCTGGCCGAGCTACGGAGCCTCGCAGGCTTGTGTGTTACTGCCAGCGGCTTTGCCGCTGTCTGAATACGCTCTTGTCGATCGGTGAGGCCGCATTCTCTCCACACCGAGAAGCGAGAGCCCGTCAGACGTCGTCACCCGCGCGCTCGACGACGATCACCGGCACGCGGGTGGCGGGCGACAAGCGCAGCAGGGCGCGAACGAGCTCGGCGCAGTCGTCCGGCGAGATCATCTCCTCGGGCGCGAGACCGGTCCAGTCCGTCATCGGGGTAGCCACGAAGGCGGGGCAGAGCGCCGTCGCCCGCACCCCGCTCTCCGCCTCCTCGCGTACGAGCGAGCGGGTCAGCGAGATCACGGCGGCCTTCGCCGCGCCGTAGGCCGCGAGGCCCGGTGTCGGGATCGTCCCTGCGATTGACGCGAGGTTGACGACGAGCCCGCGTGAGGCGCGCAGATGCGGCAGCGCCTCCCGTGTCACCAGGAAGGTGCCGCGCAGGTTGACACCGAACTGCAGGTCGAAGCGCTTGGTCTGCATGTCCGCGATGCGTCCCGCGAAGCCGACCCCGGCCGAGTTGACGAGCACGTCGAGGCCACCGTGGCGGGCGACGTGGTCGGCCACGACCCTTACGCAGTCGTCCTCGGACGACACGTCTGCCGCCACCTCGTGAGCCCCAAGACCGTCGGCGGCCGCTTCCAACCGCTCGGCGTTGCGCGCCGCCAGCGTCAGTGCGTGCCCTTCCTCGGCGAGGACGCGGGCGATCGCGAGGCCGATGCCGGAGGAGCCGCCGGTAACGAGCGCGGAAGGCACGCCCGCGAGTCTTGCAGATGCCGCAATAGCGCAGGTCTATCGTCGTCAGTCATGCCTGTTCTGCGGCCGCGAAGCGGACGCCTTTAGAAGTCGTTTCGCAATGAAGGGACCCGCTCGGTGACGACGAAGCCCGTCGGCATCCGTTGTCAAGCTGGGAGGGGTGCCGATGGCTACTGCGCCGTGGATCGTCTCGGACGAGCTGTGGGAGTTGGTCGAGCCGTTGCTTCCGAAAAG
>Ga0247727_10009048_pt1 | contig 18225 bp, 20 predicted proteins | sample WisWelCaveWW1625_FD_202498 | JGI IMG/M metagenome (GOLD analysis project Ga0247727, IMG submission 202498) | Biofilm microbial communities from Wishing Well Cave, Virginia, United States - WW16-25 | ecosystem: Environmental > Aquatic > Deep subsurface > Groundwater > Cave microbial mat | place... | reverse complement strand
ATCGTTGACGACAATCCGAGCCAGCGCGAGATAAATCAGACGGTTCTCCGCGAGCATTATCAAGTCGTGCTGGCGGCCGGCGCCGCCGAGGCGTATGAACAGCTTGCCGGCGGCGAAATCGATCTGGCGCTGCTCGATCTGCATTTGGACGGGCCGCTGGCGCATGATAGCACAGGCTTTGAAATTCTCAAAACGATTCGCCGGAGCGAGTCACGACCGATCGGCGTGATCATGTTCACCGTGGAGAACGAGGTCGCGACCGCGGTCGAAGCCATGCAACTCGGCGCCGATCATTATCTGCCGAAAAATTGCAGCGACGCCGAACTGTTGCTGGTGGTCGGTCGCGTTCTTGAAAACGTGCGATTGCAGCGCGCCGATTTTTTCGCTGCGCACCAAGATGATGAGGAAATCGCTCAAATCATCGGCGTCGATGCGGCGCTCGTCAGTGTGCTCGAGCTGGCCGATAAAGTCGCCGGCGCCGACAACCCGGTGTTGATTCTCGGCGAGTCGGGAACGGGCAAGGAGCTGATCGCGCGCCGGCTGCACACCCAGAGCTGGCGCCCGCAGCAAAAAGAGGGGTTTGTCGCCATCAATTGCGCGGCGCTGCCGAAAGAGCTGGTGGAAAGCGAATTGTTCGGCCACGAGAAAGGCGCCTTCACCGGCGCGCTCACCCGCCGCATCGGCAAATTCGAGCTGGCGGGCCGGGGCACGATTTTTCTCGACGAAATCGACAGCATGCCGCTGGAGCTGCAAGCCAAGCTGCTGCGCGCGCTCGAAGCGAGAATTTTCGAGCCGCTCGGCAGCAATCGGCAGGTGCGCTTGCAGGCGCGGTTTGTTACCGCCGCGAAAAACGACTTGCAAAATGCCGTGGCCGCCGAAAAGTTTCGCGAAGATTTGTTTTATCGTTTGAACGGCGTCACGCTGCGATTGCCTGCGCTGCGCGAGCGCGTGAATGACATTCCGTTGCTGACCCATCACTTTTTGCGCCAGCTCAATCGCAAAAGCGGCCGCGGCCTCGAGCAGGTCGATGACGATGCGATGGAATTATTGAAGCAATATCGCTGGCCGGGCAATATCCGGGAGCTGTATCATGTCCTCGAAGGCGTTTTTCATCGCGCCGAGGCCGGCACACGCCGCATCACGGCGGACATGTTGTTGGAATATTTGTGCGAGCCGGAGGCGCTTCCGTTTAAAAAAATGTTGGGAGAAGAATTTGAATCGTTGAAGCTGCACGACGCCACGGCGCTGCTGAAACGGCAAATGATCAAAATGGCGATGGAAAGATTGAACGGCAATATATCGCAAGCCGCCGAAAGTTTGGGAATCTCACGTCGCGGCTTGCAGAAGATGTTGAAGCTGGAAATGAGGTCCGAGGTCGAGAGTCCGAAGTCCGAGGCCGATTGGACAAATTGAAAATAATGGCAATTTTGATTTTTACTGTGAACGCTGTTCGCATCAAAAATGCGAACTACGTTCGCGGCGCTTAATATTTAAGATAGCTTAAATTAAGGTGTAAAATAATTCGGGCTGCGAACCCGGTTCGCATTTTTGCTCGCTATCGTCAACTATTTTGCTGCTTAATTAAATTTCGACTTGTTTGAAAACAACCATTTGGAGCGCGCTCCCGGTGATTTTTTATTTTAGTAGGCTGGCACAGAGCTTGTAATTGTATTTTGCATAAGTTAACAACATTAACTCAAACATGGCGGGTGGGTCATGCTCCACGAATTAGGTATTCTCTTTAATAGTGACGAGATTTTTTCGTCAAATTATCGGGCCGAGGCGTGGAAAATTTTCATGCGAACCTGCGACCCCAAACGGCTCGCAGGCAGCACGCTATACGAAGGCGAAACGAGTGATTCGCCGGGGTTGGAGGAAAATATTTTTTGCATCGCGATTCAAAGCCTTGACCAGCAGGTGATCGATTACGTCAAGGCGGCTTTCATTCGCAGCGATGCACCAGGTTTGATGCCAAAAGGACAACGCTTTTTAGGAGGATGGGTCACTTTGCGATTCCCGCTGATGATCCGGGCGCGAATTGATGAAGATGGCCGATTCCGTTCGTGGGACGAGGCGTCCGTTCGACAAGACCAACGGCTTTGTCACGAAGCCGGATGGAGATGTGGAGAAACGGCACGAACAAGCAATCCGGTCACCTAGCGCTGTTTTAACAATCTTCCCTTAGCATGAAGCTTCATCTTCGGGGCTGCAACAACGGCTTCAAGCGCTTGCCGGCTTGGACCTGGCTAAGGGGGGAAGACAGGTCCCGCCTCTCCCATTATAAAAAGCTTTATGAGTCGCAACTTCCTTACGAATTAAAAATAAAATTTGAGGTTTTCCGGGGGTGGGGGTAAAATCTCAAAATGGGGCAACACTGAAGTTAAGCAATAGGACAACCGATCCGGTTCTGGGGACTGATGCAAATCGGCGGGGAAAACCGGATCGGCTGTTGGGGGAAACACCGGCACTAAGCCATTGATGACCGAAACTTAGAAAAAATTCTAAATCCTTTGAACACGGATGACGCGGATTTTCACTGATAAAAATCCGCGAAAATCCGTTTGATCCGCGTTATCCGTGTTCAAAGCTTTTGCTTTAAAGTGCTACAGCATTCCCTGCCGTTTTCGCACCAGCCATTCCATTCCTAAAACCACCAACAAAATCATCAACACGGGCGCGCGGCCCCAAAGTGCGAAGTCCGAGGTCTCGTGTCGAGATAGCGGCGTTAATTGTAAACGTTCGACGAAATTATTGAGGCTGTCGACATTCCCATAAGCGCCGCCGGTGACTTGCGCCATTTGCCGCAGCAGCGGCTCATTCAAACGCGTGTTGAGAAATTCGAGGCTGAACGGTTCCACGGAAAAGCGGCCGCTGTCTTCGCCGAGCTGGTGGCCGCTTTGTTCGGCGAGGCCGCGAAATTGATATTCGCCGCCGCCGAGCACTTGCAGCGTCGCGCGATAGAGGCCATCGCCGACATCCTGCAAAATCACTTCCTGTGAAAATTGCGGGCCGGTGAGCTGCACGCGCACGTTGGCGTCTTCACGTGGGCGATAATCCGGCTGATAAATTTGCGCCGACAGCTCGATCACTTCACCGCCGCGATAAATTTCTTTATTGCTGGTAATGCGCACCAACTTCGCATCTTCGCGTGTGACCATCCAGCGCACGCCGTTGCGAATCAACGTTTCATACGCGAGCGAGGTTTTGCCGACGCCCTGCATGAGCAAATGCCAGCGCCACAGGCCGTACGCAAAAATGGCGACGGTTTTGCGCTCGGCGGATTTTTGCGCCAGCATCACCGGCATGCCGCCGCGGCCTTGAACATCAATCGACGCCAGAGCCTGGCTGCCGGCCAGCGGTTGCAGATTGAATAAATTGCAAAAAACCGGCGGCAATTCGCCCCACAGACGGCGATTATCCTCCGGCGTTTCCGCAAAACGCGTGAGCGGATGCGATAAGCCCGCCAGTTCCGGTTGCAGCGAAACCAGTCGCTCGCCCGTCATTGACGGCGCTGCGGCCAGCGGCAAAACATTGCGAAATTGCCAGAGCGTCGCGAGATCAACGCCGGGGCCGTTGAGAAAAAAAAGCGGCGTTTGTTTTCCGGTAAATTGTTGCGCCAGCGCCTCCAGCAAGCGCCGGTCGGAATCGCGGCGCGGGAAATCGATCATGATCACGCCGTCAAGTTGAGCCGCGCCGGCGCGATTAAGATTTGCCATGAGGCTGGCAGCAGAAATATTACTATAAAAATTTCCATCCGAACGTTGCACGAAAGCTTGCGTTTGAAAATTGGAATCGGCGGCCAGCGTGCGCTGCAGAAAACTGTAGTCCGGCGAGGGCGCGCCCGCGAGCACCCACAATTTTAATTTGCTTTTCAACACGCGCACATAAAAAGTCCGGCGGTTGTTTTCTCCGGTTAATTCGCCGGCGAGCGTGTCGATCTGCACGACGTAACGATTGAGGCCGATTTTATGCGGCGTGAGATTGAAGCGCGCCGTTAACTCCGTGTTGTCCGCCGGCAATGTGACTTCCTGCTCCAGCGCAGTTCTGGCCACTTTGCCGGAGATCGAATCAACCGCAGCCGAACGCGAGTCTTCTGCAAAAATACGCACGCGCGCCCGGCGGCCGCTGTAGCCGAGACTGGAGAGGCTCACTTCCACCGGCAGGCGCGTTTCAGCGTAGGCAATTTCGTTGGTCACCACGTCGCTTAAAAAAACATCGCGGGCGCCGCGCGCGGCGCCGACGCCGATGGTGATGATCGGCACGCCAAATTGCTCGGCCACGCGGCCCGGATTTTCACCCATGTTCTGCGCGCCATCGGTCAACATGATCGCGCCGGCGAGGTTTTGATTGGCGAGCAATTTCTTCGCCGCCAGCAACGCGCCGCCCGGATCGCTGCCGTCGCCGTTGAAATTCATCTGCACGAGCGTGTCTAAATTCATGCGGCGCAGGCTGTCGCTGAAAGAAAAGCTGGCGATCTCGGCGCGTTTTTGGAGCGCCGCCAGCCACGGCTGAGAAAATGCCTGCCGCACGGCGTCGGCGCGTTTGCCGGTGGAATCCGTGAGATTCATGCTTGCGGAACGGTCGATGAGAATGGCAACGGTTGGTTTTTGGGCCCGTTGCAAGCCGAAGGTGAAAACCGGCTCAAACAATAACAGCAGCGCCAGCGCCAGCGCGAACGTGCGCAAAACGGCGAGGCTCCGGCGCAGCCAGTTGGCCACCCGCGGGGTCGTGTCGCGATAAATAAACAGCGTGAAAGCAAGGGCGAGCAAAATTAACAGCAGCGGATAAATAAGTGAGGTGGAAAATTTAAAATCGAAGTTCATAACGAAATAGTTTGTAAAAACATCACCCTCAAAATTAAAAAGAATTACCCACGGATGAAAAGCGGCCCACGGATAAAACAATTATAGCAAAATGCGGGGCAATAGTTTGGCGAGAATTATTTTGCCATTCAAAAAAATTAGTGGGCAGCTTTTTATCCGTGGGCCAAAACATTTGAACCCAATTTTTGTGTTTCTCTACGCCAAAACCAGCCCCGGATCCGGCGCGAGCGTGAGCGGCGAGCGCTTGCCGTTCGCGAGATGGAACTGCGCGGCGCGGGCGATCATCGCGGCGTTGTCCGTGCAAAAAATCGGTTCGGGAAAATGCAGTTGAAATCCGCGTTGCTCGCTGAGTTCCATAAAGGCCTGGCACAGCGTTTTGTTGCAGGCGACGCCGCCGGCCAGGGCTATAGCCCGCGTGTGAAATTGCGCATGCGCCAGCGCCACATTTTCAACCAGCGCGTTGATGAGCGCAAATTGAAAAGAGGCGGCGATGTCGGCTTTTTGTTTTTCCAATTCCGCGGCGGATAATTTTCGCGCGTAATAGAGCACCGCGGTTTTCAAACCGCTGAAGCTGAAAGCAAAACGTTGCCCGGGCGAACCCGGGGTCTTTTTCAAACGCGCCTGCGGAAATTCAATCGCCCGCGGATTGCCGGTGGCCGCGAGCTTTTCAACCGCCGGGCCGCCGGGATAAGCCAGTCCGAGAATTTTGGCGACTTTATCAAATGCCTCACCGGCGGCGTCATCCTGCGTTTGGCCGAGAATTTCATATTTCCCCCACTCTCGCACGTGCGTCAAAATGGTGTGCCCGCCGGAAATGATCAACGACAGAAACGGCGGCTCCGGCCCGGCGGGTTTGAGGTTCGTGGAAAAGAGATGGCCTTCCATGTGATTCACGCCGAGCAACGGCACGTCGAGCTGCAACGCCAGCGCTTTTGCAAAACTGACGCCGACCAGCAACGAGCCGATGAGTCCCGGGCCGTAAGTCACGGCGACGGCGTCGATATCGGTGAGTGACAATTGCGCCTGCGACAACGCGTGCTGGACGATCGGCACGAGACGCTGCACGTGCGCGCGCGAGGCCAGCTCCGGCACCACGCCGCCGTAAAGCTGGTGAATCTCCTGCGTGGCAATCGTGTTCGCGAGCAATTGCGCGCCGTGCATCACCGCCGCGGCGGTTTCATCACAAGAAGTTTCAATGGCGAGCAGACGCATGATTCGTGGGTTCAACAATTAATTTGAACAAAGTCGGCTTGACGTCGCGATACCGCACGCCTTCCGGTGTGCGAATGTAAGCCGGATATCCGGCGGCGGTGGCCTCGCGAATGCGCGCGTAGTCGATGTACGCGACGATATCTTCTCTTTTGAGATCGAGCAAAAGTTTTTCGCCGCCTTCCACCGTGAGCGAGAGGGTTGACGGCACCGTGGTGACGCGCAGGTGCGCCGGCGCATTCTGCACCTGCACGGGAATTTCCTGCAAAGTCACCTCGATCAGTTTTTGCACGTCGGCGGCAAATTCGACGGCGCCGGTCGAAAATTCAATGCGCTGCGATTTCGGAAACGGCTGCAAATTTAGCCGGGCCGCCAGGCGTTGTTGAATGTTCGCAAATTCTTTGGGCTCGGTGGCGACCGAATCGATCCGGCGCACGATTTCCTCCGGTCCGGAAATCATAATCGAATCCGGGGTAAAATGCACCGGCCCAACAATGGTATAGCCCGGGATCGTGGCGATCTTGATCGCGCTGCTGACACGAATCGGCTTCTCCAGCAAATTCGCTAATTGCACCCAGACCGTATCCGGATAAAGAATCTGCCGCGGCGTCAATTCCAAACCGCTACGCCGGGTATTCACCATCTGAGGGTGCAGCTCGAACGCATAACGCCGCCGCATATTGGAAAGATCCAACGTCACGCGCTCTTCGCGGCTGAAGAGTAGGCGCAGCAGCGCGCGGCCTTTGCCTTCAAAACGAACGCGCGCGGTTTCCGGCAAATCACTGGCTAACGTTTTGCCTTCCGGCACATTCACCGCCACAATCGGAATGGCAACGTCGTATTCATAAATATTTTCCGTGACCACGGCAAACCAGAACAACGTGGCCAGCGCGCCGACCAGGAGTTTCACCCGCAGATTTTCAAACCGTGCGCTTTTTGCGGCCATGCGAACGTTCCGACAACTGATTTATTTTTGCGAATGTCCGATCGCTTTGCCGAGGCTCACTTCGCCGTTGTCAATGCGCAGACTAAAGCCGCATTGCGGATTCGTGCAAACCCAGGCTTTGAAGATAATCGCCGCGCCGTCTCTCCCGTAATCCGACAGCGGCACGAGAACGCCGGAATTGCATTTCTGGCAAACCGGATAGATCTTTTCCATGGTGCTGACCTCCCTCACAAGGAGTGAGATGTTGTTGTATGATCAAAGATGAATTAACCAATCTCTCAAAGCTGCCAATCGAAGAAGCGATCCTGCCGTTTACCAGCTTTTCCATTCGTCCACATAATCCGAGAGCATCATCCGGCGCTTGAAGCGATCGTCGGTTTGATACAGAACCATTTCGCGAAAGGGATAATGATGCTCCATTAAAAATCGCAGAGTGATGGCCGAAACTCTTTGATGGCTTAAACCGTGCGTGAGACGCACCAGCGTCGCCAACTCGCGATCATTCAAGCTTCGGAAGGCTTCGCGCCAGACTTCCGCCTGCGACTCATCCAACTCGCCGCGCAAAACACCAAGAACGAGCCGGCGATCAATATTCGCTCGCGTTGCCGCATACGAACTTCTCATGACGACTCCTGAAAGTTCAATTTATACTTTGGGGATCGAAAAGATACTGCGGGCGTACCCGGGCCCGACAGTGTTGCGCTCGCGCTTGTAATATTACAACAAAAGGTAAGGGTATTTCAGCAAAAAGTCAACATCTTCTTTTCACTGCGGCAGCGCCAGCAATAAATATAAATAAACCAGCGGCGCGACGAGCATTTGGCTATCGAAACGATCCAGCACACCGCCGTGCCCGGGAATGAGGCTCGAAGAATCTTTCACGCCGGCGTCGCGCTTGAAAAGCGATTCGGCGAGATCGCTCATTTGGCCAATCGTGCCAATGATGAAACCAATGACGATCGCATCACGCAATCGCAAATCGCGCACGAACCAGTAATGCGACGCCACGGCCATGAGCACGGCGAAGATCAATCCGCCGATCGCGCCTTCCCAGGTTTTTTTCGGGCTGACGCGCGCGAAGAGTTTGTGCCGGCCAAAGGCGAGGCCGCAGAAATACGCCGCGGTGTCGCAAACCCAGATCGTCGCAAGCAGCATGACGATCCACGTTCCGGCGCTGGCATAATCGAGATTCAGGGCGCGCGGCAATTCGCGGATGAGCAGCATAAAACTCCAGAGCCCCGCGACATACGCGAAACCGAGCAACGTCGCGCCGGCATTGTGCAGCGCACTGCCTTTGTTGCGAAACAACTCGACGAGCACGAGCAGCACCACCAGAAACATTTCCGTCAACCAGATTTCGTGGTGGCCGTGAAAATAAATTTGCGCGCCCAACATTAAACCGGCGCTAACGCCCAACAGTTGGTTGGGATGCATGCCTTTGGCTTTGGCGAGTTGATAAAACTCGAGCAGGCCCAGCAGGATGATCACTTCGACAAACACAAAAAACGCCAGACCGCCGCGCCACGCCGCCCAGAGAATCAACGGCGCCGCCACCACGGCAACGGCCGCGCGTTTGCTCAGATTTTTCCAGTCCACCTTCCTCTCCTCAGCTTATACTCCTGCTCGTACTCGTACTCGTACTCTTACTCTTACGCACTGAATTTTGCAACGAAATGGGAACCGCAACGAAAAAGCCTTTAAAATCACGGGTTTTATTAAGAAATGTTTAAAGGCCACAAATATCCGGAGGGTGGCTTTGAGATATTTTCAAGTCTACAAAATTCTATTTCGTTGCGGTTCCCTGCGGGCGTAGCCCTTTTCGTTGCACGTTGTTTTTAAGTGCAAAATTTAAGTGCTCAATTTCGCCTTATCTCTCTGTAATTGCGCTATTGTTGTTTTCAGTAAGTTTTGTGTCTCCCGCATTTCGTTATCATTTTTATAAGGTTGCCGCGGCCAGAAAAATCCTTTCAGGCCGTCTTTCCTGCGGCGGGGAACGACATGAATGTGCAAATGCGGCACGCTCTGGCTCACGCGATTGTTCATCGCCACAAAAGTGCCGTCGGCCTGCAGGCCGAGCTCAACGGCGCGCGCCAGCAGTTGCGCATTCGCAAAAAGCGGGGCAATCAGATCGGCGGGCAAATCCGCGAGCGTCTCGTGATGTTCTTTCGGAACCAGCAAACAATGTCCCGGAAAAACCGGGCGCTGATCCAAAAAGGCCAGCGAGACGTCATCTGCAAAGACAATATGACTTTGCAATTCGCCGCGGATGATTTTGCAGAATGTACAATTGTTGCTCATGTTCGACGGCATGAATTTATTGTCAGATGGTGGGAACTTCGTTTAGTTTTTCCATTTCATGGTCGCTGGTTAAAATTGGAACTCCCAAATATTTGGCGGTGGACAAAATAAGTCTATCATGAAGTTCTTTACAGGCGCTTGCAGATGCCACTTTTACAATTTCCGGCGTTAAATCCACAATTGAATAATTTTGTGAATAATTGATAGAATCAAGCGTATCGTCTAAATTTATGGCAATGCGTTGTTTTTCGGACAAGTACAAAATTTCAACCAACGAGATCACAGAAATGAATATTTGATGACGACCATTGTCAGCTTCTTCAAGAATTCGTTTCGCCGCCTTTCCGATTTTTCCAACCTTCGATAAATGACGAATAAGTGCGACGGTATCTGCAAGATATTGCATATTTCATATTTCTTTGTTTAAGATGGCGAGTGAAGCTTCTTGACGTATTCCTCGAATTTCCGCCTCTAAATCGCCAATTTTTTCAAAGCCAACATTTTTCCAAATCCCGCCAAGTTTGATTATTTTTTTGTGTTCAACTTTAGATTGAGACAAAATGAACTCGACAAAATCTGCCACTTGTTGCAGCCTTTCCCTGGGCAGGATCGTCAGTTTTTTTTGAATTGTGGTCATTTGTGCAGCGGTCGTTTGCATAATGTACCTCGTCTTAAATGTCAGTCGTCCACGAAATGACTAAGCTTTCGTGTTCAAAAAGTCTATTGTCCTTGATTCTCAATTTAGCAATAATTAAAATGAGTGTCAAGGAGGGATGATATTTTGTCAAATCGTTTTGATTTGTCCGACTAATTCCGCAATACCTTTCAATTGCCGCGCGGCGAGATAATTTCGCAAACCCTCCGCCACGAAAACGCCGGTGCGCGGATCGATAAAATTTGCCGTGCCGATTTGCACCGCGGTCGCCCCGGCGAGAAAAAATTCCACCGCGTCCTGCCAACTCGTTATGCCGCCGATGCCGATCACCGGAATCTTCACCGCACGCGCCGTTTCATAAACTTTCGCCAGCGCCACCGGTTTGATCGCCGGCCCGGAATAACCGCCCACCACCGTGTTGAGGCGCGGCTGCCACGTCTCGATATCAATCGCCATTCCCGTCAGCGTATTGATGAGCGAAACGGCGTCCGCGCCGCCGGCTTCGGCTGCCTGCGCAATCTCGCTCACCCGCGTCACATTCGGCGTCAATTTTGGAATGACGAGCCGTGCCGTCAAATCGCGAATGGCGCGCGTGGCGCGTTCCGTGATTTCGGCCTTCTGGCTGAATTCGAGGCCGCCTTCTTTCACATTCGGGCAGGAGAAATTCAATTCATATCCGGCGATGCCTTCGTGCGCCTCGAGTATGCGCGCCACTGCCGCATATTCATCAAGGCTGCGCCCGGCGATATTGACGATGATCGGCACGCCGAGCGTGCGCAGAAACGGCAATTTTTCGGTGATGAACTTTTGCGCGCCGACATTTTGCAGGCCGATGGAATTGAGCAATCCCGCGGTCGTTTCAAAGAGTCGCGGCGACGGATTGCCGAGCCGCGGCTGCGGACCGATGGATTTCGTGATAATCGCGCCGAGGCCTTTCAGATCGACCAGATCGGCCGCCTCCTGACCGTAGCCAAACGTTCCCGAGGCCACAAACACCGGCGTGGGAAATTCGACGTCACGGATTTTTATTTTTAGTTCGGCCATAAGCAAATTTTTGCGAAGTCGGACTCGGACAGGAAGTTTTTCTTAATTTGCAAGTTTCCTGAGTCCAAGTCCGACTTCACTTTTGTTCAAAACCGAATCGCCTTTGCCGAGAACACCGGCCCATCGAGGCACGCCAGATAATAGCGGCCATTTTTTTCCACGCCGGCGGCGGGAACGACGGGGCAGCCCATGCAAATGCCAAAGCCGCAGCCCATCATGGTTTCAATGGCAAGCTGCGCTTCGACGCGCGCTTCCAGACAGAGTTTTGCAACGGCGTGCAACATCGGCATCGGCCCGCACGCAAAAACCTGTGCGGCCGAATTTTTATGCTCGCGCAACCAGGCGGCGAGCAAGTGCGTCACCAAACCTTTTTCGCCGAGGCTGCCGTCATCCGTGGCGATTTGCACGTTGCCGCCGAGCTTCGCCAATTCACGGTCGCCCCACAATTCATCGGCGTTGCGCGCGCCGAGCAAAACCGCAAACGGCAGGCGCCGGCCGGCCAGGTCCATCGCGAGAATCGGCAGTGGCGCGACGCCGACACCGCCGGCGACGAGCGCCACCGGACTGGTGAGGTTGGCCAAATCAAAACCATGCCCGAGCGGCCCGATCAGACTCAAAAGCGTACCGGGATGATGCTGCGCCAGCAGATTCGTTCCCGGCCCGACGATTTTCCAGATCAGCGCAATCGTGCCGGCGCGGCGATCCACTTCACACACACTGAAGGGGCGGCGCAGCAACGGTGAGCCGGCGACCGGCTTTTCCGCGGAGATTTTCACATTCACAAATTGTCCGGACGAAACTCTGGCCGCGATTTCCGGCACCAGCAGGCGCATTAAAAAAATGCCCCGTGCCACCTCATCGTTAGTGAGCACAGGGCATGAAAAAATTCCTTTAGAAGGCATAAAGTCAAAATCATTGAAGTCAAAATGATTAATTTCTAAAGAGTGCATTCTGCGCAAAAAAAGCAAAGATTTTTTGACGACTTTAATTTCTGTCAATATCCATGGGGGTTTTGTGAGATATTTAAAAGTCTCCAGCTTTTACCAACGGATTGAAAAACGACCAACGGATTTAAATTTTTTTTTCTTGTTTAACTTCCCACCGATTGAAGAAACCCGCGGATAAAAATTTTATCCGCGGGCTTCTTCAATCCGCGGGGAGAATTTGACATGTCATCCGTTGGCCGCGGTTTATCCGGTGGGCAAATTTTTTAACCCTGTTTGGTTCCGGCTCATCTGCGTTGGGAGCTTTGAAATTCAAATTAACCCATCATTTTGCACCAGATTATTTTGTCTTCTCTTCAAAGCCATGGCGGCTCTTCTTTATCATTCTTCTTTTTTTCGTCTTGATTCTCTTCCTCTTGTTGTTCCAACTCCTGCGGCGGCCTGACTTCCTCATCGTCTTTCGGCGGACGCCGTTGTCCAGGTTTAACATTATTCTGCCGCAGCCGCAACGGCGTTTCATCATCAATCACTGCCGCTGAATCCGTCGCCACGGAAGTATCCGGCGCGGCTTCCGCCGGCAAAACCGGTTCCGGCTTCGGTTTGGCCGGTTGTTCCGCCGCCGTCACTTTCGGACGAACCCGGCGCGCCATCGGTGATTCCGGATAGGCTTCCAGCAATTTTTTATACGCGGTCAGCGCCTGTTTGTTGTCCGCCAATTCGTGCTCGTAAATCCAGCCCATCGCATACAACGATTGCGCCGCATATTTTGAATCCGGCTGGCGCTGCAAAAATTCTTCATACAATTGCACCGCGCGTTTGGGATTTTTTTCCTTCAATAAATTCTCTTCAGCCTGACGCAGCAATTCCGGCAAGCCTTGTGCAAGCGCCACCGTATCACTGTAGCCGAGCCGGCGTTTAGCACCCTGACCCTGCTGCGTGTTGCTGTATTTGCCGGCAAGAACCTGCAGAATGCTGTCCCGCATCGCCAGCGTCGCCGGCGCATCACCGAGGATATAGGCCAGCGAATACATCGCCTGCGGCGCATATTCCGTCTGCGGGAAAAATTCGAATACATCCAAATATTCGCGCATCGCCGAATCCGGACGGCTGAAATTAAACAGAAAAAGCTCGGCCAGCAAAATTTTGCTTTTCGCCAGCTCCGCCGCAACTTTCTCAGGATCCTTTGAGGCCAGACTGGCGGACAGCGCCTCCGGATCGACATTGCGCGCCCGGCGCGGGATGCGACTAATTGGCTTTCGGACGTCGCTTTCCTTTTTATCATTATTATCCGCGACGCGCGCGGTCGCCGCCTGCTCGCCGGACAATACACGGCGTTGCCGTTCGAGCGTGGCCACGGTTTCTTTTAATTTCATCAGCGCCCCGATCGCCTTGCTGCGCCGGTCGGCTTCCGACAGCTTGTCGGAACGGCTGCTCTCGCGGCGGACATTGTCATAATTTTCTTTGGCTTTGACAAAATCGCTCCGGCGCTCGAAAATTTCGCCCAACGCAAAAAACGACGACGACGACGCGTCCGTGCGCTGATGCTCTTCGATGATGGCCGTGTATTGCCTGAGGGCCGACTCGATCTTGCCCTGCAAACGGGTGCATTCGGCGAGTTCAATTTTAATCAACGGCAGATCGCGATGCGTGCTGAATTCCTTCAGCATGGTGTTGAGCGCGCTCAGCGCCTCATTGAGTTTTTGATGCTTTTTCAACGCCACCGCATGTTGCAATCGCGCCTGAAATTGTAAATTGACGTTGTTCCTGATCGTCCCGCCGGCGCGGCGGAACGCGGTAGCGGCGAGATCGTATTGCTTGAGCTCCAGGCAACATTCACCCAGGCGCATGTAAGCTTCGCCGCGAATTTTCGCGTCTTCCAGCCTGCGGGCGGCGGCTTCATATTCCTTCGCCGCCGGCACATATTGCTTCTGCCGGAAATAAATTTCGCCGAGCAGGAAATGTCCCTGATTAACGGTTTCGCCTTTTTTCTCCCGCGCTTCCAATTCCTTCAAAACCTGCTCGGCGCCGGCATAGTCGTTCAGCTCGATGTTGGTTTTCGCCAGCCATAACTGTGCACGCGGCCCCAGCCCGCTTTGCGGAAATAGTGTGAGCAGCTCCTGAAATTTGCGCTGCGCTTTCAGGTATTCCTGTTTATAAAAAAAACACTCGCCGATCAGCAATAAGGCGTCATCCACATAACGCGATTTCGGGTGCAGTTGCAGCAGCTTCGAAGCCTTTTCGATGGCTTTGTCGTATTTCTGAATCTCGCCGGAGCCGGGGCGATTTTCATTGGCCGGACGCCGGCGCTGTTCTTCCAGCGCTTCTTTATAAACTTTTTTGGTATTATAAAACGTGTTGTAATAGCCGCCGCAGCCCGACGCGATAAAAAGCGCCGCGAGTAGAATGACGAGCCGTGAAGTTTTATTGAAGGAAAACATCTTCATCATAACACCTGTTGAATACGATTAACGAGCACAGGCAAAATTTCGCCTGCCCGGCCCTGCAAAAATTCATTCACCAGCGACGTCAGCGGCGTCGCCTCGGGATTGACCTCGACGAGATACGCGCCGTGTTCGGCGGCCACCTGTGGCAATGCCGCGGCGGGATACACCACGGCTGAAGTGCCGATGGCCAAAAAGACCTGTGCCTGCTCCGCCGCCGCGAAAGCCCGTTGCAAAATCACTGGCGGCAGCGCTTCGCCAAACCAGACGACGCCGGGACGATAAAGCGCGCCGCAGTTGCAATATGGCAACGTCTCGCGCCAATTTTCTTCTCCGGCATTGCACGTGTGGCCACACTGGCTGCAGCGACTCACCATAATGTTGCCGTGCAATTCGCAAATCTGTTTGCTTCCGGCGCGGGCATGATAGCCGTCCACGTTTTGCGTGATCAAGCTAAAATTTTTGAAATGCTTTTCCATCTGCGCCAGCGCCAGATGGCCGGGATTCGGCGCGTGTTGTCGAACTTTGTCGCGCCGAAAATTGTACCACTCCCACACCAGTTGCGGATCGCGCTGAAAGGCTTCTGGCGTCGCCAGATTTTCCGGACGCTGATTTTCCACAATCCGTCAGGCCCGCGAAACGTTGCGAGGCCGCTTTCCGCGGAAATGCCGGCGCCAGTGAGCGCGGCGATTCTCGCTTCACCCTGGAGATGCGCCAGTAGATTTGAGCTAAAATTAATCATGCCGGTTTTCCCACGGCGTCACAGGAAACTCGCGATCAAACTGCGCGAGGATTTCCGCGCCGGCGACGTAAGTGTTGCCGAGCAGGAACACAAGCGGCCGGCGATCGCGAATTTCTTTTTCGACCAGCGCCTGCTGCACCTGTTGCGCCGCCTCATCGGCGCGATTGGCGAACTCGCTGAGTCGATGGCGCAATTGTTTGCGTTCATCACGGTAAGTCTGGCGCAGCGCCTGTATTGGCCGGGTGATTAAGCCGCCGGCACTCGCTTCTTTCCCACGCTCCAATGTGGAATTTTGTTCCCGCTTTCCGGATAACGCCATGATTCGTCGCAGCCACGCATTGGGTTTTTGGGCGCTATGCCTCTCATGAGACAATGTTGCCAGGCGCGTTAAAATTTTGCCGAGCCGTTGCCGGCAATGTTCGTGAAAATGTTCCAGTTCCGTCAAACAGTTTTCCAATTCAAAGCGCGAACATTTAAAACTTCGTTCGCACGCAAAGGCTGCAGATCGGATTCGGCAACGACAATCACCTCAATCGTTTCGCCGATAGCGTTAAAAACCTCGAGCGAGTAACCGGCTTCGCCGTCATCCGGAGCGGGATGGCAATCCACAATCGTCGCGACATCGCCTCGGCGCAGACGCTTCGCAGGAAGATCGCGCGTTAAAGCAACACGTTGAAAGAGTTCGTATTTGTTCATGGTGAAATCATATTGATCGCTATCAAAATACGAATCTTGTCGCGAGAAGTCAAGGGTGAAAATTTATATAATGAAACGACGCTTTTTATTGGCCTTTCCGCAAAATGAGGCCAATGCCGGCTGAGGGAAGAAAAATAAAAAATCGTAAAGGTTGTTTGCCCGTGAAGAACGGACTCTTTTCGACCGTGTTGGGCGAGCAAACCCCATTTGGCGCGGCGGTCAAATTTGACAAACAATAATTGAACCATCAAGCCTACGACAAGCGCGTGGCCGGCGTGGTCAGCGGCGCGGGCGGGATCAAACCGGGGGATTTGCTGACGACGTCGGATGTTCCGGGTCATGCGATGAAAGCGACGGACTTTGTTCGTTGGCAAGGCGCGGTGATTGGCAAGGCGATGTCGGCGTTGGAAAGCGGAGAAGGGTTGGTGCTGGTGTTGGTGAATTTGCAATAGTGGCTTCGTTCATTGGATGCTCTATTTAAGTCCCAGGAACTCATCCACGGTCAATCCGGCTTCGCGTATGATGGCGCGAAGCGTACCGGTCGGTAAGTTGCCGGGGTGATGCGGCATGGTGGTGCGTCGCTTGGTTTTCGGGTTATACCAGATTTCGTGGCTGCCTTTCGCTTGCCGATCAAACCCGAATCCGGCGGCGCGCAATCGCTGCACGACCTCACGATAGGTCATGGAAGGCAGGCGGCTCATGCAGCCGTTGCCTCCAGTTCAACGCTGACAGGAATTTTCAGTATGGCTTTTTGACCGCGCTTTTTCAAAGCGGCGCGAATTTTCGACGGCAACGGGTCGCGATGTTCCACGCAGGACTCGATCAATTTGCGGGCAACATCTTGCGCAATCTCAATGGTCTCAGCCACCGTCCGGCCCTGCGCAATCAATCCTTGCAGCTCGTCACTTGTTGCCAGATAACCGCCTTCACCAAGCGGCTCGATCTTGATCTCGATCAGTACTTCTGCCATGGTCAGAGAACTCCTGTAAAATGCTTAAAAGTTTCTTTGAGAAAAAAATGCACCAAGTTTGTCAAAAAATAAATTTTAAAAAAATTCAAAACGCCTATTGGCGATATGTTTGCTCGCCACTCAACATACGCAGAAAAAGCGAGGAAGGCAAGCAAAAACCCTTTCTGCAAAACAAGGCGGACAAAACGTTGCGCTCAGTGGTCGCGTGTATGCTTTGGCTACCGCCGCCAACGGCCCCATCAAGCCGGGGGATTTGTTGACGACCTCGGATATTCCTGGGCATGCGATGAAGGCGGCGGATTTTGTTCGTTGGCAGGGCGCTGTAATCGGGAAGGTGATGTCGGCGCTGGAAAATGGTGAAGGGTTGGTTTTGGTGTTGGTGAATTTGCAGTGATACAGTCACCACAATAATTTGACGGAATAAGCTTTAAAAATCTCGTCTTTGCTCATTTTGAGCCCGTCAAAAATTCGTCCGGCAGCGGCGCGTCGAAATCATCGCTCATCCAGATTTTGCCGCGATCCAATCCGGCGACACGGCGAGGTGGTTTTGATCCGGCAATAGGGACTAAACGCGCCAACGGCTGGCCGCCTTCGGCGATGATGATTTCGTTGCCCGTCTGTGCAAGGGTTAGCAGCTCTGCAAGACGGGCTTGAGCATCTTTTAAAGTTACAGTTTGAGTTGTCATGAGCACTCTCTCTTTTATGAAGGCATGAAAGCTAACGTTCGGACATTGTCTGATATAAAAATACGAATCTTGCCGTGAGAAGTCAAGCACGAAAAGTGTATGAAGCGCGAGAAGATTTTTGAATCGCCTTTCCGCAAAATGAGGCAAATGCCGGTAGAAGGAAGAAAAATAAAAAATCGTAAAGTTTGTCAATATTTCAGCGGCTCAGACTATTACTTCAATGGCGAGATTACGAAAATAAGCGATGACAAAAAATAGGGAGTTTTTTTGCTTGATTTTTGACGTGGGATACTTTACATTCGCAAACCTGCATTTAAGAGCGAGGAGATTTTTATGGTTATCCCACCTCAATTAGATTGTTTGCAGTATTAACTCACCGATGGACCGGCTGTGAGCTGGAGCGCGACCAGCATTTATTACGTTTCGAAATAACGACATTCGGCACGATTAGCTTCTGCTGCCGTTTGTTGCAATTAATTGTATTGGCGCATCCACTTACAGGAGGTCATTATGAAGACGCACTTCGTTTTTCTCGCTGTCCTACTCGCCCTCACTTTTCCATTCTTTTCTCAAGCCCAAATCCCCCACACGCTTTCCTACCAGGGCGTGCTCACAGATAACACCGGCACACCGAGACCGGATGGTAACTAGTGTCTGTCCGGAAATACCGGTTTTTTAAAAAAGCCCGAGGTGGAATAATTGGTAACAGTGACACAGGTAGCAGCTTTTTTAGCAGTCGCAATCGAAAGGGAATAGATTTGTCCACCCTTC
>Ga0247727_10009047_pt1 | contig 18226 bp, 17 predicted proteins | sample WisWelCaveWW1625_FD_202498 | JGI IMG/M metagenome (GOLD analysis project Ga0247727, IMG submission 202498) | Biofilm microbial communities from Wishing Well Cave, Virginia, United States - WW16-25 | ecosystem: Environmental > Aquatic > Deep subsurface > Groundwater > Cave microbial mat | place... | reverse complement strand
GGGAGCGGCGCGCATTTCGCCAGCGCGGCGGTGGGAGATCGTGCGGGAGGCTGCCGGGGAGGTCGGGCCGCCGCTGTTCTTCTCGCTGCTGATCATCACGGTGTCGTTCATGCCGGTCTTCACGCTCGAGGCACAGGAAGGGCGGCTGTTCCGGCCGCTGGCCTTCACCAAGACGTTCGCGATGGCGGCCTCGGCGCTGCTGGCGATCACGGTGGTGCCGGTCGCGATGGGGTATTTCATCCGCGGGAAGATCCGGCCCGAGCGGGCGAACCCCGTCAACCGGGCGCTGCAGTGGCTGTACCGGCCGCTGCTGCTGCGGGTGCTCGATCACCCCTGGAAGACGGTGGCCGTATGCGCGCTGGTGCTGCTGGTGTCGCTGGTGCCGGCGGCGCGCCTGGGCAGCGAGTTCATGCCGCCGCTCGATGAGGGCACGCTCCTCTACATGCCCACCACCATCCCGGGAGCATCCATCACGGCCGGGCGCCAGGCGATGCAGTACCAGGACTCCATCCTGCGCACGTTCCCCGAAGTGGCGAGCGTCTTCGGGAAGGTCGGCCGCGCGAACACCGCGACCGACCCGGCGCAGCTCGACATGATCGAGACCACGGTGGTGTTGAAGCCGCATCACGAGTGGCGTCCCGGCATGACCCGTGAGCGGCTGGTCGCGATGATGGACTCGGCGGTGCGGACGACGGGGTACGTGAACGCGTGGACCCAGCCGATCCGGGGCCGCATCGACATGCTGGCCACCGGCATCCGCACGCCGGTGGGAATCAAGATCTTCGGGCCCGATCTGGGCGAGCTGGAGCGCATTGGCCGCGAGATCGAGGAGATGGTCATGATGGTGCCCGGCACGCGCAGCGTGTTCGCCGAGCGCGCCGTGTCGGGCTCCTACCTGGACATCGAGGTGAACCGGGAGCAGGCGGCGCGTTACGGGCTCAACGTGGCCGACGTCCAGCGCACGATCACGTCGGCGATCGGCGGGATGCAGGTCACCACGACCGTCGAGGGCCGGCGGCGTTTCAGCGTCAACGTGCGCTACCGCCGCGGCCTGCGCGATTCCCCCGACGCGCTGCGGCGCGTCCTGATTCCGGTGGCGCTCGGCAGCGCCGGCGGCGCGCCGGACCCGGTCGCTTCAGCGACAGTCGTTTCGCCGAGCCCCGGCTTCAGCCGGATGGGCAGCGGTGCGTCAGGCGCGGACGCGATGGGCGGGGCCGGCGCCATGGGCGGCGGCCGCGTGGTCCAGATCCCACTCGGCCAGCTTGCCACGGTACGTCTCGTCAACGCGCCGATGCTGGTCAAGACCGAGGACGCGTTCCTGACCTCGTGGGTGCAGGTGGACATGGAGGGCCGCGACCTCGGCGGCTACGTGCGCGAGGCCCAGGCGATGGTGGATTCGACGGTGACGCTGCCGCCGGGCTACACCCTTCGCTGGAGCGGCCAGTACGAGTACATGGAGCGCGCGGTGGCGAAGCTGAAGATCGTGGTGCCGCTGGCGCTGCTGATCATCGTGGTGCTGCTGTACCTCAACTTCCACAACGTGCGCGATCTCTCGATCGTGCTCCTGTCCCTGCCGTTCGCGCTGGTGGGCGGCATGTGGTTCCTGTGGGTCCTCGGCTACAACCTGAGCGTCGCGGTGGCCGTCGGGTTCATCGCGCTGTTCGGCGTGGCGGCCGAGACCGGCGTGGTGATGCTCATCTATCTCGATCTCGCCGTGGAGCACCGCAGGAAGCAGGGGCTCGCCCTCACGCCCGCGCTGCTGCACGAGGCGATCGTCGAGGGTGCGGCCGAGCGGCTTCGGCCCAAGATGATGACGGTGGCGGCGATCATGGCGGGGTTGTTCCCGCTGATGTGGGGGAGCGGCGCCGGCGGCACGGTCATGCGCCGGATCGCGGCCCCGATGATCGGCGGCATGGTCAGCTCGACGGTCCTGACGCTGCTGGTGATTCCCGCCATCTACCTGCTGTGGCGCTCGGCTGAGCTTCGCCGGGCGGCTGCCTCACCACGGCTCGGCGAAGGAACGTCGTAGCGGTCAGGCCGGGAGCACGGTCACGCCGGCCACCGCCCGGAAGTCGTCGTCGAACGTCAGGATCCGGCCCGGCGCCTCGCGCCGCGCGGCCACCACGATCGCCGCGTCGGCCAGGCTGAGCGCCGTGCCGCGCTGCTGCTGGAACAGCGCCCACGCCTCGAGGAACAGGTCGGAGCAGGGGACGAACCGCGCCTCTCCCGCGCCGAGCAGCCAGCGCCCGGCTTCGAGCGCCGCGTCCAGGCCGCCGCGCGAGCGAAGCACCGTGACAACCTCGAGGAACACGTATTCGAGGAGCAGCGCCGGCCCCCACGCTCCACTCAGGAGCTGCACCATGGCGCGAGCCGCCGCGGCATGGTGCGCATCGCGCGGATTGTAGTAGGCAATGAGAAACGACGAGTCGAGCACGACCACGGATCAACTGCCGTACGCGATGGCGTCCACGTCCGCGCTCAGCGTTTCCGTGCCAGGGCCGAGATCGCGCGGCACCAGGTCCGCGAGACTGCCCTGCGCGCCTCCGGGAGACGGACGGGCGAGGTACGCGCTGATGGCCTCGCTCACGACCTCCCCGACCGTGCGGCCCTCGGCGACGGCCCGGGCCTTGATGGCGCGATACGCACGTCCGTCGAGGTTGCGGATCGTCCTGTCCATGGCATCATTGTAATACAATACCGTACTACATGCAATACAGCGAGCGCCGCGACGAAACGTCACGCGAGCCCGGCGCCGCGGCGGCGCCGGTCCGATCAGCGGGGGGGTCGCCGCGTTCGTGAGGACCAGTGGATGGCACGGATCATCCAGCCGCCGGTCCCGCGCGTCAGCACCATCAACTCGGCGCCGGCGGAGTCGATCGGCCGGTCCCGGTAGGTCCCCTGTGTGGTGCCGGTCGAGCTGGCCCAGGCGACGTCACCGACGATCACGACCCGCGTCGGACCCGCGCTCGCTGCGCACGCGCGGGTGCGTGCGCACGTGGGTCGGGTGCGGCGGCTGCTCGACCGGCACGAGCAGATGATGGCCCGGATGTAGTAATGGGGCGACGGGACGCCGGAGGGCCCCCGCCGGGAACCCCCGGCGGGACTTGCTGCTTATATACCCCATGGGGTATCATTAGACGCGCCTAAGGAGTAACCCGTGCCCCAGGTTTGCGCCCCGCAGGTCTATCTGAAACCCGAGGTCGAGCGCCGGATCCACAACCGCCTCAAGCGGCTCGAAGGCCAGGTCCGCGGTGTGCAGCGATTGCTCGCCGCCCACCACTCGTGCGACGACCTCCTGATCCAGCTCGGCGCCATCAAACAGGCCGTCAACGGCGCCATGATCGAGCTCCTCGAGGGCCACATGGCCACCTGCGTGGCCGAGAGTGTGGAGAAGGGGCAAGGCGTGAAGGCGTTGGCCAGCCTGAAGGGCGCCCTGGCCTCGGCGCTCAGGCACGGCGCGTGATGAGGAAGACGGTGGCGGCGACGACTGCAGCGGTTGGCGCCGCCGTCGTCTCGGCGCTGTGCTGTGTCGGGCCGCTGGTTGCGGTATTCCTCGGGCTGTCGGGGGCGGGGTTGGCCGGCACCTTCGAGCCGCTCCGGCCGTACTTCGCCGCGGGTGCGGGGATCGCGCTGGCGGCTGGGCACGCCGGCCTCTATCGGGAGGATCGCAAGGCCTGCCAGCCCGGTGCGCTGTGCGCGGACGCGCGTACGCGGCGGCGCATGCGCGTGGTGCTGTGGATCGCCACCGCGGTCGCGGCGGCGTTCGTGACGTTCCCGTATTGGTCACGGTTCGCGTTCTAGGGGCTTGCGAGAGGAGGTCGCGATGTTGCTTTCCGCGAAGGTCGGAGTGCTGGTCGCGCTGGCGGCGGGGGCCGGCGGGGTCTCGCTGTGCGGAGTGTGCGGTGGGGGGCAGGCTGCCGCCGGCGCCGTCGAGCAGGCGGCGGACACCGTGGTAGCGCGGTTCGCCGTTTCGGGCATGACCTGCGGCAGCTGCGCGACCACGGCGCGGGTGGCGTTGCGCCGGATCCCCGGTGTGTACGATGCGCGCGTGTCGTACGACTCGGCCACGGCGGTCGTCCGCTACGATCCGAGCCGAGTGACGCCGGCCCAGATCGCCGAACAGCTGGAGCGACGGACCGGCTACCGGGCGCACCTCGTGGCCGAGTCGCCGCGCGCGCCGGGCCGATCCGAGGAATGACCGTGGCGGGTACGGTGAGCGCGACACCACCTTCGGGCAACGCGACCTACGACCTCGTAGTGCTCGGCGGTGGCTCGGCGGGGTTCGCGGCCGCGATCAAGGGCGCCGAGTTGGGCGCCTGCGTCGCCCTGATCGAAGGCGGCACGCTCGGGGGAACGTGCGTGAACGTCGGCTGCGTGCCGTCGAAGACGCTGATCCGCGCCGCCGAGGCGCAGCAGCGCCGGGCGCATCACGGGTTCCGCGGGATCCCCGCGAGCGATGGGGCGCCGGCTTGGCCCGAGGTGCGCGGCCACAAAGACCAGCTGGTGGCGGAGCTCCGCCAGGCCAAGTACTGGGACGTGCTCCGCGCGTACGAGACGATCACGCTCTATGAGCAGCCTGCCACCCTCACGCCCGCGGGAACGGTCCAGTTGGCGGACGGTCGCACGGTCCGGGGCGGCAAGATCATCGTGGCGACGGGTGCGTCGGCCTGGGCCCCGCCGATTCCCGGGCTTGCCGAGGCCCGGTACCTGGAAAGCTCGGGCGCCATGGCGCTCGACGTGTTGCCACCCTCGATGATCGTGATCGGCGCCGGCGCGGTGGGTCTCGAGCTGGCGCAGTTGTTCGCGCGCCTCGGCGTGCGCGTCACCGTACTCGAAGCGCTGGCCAGCGTGCTGCCCGCCGAGGATCCGGCCATCGGTGTGGCGCTCGGCGAGTACTTACGGGCGGAGGGCCTGGATATCCATGCCGGCGCCACCATCGCGCGCGTGGAGCGGGGTTCGCAGTACGGCGTCGCGTTCACCACCGGCGGCGTCTCTCGCGTCGCGACGGCCGCGCAGCTCCTGGTGGCGGCCGGGCGTCGGGCCAACAGCCGGGGGCTGGGACTGGAGGGCGCGGGCGTCGCGTCGGGGGTCAGGGGCGAGGTCCGGGTGAACGAGTACCTGCAAACCACGAACCCCGATGTCTATGCCGCGGGTGACGTCATCGGCGATCCGATGTTCGTGTACGTCGCCGCCTACGCCGGCGCCCTCGCGGCCGAGAACGCGTTAGGGGGCAACGCTCGCCGTTACGATCTGACGGCCCTGCCGCGGGTCACGTTCACCGACCCGGCCGTGGCCGCGGTCGGGCTGACGGAGACGGACGCGCGGGCGCGTGGGATGGAGCCCCTGGTGGCCCACCTTGACCTCACGCACGTGCCGCGGGCCCTGGCCGCGCGGGACACTCGCGGGTTCGTGCGGCTCGTTGCCGATGCCCGGGCGCGCACGATCCTCAGCGCCCACATCCTCGCGGCCGAAGCGGGCGAGATGATCACCGAGGCGGCGCTCGCCGTGCGCCACGGCCTGACGATCGAGGACCTCACGCAGGCCTTCCACCCGTATCTGACGCTGTCGGAGGCGGTGCGGCTGGCCGCGCAGACGTTCGACAAGGACGTTGCGAGACTGTCGTGCTGCGCCGCGTAAGCGCCGCTCCCCGAGCTGTTCGCCGCGCTGTCGCCCGCCCTGTCCATCCCAAGGCCACGCGGCGCGGACCTGGCGCACTGCGCGATTACATCGCGCTGGCGCTCGGCCTCAAGCTCGTGCTGGCAGCCGGCGCGGTGGTCGGCCTGACCAGCCTCGTCGCGGCCGTGCTCGTAGGGGACATGGGCGGGTCGCTGGCGGTCACGCTCAACGCGATTCGGCTGGCCCAGATGAAGGACTGATGGGCGTCGCACCTCGCGGGCCCGCCGTAACGCCGGCGGTGGGGCGCCGCGACGCGGGTCCGCATCAGCGGGTGGGCCGCCGCGTGCGTGAGGACCAGTGGATGGCGCGGATCATCCAGCCGTTGGGCCCGCGCGTCAGCACCATCAGCTCGGCGCCGGCGGAGGCGACCGGCCGCTCCCGGTAGGTCCCCTGCGTGGTGCTGGTCGCGCTGACCCAGGCGACGTCGCCGGCGATCACGACCCGGGCCGCAGCGCGCTCGCTGCGAACGGTTCGCGCGAACTGGATGTCGGCCGGCAGGTGGTGCGACCGGTATTCTTCGCGTGTTTCCACGCCGCCGCTTTCCAGGATGACGGCATCCGGCGCCAGGAGGGCGAGCGCGGCGACGCTGTCGCCGTCGGCCAGCGCGCGGTGATAGCGCTCGACCACGGCCGCCACCGCGGCCGAGTCGTTCTGGGCCGATGCGGCGCCGGCCGGGAGCGCTGCTGCGAGGGCCAGTCCGAGTGAACCGAGACGAACTCTCATGGGGAGCTCCATGGGAATGGTGATCAGCCCGGCTACAGCGCCACCCGGCGCAGTCGGAGCGCGTTGCCGATCACCGACACCGAGCTGAACGTCATCGCCGCGGCCGCGATGATCGGGCTCAGCAGGAGCCCGAGCGCGGGATACAGCACGCCCGCCGCGATCGGCATGCCCAGCACGTTGTAGACGAACGCGAAGAACAGGTTCTGGCGGATGTTGCGCATCACGGCGCGGGACAGCCGTCGCGCCCGCGCGATGCCCCTGAGGTCGCCTTTGACCAGCGTCACCCCGGCGCTCTCGATCGCGACGTCCGTTCCGGTGCCCATCGCGATGCCGACCTCGGCCTGGGCGAGCGCGGGCGCGTCGTTCACGCCGTCGCCCGCCATGGCGACCACGCGGCCCTCGGCCTGGAGCCGCTGGATGACGGCGCGTTTTTCGTCCGGCAGCACTTCCGCCTCGACCGCGTCAATCCCGAGGCGCCCGGCGACCGCCTCGGCGGTGCGGCGGTTATCGCCCGTCAGCATCACCAGCCGGACGCCGTCATTCTGCAGCAGGCGCACCGCCTCCGGCGTAGCCGCCTTGATCGGGTCCGTGACGCCGAGGAGGCCGGCGAGCCGGCCATCCACGGCCACGAACACCGTCGTGTGTCCGTCGCCGCGCAGCGCGTCGCAGCGCTCTCGGAGCGGAGCGAGATCCACGCCGAGCTCCCGCATGAGCGCGTCGTTTCCGACGGCGACCCGGCGGCCTCCGACGTCGCCGGTGAGGCCGAGGCCCGTCCGCGAGGCGAAACCCGCCGCCGCCGCGATCTCGAGGCCGCGCTCGGCGGCGCCCGCGACGATCGCCGCCGCCAGCGGGTGCTCGCTGCCGCGCTCCAGCGCGGCCGCCAAGCGTACCACGTCCTCCGCCGTGAAGCCCACGGCCGCTTCGACGGCCTCGAGCCTCGGCTTGCCTTCGGTGAGCGTGCCGGTCTTATCCACCACCAGGGTATCCACCTTCTCGAGCAGCTCGAGGGCCTCGGCGTTCCGGATCAGCACGCCGGCGGTCGCGCCGCGCCCCGTGCCGACCATGATGGACATCGGCGTCGCAAGGCCTAACGCGCAGGGACACGCGATGATGAGGACCGCCACCGCGTTGACCAGCCCGTGCGCCAGGCGCGGCTCGGGACCGGCCAGCCCCCATGCCACGAACGTGCCGATCGCGACGAGGATCACGGCCGGGACGAACCAGGCCGAGACCGTGTCGGCGAGCCGCTGGATGGGTGCGCGGCTCCGTTGTGCTTCAGCCACCATTTGCACGATGCGCGCGAGCACGGTGTCGCTCCCGACCTTCTCGGCGCGCATCACGAAGCTGCCGGTGCCGTTGATGGTGCCACCCGTCACCCGTTCGCCGGCGGTTGTCTCGACGGGGATGGGCTCGCCGGTCAGCATGGACTCGTCCACGGCGCTGCCGCCCTCGAGCACGACGCCGTCCACGGGCACCTTCTCGCCGGGCCGTACGCGGAGCCGATCGCCGGGTTGGACGTGCTCGAGCGGTACGTCCTCATCCGAGCCGTCCTCGCGCAGGCGCCGCGCGGTTTTCGGCGCCAGGCCGAGCAGCGCCTTGATCGCGCTCGACGTGCGGCTGCGGGCGCGCAGCTCCAGCACCTGGCCCAGGAGCACCAGCGTGGTGATCACGGCGGCCGCCTCGAAGTAGACCGGCACCGCGCCGCCCATTTCCCGGAACGCCGCCGGGAACAGACCGGGCGCCAGCGTCGCGACGACGCTGAAGCCGTACGCCGCGCCGACGCCGAGGGCGATGAGCGTGAACATGTTGAGCCGGCGGGTCAGGATTGAGCGCCCGCCGCGCTCGAAGAACGGCCAGCCGCCCCACAGCACCACCGGGCTCGCGAGCAGCAGCTCGACGAGCTGGCGGATCCGGGGCGTCGGCAGCAGGTCGTGGAGCGCCGGGACCATCGCGCTCATCGCGAGGGCGAGGAGCGGCACGCTGAGCGCCACGCCGATCCAGAAGCGGCGGGTCATGTCCCCGAGCTCCGGGTTCTCCGCGTCGGCGAGCGTGGCGGTCTTCGGCTCAAGGGCCATGCCGCAGATGGGGCACGAGCCCGGCGCGTCCCGGACGATCTCGGGGTGCATGGGGCAGGTCCACAGCGTGCCGGCGGGGGCGGCCGGTGTGGTCGGCGTTGTGGCCGGGGCAGTCACCTGGACGTACTTGCCCGGATCTGCGCGGAACTTCGCCGCGCAGCCCGCGCTGCAGAAGTAGTAGGTCGTGTCCTGGTAGTACTCACGCGCTGCGGCACCCTCGGGGTCCACTCGCATGCCGCACACCGGATCGCGCGCCGTGCCGGCCTGGTCGTCGTGACCGTGGCGTTGGTGGTCGTGCATCATCGCCCTCGCGGTGGCGGCGGGTCTGCGCGTGGCACCGGGCCGCCCATCGCGTCCAGACCGCCCATGTGATCGGCCATCATCCTCCAGTGCTCCATTGAGATGACGTTCGTCGAGGGGTTCCGGAACTCGGCGAGCACCGCATCGATCGCCCGCCGCTTCTCGGCGGCCGGCACCCGCTCGGACGCCAGGATGTCCGAGATGATGTCGTGCACCATGTGCAGGTTGTCGAAGATCACCGCCGCCCGCGGATGCCGGGCCGAGAACGTGGGTGCGATCGCGCTGGTCATCGGCATCACGCGCGGCATGGAGCGCGGCGGATCCGCCAGCATCTCCCAGAACCGCGCCACCGCCGCCGCGACGCCCGCGCGCCGCTCGGCCTCCGTGCCACCCAGCAGGAACGGCTCGTACAGGCCGACCTGCAGCCAGTGATACGCCCAGATCAGCCCGTTGAACGTCGCGTGCCGCCGGCGGAACACCTGGCTGAAGTGCTGCTCGTCCATCAGCGCCATGTCCTTCGGCACCGGCGCGAACGCGATGTCGCGACGGCTCAGGTAGTAGTCGGTCACCCGCTCGACCAGCGCGATCCTGGTCGAGTCGGACAGGCGCGAGTCGGCGTAGATATCGTAGATCTGCCGGTGCAGCACGTGCGCCCAGTCGAACATCAGCATCGCCGGCCAGGCCAGCTTCGCATAACGCGGCGCCACGGCTTCCTCGGCGACGGCGAAGCGCGGCGGGCGCCGTAACAAGTCCTCGGTGAGGAAGCGGTACTCGCGCGCGAGGCGTTCCGTGGCGCCCGCCGAGTCGGGCCGTGTGTACAGCGCCTCGTAGAGGACCGCGTGGCCGTAGTCGAAGGCGTTGAACAACCGCGCCGCGTCCGGATAGCGCCGCAGCAACGACCAGTTGAACGCGCCCGGGAGATAGAACTGCTCGGCCGTCTGGCGCTGCGCCCGCACCGACCCGGCCGAGACGGCGGTCGCCACGGCGGCGAGCACCAGCCTAGTGACGGTGCGCATCGTCCCCCCCCCCCCCCCCCCCCCCCCGCCGCGCGCCGGTCGCGTGGCCCGCTCGGCATCAGCGCCGCGACCGCGAAGGCTTTGGAGACGCCGAAAGTCAGCGCGACATCGGGCCCGTCGGCCCGCAACCGGCGGCTCACGCCGAGATCCAGCACGAGGGTTGGCGTCCATTGCCATCGGGCGCCGAGGCCGGCGTTCACCTCGAGCGCCGCGCCGCGCGCTTCGCGCAGCGCGTACGTCTCGACGACGAACAGCAGGCTGTGGCGGATGAGCGTCCGGTCGAGCGCCGCGCCCGCCCACCACCGCGCGGCCCCCTCGGCGGCCGGCGGCGTGCCGTCGGGGCCCAGGCCGACCGCGCCGTTCAGGTGCAGCCGGCTGCGGCCGAACGACCGAGTCGCGACCAGCTTCAGCTCCCCGCGCGCCCGGTCGCCGCCGAGCGAGCCGGCGGGCAGGAAGGCGTCGGCGCGAACGGCCACCGCGGGCAGAGCGGGGGATTCGGTGAACAGCTGATAGAAGGCGAAGGCGCGGGCGCCGGCGAGTCCTCGGGTGCGGCCGGCCGGACCTTCCACGTCGGCGAGGGCGAGCTTCAGGCCGGCGTGCCCGTTGAGCACCACGCCCCAGGTCAGCTCGAGCACGACCGCGTGGGTCGCGGCACCACCGCGTGCGCGCGCAAAGCTGTACGGCGCGATCCACTCGAACGCGTAACGCTCGACGGGGAACGCGTCTTCGACGCGTAGGGGGCGGTCGTCGTCCAGATTCCGGTAGTCGAGCTGCGCGGTCGCTCCAGAGGCGGCGAGCGCGGCGAAAGCGGCCGCGAGCGCGGCCGAACGCCACTGTTTCATTGGTTCCTCCGATCATCCCTGCTGAGGGCCGATGCCCGGGCCTTACGCCGGGCGCGGTCCCGTCAGCTGCCGAATCGACGTCAGGACGCGGTCGGAGCGATCAGCGGAGGTGGGGTCGGAGGTCGTGCCGATCGGGAGCGGGGCGTGCGCACGTCGGTGTTGGGGCGCTCCGGTGCGGCGGCGACGGCCTCCTGCTCGAAGGCTGCCGTGGTCGCGAACGTGCTTCCTGACGCGCAGTGCGTGGTCGCGAGGCAGGGAGTCGAGGCGCAGTGCTCGCACGAAGCGTCCCCGGACTGGGACGCCCGCGCGAGCCCGTCCTCGGGCTGAGACCCTGTCCTCGCCTCGACATCGTGCGCGTCATGTGCGGAGACCCCGCTGGACGTCGCGCAGTGCCCCGGACTTGGGCCGTCGGCGGGCGGGACAGCGCCGGCGTGGGCGGTCAGCGACGAAGCTGCGAACACGATGATCGCGGCCGCGCGTCGGACCCCGCCAGTTAGATGCATCGTCGCTGTCACGTCGGAAGTGTAACGGTGTGATTCGGCGGGGGCCATCGGGCCGAAGAGGCCCTTCCTCCCCCCTCAACGCGCCAATTCGGCCACCGCTGTCGCCACCGTTTCCACCGTCTTCGCCATGAACTCGTAATCCAGCGTCTCCGGCGTGTCGCTGGCCTTGTGGTAGTGCGGGTTCCGCAGGTCGGCGGTGTCGGTGACCATCAGGGCCGGCCAGCCCGCGTCCCAGAACCGGGCGTTGTCGCTGCGCCGCGTGTCGGGCACCAGGAAGCCCTTGAGCGGCACCGACAGCGTGACCAGCTCGATAACGCCCTTCGCCGCGCGCTCCATGGCCGCCAGCAACACTTCCGAGCTGCCGTCGCCGACCGCGGCGAGAAACCGGCCCTCGGTGGGCACCCGTTTGACGAGCCTGACGGCGGCGGGCACCCGCTGCTCGGGCCCGGTGAACCCGATCATCTCCAGCACGAACGCGCCGGCCACGTCGAAGCCCCGCTCCCGGAGCCACGCCACGTAGGCGCGGCTGCCGATGCGGTAGCGTGGCGGGACCATCTCCTGGATCTCTTCGAGATTGAAGCCGACGCACTGCACCGTGGCGCCCAGGCGCGGCCCGCGCGCGAGCAGGCGCGCGATCTCGAGCACCCCGGCCACGCCGCTGGCGTTGTCGTCCGCGCCGGGGGAGCTGGCGACCGAATCGAAGTGGGCTCCCACCACGAGCAGCGGCCGGCCGGGGTGGGGGTCGGTGCCGTCGAGCGTGCCCACCACGTTGTGGAACTCGCGGCCCTTCCAGTCGAACAGCTGGCGCTCGACCCTCAGGCCCGCGGCGCCCAGCTCCACCGCGACGAACGTCTCGGCGTCCTTGAGCGCGGCCCGCGACGCGACGGGGTGGCGCGGCACGGCGAGGCGGCGCACGTCGCGTTCGAGGCGGGCCCGGTCGGCGGCCAAGGGCCGGTCCCCGAGGCGAGATGAAGGAGGGCTCAAGATTGGCTCATGATGGACTCAAAAGTACCGCGCAATGTTAGTCGATCGGGGGGAGAGTGGCTTGGCCAGCACGTCTGCCCCCAGAGAGGTGGTCCATGAGGATCCTCACCGCGGTACTGCTGGGCGTCGCGTTGTCGGGCTGCGGGCCGCAGCGGGATGCGCAATCGGATGTCGCGGCGGGGGCCGACTCGAATCGGCTCTCGATGGAGGACCGGCGGCTGCTGGCGGCGGCGACCATCGCCTTGCCGCCGGCCGGCATGCCGGCCGAGAGCCTGCCCGAACCCGACTCGCGCGGGGCCCAGCTCCTGACCGGGTTCTGCACGCAGTGCCACGCGCTGCCGTCCCCGGCGATGCATGCGGCGCAGGACTGGCCCTCGGTGGCGCGGCGCATGTGGGTGCGGATCGACATGATGCAGGGCATGCTCGGCGTCACGACCCCCACGGCCGCGGACCGGATGCAGCTGCTGAACTACCTGCTCGCCAACTCGTTGCGCGTTTCCGCGCACCTCCCGGCCGGTCGGGGGCGCCAGACCTTCGAGGCGACCTGCACCCGCTGTCACGGCCTTCCCGATCCGCGGGCGCATTCCCCCGCCGATTGGCCGACGGTCGTGATGCGGATGGAGCGCAACATGGAGCGGATGAGGGTCGGGGGCGTGACGCCGGGCCAGGCCCAGCAGATCGTGCTGTACCTCGAGCGGGCGTCCCGCCGGTAGGCTTGCGGCTCCGCGCCGCCGAGCGTCACTTCCCGTTGTGGCGCTCGTTCTCGCGCTCGATCAGGGCACCACCGGCTCAACCGCGCTCGTCCTGGGCGCGGACGGTCGGGTCTTGGGCCGCGGCTACCGCGAGTTGCCCCAGCACTTCCCTGCCGCCGGCTGGGTCGAGCACGACCCCGACGAGATCTGGCAGGTGACGCTCGCGGCGGCGCGCGAAGCGCTTGGCACGGCGCGGATCAGTCGCCGCGACGTCACCGCGATCGGTATCACCAACCAGCGCGAGACCACGCTGGTGTGGGACAAAGCGAGCGGCCGGCCGCTCCACCGGGCCATCGTGTGGCAGGACCGCCGCACCGCCGACCGGTGCCGCAAGCTCGACCGCGAGCTCATCGCGACGAAGACGGGCCTCGTCCCCGACCCGTATTTCTCCGCCACCAAGCTCGAGTGGCTGCTCCAGACGCTCGGACGCCCGCGCGGCGCCGCCTTCGGCACCGTGGACACGTGGCTGGTGCACCGCCTCACCAAGGGCCGCGCCCACGTGACCGACCCGACCAACGCGTCGCGGACCATGCTGTTCGACATCGGCCGTCGCGAGTGGGACGACGAGCTGCTGAAGCTGTTCGGTGTGCCGCGCGAGATGCTCCCCGAGGTGCGGCCGTCGAGCGGCCTGTTCGGCCACGCCGACGCCGAGTGGTTCGGGCACGAGATCCCCATCGCCGGGATCGCGGGCGACCAGCAGGCCGCCTTGTTCGGCCAGGGGTGCGTCGCGCCGGGCGAGGCGAAGAACACCTACGGCACCGGCGCCTTCCTGCTCATGCACACCGGCGACCGGCGTGTCGCGAGCACGAGCGGGCTGCTCACGACGGTGGCCTGCGACGCCGCGGGCGGACCCGCCTACGCGCTCGAGGGCTCGGTGTTCATCGCCGGCGCCGCGATCCAGTGGTTGCGCGACGGGCTCGGCATCATCGCGCACGCCAAGGAGACCGAGGCACTCGCGCGCAGCGTCCCCGACACGGCCGGCGTGGTGTTCGTGCCCGCCCTCGCCGGGCTCGGTGCGCCGCACTGGGAGGCCGAGGCACGTGGGGCGATCTTCGGCCTGACGCGCGGCGCGACCAAGGCACACCTGACGCGCGCCGCGCTGCAGGCCATGGCGCTCTCGACGAAAGAGGTCCTCGATGCGATGAGCCGGGACGCGGCCCTCGTCCTGACGGACCTCAGGGTGGACGGCGGCGCCGCCGCCAACGACTGGCTGATGCAGTTCCAGGCCGATACGCTCGGGGTCGCGGTCCACCGGCCCGACGTCGTCGAGACCACCGCGCTGGGCGCGGCGGGCTTGGCCGGCCTGGCGACCGGCGTCTGGAAGACGGCCGCCGAGTTCGTGGCGGCGCGGCGGTACCAGTCGTTCGAGCCCGGGCCGATGCCCGAGCAGACCTGGAAGGAATGGCAGCGGGCCGTCCGGGCCACCCTCGCCTGGGCGCGGGACGGCGGCCAGGTCGCGTGAAGGAACCTTGCGGAAGCCTTCAGCACATTCGGTCGTGAACGGGGTATATTCGGGTCAACCATGAAAGCTGGTGCGAAGTTCGCCGTGGGCGGGGCGCTGATCCTGGTGACCGTGGGCTATCTGATGGCCTCCGGCATAAAGGAAACGGGCGTCTACTACCTCACGCCCGCCGAGCTGTCAGAAAAGGTGCGGGTGGACGGCCGGATCTACGACGCGGGCATCAAGATCGGCGCCCGCGTGGTGCGGGGCTCCATCCAGCGCGACGTGGCCTCGCAGACCATCACCTTCCGGGTGAGCGACGGCGTGGCGAGCTACCCGGTGATCTACCGCGGGCTCGCCCCGGACACGTTCACCGACGAGGCGGAGGTCGTGGTCGAGGGGCGGCTCCAGCGGGACGGGACGTTCCGCGCCACGACGCTGCTCGCGAAGTGCGGGTCGCGCTTCGAGGCTGCGCCGCAGCAGGCGGGCGCGTGAAGAACGGCTGGCCGCTGTCCGCTGTCCGCTGACCGACTGCGGCCCACGGACAGCTGACAGCGGACAGCCGCCTTATGACTGACCTCGGCTCCATCGCTCTCTGGATCGCGCTCCTCATCGCCGGTTGGGGGAGCGCGGTCGCGTTTGTGGGCGGCATCAAGGGCCGCGCCGAGCTGGCCGCGAGCGCCGAGCGCGCGGTGTACGTGGTGTGGGGGCTGATGCTGGTGGCGTCGGCCGGGCTGATCCGGGCCTTGCTCACCCACGACTTCAACATCGAGTACGTCGCCTCGTATACCAGCCGCAACCTGCCCCTCTACTACACGTGGTCGGCGTTCTATGCGGGCCAGAAGGGCTCGCTGCTGTTCTGGGCCCTGGTCGTCTCCACCTTCGGCACCTTCGCGCTCGCCGCCAACCGCGGCAAGTACCGCGAGCTCCTGCCGTACGTCGCGGGCGTGGTGTGCGCGGTGGTGTTCTTCTTCGTGCTGGTGATGGTGTTCACGGCCAATCCGTTCGAGCGGCTGCCGTTCACGCCGGCCGACGGCAACGGGCTCAATCCCCAGCTGCAGAACCCGGGGATGACGATCCACCCGCCGATGCTGTACCTCGGCTACACCAGCATCACCATCCCGTTCGCGTTCGCCGTGGCGGCGCTGGTGAGCGGCCGGCTCGACACGGGCTGGATCCACGCGATCCGCCGCTGGACGCTGCTGTCGTGGCTGTTCCTCTCGTGCGGCATCGTGCTCGGCATGTGGTGGGCGTACGTCGAGCTGGGCTGGGGCGGTTTCTGGGCCTGGGACCCGGTCGAGAACGCCTCGTTCCTGCCCTGGCTCACGATGACGGCGTTCCTGCACTCGGTGATGATCCAGGAAAAGCGCGGGATGCTGAAGAAGTGGAACCTGGGCCTGATCGTGGGCTCGTTCGTGCTCAGTATCTTCGGCACGTTCATCACGCGGTCGGGCGTCATCGCCAGCGTGCACAGCTTCACCCAATCCGGAGTGGGTTACTACTTCCTGGTGTTCCTGGTCGTCTCCGCGGTGGCCGGGTTCGCGCTGCTGTGGTGGCGCTGGCCGCGGCTCGAGGCCGAGTCGCAGCTCGAGTCCATGGTGAGCCGCGAAGCGGCGTTCCTGTTCAACAACCTGATCTTCATCGTCATCGCGTTCAGCGTGCTGTGGGGGACGCTGTTCCCGATCCTGTCCGAGTGGATCAAGGGCACCAAGGTCACCGTCGGGCCGCCCTTCTTCAACCAGGTGAACGTGCCGCTCGGCCTGCTGCTGCTGTTCCTGACGGGCGTGGGCCCGCTGGTCGCGTGGCGGCAGGCGAGCACGGCGAACCTCCGGCGCCAGTTCCTGTGGCCGCTCGCGGCGTTGGCGCTCACGGTCGTCGCGCTCGTGGCGCTACGCATGCCCGACGGGTGGGCGATCGCGGCGTTCGGTCTCTCGGCGTTCGTGGTGGGCACGGTCACGCAGGAATTCGTGCGCGGGACCGGGGCCCGGATGCGGCTCCACCAGGAGAATCCGGTGATGGCGTTGGGGCGGCTGATCGGCCGCAACCGGCGCCGCTACGGCGGCTACATCGTGCACCTCGGCATCGTGATGCTGTTCGTGGGCTTCGCGGGCCAGGCGTTCCGGGTGGATCAGGAAGCGACGCTCCGGCCCGGTCAGGCGGCCGAGATCCGGTCGCCGTATGGGCACACCTACCGGCTCGTGCATCAAGGCGTGTCGCAGTACGAGCAGCTCAATCGCTTCGTCTCGGCCGCCAGCGTCGACGTCTACCGGGACGACGTGTTCACCGGCGCGCTCAAGAGCGAGAAGCGCCAGCACCTGAACTCGCTGGGCCGGCCGACGTTCGAGCCGTCCACCGAGGTCGGCATCCGGAGCGACGTGCGCGAGGATCTGTACATCGTGTACGCCGGCTCGGTCGAGGGCACCGAGGAAGCCGTGTACCGCTTCACCATCACGCCGCTGGTGTGGTGGGTGTGGTACGGCGGCATGGTGCTGGTGGCCGGCGGCCTGGTCGCGATGTGGCCGGGCGGCGGCGGCCCCACGGCGGCGAGCCGGCGGCGCGCGGAACCGGCGGGATACGTGGCGCAGGTGGCGGGATGAGGCGGCGGCCAGGCGGCTGGGCGGCTAGGCGGCTAGAGCATCGTGTCCGCCAATGGCCGGCACTGCACGTGCTCGGGCTCACAGTCCTACTAGCCGCCCAGCCGCCTAGCCGCCTGGCCGCCCAGTCAGACTCCGTCGGCCGCCTCTGGAATCCCGGTGTCGTGCAGCAACGCGCCGTCACCACCGATCGCGACAACGATTCGCTGGTCCAGGCGATCGAGGGCCGCCTGCGGTGTACCTGCGGCTGCAACCTCGACGTGTACACCTGCCGCACCACGGACTTCAGCTGCGCCACGTCGCCCGCGATGCACCGGGCGGTGCTGGCGCGGCTCGACTCGGCGCTGGCGGCGGGCTACGCCGAGGCGCAGGCCGCCGACACGGTGGTCGCCGGCTTCGAGTCGCAGTACGGCCAGGTGGTGCTGATGGCACCGCCGCGGCGCGGCTTCAACTGGGCCGCCTACGTCATGCCGTTCGTCGGTCTCGCCGTCGGCCTCGGCGTCTTGTTAGGTCTGATGCGGAGGTGGGTGCGGGTGCGGGACGCGGCCGCGCCGGCCGCCGCGGCGCCGGCCGCGGGCGGGGCGCCGCCGGGCGTGTCGGCCGCCGAGTTCGAGCGCCTGCGCGCCGAGCTCGAGCACTTCGAGGCGTAGCCGTGGCCATCCTCGCCGGCCTGCTGCTGGCGCTCGCCGCGGTGCTGGTGGTGCTGGAGCCCATCCTGCGCGGCACCACCACCGCGCCCCTGGCCGCCCTGCTGTCCGACAGCGATGACGACGAGATGGATCCGGTGCAGCGCCGCCGCGATCTGGCGCTCGCGGCCCTGAAGGAGATCGAGTTCGACCGCGCGACCGGCAAGCTCTCGGACGACGACTACCAGCGGCTGCAGGCGAAGTACTCCGCCGAGGCGGTCGAGGCGTTGCGCGCCGCGGACCATGCCGCCGCCGATCCCGTCGAACACCTGATCGCGCGGGCCAAGGCGGAGCGCCCCGCGCGGGCGGGTCGCCGGTTCTGCACCGAGTGTGGGGCGCGACGGGAATCGAGCCGGGCCTTCTGCACCGAGTGTGGGAGTCGGGTGGCAGCGTAGGATTGCCGGGGGGGCTGGCGGTGCAGCCCCCGAGCCGCCAACATATCCCGCCGATTGTCCGTAGCAGAATGACGTTCCGATTGCTTCGCCTCATCCCATTCGAGAGACGACGATGACGAGACGCCTGTCCGCCACCGCCGCGCTCGCGCTCGCAGTCCTTGGCACGAGCGCCGCGGCCCAGAACCGACCCCAGACCCCCCCCCCCCCGGGCCAACCCCCCCCCCAACCCCCGGGGGGCC
>Ga0247727_10009046_pt1 | contig 18228 bp, 18 predicted proteins | sample WisWelCaveWW1625_FD_202498 | JGI IMG/M metagenome (GOLD analysis project Ga0247727, IMG submission 202498) | Biofilm microbial communities from Wishing Well Cave, Virginia, United States - WW16-25 | ecosystem: Environmental > Aquatic > Deep subsurface > Groundwater > Cave microbial mat | place... | reverse complement strand
GATGCCGAAGCCCGTCTCGTTTATAACATTTCTCCAGATCAAGTCGACTTGGGTATTGCCAACGGTTGAAAAACTCAGGTTGAATGGCGCCGGCGGCGGGTTCACGCCCGTCGTCGCGCTGGCGATATTAGAAGGACTTGAATCAGAATTGTTGTTATAAGCATACACCTGATAAAAATACTGCGTGCTGCCGCTGAGGCCGGTATCGGAAAAGTTATTGTCATCCATTCCGACGGAATCTACCGGAACAAAAGGGCCGCCAAAGCTGAGCGAACGGGTAATCACGAAGCCGTCTTCGTTCGTCGAATTATCCGTCCAGCTCAAATTGATTTGCGTATTGCTCACCGAAGAAGCGAACAAATTGGTCGGCGCGACCGGCGGATCGGCGAATGTGGTGTCGTTCGCCACATTGGAATAACCAGAATTGCCGCCGGTGTTGGAAGCGCGAACGCGATAGAAGTAGATCGTGCTGCCCAATAGGCCGGTGTCACAATAAGTGGTGTCATTCGCCGGATTGTTCGCAATGTGGGTGAACGGGCCGGAAACGCTCAGACCACGCTCGATTTTGAAGCTATCTTCATTGGCCACATTGTTCCAGATCAGATCGATTTTGGTATTGCTCGAAGCCGTCGCAATTAAATTCGCCGGCGTATTGGGCGGCGCCGGCAACGTCGTCGCGCTCGCCACATTGGAATAGGCGGAATTGCCGCCGGCATTATACGCGCGCACGCGATAATCATAACCAGTGACGGCCATCAAGCCGGTGTTCGAATAGCTCGTCACATTCACGCCGACGGTAGTCAGCACTGAAAACGTGAAGCCCGTGCTCAGCTTGCTTTCAATAACAAAGCCGTCCTCGTTGGTCGAGTTATCCGTCCACGCGAGGTTGATTTGCGAGCCACTGACCGCGGTGGCCGTCAAAACGCTCGGCGCGTTCGGCGCATCCGGCAAGGTCGTCGCGGTTGCTTCATTCGTGTAGCTGGAATTGCCCGAGACGTTATAAGCCCGCACCCGATAATAATACGGCGTGTTCGGATCTAAGCCCGTGCTGAAAAAAGCCGTCACGTTCGGGCCGACCGTGGTAATTTCAGAAAAACCGCTGCCCGAAGTGAGAGAAATTTCGATTCTGAATCCAAGCTCGTCGGAAGAATTATCCGTCCAGCTCAGATTGATTTGATCATTGCTCACGGTCGCTGCGCTTAAAACACTCGGCGCATTCGGCGGCGCCGACAACGTGGTGGCGCTGTCAACATTCGTATAAGCCGAAGAGCCGCCCGTGTTTTTCGCGAGCACGCGATAGAAATATTCCGTGTTGCTCGCCAAGCCGGTGTTCGAATAGCTGGTGATGCTCGCGCCGACACTGGCGATGTGCACATAGCCGCTCAAGAAACTCAAGCTGCGCTCGATTCTAAAGCTATCTTCGTTCGCGGAGTTATCCGTCCACGTCAGATTAATCTGAGAGCTGCTGATGGTAAAAGCATCCAAACTGCTCGGAGCCGCTGGCGCCGGCGGAAAGGTCGTGGCGCTGGCGGTATTGGAATAAGAAGAATTGCCGCCCGTGTTGTAGGCCCGCACGCGGTAAGTGTAAGACGTGCTGGAGGAAAGGCCGGTGTTATTATAGCTCGTAACATTGGGGCCGACCGACGCGATCTGCGTAAAAGTCGGGCTGGAAGTAAGCTTCCGCTCAATTCTGAAGCTGTCTTCATTGGTGGAATTATCCATCCACGCCAAATTGATTTGGCTGCTGCTCACCGCCGTCGCCGTCAAGCTGCTGGGCGCCGTCGGAGAGTTGGGCAGCGTTGTCGCCGAATCAACATTGGAATAGCCGGAATTGCCGTACAGGGTGCTGTTCGCGCGAATCCGAAAATAGTATTTCGTGTTCGGGGATAAACCCGTGCTCGAATACGCCTGCAAGTTTGCCGCCGGATTCGTCAGAATGCTAAATGGCCCGTTGAGGTTGTTCGTTGAAACTTCAAGCTGAAAAACGGTTTCAAGACTCGACTCGTCGGTCCAAATAATGTTAATCTGCGTGCTGCTCACCGCGGTAGCGTCGAGATTCGACGGCGCGTCCGGCGGAACGGTTGCAAACGCAGAATCGGAAACCACCGAAGCGCCGCTCTCGTTCAGCGTGCGCACGCGATAATAATGGGTCGCGCCTTCGAGCAAGCCGGTGTTCGAATAGCTCGTGGCATTCGCCACATCAACGGAATCAATTTGTGAGTACGTGCCGGCGGCCGTGCCGCTCCGCAAAATCCGGATGGAATCGACGCTGCTGGCATTGTTCGACCAAGCCAAATTGATTTGGTTATTCACGGCGGTGGCCGTCAAGCTGTTGGGCTTATTCGGCGCTTGCGCATAAAGCGCCGCAGAGCCGAACAGCACCAACAGCAGGCTGCACAACATCCAGCCGACCGTCAACGTCCCGTTCGCGGGATTCCCGGAAGAGTTCCGGGTAGAATCGTTATGACTGTGCATAACATTCCTCCAAAGTTAAACCATAAAACATAATGAGTGGATTATAATTGCCCGAGACGGTTTCGTCCGCGGCTAAACCTCTGGCCGAGAACGACACTGCACAGGTTCGTTCTTGCACACATTTTGGAAGGGTCTGCCTAGTCATGGTGAGCGCCACCCGCCGCCGTTCCAATACCACAATGTCATCGCGAGGGGCGCTCTTTGCGACAAAGCGATCTGTTCATACTCGAGAGATTGCTTCGCTGAGAAACACTCGCAATGACGGTATCTTAAATAGGCAGGCTCTTTGCAGAACACAATCTTGGTCTAATAATGATGAGGTGAAGAGAGATTGCGTCGCCACAATGACCAGACTTTTCCACCGTCACGTGTGCAGAGTCTGAACACCGTTTACTGCGCAGCCCCACTCTAGGCGCCTCATTTTTTTGGAGGGTCGTTTACTAGAGCTGGATCAACGCCATAAAAGGGTTCAACTACTCTCCCCATCATCAGCCTATGACAAGAGAATAGTTGCCAACCGCTTTACGACAAAAATTATTATTGCAGTTTTAACGAGGAGAGTCCGTTCTCGGGAGGTATTTTTCGTGGGGTGAACTCAACGCCATCTTGGCGTCGAGAGATTTCGCTCTGTTCCCTGAGTCCCATCATCTGTTGCTTGGGCAACCCACGTCATCCAAACAAATTTGCTATTTATTACCCACGCAGTTTTGATTTGCGTATTTTATGCGAAAAATTTGCGTCGCACGATTGCGGCAGCTTCAACAAAAGTTAAGGAAGCCACGAAATTATCAAAAAAATCTGCGCTCGCAAAACAGATTTCGAAGGCCCTCACACCAATTTTTTAGAGATGATCAGCGCAATCCGTTGCCGGGGCTCGCCGGCAGCAGCGTTGCGGTAGGAGGTTCGGGAGTGAAAGACGGGGAGAATCCATTCTTCCAAAGTTTCACTCGCAGGTCATAAAACTTAAGCTCGAGCCACGGCGCCATGCCGGCGCCTCAAAACGTGTTGTTCGGCTCAAAAACTTTATTGGAATTGTACCTTACACCGCGTCGTGCTGCGGAAAAAATTTTCACAGAAACCGCAAAAAAAAATCACAGTATTTGCTGTTCGTGATTCAAGCTTTGTGCCAACCCCATTTGCAATACCAACGCTTGCTATCTTCAGTATTCATGATTGGCTTTGTCGTTGCGATACGTGTTCATCACGCCGGTTCGACTGGGATAATAGGGCATTTGCCCCATTACCCTCACCGTTATATACTCGTTAAGGGGTAAAATTGCAGTCATCGCGAGTCCCGCGCTTTTCAGCGGGATGAAGCGATCTGTTTGTTTTTAAAAAGATTGCTTCGCCTACGGCCGTAGGCTGAGAAACGCTCGAATGACAGTTACAAATTAACCCTAAACGAGTATAGTTTTCCCCGAGTAATACTGTAGCGCGGCTTTGGCCGCAACCCAGAGCATTGTAAATTTTAAATTGTAAATTTTAAATTGAAAATTTACAATGCTTCCTGTAATTTTATCCCAACGCGAGTATCACGCTAAACCGCGCTCTCAATAAGCGCCGCCATCATGCCGCGCACAAATTTAACTTCATCATGATTGACCGTGTGTTCCATATTAATATAAAACCGCTTCGTCACATTGGCGCCGAGCGCTTTCAACATTTCCGCCGTCTGCTCGACGCGCGCTTGGGGAATGTGAAAATCTACGTCGCTGCAGCCGAGGAAAATCGGCGTGCCGGAAAAATTGCCGTGATCATGGCGCGGCTCGTCCGCCGCGCCGATGAGGCCGCCGCTTAATCCTACCACGCCGCCGTAGCGCGTCGCATGGCGCGCCGCATATTCCAACGCCAAGCACGCGCCTTGCGAAAATCCCAACAACATCACCTGCGCCGCGGGAATGCCGGCTTCGACCACTTGCGCCACGAGATTTTCCACGACCGCTAATGCCGAAGAAAGCCACGGCTCATTACTCGCCGCTGGCGCAATAAAACGGTTCGGATACCACGTGCCTCCGGCGGCTTCCGGCGCGAGATAGGCAAAGTCCGGTTGTTTAAATTCTTCCGCCAAGCGCAAAATACTTTCGGCGGAAGCGCCGCGACCGTGCATCATGATCATTGCTGCATGAGCTTGCGCGAGAGCGGCGCCGGCGCGGAGAACGGGTTGCCCCTGATGTGGATTTTTCATAACTTTTAATCATTTTATCAAAAATGATTTTGCCGAAATTATTTTATCTTTCTCAAAGACGCGAGATACAAAAAAATTATATCCGTTGCGTTGTTTCTATCCGTTGGGGATTTAAATTGCAGAATTTTTTATAACTTTTTCGACACAATGGCTTACCTGCCACAGGTCAGGGCAAGTCGCGGTACTATGAGTTTATCTTTGTTCCGCGGCGAGATTGTTCGTGGCGGCAAGGCGCTCGCGTTCGGCCGCGGCCCAGGCGGCGATCGCCGCGATATCCGCGGGTGTGAGCCGCGCTTCCGCGTGCAGCGGCAAATATGATTCGAGCGGCATCGCGCCGCCTTGCACTTCGTCGCTGATCTCCTCAAGCTTGTGATGCCGCCGCTTCGGCGAGTACGTTCCCCATTCGGAAAAATTCAAATGCCGGCGGCCCTCGTTGACGTGATCGACGAGAAACCACGCCACCGGTTGGACGTTACTGTACCACGGCCACTTCGTTTGGTGCGAATGGCAATCATAACACGCACGGGTGATGATCGCCGAAACATCCGGCGGCACCGGCGACTGCGCTTGAAGCGTTTGCGCTTCGTCGATGGGAGGATTGGTCCGCGCCGGCCGGAAGAATTGCACCACCAGCGCGAGGGCAAGAATCGAAAATATCCAGCGTAAAATTTTTCCCATCATGTGTGCTGCTTTCGTTAAAACTTTTTTCAAGATAAAACAAAACCGCGAAAAATTCAACCACAATTATTTCTGCTTCAATTTGAGGTCAAAAACACAGCGCCAAATTCCGTCTTGGCCGCGCTGCAACGGCCGCGCATACGGGCGGCTTTGCGGCGTCAAATACGGATCGCCTTGGAACATCACTTCATCGTGTTGTTCCGCGTAACCTTTTCCAGAAAGGATATAATGAATATGCGCCGGATTGCCGCCGCCCGGATAAGCCCCGGGTTTGATCGTGCGAAACTCATATTTGCCCTCGGCGTTGGTGACCATCATGCCTTTCAGCCGCGGGTTCGACGAGCTGTTGTTGCCCTTCCGATAATACCCTTCAACGTCGGTATGATAAACATAAACCGACACGCCCGTCGCCGGCGTTTTTCCATCCGGCGCATAAACCGTTCCCGCAACGATCAGCGGCTCGCCCGGCTCCTCTTTGGTGGGGATCGTAATTTTCCAGGCAGAAGTTTTGACGCTATCGGCTTGCGAAAGAACTGGTTTGTTAAACAAAATCAAAATCATACCACAAAACAGAATGAAGCTGCGGCGAAAAATGGTTTGAAAAAAAATGATGCGCATCGGAGGCTCCTTTTAATTTCTGGACGCAGACTGCGTCCGTTGGATTCACGCTATAGATTTAAACATTTTTCTGTCTTTGCTTTCTTAAAATGTTAGGACAAGCTGTGTGCGGTACGGTCAATCCTACAGCGGCAGCCAATATCGCCACCATGATTGCCCGAGGCCGAATTTATCCGCCCACAATTCGAGCATGCGGCGATCGCCTTGCAAAATCCCGGCGCGGGTCACGCCCGCCGGCGGAGAAATCAATTCCGTCATCCGGTCATAAACGCGGGGGCGTTCCGTTGGATCGACGCGAAAAAGCAAATGCCACAACGTGAACGTGTCCGCTTCGCGTGCTTCGGAGAGTACCGTACTCACGGCGTCGCTGCGGTCGGAAGCAAGATCGCAATGCGCTAAGGCTGTGCGGAGATTCTCCGAGGCGTTTTCCGAGTACGGCGTGCCGGCTCCCAAGTTCGGACGAATCTCGCAAAGCGCGCCGGCGGGCACAACGGACTCCGGACCTTTTTTGCTCTCTAGCGCCACATAACCTTTCATCACATGCAAAAATCCAAAACCCTCGTCGTTCATTTCAAGGGTGTATTCACAACCGAGATCCACGGCCAATGCCGAAGCGGTCTCGACAAAAAAGATTCGCGGCGGCGCCCAAATTTCCGCGTGCAGTTTGCCGCGCGCCAGTGCCAACCGATGATCCATCAAGTCGGCCTTCACCAGACGAATGCGAGTCTGCGGCGCAATTTCCACGGTGCCGATCATGCCGATGCTAATCTTGGCGCGCGAAGAATCATCCGTCTCCAACCATTCGCCAACTTGCAATTGACCGGCGTCGGCAAAGTTGATGGCGTCAATTTGGGGTGCACCCGCGAGGCGTGCCACCGGCCACGAGGCTTGGCGCGTTTGCACGAACAACCAAATTCCACCCACGGCGACGATGAGAACCGCCAGAGCGAAGGCGCCGCGCAGCCCCCAAGACCACCACGGCACGGATTTGCTTTCATCACGTTTGAACAAATCTTGCAGTGATTCTGCCGCGCCATTTTTATGCTGACGCAAATCAGTCAGCCAAGTTTGCCATAAACTTTTTTTCGGTTCAAGGCGTGCGGCAATTTCCGGCCACAAATTGCGCGGCGGCGCGATGCTGGCCGGCAACTGTGAAACTTGCCCGCGCAGCGTTTGCAGAAACTGTAGTTCTTGACGACACGCGTCGCATGCCGCTAAATGTTGCTCGACTGCCGCGTGTTCGGCAGCGGCCAATACGCCGTCAAAAAAATCCTGCAGAAAATTTTTATAATCGCAATTCATCTTTCCAAAATCTCCCGCAAAAGCCGGCGCGCCCGATGCAACTGCGCTTTGGAAGTGCCTTCCGCCACGCCGAGCAGCGCCGCAATCTCCTGATGTTGATAGCCTTCGATATCATACAGCACAAACACCGTGCGCGCCTGTTCCGGCAATTGCGCCATGGCGCGCTCGAGATCGATCGTGCTCCCCGGCGCCGGCGTCGCTTCGCCACGATCATAAACCGATAAATCGTCCGTCACCATGACGCGGGCCGTGCGCCGTTTTTTGGCGCGCAAATCGACCAGCACGACATTGACGGCCAGGCGATAGAGCCACGAGGAAAAAGCGCTGTCGCCGCGAAAGCCGCCGAGCATTTCCCAGGCGCGCACAAAAACGGCTTGCGTCATCTCTTGCGCGCGATCGGCGTTCGCCAAAATCCGCAGGCAGATGGCGTAGACGCGCCCGACGTTCTCATGATAAATTTGCTCGAACGCGGCGCGATCACCGGCTTGCGCGCGCTGCACTAAGCTCGTTATCCCAATCGCGCTGTTCGCTTCGCGCACCAAAATAACCTCCGCTCTCGCAAACTTCTTTCGTCGCTCTCGTGATCTCTTCGTTTATAAGATTCCGGCGCGGCGAAAAAGGTTTAAAGCGCGAGCATAAAATTATCAATCAACCGCGTCTGCCCAATGCGCACGGCCAGCGCGATGACGATGTTGCCGGCGATAGTTGGCAGCGCCTGTAGAGTGTCCCGATCAACGATTTCAATATATTCAATCGTTGGCGCACTAACTTCGGCTTGAATCAGCGCATCTATCGCCGCGATTATTTTTGCTGCGTCACGTTCGCCGTGGCGGATCATTTGCTCGGCGCGGGTGAGGGCATGATACAGTGCCGTTGCCTGTTGGCGTTCGCGGGGAGAAAGATAAACATTGCGCGAGCTCATGGCCAAGCCCTCCGGCTCGCGCAGTGTTGGCCCAATGACGATCTCGATCGGCATATTCAAATCGCGCATCATCCGCTCGATCACCACGACTTGTTGCGCGTCTTTCTGACCGAACGCGGCGACGTGCGGCTGCACGATATTGAAGAGCTTGCAAACCACCGTGGTGACGCCGCGAAAATGTCCTGGCCGCCACGGGCCGCAGAGGGTTTCGGTGAGAACCTCCACTTCGACATGCGTGTGAAAATTTTTTGGATACATGTCTTCGGTGTTAGGAAAGAAGACAACCTCACATGCGGCGCGCTCGCATAATTTTAAATCGCGTTGCAAATCGCGCGGATATTGCGCCAGATCTTCTTTGGGGCCGAACTGCAGCGGATTGACAAAGATGCTGGTGACGAGCACCTCACAACGCGGGCGCAGCAGTTGCATGAGGCTGAGATGGCCTTCATGCAAATATCCCATCGTCGGCACCAAGCCGATACGTTTGCTCTCCGCACGCCAGCGCAGAGCTTGCTTTTGCATTTCGGCGGCGGATTCGATGATGGCGAGACTCATGGAATCAGGATTTTGATGGAGTGGTTGGCAAAGCCGTCAAATTGCGGCTGCGAAGATAATCGCGAAACGCTTCGAGGCGGGGCAAACTCTCGCGATCTTTTGGGCGGTTCGCCAATTTTTTACTCATGATAATATCATCCAAATTGGCAACAGGAAATTTTCCATCAATCACGTGCGAGCGGCTTCGAGCTTCGGCAAAAGTTTCGATGCCATCCGGCGCGAAAACGAGGTCGAGATCGAACGGCCCGCCACGCAGTTGCACAAAATCTTTTCCGGCGATTAATTCACGTTCATTCTCTGCCGTCAATTCGTAGCCCAACTCAAGAAGGGCAGAAATCAACTTTCGCCCATTTTCGGGACTTTGGGCGGAAAAAATTTCAACACCTTGCGGGACATCGGGGAAGCCGTAAAAAATTGCGCCGGATTTGCCGATAAAGAGATACTCGACATTCCAACGATTAAATACCTCGGAGATGAGTTCGCCCTGTTTGTATGAGAAAACGCTCATTTTACCAATAACCTAAATACTCAGGAAGATTTTTTCTGCACCACTCTCGGTACTCTTTCATGGTCTCAAAAGAGCGATATTTAGCATCATCTAACACTGGTTTGTAGGTGTAGATGAAAGAATATTCCATGCGTTCACGCAACGAACGCTTGGCCGCGGCGTCAAATTCCCGTTCCCATTCTTGCTGTTGATCAAGGGTTGAGTTCATGATGCTTCCATGATTTTCTTCTTCTGTTTATTACTTGACAATGTTAAGTTCCCACTGTCATTTCGAGTCCCGCTGGCGAGACGAGAAATCTGCTTCAAAAAGATTCCCTGCGGGCGCAGTCTCCCTTTGGTCGGAATGACATTTAAAGGCTAAGCTAACATTGTCAAGATTATACTGAGAACGCGATAAAAATGCAAATCACTCTTTCATCTTCTGCAACCGCTCCAAATCCTCGTCGCGGCCCAGCAAAACCAAACCATCGCTATCTTTGATGAATTGCGTTGCTTTGGGAACTACGGTGACGCGCTCGGGCACGGTTTCTTTCACCATGATGACTTGCACGTTGTATTGATTCGTCAAATCCAGTTCCGCCAGCGTTTTGTTGACAAACGAGGCCGGCGGCGCCCATTCGATGATGCTGTAGCCGTCGGCGATTTCAAAATACTCCAAAATCGAGCTGCGCTCCAAACGATTCGCCAAGCGCTCGGCCATATCTTTTTCGGGAAAGATCACTTCCGTCGCGCCCACGACATTCAGAATTTTGCCGTGATCCTCGCTGATCGCTTTCGCATAAATTTCTTTGACGCCAAGCTCGCGCAAATAGTACGTGACCAGAATGCTCGAATCGATGCGCTCGCCAAGGCTCACGACCACGGCATCGACTTCGGCAAGGCCGAGATTTTCGAGCACTTCTTTGTCGGAAGCGTCGGCAATCACCGCTTTTTCGACAAAGGGTTTGACGTCGTCAATCTTCGCCTCGTCGCTGTCAATCGCCATAACGGATAATTTACGCTCGGCCATATCGCGGCATAAAAAATAACCGAAACTGGACATGCCAATTACTGCAATTTTTCGCATAAAAAATTTCGCTGGTTTGCCAGTTATCCTGTTGAACAGTTTAACCGGCTAACTGGCCAACCGGCTAACTGGCGAACGCTGCTCATCCAACCAAAATCGTTTCGCTCGCATATTTATAGCGGCGGCTCACCGATTTCACCACGGCGATAGCCACGGTGAGCGGGCCGACCCGCCCGAGAAACATGACGAAAGAAATGGCATACTTGCCAAAATCCGTGAGGCCCGGCGTAACGCCGGTGCTCAATCCCACCGTGCCAAACGCCGAGGTGGTTTCAAAAAGGATTTCCAAAAACTCCCGTTTGGTCTGTTGCAAGGCGCTGCCGCCGAGTTCGCTTTCTAATAAGACAAATGTAAAAAAGACGATCACCAGCACGGCAAAAAGCGTGACCGAGACGGCTTTGGAAACGACGCTTTCGGGAATGCGGCGTTTGAGCAGATTGACTTCTTGTTGATCGCGAAACCTCGCCCAGGCCAATGCGATCAATACGGAAAATGTGCTGGTTTTGATGCCGCCGGCGCATGAGCCGCTGGAGCCGCCGATGAACATGAGAATAATGATAAAGAACAACGTGCTGCTGGTGAGTTGATCGAACGGCACGGTGTTGTAGCCGGCGGTGCGCGGCGTCACCGCTTGAAAGAGGCTCACGATGATTTTTGTCGGCCAATTCATCGGCTGCAAAATATTGCGATATTCCAGCGCGAAAAATCCGAGCGTGCCGCCGACGATCAGCAGCGACGTGACGATCACGGTCAAGCGCGTATGAAAACTCAGCGACGCAAACGGCCGGCGCGAGCGGCGGAAAATAAAATCACCGAGATCGTAATAGACCACAAAGCCGAGACCGCCGCAAACGATCAGGGCACAAATCACCAAATTGACCAGCCAATCGGATTGAAACTGAATGAGATTGTCGGGATACAGCGCGAAGCCGGCATTGCAAAACGCCGAGACGCTGTGAAAAACGCTGTAATAGGCCGCAATATTGGGCGGATGCAAATCGCTAAAACGGAAATACAACAAACACGCGCCGGCGATCTCGATGCCCAAAGTGACCATGATGATTGATTTCAGCAGCGCGCCGAAGTCCGCCATCGGCTGCTGGCTGAACGTCTCTTGCAAAATATTTTGGCCGCGAAATGAAATGCTGCCGCCGACGATGACGATAAAAAATGTGGAAAAGGTGATAATGCCCAAACCGCCGATTTGAATGGACAACAGCAAAACGATTTGTCCGAAGCGCGTGAGCTGCGTGCCGATATCGAACACGGCCAAACCTGTGACGCAACTTCCCGAGGTGATCGTGAACAGCGCATCAACAAAACGAATCGGTGCGGAAGTGCTGGATCGTGGGAGCATCAAACCGGCAGTGCCGAGGCCGATCAGCAAAACAAAGCTGATCACCAGCATGCGCGCCGGATTGCGGATGACGTGCAGGCGAAACCAGCGCAAGGCTTGATCACGCCGGTTGATCACAGCGGTGGGAAAGATCGACGACTTGTGGTTGGGGCGACTAATACAAATTTCTCCGATTTATAAACTTTCTCTTGGCAACGGTCTAAAAATTAGTTAAATTTTTGACAAAAAGCAAGGGTAAGGTTATAGACGAAATTATTCGGCGACAAAATGATTTAAAAACTTTCAATGGTTTTGACGCGAAGTCTCTTTTGTTTTTTCACAGTATCTTGGGTAGGTTTATGGAATACAAGCTGCGTATAGCGGATTTGCCGGAGGATCAGCGGCCGCGCGAACGGCTGATTCAACACGGCGCGGAGGCGTTAACGGAGGCGGAATTGCTGGCGATCATTTTGCGCACCGGCGACGGCACGCTTTCGGCGCTGGATTTGGCGCAGCATATGTTGGAACGTTGTCAAGGTTTCCGCGGCCTCGACGCCAGCAGTATCGACGAACTCTGCGAGATTCGCGGCGTCGGGCCGGCGAAAGCCGCGCAGATTAAAGCGGCGTTGGCGATCGGCCGGAAATTGCTTGACGCGAAACCGCCGGAGCGCCAACAGATACAAACGAGCCGAGACGTGTTTGATTATTTGCATTCACGTTTGCGCAATCAACCGCGCGAGGTTTTTATCATGTTGCTGCTCACCTTGCGCAACAAGCTGATTAAAGAACAAAAATTGTTTGAAGGCACGCTGGATGAAAGTCTCGTGGCGCCGCGCGAAGTGTTGAAAGAAGCGATCAACGGCAAAGCCGCCGCGGTGATCTTCGTGCACAATCATCCCAGCGGCGAGCCGTCGCCGAGCCAGAACGATCGCGAGATCACCAAACAGCTCGTCGCCGCGTGCAAGACCGCGGGTGTCAACGTGCTGGATCATGTGATTATCGGCGATGGAAAATTTTTTAGTTTTGCGGACGAAGGATTGCTTTAATCCATTAAAAGTGCAATCGTTACAAAAAGCAAAAACTTTCACGCAAAGACGCAGAGCCGCAAAGAAAAGCTTTGCGAGTTCTTTGCGGCTTCGCGTCTTTGCGTGCGCTTTTGATTCTCTCTTTGGTTACGGTTTGCGTTGTGAAATTAAAAATGGCGTTATCCATAATCATTTTGTCCCCATCGTTTTTATCCGTTGGAAATTTTTTTTGAGTTTTGCCGTGAGGTATTAATTTGAATAACGCGATATCCAAAATTCATATTTTGCCCGATGAGCTGATCAACAAAATTGCCGCCGGTGAAGTGGTGGAACGCCCGGCCGCGGTGGTGAAGGAATTGGTGGAAAACTCCATCGATGCGGGCGCGACGGAAATTACCGTGATCGTGAAAGAAGGAGGGCGCGCGCTCATTCAAGTAGTGGACAACGGCAGCGGCATGAATCGCGCAGAGGCGATCTTGGCGTTTCAGCGGCACGCGACGAGTAAAATCGCTGCCGCGGAGGATTTGGAAACGATTCGCACGCTGGGTTTTCGCGGCGAGGCATTGGCGAGCATCGCCTCGGTTTCTCGCGTGGAAATGCGCACGATGGAAGCCGGCGCCACGGAAGCGACCTGGATTAAAATGGAAGGCACGATGCCGCCGGAAGTGAGCATCGGCTCCGGCACGCCTGGCACGAGCCTCGCCATTAAAAATCTTTTTTTCAACACGCCCGGCCGGCGAAAATTCTTGAAAGCCGCGGCCACGGAATACCGGCAGATTCTCGCGGTGATATACCGCTTTGCGATTGCGTTTCCGCAGGTGCAATTTACTTTCGTGCACGAAGATGAAATTATTTTCGATATGCCGGTGGCGGCGAGCTTGACGGAACGCGTGGTGATGCTGTTCGGCAGCCGTTTGCGCGAGGCGCTCATCGAAATTCATGATAAAAGCCCGGCGGTGGAAATTTCCGGTGTCGTCGGCAAACAAAGCACGATTCGCCAAGCGCGCGGCGAGCAATATTTGTTTCTCAATCAGCGTTTCATCATGGACAAATCGCTGAACCACGCGGTGATCGCGGCTTATGGCGAAATTCTCGCGCACGGCGGCTTTCCGTTTTATGCCGTGTTTCTGCAAGTCGATCCGGCGCGCGTCGATGTGAATGTGCATCCGACGAAGATGGAAGTAAAATTTGCGGATGACCGGCTCATTTACGCGATTCTCCGCAACGCGGTCAAACGCGCATTAAGTTCCGCCGCGGTGGTGCCGATTGAAACGACCTTGGGGCATGCGATTCCGGAAATGAATTGGCCGCTCGCACCGGAAATCCCTTCGACGGAAAATGACGCGCCGTCGTTGCCATCGACGCCAGCGCCGGCAGATTTCCGCGTGCAGCATCCCGGCCGCCAGTTAGGATTTAATTTAACGGCGCCACAACCCGCTCTCGCGTCAGCAGCTATTTCTTCTACAACGCAAGTCGCTGAAACCTCGGACTTCGGACAAAACGACCTTAAAATCTGGCAAATTCACAATCGCTATATTCTTTCTCCCACCAAAGCCGGTCTCGTGATCATCGACCAGCATGTGGCGCATGAGCGCATTTTGTATGAACAAGCGCTCGAGATGTTTGAAAAACTCAATCCCGCGCCGCAGCAATTGTTGTTTCCGATTCTAGTGGAATTGAGCGTCGAAGATTTTGAAATGCTCACGGAGTTTCTTCCGTTTTTGGAGCGCCTCGGTTTCATCATCAAATATTTTGGCAAGCAAACGATGATGATCGAAGCCGTGCCTTCCGGCTCGCGTTACGCCAACAATATGCAAGACGGCAAAATTCTGTTGGAAATCATCGACGATTTCCGCCGCGGCAAGCGCGAGAAATTGGAGATTCGCGACAACGTCGCGCGCTCGTATGCCTGCCATACCGCAGTGCGCTCCGGTGATCGTCTCACCCCCGTGACAATGCAGGCGCTGATCAATCAACTCTTCACCGCGAAGTCGCCTTACTTTTGCCCGCACGGCCGGCCGGTGATGATTCAGATTCCATTGGAAGAACTGGATAAGCGGTTTGGGAGGATATAAAAATTTTCGAAAAGTGCAGCAAAGTGTAATGCCCAATCGTATATAGAATAGGAGGCCAAGATTGAATACGAGATCGCCTCGTCTGGATAAGTTCAACCAGCCGGATTTTATTGCCAAGCTGCGCGCCGGCGATGAAACAGCATACCATGAGGTGGTCGAAGAACTCGCCATGTGGTTTGCGGTCTACACGAAGAGAAAGTTTGGCATCAGCGAAGAAGATGCCAAAGACATTGTTCAAGATGCCATCATGGCGGTTTATCTTAAAATAGAGTTCTATCAGCCGGCGAGGGGAAAGTTTGTGCAATGGGCATTTCAGATTTTACGCAACAAGTGCCTGGATTGGCTGCGGAAGCACAAAAGAGAGCGTCTGACTTTTCGGGAATCGCTGGCAAAAGATTTAACGATACAAGACGAAGGTAAAACTTTCCGCGATAACCTGTCGCCTCTAGAAAAATTGCCTCGCGCAGTTAGAGAAGCGATTCTGAAGTTGCCCGGTCGCTATCAACAGTTTATCGGTTTATTGCTTTTGGACACTCCAGAAAATTATATCATGCAAATTATGCAGATCAAGTCACTCGGAACTTTTCGCAGTTTGAAATCCCGCGTTTTGGTGAAATTACAGGCAGACATTCAGCAAACAAATTAACGAGGTAAATTATGGAAAAGAAGCATAACCAAGACCTCAAAGCTTTCGAAGACTATTTGCGGCATTTGGTTAAAACTTCTCCTTATCAGCCCTTTACGACTGAAGAAATCGAGCAAATTCTCGCCAGCTATGGTAAACCTAAAGATCTTAAAAAGTATCGCAATGAAAATCTCGTTGATCTGATGAAGGAAGCTCGCCTTCAGAAACAGGCGCGTGCAGAAGCTTGCTTCCGATATCCTTCCAAAGTTCACTCGTTGGGCGAGTTGCTGAATAGCATTCTTGTGATCAAAAGAATTTTCATTTCCCAACTGGCGCAAGAATTAGGAATGAAGGTTGAAGAGATCAAAGACTATATCGAGAATCGACCGCTAATGCAATCTTTACGCGAAGAACAAATAAAAAAGCTCGCCGCGCTGACCGGCATTGCGCTTGAGGAGATACGGCGCATTGCGGGCAAATCTGCCGCGACGAAAACGCGCGCTGCCGTTGCATCAATACTGAAGACGGCGTTTAAAAAACCACCGCGACCGTATCCGAATCCCTCAGATTATTCCAACGTTGGGATGATTGGCGAGGAAAAATCTTCAAATTATAAAAAGCGCTAACTACATTTCATTGGATTAGGGCAATGATTACAGGAGCTTATGTTTTCGGTGTTCCGGTTTTTAAAGAGTGGGTTGTGAAAAATAATTAACGATTTAAAGCATGTCGAATCCAAAGCGATGTAAAATTGGAAAACAGGAGCAGAAGTGTAATAAAGCGCAATGCAGTTACGTATATATAAATAGAGACGAGAGGCAAAAGTGAGGGCGAAAAAGCGTCTGGATCTTGAAAAGCTCAATCAACCCGATTTTATCGCTAAATTAAAAGTCGGTGATGATGAAGCTTATCGTGATTTGGATAGAGAGCTTTTTGCCTATTTTAGGAATTTTGCTCACAAAGAATATGGGATCGCCAAAGAAGAAGCCAAAGAGCTTGTTCAAGATGTTGCGCTGCGAATCTTTGAGAAAATCAGCTTTTTCGATTCATCTCGAGGCCGTTTTTAAAATTGGGCATTTCAAATTTTACGAAACCGTTGCGTAGATTGGCTGCGAAATAAGAAAAAGTATAAGACCATATCGTTTGAAAAATTACGAACCGATAGCGTCGACCAAATTGACGATATCGAATTATCCCAAGACAGCCTTTCACCGCTTGAGAAATTACCTCTTGAGGTACGGCAGGCCATTCTCAGGTTACCAGACCGTTATCAACAATTTCTTGGATTATTCCTGTTGGGAAAGCAAGACAACAATATCATGGACGTTTTGAAAATCAAAACACGCGGCGCACTTCTGACGCTCAAATCACGCGTGTTTGCAAAATTAAGAACCGAAATCGAAAAATCAACAAATCCCGAGAGAGGTTAAAATGACAAGACAATACAAAACTAAAAGAACCGCTTTTGAAGAACATTTGCTTGGTTTAGCCAAGACTTCACCGATAAGGCCTTTCACCAGTGAAGAAATCTCACAAATTCTTACTCGTTATGGCGAGCCGCCAGATTGGGCAAAACAAACAGATGAAAAGCTCATGACGAGGATTAGTGAGGTCAAAACCCAAAGGTTGGCCAAGGCCGAAGTCAATTTTCGCAATCCTTCACAAATGCGCTCTTTGGGTGAGCTTCTGGAGAGCACACTCATTCTCAAGAACATGTTCATTTCCCAACTGACGCAAGCGGTGGATATGACGATTGAAGAGGTCGAAAACTATATCGAAAATCGGTCCCCCTCGCGATCTTTAAGCGAAGAGCAAATGAAAAAGCTCGCCGCGCTGACCGGTATTGCGATTGAGGCGGTACGGCGAATTGCGGGCGAATCGGCTGCGACGAAAACGCGCGCTGCCGTAGAATCAACACAGGAGCCGGCTTTGAAGAACCCACGGCGACTGTATTCAAATCCCTCAAATTATTCCAATGTTGGGATGATTGGCGAGGAAAAATCTTCAAATTATAAGAAGCGATAACTCAATTTCATTGCCGGCTGTTTCACAATCATGTCATCATCTGATTATCCAACTCCGATCGCCCTCATCCTCCTCGGCCCCACCGGCGTGGGGAAAACTGCGGTCTCGCTCGCATTGGCCCAACGCTTCCCCGCCGAAATCGTTTCGGCGGACTCGCGGCAAGTTTATCGTTTCATGGACATCGGCACGGCGAAACCGACGCCGGCAGAACGCGCGCTGGCGCCGCATCATTTTATCGACATTCGCAATCCGAACGAAATTTACAGCGCCGGACAATATGGCGAAGAAGCGCGGCTGGTGATTGCAGATATTTTGGCAAGAGGAAAATGGCCGATTGTCGTTGGCGGATCGGGGCTTTATTTGCGGGCGCTGCTCGAAGGTTTCTTTCAAGCGCAGGCGGCGAATCAAGAAATTCAGGATCAGCTCAAACGCCGTGTGCGGGAAGAAGGCAGCATAACGTTGCATGCGGAGTTGGCGCAAGTCGATCCGGCTTCTGCGGCGCGGTTACATCCGCATGATGCGCATCGCCTCGTGCGCGCCCTCGAAATTTACTACGCGAGCGGAAAAACGACAAACGAGTTGTGGCACGATCAAAGCGCGCCGGCAAATTTTCCCTATCGTCTCATCGGCCTCAGCATGCTGCGTCCGGTGCTTTATGCTCGCCTCAACCACCGCGTCGATAAAATGCTCGCGGCAGGGTTGGTGGAAGAATGCCAAAAACTGTTGCAAATGGGCTGCACACCGGAGGTAAACGCGCTCAACACCGTCGGCTATCAAGAAGTGTTTCCGTACTTGCGTCGCGAAATTTCTTACGAGGAGATGGCGGCGTTGAT
>Ga0247727_10009045_pt1 | contig 18230 bp, 18 predicted proteins | sample WisWelCaveWW1625_FD_202498 | JGI IMG/M metagenome (GOLD analysis project Ga0247727, IMG submission 202498) | Biofilm microbial communities from Wishing Well Cave, Virginia, United States - WW16-25 | ecosystem: Environmental > Aquatic > Deep subsurface > Groundwater > Cave microbial mat | place... | reverse complement strand
GACCCCGTACAAGTACTCAAGCAATTGCTCCAAAACGCAGAAACCATGCTGATTGACTTAGTCGCTCAGAAGCCCGAACACCCTCTCACATTGGCTCCGCCGTGAAATGACTCGGTAAACAAATACGTTAGTTTTTTCATGACGCGTTTCCTTTGTTGTGGTAAATAAAACTCTGATGCCCTCTTTGAGTGCATCATGTATATCCTAAATCATTTCCAGCCACGAAACATTAATTTTCCGGGTCTACTTGGGGTCTATTCCGTTACAATCCCTTGACAGCCTCCGCCCACAACTTTGCTTCCCACCACTCCGCATTCGTCACCATGCGATAGTGCCTATGATGTTTGTGGAGGTATATCGGGTCGTCCGGGCGGGTTTCAATTTTGTGGCGCAGTTTTTTCAGGCAACAATCCACCTGGTTGGCCGTGCCACCCGCCTGCACGTCCCACACTTTGCGTAACAGTTCATCGAGCGCAATGGCCTGACCCGCTCGGCCAGCCAGATAAGCCAGCAAATCAAATTGAAGCGGGGAAAGGGAAACCGGCGCGCCCGCCGAAAATACGCTGATGGTGTGGGCGGTCCAGGCCCGGATGCACTTTTTTATCAATGACCGCTACATCGCCTCGGCCACCGATGACACGCTCGCCAGCGGCTTTTGGGGCGTTTACTTGCGTGACCGGACGAGCGGCGGCGAATCGGTCAGTTTTGTAAATTTGACGGCGAGGGAAGTGACCGCGCCTTAATCACTCCGCACAAATTATGGCTGGGGTGGTTGCCATTGGGGGTTACGGTCGCTCCCCGAATTATGGGTTAACCGGATCGCTTGTAAGCTCTCTGGATCACGAAAAGCCTCCGAAACATTCATCGCGTAAATTTCGTCATTTCCATCTCGGGCCGAAACAAACGCGACCCAATTCCCATCCGGGGACCAACTAGCGCTGGAGCGCCAGGGCAGGTCATCGGCCAAACGGGTAAGGCTGGACCCATCCCAATAGACCAAATACAAACTCTGGTCGCGGCCATTGGTATTGGTTGAGGTGAAAAGCAGACGGGCCCCATCCGGCGACCATGCCAGAGCTGTATAAGAGACGATAGAGATTGTTGAGGTCAGCTCCAAAATCGTTTCCTGTTTACCTGTAGCCATATTGGCTAACCGAAGTCCCGTCACCAGGCTATTGTCGGGTTGCTGGCGGCCAGCAAAGTAAGCCATATACCTGCCATCGGGCGACCAAGCGAACAGAGACACAAAACTCTCGCCAGTTTGGCTAACATTGGTCAACCCGCTCCCGTCAGTCGCCATCACAAAAATATCGTCGCCCGAGTCGTCGGCATGAAGAAACGCCAAGCGCGTGCCATCGGGCGACCATTGCGGGCTGGCGCAAAAGCCACCCCCCAGCGGTGGGGCAACAGACGCACCCGCCTCAACGACTGACAAACTCATGTGTGATTCGGCCCAGCGATACTGATTAAGCCCACCCGAGCCATCGCTGTTAATGAGATAGATTTGCGAACCGATTGTGTCCCCCAACGAATTATCTATTGAGCGCACTGCTGCCAGTTGTTTTCCGTCCGGCGACCAGGCTAACGGTGAAGGCCAGCGGAGCGCCTGAGTCCACTTACTCCGATCTGCCTCGTCCCACTGAGTCTCGTCTGTCAACTGGATCTGATTGAGGCTGTCGGGATAGCGCACCGCCTGTTCGAGGTCCAGTATAAAAACTTCACGATGCTGAGTTTGAGAAGAAAAGAAAGCTAATCGTTGACCATCGGACGACCAGGCGGAACCAGAATCACTATGAGAATCGGTGGTGTGTGTTAGGCGCGTCTGTTTAGAACCATCGCCTTGCATCAGGTAGACATTGAAATTGCCAGCCTGGTCCGATTCAAAGGCGATTAGTCCACCGCCGACAGGCGTGGGCAAAGCAATCGCCGTGGGAGGGAACGTGGCTGGAACGGGTATGACGGGGCGAGTAGACCACCGACTCTGGAATAAAACAATCACGCCCATCAAAACAATCAGCACAACCACCCCAATCGCAACACCTATTTTGAAAGTCGAAGCGCGCATTTTATTTGCCTGGGTAAAAAGGAAAAGCCTCTCATCACAGAGAGGCCCAAAATTTGTTGCGCCAAATATCCCTTGAATTAGCAGAAAGTCCGGCAGGGGCCTCGCCAAGTATAAATACAACAGCAGATATAGATGCCGGGAGGGAATGGGGGTAGATAAGGGCATGCACAGCAGGTTTTCTCTACTTCTCGTATAAGATAAGGGGTGCAATACTCACAATCTTCTATATCTGTATCGCCACAACCTTGTCCACAGTGACCTAGAATTGAGTTTCTGGCAATCAATTGACCGTTGATACTGCCGACAACAAAGTCCGCACCGCCGCGCTTGTGCTCATACGCATAATAACCGACTTCTGAGTGTAATACCTTTTGACCAGTCACTTCATGCCTTTCAATAAGCGTACAATGCACATAACCCTGGTCAGAAACGGGTAAAACTACCACATGCTTTGTCTGATTATCATCAACAATATATTTGAGCACCATAGCTTTCTCAGCATTTACCGGCAATACTTTATCTTGGATGAGCGCAAATTCTTGGCTCGCTTGTGTTCTCCTTATATACACTTGCGCCTGTTCACCAACAATCTCTTCGGGTTTTACCTTTTCAAGGGCGTTATGTCGCTTCAGCTCAGGCTTGGCCTTAAGACTAACTGGCACGTTTAGAAGACCAGCCATGAATAAACTACCAGCTTTCAGAAAAGATCGCCTACCAGACGCCATTTGGTCTGCTTGCGAAGAGCGGACTCGCTCGATTAATTGCAAAACCTGCACTGAACGCTTAACCCCTAAGCCTAGCGCTAGTTGTAATGCTAGACCCAAACCAGTAAACACCTTTACATGTCCATCGCTCTTCACTAGCAGTGTTGGTTGCCAGCGCCAATCAGGCTGCCCCCGAATGAGTAAGGCCTGCATTTCTTGATCGCGAATACTTCTGCTTATTAGCCAACCATTGGCAATTTTTTCTATACTGTGAGCTAAGTCCGCACATGCAGGACAGGCCGATTCAAATAGCAAATAGCGTTCCATAGTAAAGCACCTCCGAGTAGGGTTGAAATAGAACTTCTCAGCATATTATCGAATATTCTTTGCAATCAAGTATTAATTCTCCGGGTCTACTTGGGGTCTATTCCGTTACAATCTCGTGACAGCCTCCTCGCGCAACTTAATCTTCCACCACTCAATATCCGTCGCAATTCGATAACGCTTATGGTGTTTGTGGATATAAGCCGGGTCTTCTGAATGAATTTCAATCTTGGCGCGCAGTTTCTTCAGGCAACAGTCCACTTGATTCACGGTGCCACCGGCCTCCACGCCCCACACTTCGCGCAACAGTTCATCCAGCGCAATAGAACGCCCAGCCTGGCAGGCCAGATAAGCCAGCAAATCAAACTGAAGGGTGGAAAGGGAAACGACCTCGCCCGCTAACCAAACATCCCGGCTCGGCTCATTTATTGTGAGCCGCCCGATAACAATGAGAGAGTTAAGTTGAAGTAAGTCCTCTAATCCCGCCGATGAATTTTGGGCCATATAGCCTCCTATGCAAACAAAACAAACCACAGTCAGAAAACGGTCTGTGTTTCCATCTAGTTGCATCTCCCCAGGCCCGGAGATTTATAGAATTGACGCAAAGTTTATCACAGCCTCACACCCGCCACAAACCCGTCCGAGTTTCCGCGAAGCATTTCCCTCTTTTCCCACCCTTCCTCCGATTTGACTTCCTCGCCTCCCGGTATTATTCTCTGCCCACTCGCTAAAGGAGTCTGGCATGGCTAATCAAACCGGTACCACCACCGCCGCCGTAAATTTACGCGCCGGGCCGGGCACCCAAAACCCCGCCCTCGTTAAACTGCCGCCCAAAACCACATTTGAGGTGTTGGAGCCCCCAACGGGCGATTGGATTCATGTCAAAGCCAATGGGCAGGAAGGCTACGTCCACAAATCCTTGGTGCAGTTAAGCGCCCAGGGTGTGAACGATGGTTTCCTCAAAGAGAAGACCACGCCCCCGCCCACACCCGGCGACACCCAACCGCCGCAACCCGCCCCCTCCGCCGATACCTCGCTGGACAATGTGCCAATGGAGCCGCCCCAAAAATTGCCCGTCAACCCCAAAGCGCCTTTGCTGGAGCGGCTGGGGGCCAGCATTTGGAACAAGGCCGGCGGCCTGCTGACCGCGCTCTCGAATGAATTGAAGATTGACCCGGCGGTGGCCGTGGCGGTGCTGGCCGTCGAATCGGGCGGCAACGGTTTTGGCTCGGACGGGCGCATGATTATCCGCTTCGAGAATCAAATTTTCTTTGACCGCTGGGGCAAGAACAATCAGAATGTCTATCACCAGCACTTCCACTTTAACCCCGACAAGCGCTGGACGGAGCATCAGTGGCGGGCCAGCCCCAACGACGCCTGGCAGGAATTTCACGGCAAACAGGTGGAAGAGTGGAAGGTCTTTACCTTTGCCAGCCGCCTCGACGAAACCGCCGCCAAATCGTCCATCAGCATGGGCGGCCCACAAATCATGGGCTTCAACTTTGGCACGCTGGGCTTCGAGTCGGTCCAGCAGATGTTCGACTCGTTTGCGGCCAGCGAGCGCAACCAGATCATAGGCTTCTTTGATTTTGTGCAGGGGCCCACCCCCAACTCGCGCCGCGTCCTGGCCCTGCAAAGCAAAGACTTCGACACCTTTGCCTCGATGTACAACGGCCCGGGCCAGGCGGCCAAATATGGCGGCCTCATCCGGAGCGCCATTGACTCATTCCACAAACTCAAGGGCGCATAACTTTCACTCACCGCCGAGAGCGCAGAGTCCGCCGAGCAACACTCTGCGCTCTCCGCGCGCTTGGCCGTCAACGACTCGGCATGACCATCCCCAAAAAGCATTTCCGCAACAAACTCAACCACCTCGACCCCAAGACCTGGCTTAAATTCCAGAAGTCGTGGTTTATCCACAACCCGCCCCCACGCCGCAAAGACGTTTTGCAACATCCGGCCAAATACCCCGAGACCCTGGCGCAGGAGTTCATCGAGTTCTTCACCAAAAAAAATCAGACCGTGCTCGACCCGATGGTGGGCACCGGCTCAACATTAATAGCCTGCCTGCGCTCCGGGCGCAACGGCATCGGCATCGAACTCAACCCCCGGTACGCCGAGATTGCCCGACAAATGGTGGCCGACGAGGCGAAACTGCTGGACCAGCGCACGGCCAAAAAAATTCATATTGAGGTGTTGCAGGGCGACGCCGCCAAATGTATCGCCGATATTCACGGGCCGATTGACTATGTATTAACCTCGCCTCCCTATTGGAATATGCTCAAGGCGCGCGGCGCCGAGACGCAAAAGAAACGCCGCGCCACGCCCGGCTTCGATGTGCATTATTCCGACGATCCGCGCGACCTGGGCAATGTGAACGACTATGACGAGTTTGTGGAACGGCTGGCGCAGATTTATGAGGGCCTGCGTCCAGCGCTCAAAGACAAAGCCTATCTCACCATCATCGTTAAAAATGTAAAGAAGGGCGGAAAAATTTATCCGCTGGCATGGGATTTGGCCCGGCGCCTGGGGCAAACCTATACCCTCAAGGATGAACGGCTCTGGTGTCAGGACAATATGCGTCTCGCCCCTTATGGCCTGGGCAATGCCTGGGTGAGCAATACGTTTCATCATTATTGTTTGCAGTTTCGGAAAGAGTGACGTCCATGAGCAAACGCCAACACCGCTACGCCGAGACCGAGGCCGTGATTCCCACCCCGGCGACCTCCCACCAGCGCCCTTCCATACTTGGGCAACTTTTTTCCAAACCGGACCCGGAGCCTCCGCTGCGCGACAAAATTCTCAAATTTGTTTATCAACCGCGCTATGGCAAAAACTTTGAGCGGGCCTTAAGCCTGTACTTCGGCCCGGCCGTGTTGCGGAAACGCACGTTGGTAGCGGACGAAGAGACCCTGCCGGACTTTCAGGAGTGGTTCATCTACGATTTCGTCCTACCCACTGGGCGGCGCTTGATTGATCTGTTTGCCGACGAAATTGGCCCGACCCTGCCGGAGGCCGAAGCGACCTTGTTAAGCGCCTGGCGCGCCATCAATCGCTTGCGTCTGTTTGAAGTGCAATCCGTTCAACCGGGCCAGTCGGTGGTGGTGCGCGATTTGCTGAGTGAGGAGACGCTCACCGTCTACGACCGTTCGGCCTCGCGCAGTCTGCGCCGCTGGATCGTGCTACTGGTTCGCCCACATCAGGCGGTTGACCGGGTGTGCTTCACCGGTAGCGCCCAAATGTTGACGCCGATGCACAAAAAAGAAATGCTGGAGGCCGCCCGCCAACTCTGGGACGCTTATCGAGCCAAATACCCCGTGGCCTCCCTCTCCGATTTTTATCGGGACTCCAGCCTCAACTTGTTAAGGGCCATCCAACGTTGTCAGGCCGAAGCCGCGCGCCCGCCCAAACTGGTGACCGCCGAAGGCCATCCGGTGATGGAGGCACATGCGGAATACGTCGTCCGCCGGTTCGACGCCGTCATGGAGCGTCTGAGGCAAGCCGCAGAATTTGAGGACGCCGGCCCCTCCGAAACCAAACCCAGAGCCGAACACTTCAACTGGTTAATGCGCGGGCGTTCGCGTGTGCCGGAAGCTCCCATGGGTGAAAAAGGCGCACTGGCTTTAAGCACCGACTGGACCATGGGGCCGGGCCAGCCCAGCTATCGCTCATTGGGCGACATTACGCTATCGCATGAGCGGCTGGAACTGGAGTGTATGTCGCGTGAGCGATTGGAGGCGGGCAAGGCATTGTTGGCCGAAGTATTGGGCGACTCGCTCCGGCATAAACGCGACCGTGTGCGGCCAACCCAATTAAAAGCCGCCGCGCCTTTTAGTCAGCCCACGCTGCTCCCGGCCCGCCCCGCGCCCCGGCCGCGCCTCAGCGCCGAGGAGCGGGCCTTGCAGGAGCAATTTGCTCATCAGCAAACCGAGCGGTGGTTGAATGACCCCCTTCCAAGTTTAAATGGCCTCTCGCCGCGCCAGGCCGCCGCCACCCCGGAAGGCCGGGCGGAAATTAGGGAATTGTTGAAAGTGAGCGAGTATATAGCCGACGAGCGCGAGGCGCACGGGGAGGCCGCGTTGATGGACCTGGCCCGCATTCGCCGCGAATTGGGCCTGCCGAACAATCTCATATGAGTTACGCAGTTGGTCAGCGTGGGAGGGCTTTGCAAACCCAATGTCGTCGCGGTTGCACGCTTCGCGGCTCCCACGCTCAACTGCGTAACTCCTGCTCTAATTCTCTAGTTCTCTAATCTCTCCCCTCCATGCTCTCCCCCGCCTCCCTCCTGCGCCTGCCCTACGACGCCTCCCTCACCCTGGCGGGGATTGAGTACGCCAAGAAATCTCTGCACTACACCTACAACCGGATGCACTTGAAACTCGATGCGCGTCTGCGGAAAATTGCGGCAGGCGTGGCGGTGGAATTGGCCTTTCAACGCTGGCTGGATGCCAACGCCGTGCCTTATGACCGGCTCGGCCTGACGGCCTTCACCCAAAAAGACAAATATGATTTGGCGCTCGGCGGACGGCGCTGTGACCTAAAAAGTTTCTTCGTCACCCACCGCGACAAAATCACGCTCATGCGCCGCGACCCCTCGGTGTTGCTCGACGCCACCGCGCTGGTGCCGGATGACCAGTTTCGGGGCGAGTCACTCAGCGAGAATGATTTTTATCTCTTTGGCTTTTTAGCCGGATTGGAAACGCGCCGCCCGGAAGAATTAGAAAAGGCGGCGCTGGCCGACCAGCCGCTTTACCTGCTCTACACCCCCAACGAGTCGGCGTGGCTAGGCGAACCGGCCTGGCGTTCATTGGGCAAACTCGCGCTCAAGGCCAACACGCGCGGCCCGCTCGAAGTCGAAATTGGCGGGCAGGATGAAAAACGCGCCGCGTTGATTGAGCGCCTATGGCTGGAGCCGCGCACCCGCGCCGAAACTCAGAATGAGTTTTATTCATTGCTCTATGTTCATCCCACGCGCCAACCTAAAAACACGCTCGGCGTGCGAAGCCCCACGCTCAAAGACACCCGCCTGATCGAGCCGGGCGATTGGGCCAATATCTGGGTGTATGGGATGGAGATTGTGCTGACCGGCTGGATGACCAAAAGCGATTTCCGCAAACAGAGCCAACGCCTGCCTGCTGGCTCATCGGTGTGGCAATACCCACGCACCCAAACCGACAATCGCGCCCTGCCCATCCGCGACCTGCGCCCGATTGAAGAACTGGTGGCGCTGGTGAAAAATTCGGCGTGGGGCCAGCCCCGTTCCCTGTAATCCTTCTGCAAGAATAAACGCCTAAACTGAACTGGAGTAAACAGATATGGCGACTCTAAAATGGATTGGATGGCTGATGCTGATGTCGGTGGCGTGCCAATCCACGCCAGCGTCCACGCCCATTGCCGCACCGTTCCCCACCCCCGGCCCGGTGGGCGAGGCGGCGCGGGTTTACCCGCTTCTGCGGGGCTGGTATGAGGGGCAAATCGTTCAATACTACGATTTGGGAACCAACAGCCCGCTCGACCCCGGCGATCCTACGCGCGTGCGAAGTGAGCCGGTGTGGATGTTCATCACTGACTTTAATGAGGAGGGGATGCCGGTGGGGTTGGAGGGGCAGGACAATCTTTTTGAGGTGACCGCGGGGAACACCAATTATTCAGACTTGTGGCAAGTGTTCACAGTGACGCCTCCGCCCGATTTTGTTCCCAACAACATCACCTCGTATGACGCCCTCGTGGCCAGCGGCCTGCCCATCGAGCAACAGCGGATATGGGCGAATTGCCCCATCGTGCCACCCGGCTCCTCGCTGGCGGATAAATCAAAAGAATTGAAAAAAGCGTGGGTGAAAAATGAGCTGGTGGTGTATTTTGATTTTGGCGTGACCAGCGCCAGGCCCGGAACGCTATACGTCTTTATCACCGGCTTCAACGCGCAGGGCGAACCATTGCTCATCCCCGATCAACATTTTGTCTTTAGCGCCACGCGCGGCGGGCTGGGTTATAGCGATTTTCTGGCGCGTGGTCTGGGTCACGGTGGACGCAAATTACAAAGCCGATTCCATCCGCGCCGCCGCCGATATTGATTCGGCGCGGGTGACGGATTCAACCATCGTGGTCAATTATCCGCATCAATAGGGTCAATCTCGGCCAGACTTCCGAAGTCCGCGCAAAATTGTCTCCAAGCATTTAAGCCTCAGGCGCGGACTTCGGAAGTCTCAAGGTGTCAAAGACTCTTGTGCATGTAGAGTTCCCCTAACACAAATCCCTGCTTGCGATAATACTCGCGCGTGCCAATGGCGGAGATGACGGCGAGGCGTGAGTAGCCTGCTTCGCGGGCGCGATGCTCGGCCTCATGAATCAGTTGTGTGCCGAGGCCCGCGTGTTGCGCTTCGCCGCGCTCGGCCTCATCGCCCAGCCGCACCACCGGCCCATACACATGCACCTCGCGGATGATGGCGGTCTGTGGGCCAAGTTCATCCATCCCGGTGAGGGCCGCCGCTTCGGGGGTGGGCAGGGAGAGTCGCAGGAATCCGGCCAGGCGATCATCATTGGTCTCAAAACTCAAAAAGTGTTCTTGCCCGCCGGTCGTGGCATACTCAATTGTCTTCAACAGCAATTCATCACGTTTCACTTTTCCACCCTTCACCTCCCGGCACCGGATACACTCACAGCGTCGGCCTTCTTCCTTCAATCGGCGTTTCACCACTTCGCGCAAATTACTGGCCGTGCTTCCGGCCACCACATGCCCGGCCGGGATGTCGCGGATGATGCGGTTGAGGCGCACATAGCGCGGCGTATGAACCTTACACTCGGCAATGAGGGCGATGAGTTCATCATCGGTGTAGGGCTGATACTCCCCGCGCTCCCACCACTTCACCAGTTCGGCCTCGCGCACCAATGAGCAGGGATAAATTTTGAGTTCGTCCGGGCGCAGGCCAGGGTCGCTCCACAGTTTTTCGTAATCAAGCAAGTCGCTGGCGGGCGTCGCGCCGAGCAGGTTCGGCATCCAGTGGAGGTGCAGTTTGAATCCGGCGGCGCGCAGAAGCTGAACGGCCCCACGAGTCTGCTCAACCGTATGGCCCCGTTTATTAATGTCCAGAATGTGGTCATCCAAACTTTGCGCGCCGAGTTGCACCTTGGTCACACCGTAGCGACGCAGACGGCGGACCTCGTCAGCATCAATGTAGTCGGGCCGGGTCTCAATCACCAGCCCCACATTGCGATGGGCCGCCGTTTCATTAATACGTTGCGCTTCTTCCAACGAGTCCGACTCGACCCCATTCATCGCGTCAAAGCAACGGCGGATAAACCACTCCTGATAATCGGGTGGATAATACGACCACGTTCCGCCCAAAATCAGCAATTCAATTTTGTCGGTGGGGTGGCCGATGTTGTCCAGCGCGCGCAGGCGGCTGGCGGTGGTTTCGTAGGGGTCAAAGTGATGATACTCGGCCCGAATCGCGCCCGGCTCGTCGGCCAGATAACTCTTGGGCATTCGCACATCGGTGGGGCAGAAGATGCACTGGCCGGGGCAGGGAAAGGGCTTGGTCAACACCGTCACCGTCGCCACCCCGGAGAGGGTGCGGACAGGCTTCATTTGCAAGCGGCGCAGGGTCTCGTCGTCAAACGTCAATCGCCCTTCATCACAAAATTGGCGGTAGGCCGCGATGATTTGGTCTTTGGCAAATTGCCCGCGCGCCCGGGTGTGCTTGCGTAGCAACCGTGCCATATCCTCCGGCTCGAACGGCGCTAACCCGGCCGCCTCTTGAATCAGACGCAGGAGTTTTTGCTCGTCGTCGGGCGTGAGGGGCGAAGCGTGGGTGTGCTTGGCGTGCCAGGTTTCGGTTCGCATGATTCGAATCCACGAAGGGCACGAAGGTTTTCGTTGTGTTCCTTCGTGCAGCTTCGTGGATTCAACTATAATCGCGCGCAATGGAATTAGCAACCATACAAAAGTTGAACGCCCTCAATCGGGAGTTTTACGACTCGCACGCCGAAGCCTTTGCCGACTCGCGCCCACGCCTTGCGCCGGGCGTGAAGCGCATTCTCGCAGACATTCCGCCCGCCGCGCGGGTTTTAGACGTGGGCTGTAGCGATGGCAAGGTGGGTCGCTGGTTGGCGCGGAATGGGGTGGGCGTTTATCTTGGGATGGATGCGAGCGCGGGGATGATTGCGCGAGCCCGCCATTGGACCGAGAATTGGACGCTTCGCGTTGGAGAATTCTCTAACGCGAAGCGTCCAATCGTCTTTCTGCAAGCCGATGTGCTTGACCACAACTGGCCCGCCGCCCTGCCCGCCGAACCCTTCGATTGGATTCTGTCCTTCGCCACCTTTCACCACTTGCCCGGACGGGAAACACGGCGGAGAGTCTTGCAAACACTGGCCCACCATCTGGCACCCGGCGGGGTGTTCGTCATGTCCAATTGGCAATTCACGCGAAGCGCGCGGTTGCTGAAACGCGTGGCGAATTGGTCAATGATCGGGCTCACTGAAAACGAGGTTGAGCCGGGTGATTATTTGTTGACCTGGGAACGCGCGGGCAAGCGTGGCCTGCGCTACGTGCATCTGCTCGATGAGGCCGAAGCGCGCGAACTGGCCTTAAGTGCCGGGTTGAAAGTGGTGGAGGTGTTTGAGTCCGATGGGGGCACGGGGGCGTTGGCGGAGTATGTGACACTACGGAGGATTGGACGCTTCGCGTTAGAGAATTGAGATTGAGCGTGCAATTCTCCAATCCTCTAATTCTCCAATCTGGATAAGCCGGTATAATCCCAATATCAATCCTCATAGGAGTCTCCATGACCAAATACGTTGAATTTTCCTTCGAAGACGGCGGCACGATTTTGATTGAAACACCCGACGAACCCGCCCGACCCGGCAGTGGCTTTGTACGCAGTAGTGCGGGCGTGGGCGAAGCGGCCTCCGAGTGGGCCGACAAAGCTCAGAAGACCTTTGACCAATCTCTGGTCGGCGTACGGTCTTCGGCAGAAAAACTGGTGAAGCACCTCAGCGCCCTCAGCCCGGATGAGATGGAAGTGAGCTTTAGCCTGAAGGCGACCGGCGAGCTGGGCGGCAATCTTGCCATCGCCAAAGCCGGAGCGGAGGCGAATTACACTGTGCTGTTAAGATGGCGCAAAGAGAAGGAGAAAGAAAAAGAGAAAGAGAAAGATGAAGCAGGGAGCAAGAAGGAAGAAGAGGAAAAGAAGGAGTGAAACGTAAAACGTAATGCGTAAAACGTAATGCTCACAACACACCCTGGAGGAAACACACATGGCAAAAATCAATGGCATCGAAGGCATGTCCTATTCACAATTGGCGGGCGAAGTGCAGACCGGCGGCAAGTTTGTAGTCTTCGAGTATTGCATCTCGGTCCTGATCATGACCTTCAAGCGCGGCTTGGCCATTTACTACATTAAACCGGGCGAAAGCGCGTTGGCCAAAGGACTGCCCTACACCTTGCTTTCGCTCATCGTGGGCTGGTGGGGCATCCCATGGGGCTTCATCTATACGCCGATGGCCCTCATCACCAATTTCGGCGGCGGCAAGAATGTCACCACTGAGGTGATGGCGTCGCTCAGGCGGGCCGCGCAATCTCCGCCAGGTTAGGCGCATGGCCGATCACCCCAATCGCGCGCCGCTCATGGTTATCCTGATTGGCCTGGGGCTGGCCCTGCTCCTGTTGCTCGCGGGCATCGCGGGCGCGGCGACTCTGCTCCGACCCGAGAATCTGGCCCGTCTCGTCCCACGTTCCCCAACGCCCATTCCCACTCCCACCCTCTCCGGCGTGGAAAAAGAAAACACCGCTGTCGCCGCGCAAGCGCCCACCCGCACCGCGCAGGCCCGGCAAAATGCCGCCACGACTGCCACCGCCCAAGCCCAAGCCGAGGCCACCGACACCGCAGTCCTCGCCACCGAAGAAGCGCGCACGCTGGCCACCGCCCAGGCGCTCGCCACCGAACAGGCCCACGCCACCGCCCAGGCCATCCTCACCGCGCAAGCCGATTGGCCCGTCGCCTTCACCGATACATTTGACGGCAATACTCAAGGTTGGCCGCTGGAGCCGCAACGCGATTCGTCCATCGCCGTCGTGCCAGAAATCAAAGACGGCAAAATGCGTTTCACCGTGACGGTGACTAACGGCAACTCGTATGAAAACTTTGTCCCGGAGAATGGCCCGCTCTTCACCGATTTACATGCGGCCGTGGATGTGCGCTTTATCGGGCCAAACGTGGCTGGCAACTCCGCCTATGGACTGGTTGTGCGGCAGGTGGATCAGGACTATATTTTCTTTGGCATCAAAGACGATGGCGCGTTTCGGGTACTGGTGGTGTTCGACACCGGCATCTATCAGCTCTACGACATCAGTTCATCGGCCATCCAACCTGCCGAAACCAATCGCCTCGCGGTGCGCGTCATCGGCCACGATTTTCTGTTCTTCATCAACGATGAACGGGTGTGGCAATTCACCGAAGACGATTCGGTGGCCGGGCAGGTGGGCCTGGGTGTGGATGCGCTCACGGCCCACGACCAAACGCAGGTCGAGTTTGATAATTTGGAAGTCCGCGCGCCCTGAACCATCAACCCCGTAGGTCACGCTTGTAGCGTGACGCGCCCGATGGTTAGAGAAGTCACGCTACAAGCGTGACCTACAATCTGAATAACAGACTCACGGATGGAAACGAACACGGATTTGCTGACCCACGTAGTGAATATCCGTGTTCCCTTGAATCTGTGATTCAAAGATAGCGAGAGTCACCCATGATCAAAACATTTAAATGCCCCAGTTGCGGCGCGACGATGAGCTATGAGGGCGGGCCGGAGGCCACGCTGACCTGCGCCTTTTGCGGGAGTGTCGCGCCTGTGCCGCCCGAATTGCGCGCCCAGGCCCAGCCCGACCCGGTGCATGGCTTCGCCACCCACACCCCGCACCCGCACCAACCCTTCACCCCGCGCCGCATCCGCGTAGATTGGCAAGGGATGAATCCCTCTGTGCGCTTGTGGATTATTATCCTGGTCTTGATTTTTGTGGTGCCCAACTGCATCGGCCTCGCCATCGGCGGGCTAACTTTTGTCGTCAGCTTTGTGGCGGCGTTTCTTAGCGTTCTGGCCGAAATTTTTGCGCGGTAATGTGGCCCATCGCCTTTCAATCCGGCGAAGTTGTTGTCTATCAAAATCCATCTTTATCCGTTCAATCCATCATTCACATCCGTTCCATCCATTAACCAAAGGACTCATCATGCCCAAATCCACCTTCCTCTTCGGCACCGTCGGCTCGCCCATGTCCACCCCGAAGAATCCGGGCGGCACGGTGGGCGGCATTATGCGTATGGCCCAACTTGGCCTGGGCACACTGGAACTGGCCTGGGTGCGCTCGGTGCGCGTGACCGAGGCCAAATGCGCCGAGATCAAAGCCACCGCGCACACGCACAACATCGCGCTCTCCATTCACGCGCCCTACTTCATCAACCTCAACGCCGATAAAGACGAGTGGCCCAAGAGCCGCAAGCGGCTGATGGACGCCGCGCATTACGGCAACCTGGCGGGCGCGACCGACATCATCTTTCACCCCGGCTCGTATTTTGGGCGCGACCCCAAAGATGTTTTACAAGTGGCCGTGCCGCGTTTGCGCGAGTGTGTAAAAGAATTGCGCGACGCGGGCAACCCGGCCATCTTGCGCCCCGAAACCCTGGGCAAGAGCGCGATGCTTGGCTCACTGGACGATACGCTGGTGATGTCAGTTGAGATTGAGGGCGTGGAGCCTTGTATTGATTTTGCCCACCTGCATGCCCGTCCCGGCGATGGCTCGGCCAACTCCTATGACGAATGGATGGCGATGCTCAAATTGGTGAAGAAGCGCCTCGGCGCGAAAGCCCTTAAGCGTCTGCACATTCACCTCTCCGGCATCGAGTATGGGCCAAAGGGCGAGAAGCATCACCTATCACTGGCCGAGGCCGATTTGAAATACAAGGACCTGTTTCGGGCGTTGCATGACTCAAAATGCGCGGGCCGGATTCTCTGCGAAAGCCCGAAGATGGAAGACGATGCGGCGGTGATGGTGAAGGCCTGGGAGAAGGTGGCAAATGGCAAGTAGCAGGGGAGCAAAGGTGCAGGTGTGCAGGGGATGCTACGAGTCTCCCCTGCTCCCTTTCTCACCCGCTCCCCTGCTCCCTCATCACCTCCCGACCAACACATACCTCCCGCGCGTCCGCTCGGAAGTTGCGGTATACAGATAGGTAATTCCATCCAATACCAAAATATCGGCGTGGCCCACGCCCACATTGCCCGGCACATCCATCAGTATCGGATTGCCGGGATATTTTTCCCACGCGCCATCAATCTGATTCTCAACACTGCGCGCGAGGCCGAGATTGAATTGTCCATCGCCGCGAATGCCTTCATACGCAAGATAGTAACGCTCACCCACCTTTAGCGCCTCGGCCGACGAGATGATGTGAAAATCAAAATAAGGGTTGGCGGCTGGGCCGAATTCATTGGTGGGGCCATGCTCGGTGGCACCGGTGAAGAGCGGGTTGGTTTCGCACAGGCGCAGGCCCGCCGCGCCCTGCTCGCGCAGTCCATAGAAACAGCCCAGATGTGCCGGGTTCTTGCCCATCCCCACAAACACATACAGCCAATCGCCCTCCACAAAAATTCCCGGCGGCGCGCCGGAGAGGCAATAATAATCTTGCGTAATCAGCGGATGCGGGCCGATGAGTTGATAGGGTTGGCACGCGGCCGCGTTAGCGTCCCACTGGCCGGTGCCAGGGACATGCTTTGACCACGACCAGTTTAATCCATCAAACGACGAGCGGAAATAGGTTTGCCCGCCCCATTCGTAGACCATGTACCACAGCCCGTCGTCGGCGCGCGCCACGCGCGGGTATTGTTGCTGGTCAATGTCATCCGGCCCGACGCTGCACGGCTGGCCCTTGCATGCAACCAAACATTGCGGCGCAAACAAATCAAAGCGGCGTCCATCATCGGCGCTCGTCCAGAGTGTGACACAACCCGGAAAGGGAACGTAGGCCCCCCACTGATCGCGGATGCCGCGCGAGTCGGTGCTGGCGTGTAGATAAGACCACAACTTCCCATCCGGCCCGATGAGCGTATCCGACTCGCCAATGGGCAAGCCCACATCATAGACATCGAGTTGCCAGATTGCGCGCCCATCCCAAAAATCGGCCAGCGACGGGAAGGGCGTGCCGCTGGGGATGGGGGTGGGCGTTGGGCGCGTGACCGGGACGGCGCTGGCCCACAAGGGCGTGTGCGTTGAGGTAGGCGTGCGGGTAACAGTTGGCGTTTGAGTTTGGGTTTGAGTGGAGGTGTGGGTTGGCGTCAGCGTCGGGGTATCGGTAGGTGATGAGGTCGGTGTGGGACTCGCGTTGGGCGTAATCGTGGATTCGGGCGGAAGCGTTGGGATAAGTGTAGGGGTGTGGGTGTGGGTGTGGGTGTGGATGTTTGGAGGTGTGGGGGTAGGGACGAATAGGATGGCGACGGCGGTGGGCGCATTGCCCGCGTTGGCCAATATCAATGATCCCAGTGTGGTATACACCGCCAGCACACCGAGCAACAGACCCATCAGCATCAACCCCTGGCGCGTGGTGAAACGAGAGCGTTTGGACATGAGGGCCGTGACTATACTTCGGATTGAGTCGGGAGGGCAAATAAAAGAATCCACCGCGAAGCGGGGACACGAAGAGACACGAATATAGATTACAATTCACCCAATCTCTCAATCACCCAATCACCCAATCACCCAATCACCCAATCCTCCAATCCTCTTATGCCTTTCTCCCCCGCCGCCCGCGTCGCCACCTTTGGCGACACCATCTTCGCCGAAATGTCCCGGCTGGCCGCCGAACACCAGGCCGTGAATTTGGGGCAAGGCTATCCTGATTTTGATGGGCCGGAGTCGGTGAAGGAGGCCGCCATGGCCGCCATCCGCGCGGGCGACAATCAATACGCCATGAGTTCGGGCCAGCCGGCTTTGCGCCGCGCCATCGCCGCGCATGTCGAGCGCTTCTATGGTCAACGCTATGACCCCGACTCCGAAATCACTGTCACCAGCGGCGCGACCGAGGGCTTGTTCGCCGCCACCCTCGGCCTCGTCAATCCGGGCGATGAGGTCATCCTCTTTGAGCCGTTCTACGATGCCTATGTGCCGAACACGCTGATGGCCGGGGGTGTGCCGCGCTATGTTCCACTCCGCCCGCCCGATTGGTCATTTGACCCCGACGAACTGGCCGCCACGTTTAACGAGCGCACCCGGCTCATCATCGTCAACACCCCGCACAACCCCACCGGCAAAGTCTTCACCAAAGCCGAATTGAAATTCATCGCCGAACTTTGCCAGAAGTGGGATGTGATCGCGATCAGTGATGAAGTCTATGAACACATCGTCTTTGCTGGCGCGAAGCACACGCGGCTGGCGCAACTGCCGGGCATGGCCGAGCGCACGCTGACGATCAGCAGTCACGGCAAGACCTTTAGTTTCACGGGCTGGAAAATCGGCTGGGTGCTGGCCCCGCCCGATCTCACGCTGGCCGTGCGCCGCGCGCATCAGTTTGTCACCTTTGCCTCCGGCACGCCGTTTCAGGCCGCCGCGACGGTAGCGCTGGGCTTGGATGATGAGTATTACCAATCCCTAATTACCCATTACCAAATTCGCCGTGACTATCTCGCGCAAGTCTTGCAAGATGCGGGCCTGCGCGTGAGCGTGCCCGCTGGCACCTATTTCATCATGGCCGACTTTAGCGAGATGGAAAGAAACCGGGTTTTTACCAGCGTGAGTCGAAACCCGGTTTCTGAAGATGACGTGGCCTTTTGCCGCTGGCTGACGACCGAGATCGGCGTGGCTGCCATCCCGCCCTCGGCGTTTTATTCCGATGCCCACAAACATTTAGCCCGCTACTACGCCCGCTTTGCGTTTTGCAAGAAGATGGAAACTTTAGAAAAGGCCGCAGACAGATTGCATCGGCTACGTCCAAGTTAATTTAAATCAACACCAAGCCACGAAGGCACAAAGACACAAAAACTTGGAGACTCAGTAGATTCCAAGGCGGCCTAATCCGGGGCCGAACATAAAGGGCCTGTTCATCCGGTAAGATTGTCGGTACCAGCCAAACAGTCGCCGGAGGACAAGCCCATCA
>Ga0247727_10009044_pt1 | contig 18233 bp, 17 predicted proteins | sample WisWelCaveWW1625_FD_202498 | JGI IMG/M metagenome (GOLD analysis project Ga0247727, IMG submission 202498) | Biofilm microbial communities from Wishing Well Cave, Virginia, United States - WW16-25 | ecosystem: Environmental > Aquatic > Deep subsurface > Groundwater > Cave microbial mat | place... | reverse complement strand
GGTGCGATCGACTTCGATACGGTCGAGACCGAGATCGAGTTCGACGGGCACGGCAAGATCGCCCGGATCTGGCCGGCGCCCCGCAACGACGCGCACCGGGTGATCGAGGAGTGCATGCTGGCCGCGAACGTGTGCGCGTCGGATTTCCTGCAGCAACGGGGGCACAAGGCCCTGTACCGCGTGCACGAAGGGCCGCCGCCCGAGAAGCTGGAGACCCTGCGCGCGTTCCTCAAAAGCTTCGGCCTGGCGCTCGGCGGGGGCGATTCGCCGCACGCCCGCGACTACGCACGGCTGCTGGAGGAGATCAGGCGCCGGCCCGATGTTCAGCTGCTGCAGACGGTGCTGCTGCGATCGCTGCAGCAGGCGGTGTACAGCCCCGAGAACGTCGGCCACTTCGGCCTGGCGTATGAGGCCTACACGCACTTCACGTCGCCGATCCGGCGCTACCCCGATCTCGCGATCCATCGCGCGATCAAGGCCCAGCTTGCGGGCGCAGCGTACGATCCGGGCGACTGGGAGGCGCTCGCCGGTCACTGCTCGATGACCGAGCGTCGGGCGGACGAGGCCACGCGCGACGTCGTGGCGTGGTTGAAGTGCTACTACATGCGCGATCGCGTCGGGGACGAGTTCGCCGGGAGCATCAGCGCAGCGACGAGCTTCGGAATCTTCGTGGCGCTCGACGAGGTCTACGTCGAGGGGCTGGTCCACGTGTCCGAGCTCGGCAACGACTACTTCCGCTTCGACCCCGTGGGGCACCTGCTGCGCGGCGAGCGCACGAAGCGCACGTTCCGTCTCGCCGACCGGATTCGCGTCCGCGTCGCGCGCGTGGATCTGGAGCTGGCGCGCGTCGATTTCGTCCTCGCATGAGAGACGCCCACGTGCTGATCGGATTCCATGCCGTGCTCGCTCGGCTGCGCGCCGAGCCGGACTCGGTCATCGAGATCCTCGCGGACGAGAGCCGGCACGACGCACGTATCGCTGACGTTCTTGCGGTGGCAGAACGGTGCGGGGTACGCGTGCTGCGGGTGCCGACGCGGCGTCTCGACGGGTTCTATGGCGGCGGACGGCACCAAGGGGTCGTCGCACGGGTACGGCCGCGTGACGAGCGGGGCGACCTGGACGAGATCCTCGACGGGCTGAGCGAGCCACCCCTCCTGCTCGTGCTCGACGGCGTGACCGATCCGCACAACCTTGGCGCCTGCTTGCGGGTCGCGGATGCGGCGGGCGCGCACGCGGTGATTGCGCCCAAGGACCGCAGCGCGGGTCTTTCGCCGACCGTGACCAAAGTGGCGAGTGGGGCGGCCGAGTCGATGCCGTTCGTCGCGGTGACCAACCTCGCGCGCACGCTCGACGCCTTGAAGGAGCGCGGCGTGTGGGCGATCGGTGCGGTCGGGGACGCGGCGGAGGACCTGTACGCGGTCGAGTTGCCGGAGGGGCTCGCATGGGTGCTCGGGTCGGAGGGCGCGGGACTGCGGCGGCTGACGCGCGAGCGCTGCGACCGCCTCATCCGGATCCCGATGCTCGGGCAGGTCGAAAGCCTGAACGTCGCCGTTGCTGCCGGGATCTGCCTGTACGAGGCGCGGCGGCGCCGGAGCGGCCGCGCGGCTGCGCCGAGCCGTTGATTGTGCCAGCCTGTTCCGGTGGCATATAATTCGCGCCTTCCAGAGCGTCACCCGGATTCCTTGCCTCACCGATCGCGCATGTCGGGAGGCTAAACCCGCAAGGAGACTGCATGCGACATTACGAGATCGTGTTCATCGTCCATCCGGACCAGAGCGAGCAGGTCCCGGCGATGATCGAGCGCTACCGCAACGCGGTGGCCGCACGGCATGGCAAGATCCACCGCCTCGAGGACTGGGGCCGCCGCCAACTCACTTATCTCCTCGGGAAGGTCCACAAGGCGCACTACGTGCTCATGAACATCGAGTGCGAGCAGGAGACGGTCGACGAGTTGGACCATGCCTTCAAGTTCAACGACGCGGTGCTGCGCCATCTCATCGTCAAGATGAAAGGCCCGGTGACTACGCCCTCGCCGATGATGAAGGACGAGAAGTCGAAATCGGTCCTGCATGCGCCAGAGGGCGCAAAAGACGGCGCGAAGGCCGCCGAGGCACAGGCCTGACGCCGGATTGAGCAGCAGCAACCGGCTGGCGCTCGCCGGCTATCTCGCCGCCCGGGACGCGCTCCGATTCACGCCTGCCGGCGTGCCCGTCGTGAACTTCCGGGTCGGGCATGCGTCGAGGCAGGTCGAGGCGGGCGCCGAGCGCGAGGTGCAGTTGGAGATCGCGTGCCTCGCGGTGGAAGACGAGGCGAAGGCGCTGGCGGCCGCACCCCTCGGGATCGGGCTGAAGCTCGTCGGGTTTCTCGCGCCAAAAGGGAAGCTCGGCCGCCAAGTCGTGCTACACGTGACTGGAATCGAGTTCGTAGAAGGAGCAAGTCATGCCACCACCCAGCAGAGGCCGTAGGGGCCGCAAGGACACCCGCAAGGACGGCCGCGGCCGCGAGCGCTCCGGCGCCCGGCAGCTCTTCAAGCGGCGCAAATTCTGCCGCTTCACAGCGGAAAAGGTCGAGTGGATCGACTACAAGGACGTCGAACTGCTCAAGGACTTCGTCAACGAGAACGGGAAGATCATTCCGGCGCGCATCACCGGCACCAAGGCCGGCTACCAGCGCCAGCTGTCCGAGGCGATCAAGCGGGCGCGCTTCCTGGCGTTGCTGCCGTACACCGACCTGCACTGATCGGGCACCGCGATGCAAGTGATCCTGCTGGCGAAAGTCGTCAACCTCGGCGGGCTTGGCGACGTCGTCAAGGTCAGGGAGGGGTACGCGCGCAACTACCTGATCCCGCAAGGCAAGGCGAAGCGCGCGACGCCGGCGAGCTTGGCCGAGTTCGAGAGCCGCCGGGCCGAACTCGAGAAGGCGCAAGCCGATGCGTTCGGCGCAGCGCAGGGGCGCGGCACGGCGATCGACGGCGCAATCGCCCAGGTCACGCGCAAGGCGGGTGCCGACGGCCGACTGTTCGGTTCGGTGACCACCTACGACATCGCCGAGGCGCTCCAGGGGCTCGGGCACCAGGTGGAGCGCTCGTCGATCAGGCTGCCGCAGGGTCCGCTCAAGGCGGTCGGCGATTACCAGATCGCAGTGGCGCTGCATAGCGACGTCGTCGTGCACGTCACCATTTCGGTGCTCGGCGAGCAAACAGCCTAGGAAGCAGCCGCGGATCCCCGCGGGATCCACGCGGAACTTACGAACGAGCAACCACGGATCGCCACGGATCGCCACGGATCCTCACGGATCGGACCAGGCCGCGGCCATCCGGGTGAATCTGTGGTTGTCTTATCAGCGTCCATCCGCGTAAATCCGCGGCTTCGTGATCCAGTCGCGCCGCGGGCGGCAGGCGCGTGTAGAATCCCTGCGCCCCTGCCCGCGTGCCCTTAAATGGCGCAGACGCTCACTCACGCTCCCGCCGACAGCCAGCTCGTCAGCCTTCGTGTGCCGCCGCACTCGATCGAGGCCGAGCAGTCAGTACTCGGCGGGCTGCTGCTCGATAACGCCGCCTGGGATCGCATCGGCGACGTGTTGTCGGTCGACGACTTCTACCGCGACGATCATCGGCGCATCTTTCGCCACATCGCCAAGCTGATCGAGCAGGGCAAGCCGGTCGACGTCGTCACGGTTACCGAGTCGATCGAGTCGAGCGAGGACAAGGACCGGACGGGCGGGCTCACTTACCTCGGCACGCTCGCGCAGAACACCCCCTCGGCGCACAACATCCGGCGCTATGCGGAGATCGTGCACGAGCGCGCGATCATGCGAAAGCTCGTCGCGGTGGGCAACGAGATCGCCGACAGCGCATTGAGCCCCGTCGGCAAGGACGTCGGTCAGCTGCTCGACGAGGCCGAGTCGAAGGTGTTCCATATCGCCGATGCCGGGGCGCGCGGCCGCGACGGCTTCAGCGACATCCACCAGCTGCTGTCGCGCGTGATGGAGCGGGTGGACTTCCTCTACAGCCGCGAGAACCCGACCGACGTTACCGGCGTCCCGACGGGCTACCGGGACATCGACGAGAAGACCTCCGGCCTCCAGGAAGGCGACCTCATCATCATCGCCGGCCGCCCCAGCATGGGCAAGACCGCGTTGGCGCTCAACATCGGCGAGCACGTCGCGGTCGAGGGCAAGAGGCCGGTCGCAGTCTTCAGCATGGAGATGTCCGGCACGCAGATCGCCGGCCGAATGCTCGGCTCGATCGCTCGCATCGACCAGCACAAGCTTCGCACCGGGCGGCTCTCCGATGAGGACTGGAACCGGCTCGCCGACGGGCTCGGCAAACTCCATGACGCGCCGATCCACATCGACGAGTCGTCGGGACTCACGCCGCTCGAGCTCCGTTCGCGGGCGCGCCGGCTCGCGCGGCAGTACGGCAAGCTGGGGTTGGTGATCGTCGACTATCTGCAGCTGATGGAGACCGGGAGCAGGCGCGAGGAGAATCGCGCCACCGAGCTGTCGGAGATCTCGCGCTCGCTGAAGGCGCTCGCGCGGGAGCTGGGCGTCCCGGTGGTCGCACTGTCGCAGCTCAACCGCGGCGTCGACCAGCGCAACGACAAGCGGCCGATCATGTCAGACCTGCGGGAGTCGGGCGCCCTGGAGCAGGATGCCGACCTGATCCTGTTCATCTACCGCGACGAAGTGTACAACCGCGACAACGCCGAGAAAGGCAAGGCGGAGATCATCATCGGCAAGCAGCGCAACGGCCCGATCGGCACCGTCGAGTTGACCTTCCTCGGCCAGTACACACGATTCGAGAACTACGCCGCGCCGAGCAGCTTCTAAGCCGGCACCGGGGCCAGAGCTCTAGGCGCGCCGGGTTTCGCTCGCGCAGCGATCGCGCGGCCCCTGTCTCCCGCGGAATGCGAAACGCCCAGCTGCGATCGCTAGGGGCGATGGGTGTGTTCCGGCTGATAGCGGTCCTATGCGCGGCTCTCTCCGGCGGCGCGGCGCTGGCGCAGCCTGCCGCCACGACCCCGACGACGGACGCGCCGACGACGAACGCCGCCGGTAAGGTCGAGTTTGTCGAGGGCGACGTGCGCTTCCTCGACCAGGCGCAACGGCTGCGGCGGCCCCGCTCGGGTGACCCGATCAACGAGGGCGAGAGCATCGTCACCGGCACGGACGGCGAGGTGCACCTCGAAATGGCCGACGGCGGGTTCATCGCGGTGCGGCCGGGGACGCGGATGCGCATCATGAACTACCGCGCCGAGGGCGACGCCAACGATCGCAGCGTCATGAGCCTGCTGGAGGGCTCGTTCCGCTCGATCACCGGCTGGATCGGCAGGTTCTCGCCGCGAAACTATTCCGTCCAGACGCCTACCGCGACAATTGGGGTGCGCGGAACCGACCACGAGCCGCGCGTCATCCCCGAGGGGAGCGCGCTCGGCGAACCCGGCACCTACGACCGGGTCCACGTCGGCGGTACCACCATCTCGGGCAAGCAGGGGACGATCGACGTGGCGCCGGGCCGCGCCGGCTTCTTCCCGTTCCGCGCGGCGGCGCGTCCGCGCGTGCTCGACAGCGTCCCCGCGTTCTTCCGACCGAGCCGGAACGAAGGACGGTTCGCGCAACGTCATGAGCAGGTCCAGCGGGTTATTGGCGAGCGGCGCGAGGAGCGCCGGAGAGTCATTGAGCAACGCCGGAGGGAACTCGATCCGCGCGGCCAGGAGTCGAAGGACGCGCAAGAACGATCGCGCGTCGAGCGCGAGCGCAAGATGGAGGAGCAGCGCCGTGACCAGCTCGAGCGGCAGCGCGAACAGCGCGAACGGAAGGCGGCCGAGCAGACGCGGCGGAACGAGACGAAGGAGCGCAAGCAGCGCGAGCTCGACGCGCGGCAACGCGAGTTGCAGGAGCGGCGCGTGCGCGAGCGGGACCTTAAGCAGAAGCGGCTGCGGGAGGGGCGCGAGGTCGACGGGGGCGGCCGCGAGCCCGGCCGGCCGGATGGCCGAGGCAAGGGCGACGATCGACCGGGGCCCGGCCGGCGCGATCGCGGCGGCTGAACCCAGCGCAATACGAAAAGAAAAGCCCGACGCGAGGCCGGGCTGAAGGGAAGTCCCCGGATCCCGGGGTCGATTCAGAACTTGAACAGCATGTTCGCGGTCACGAGGCTGATGCGCGCGCGGCCCGTTTCGTCGTTGTTGCCGACCTGGCCGTAGCTCTCGTACTCCAGGAGCAACTCGACCCCGTTCGCGAATTCGTAGCCGGCGCCTAGGCCCCACAAGAAGTTCGTCCTTGCCTTGCCCTCCCTGGTCGTGCTGGTAAGCCCGGCGGCGGTGATCGAGACCGAGTTCTCGACCCGGGTAAACGCGGCACCCATCTTGCCCTGGAGCGCAACCTTCGTCCCAAGCGGCAGCCGGCCGACACCGGCGAGGTTCCACGACGACACCCGGTACCGCGACGACACGCTGCCGACCACGGCTCCGCCCTGCAGGAGGTCGCTGGTGAATTTGTAAGGTGTACCTAGCCATGCGGCACTCAGCTCGAACCCGACATGGCGGGTGACGCGAAACCCGGTGGAGAATTTGAAGCTGCCCGCCGTTTCGGTCTCGTCGCTCGCGGTCGACCCGAGTACCGGCGTGAACTCGGAGCCCTTAAAGGCCGCTCGGGAAGCGCCGAGACCCACGCCGAAGTAGACCGACGCCGCAGGAGTACCCGGGGCCTGTTGAGCGCTGGCCGACATCGTTCCGAGCAGCCCGGTGGCAACTCCGCCGGCAAGCAGTAGTTGTCTGACCATCCCTCGGTTCCTCATTTTTGAAATCCTGGCGAAACAGTGACTTCTCGCGGACTCTTTATACGGATTCTCGAAAGTGCCTGTCAACCCCTTTGAGAGGGAGTTTTTCCGCAAACCGTCACTGTTGCGCTCGTGCCACAACCTAGAGCCGGTCACGCGGGCCGCCAACGGGGTCCGAATCCAGGGCGAGGACGGGCAGCCGGGGCGCGGCCCCGCTGGCAAGCGGAGCGTAAGCCTCTGTTTTTCCTGGCCGGTACTGCGCAGCTTGGGAGCGGGTGTCCGGCGGGTGAAGCTAGAGCAGCTCGGCGGCTTGGTCGGCCAGGCGGGACCGCTCGCCACGCTGGAGGGTGACATGACCCGAGTGCGACCAGCCTTTGAACCGGTCGACCACGTAGGTGAGCCCCGAGCTGCCCTCGGTGAGATAGGGCGTGTCGATCTGCGCGATGTTGCCGAGGCATACGACCTTGGTGCCGGGCCCCGCGCGGGTGATCAGCGTCTTCACCTGCTTCGGCGTCAGGTTCTGCGCCTCGTCGATGATGAGGTACTTGTTGATGAAGGTTCGGCCGCGCATGAAGTTCAGCGACTTGATCTTGATCCGCGAGCGGATCAAGTCGCGCGTCGCGGCGCGACCCCATTCGCCGGACTCCTCGTCGGTGTTGTTGAGGACATCGAGGTTGTCCTCGAGCGCGCCCATCCACGGGCCCATCTTCTCCTCCTCGGTCCCCGGCAGGAACCCGATGTCCTCGCCGAGCGGTACCGTCACCCGGGTCATGATGATTTCGCTGTAGTGCTTCACCTCGAGCGTCTGCATCAGCCCTGCGGCAAGGGTGAGGAGCGTCTTGCCGGTGCCCGCCTGCCCGAGCAGCGTCACGAAGTCGACGTCGGGGTTCAACAGCAGGTTGAGCGCGAAGTTCTGCTCGCGGTTGCGCGCCGTGATCCCCCACACGGCGTTCTTCGCGTGCGTGTAGTCGCGCACGGTTTCGAACACCGCGGTCTTGCCCGACGCCTCCTTCACGATCGCGTGCAGCGGCCGATCGCCTTCCTGGTAGACGAACTCGTTCAGCAGCAGCTCCTGGCACAGCGGCCCCCGGATGCGGTAGTACGTGCGCCCGTCTTTCTTCCACGATTCTATTTCCTTGCCGTGCAGGTCCCAGAACTCGGATGGAAGCTCGTGCGCGCCGGTGTAGAGGACGTCGGTGTCCTCGAGCACCTTGTCGTTGAAGTAGTCCTCCGCCGCGAGCCCCAAGGCATGCGCCTTGATGCGCATGTTGATGTCCTTGGAGACGAGGATCACGTCGCGCCTCGGGTGCCGCTCGACGAGCGCGGTCACGACGCCGAGGATCTTGTTGTCGGCCTTGTGAGTCGCGAGGCTTGCCGGGAGATTGCCGTTCATCGCCTCGGTTTGCAGGAAGAGGCTCCCGGTCGCGATGTCGGCCGCATGCCGCGCAAGCGGGATGCCGGCGTCGATCCGGCCCGGGCCCTTGCTCACGACCTCATCGAGGTAACGGCTCGCCTGGCGCGCGTTCCGCGCCACCTCCGAGATGCCCCGCTTGTGGTCGTCCAGTTCCTCGAGCGCTTGCATCGGCAGGAACACATCGTGCTCCTCGAACCGGAACAGGCTCGTCGGATCGTGCATCAGCACGTTGGTGTCGAGCACGAACAGCTTGGTCTTGACGGGGCGCGCCGTCGGGCGCGGGTTTTTCGTGGGCGTGCGCTGGGCCCCGGCGGCGAGATCCTGGCGTAGATCGGGCTCAGAGTGTCTTGACAAAGTCGAGTACCTCCCGTGCGTGGCCCGGAACCTTCACGCCGCGCCACTCGCGGCGGACGACGCGTCGCGCGTCGAGGACAAAGGTCGAGCGCTCGATGCCGCGCACCTGCCGGCCGTACATCTTCTTCATCTTGATCACGCCGAACTGCTGGCAGACGTTCTCGTCCTCGTCCGCGAGCAGCTCGAACGGAAACTTCATCTTGCGCTTGAAGTTCTCGTGTGATTTCAGGCTGTCGCGCGAGATCCCGTAAAGCTCGGCGCCCGCGTTCTGGAACTCCTGGTGGAGATCGCGGAACTGCGAGCCTTCGGTGGTGCAACCCGGCGTGTTGTCTTTGGGATAGAAGTAGAGCACCAGCAACCGAGCGCTTGAATTCGCCAGCTGGAACGCGCCGCCGCCGGTGGCCGGCAGCGAGAAGTCCTCAACCGGTTCGTCTGGCATCCTGGTCGTCCGATCCCTGTGGATTTCGGGGATCGACATGTGCTCCCTTGTTCCCCTGATCGCTGCCGGTCGGCCGCCGCGCCCCGATTGTTGCGGGAAACCGGATCGCATGCAACTGCGTCGCGGTCACGTGAGAAACGGAGCGCCCTGCATGACCAGCGTCTCCGGGCGTCCCGGAATCGCCTCGACCGTCACCGTGTAGTGCGGAACCGCTTTCGGCGCGAGGTTTTCGGCGAGCGCGCGCATCGGGACGATCTCATACCCGAGGCCGCGCCAGCCCGCCAGCAATCGCTCGAGCACCGGCAAGAGCCGCATGCCCTCAAGCTCGGCGCGCGCGGTGAAGACGTGTCCGGTCGCGGACGGAGCCGCGCTCAGCTCGAGGACCAGCTCGTGCACGTTCGCGGGCGTGATGCCGTCGCGTCCGATCAGCTCGTCGAGCGTCGGCAGCGTGGTCGGCAGCTGCGGGCAGGCGATGAGCTCCGCTTCGCACATCGGGATGAACGGGAAGCGCCCGCGTGTGTCGGAGCTGTAGTCGAAGCCCAGGCGCTGAGTGAGCCGGAATGCGTACCGGTTCATCTGCCAGTCGGCGGCGCCGTGCACGCGCGGCGGCTCGCCGAAGATCTCGGTGAACCGGTCGCGAGCGCGCCGCATCTGCGCTTCGGTCCAGGCGGCGCCGGCGGCCGCAACACCGTCTTGCCACTTGACGCCATCCCAGCAGTGCACGCCGACCTCGAACCCGGCGTCGCGCACGCGGCGGAGCAGGTCCGCGCAGCGCCGGCCGATCTCGGGTCCCGGCAGCAGCGTGCCGTAGAGCAGCGTGACGAGGCCGTAGTGCCGCAAGGCGGAAGTGCGCCAGGCTTTCGCGAGGAAGCCGCGCCGGAAGAGGCGGTTGATCGCGCGGCCGGTGTGATCGGGGCCGAGGCTGAAGAGGAAGGTCGCGCCCGCGCCGGACCGCTTGAGCGTCTCGACGAGGCGCGGCACGCCCTTGCGCGTTCCGCGATACGTCTCGACGTCGATCTTGAGCGCGAGTTTCATCACCGGGCGCGCGGATGTCGGGAACCCCGCCGCCGCCTTAGCTCTTCGCGACGACGACGACGCCGAGGACGATCAACGCGACGCCCGCGAGCCGCAACGGCGTCACCGATTCCCCGAGCCACCACCATGCGGCGAGCACGGTAATAACGTACCCAAGCGCCACCATGGGGTATGCGATGCTCACTTCCACTCGCGACAGCGCGAGGATCCAGGCGACGAGGCTGGCGGCGTAGAGCGCGACACCGGCGAGCACCCGCGGCTCGACCGCGAGCTTGAACGCTGCGGCTGCCAAAGTGCCGGGGTCGAACGGGAACGTGCCGACGGCGTTCGCGCCCGCCTTGAGCATCAGCTGCGCGGCTGCGCCGAGGATCACTGCCATCAGGATCAGCGCGAGGCTGACGACCGTCATGGGGGCTAGGCGAGGGCGTTCGTTGCGGCGATCAGCGCGTCATCCGAGGAGCAACGCCGCGGCGACCTTGCGCTCCTCGGCCATCAGGATGTTGTAGGTGCGGCACGCCGCCTGCACGTCCATCACCTCGAGCCCGATGCGCGCGTCGACGAGCGGACGCATGATCTCCGGCCGCGGGAAGCGCAGGTTGTCGCCAGTGCCGAGCAGCACGATGTCGACGCCGAGTCCGACGAGCGCGGCGAGGTGGCTCGACTCGAGCGACTCAAACGTCGTTGGCGGCCAGTCCGCGACGATCCGCTGCGGCAGGACGACCAGGCTTTTTTCGTACCGTGCACCGTTCACCGACACGTAACCCGTGCCGTATCCGGTAACCGTGTTTCGGCCAGTGGTACCTGCAAGATGCAGCTTCAACGCGAAAACTCGAATTGCGGTAAGGGGTTAGAGCAGTCTATTATATGTGCTGCGGCGCGAACCGATGTTCGCTCGCCGCCGGTGTGGCTGTTTCGGTCCGGCCACCGGTGCGCCATGACGACCGCGCGCCTCGCTCGCCCGACAACCTGCCATGACGGACTTCCCTCGTATCCGACGGCTGCCGCCGTACGTCTTCAACATCACCGCCGAGCTCAAGATGGCGGCGCGCCGGCAAGGCGAGGACATCATCGACATGAGCATGGGCAACCCCGACGGGGCCACGCCCAAGCACATCGTCGACAAGCTGATCGAGACCGTGCAACGTCCGAACACGCACGGCTACTCGGTGTCGCGCGGCATTCCGCGGCTGCGGGGGGCGATCTGTACCTGGTACGAGCGCCGCTACGGCGCGGTGCTCGACGCCGAGACGGAAGCGATCGTCACGATCGGCTCGAAAGAGGGCATCGCGCACCTCGCGCTCGCCACGCTGGAGCGCGGCGACATCGTGCTGGTGCCCAACCCGAGCTATCCGATCCACATCTACGGCCCGGTGATCGCAGGCGCCGACATCCGGCACGTGCGCATGACGCCTGACGTCGACTTCTTCGAGGAGCTCGAGCGGGCGATCAAGGAGTCGCTCCCGAAGCCGAAGATGCTGATCCTCAACTTCCCGTCGAACCCGACCACGCAATGCGTGGAGCTCGCGTTCTTCGAGCGGATCGTGCAGCTCGTCAGGCAACACGGGATCCTGGTGGTGCACGATCTCGCGTACGCCGACATCGTGTTCGACGGCTATCAATGCCCGTCGATCCTGCAGGTGCCCGGCGCGCGCGAGGTGGCGGTCGAGTTCTTCACCATGTCGAAGAGCTACAACATGGCCGGATGGCGGATCGGCTTCATGGTCGGCAACAGCGACCTGGTGAAGGCGCTCGCGAGGATCAAGAGCTACCACGACTACGGCACGTTCACGCCGATCCAGGTCGCATCGATCGTTGCGCTCGAGGGGCCGCAGGAGTGCGTCGAGGAGATCCGGCTGAAGTACCAGAAGCGCCGCGACGTGCTGGTGAAAGGCCTGCACGAGGCCGGCTGGATGGTCGACGTGCCGCAGGCGACGATGTACGTCTGGGCCGCGATCCCCGAGGCTTACCGGCCGCAGGGGTCGCTCGAGTTCGCGAAGAAGCTGCTCACCGACGCGAAGGTCGCGGTGTCGCCCGGAATCGGGTTCGGCGATTACGGCGACACGCATGTGCGCTTCGCGTTGATCGAGAACGAGAACCGCACCCGGCAGGCGGTCCGCGGCATCAAGGAGATGCTCCGCAAGGACGCGCTCCTGCAGGCGACACGGGCGGCGCAGCCAGCCTGCGCGGAGCGCTAACCGTTGTGATGAAACCGATCAACGTCGGCCTGCTGGGCATCGGCACCGTGGGCGGCGGCACCTGGAGCGTGCTCGCGCGCAACCGCGAGGAGATCCAGCGGCGGGCCGGGCGCGAGATCCGCATCAGCATGGTCGCAGACCAAGACATCGAGAAAGCCAAGCGCCTCACGGCCGGGCAGGCGACAGTCATCCCCGACGGCAACGCGCTCGTCAGCCACGCGGACATCGACATCGTCGTCGAGCTGATCGGCGGCCACACCGTCGCGAAGGACCTGGTGCTGAAAGCGATCGCGAACGGCAAGCACGTCGTTACCGCGAATAAGGCGATGCTCGCGGTGCACGGCAACGAGATCTTCGCCGCCGCGCAAGGTGCAGGCGTGATCGTCGCGTTCGAAGCGGCAGTGGCCGGCGGCGTCCCGATCATCAAGGCGTTGCGCGAGGGCCTGACTGCGAACCGCATCGAGTGGATCGCCGGCATCATCAACGGCACGTCGAACTTCATCCTGTCCGAGATGCGCGACAAGAGCCAGTCCTTCGACGAGGTCCTGCGGGAGGCCCAGGCGCGCGGCTACGCCGAGGCCGACCCGACCTTCGACGTCGAGGGCATCGACGCCGCGCACAAGCTCACGATCCTGGCGGCGATCGCGTTCGGCATCCCGATGCAGTTCGGCGCCGCGTACACCGAGGGTATCGCAAAGCTCGCGCCCGAGGACATCCGCTACGCCGAGAGCCTCGGCTACCGCATCAAGCTGCTCGGGATCACCAAGCGCACCGCGCAGGGGATCGAGCTGCGCGTGCACCCGACGTTGATCCCGGCGCGGCGGCTGATCGCGAACGTCGAGGGCGTCATGAATGCAATTCTGGTGAAGGGCGACGCCGTCGGTCCGACCATGTACTACGGCGCTGGCGCGGGTGCCGAGCCGACGGCGAGCGCGGTGGTCGCCGACCTGGTCGATGTGACGCGCCTGCACACCGCCGACCCGGAGCACCGCGTCCCGCACCTCGCGTTCCAGCCCGACCGGCTGGCCGGCACGCGCATCCTGCCGATGGCGGAGGTGGTCACCTCGTATTACCTGCGCATGCGCGTCGCCGACAAGCCGGGCGTGCTCGCCGACATCACTCGCATCCTTGCCGACCGCACGATCTCGATCGGCGCGATGATTCAGCGCGAGCCGGGGGAGGGCGAGGACCAGGTGGACATCATCATGCTGACGCACGAGACGCGGGAGCGGAACTTGGTCGCCGCGATCGCCGCGATCGAGGCGCTGCCGGTCGTCGCCGGCAATGTGACGCGCATCCGGCTCGAGGAGCTGGGGCGGAACTGAGCCGCACTGCGAGCTACAGAGGCACGGAGACACACAGAACAGGAGCGTCTCGGCACCGAGATGAGTTCTCTCGGGTGATCTTTGTGCCTCTACGTGCCTGTGGTTCCCTTGATGCGTTACGTCTCCACCCGCGGCGGGATGAAGCCCGCCGCATTCACCGACATCCTGCTCGAGGGCCTGGCGCCCGATGGCGGGCTGACGATCCCCGAGGCCCATCCGCGCATCGACCGCGCTACCCTCGCGTCGTGGCGTGGCCTCGGGTACCGCGAGCTCGCGTTCGAAGTCCTGTCGCGGTACATCGACGACATCCCGACTGCGGACCTGAAAGGCGTCATCGACCGGACGTACACCGCCGAGGCCTTCGGTGCCGACGACATCACTCCGGTCCGGACGCTTGAGCCGGGCCTGCACCTCCTCGGGCTCTCGAACGGGCCGACGCTCGCGTTCAAGGACATCGCGATGCAGCTGCTCGGCGGGTTGTTCGAGTACGGGCTCGCACGACGCGCCGAGACGCTCAACATCCTCGGCGCGACCTCGGGCGACACCGGCTCAGCGGCGGAGTACGCGATGCGCGGCAAGCGCGGGATCAACGTATTCATGCTGTCGCCGCTCGGGAAGATGAGCCCGTTCCAGACGGCACAGATGTACTCGCTTGCGGATCCAAACGTCTTCAACCTCGCGGTGCGCGGCGTGTTCGACGACTGCCAAGACGTCGTGAAATGCGTTTCCGCCGACCTCGCGTTCAAGGGCCGCTTCCGCATCGGCACCGTGAACTCGATCAACTGGGCGCGTCTCGTGGCGCAGGTCGTGTACTACTTCAAAGCGTACTTCGCCGTGACCGCAGACGAGGACCAGGAGGTGTCCTTCGCCGTACCTTCGGGCAACTTCGGCAACGTGTGCGCGGGCCACGTTGCACGTAGGATGGGGTTGCCGGTCCGGTGCCTGATCGTCGCCACCAACGAGAACGACGTACTGGACGAGTTCTTCCGCTGTGGGCGCTACCGGGTTCGCAAGGGCGCGGATGTGGTGCCGACCTCGAGCCCATCGATGGATATTTCCAAGGCCTCGAACTTCGAGCGCTTCGTCTTCGATCTTGTCGGGCGTGACCCGAAGGTCATTACCGACCTCTGGCGCCGGATCGATGCGACGGGCGAATTCGACCTCTCAGCGACCCCGTACTTCGCGCGCGTCGCGGACTTCGGCTTCGTGTCCGGGCGAAGCAGCCACGCCGATCGGCTCGCGACGATCCGCGAGGTCGACCGCCGGTACGCGATCGCGATCGATCCGCACACGGCTGACGGCTTCAAGGTCGGACTCGCCCATCGCGAGCAAGGGGTCCCGCTCGTCTGCCTCGAGACTGCGCTGCCGGTGAAATTCGAGGCGACGATCCGCGAGGCGCTCGGGCGGTCGCCGACCCGGCCGCCGGGCTGGGAGGATCTCGAGGCGCGCCCGCAGCGGTTCGATGTCATCGATGCGGACGCCGAGGCGGTGAAGGGCTACGTCGCGCAGCGCGCCGCTTGACTCACTGGGCCGGCGGCGCTCCACCGCCCGGCGAGATCGCGAACAGCCGCTCCCCCTCGGGCCTCACGTCGACCCGCACCCAGCCCACTGCCGGTGAGCCGAAGACCTCGACGCGGGTGAAGTTGGCGAGCCGTTCGCGGGTGCGCGGGTCGCGCAGCGGCTGGTCGACGCGAAAGCGGTGGCCGTCGCCGTGTATCAGCAGCATCGGCTTCACGAGCGCGGTCGCATGCAGCCGCAGCGCGTCGCGCCAAGCGGCGAACCCGTCGGCGCTCCCGATGCCGGCGCCGAAACGCGGCTCACCGTGCGCGAGCACGACGAGGCCGCGCATGCCCGGTCGCTGCGCGAGCGCGACCGCCTCGGCGAGCCACGCGAGGTTCGCGCGCATGCGTTCGGCATGCTCGGTGTCCATGAACGCGGTGCGTCCGAAATTGTTGTTGCTGCCCGGGACGTTCAGCGTCGCGAACACGACATTGGCGGCGATCCAGCGAGCGTTCTCCCGGTAAGCGCGGAACGATTCGTCGTCGCTCTGCCGCACGAGGCGCAGCTTCCGGCGCCCGAGGCTCTCGTCGCCGGGGAAGAAGAGCGTGCGGAGCCGGTCGAGGCGTTCCCGCGGATCGTACCCACCGGACGACTCGCGGTGACAGTCGGTCCAGTCATTGTCCCCGGGCGCGAAGACGAGCGGCCGCAGCGACGCGTCGAGCAGGTCGCGCCGCTCGCGCAACACCTGGTCGCTGCATGGCTCGGTGCTCGCCTTCAGGTCGCCGACGTGGACGACGAACGCGACGTCCTCGCCGTCCATCTCCCGCAGGAGGTGCTCGACCGCCGCCACTTCGAACCCGTGGTAGGGGGTGTCGCCGAACACCGCGAAGCTGAACGAGGCCTGCGCGACCGCCACAGCTGAAACCGCGGCGAGCGCGAGCGCGACGACCCCCTCGACGAGCGTGAGCTGAAATCGCCCGGTCGTTCGATCCGTCGTTGATTTGGGGGATTTACACGGGGGCGTCGTCCCCTTGTTCCAGCACCCTTTCACAATTTCTTGAGGCGATAGATCAGCTCGAGCGCCGTGCGCGGCGTGAGCTCGTCGGCGTTCACCGCATCGAGCAGGTCGAGCGCCGGATGGCGCGCCGGTTCCGGGGCCGGAGCCGCAGCGAACAGATCGGACTGTCCCGCGCGGGTGAGAGTCCGGTGCTCGAGCTCCTGCAAGTGGCGCCGCGCGGCCCGGATCACGCCGACCGGCACGCCGGCGAGAGCGGCGACCTGCAGACCGTAGCTCTGGCTCGCGGGGCCCTCCTCGAGCGCGTGCAGGAAGACGATCGTGTCCTTGTGCTCGACCGCGTCGAGGTGGACGTTCGCGACCTCGCGATGCTCCTGTGCCAGCTGCGTCAGCTCGAAGTAGTGGGTCGCGAACAGCGTGTAGGCACGGTTGCGCTCGACGAGATGGCGCGCGATCGCCCACGCGAGCGCCAGTCCGTCGAAGGTCGACGTGCCGCGGCCGACCTCGTCGACGAGCACGAGGCTCGCCTCGGTCGCGTTGTGGAGGATGTCGGCGCTCTCGGTCATCTCCACCATGAATGTCGAGCGGCCGCCGGCCAGGTCGTCCGCCGCGCCGACGCGCGTGAAGATCTGGTCGACGGGGCCGAGGCGCGCCGCGCGCGCCGGCACGAAGCTGCCGGCGCATGCGAGCAGGACGATCATTGCGACCTGCCGCATGTAGGTCGACTTGCCACCCATGTTCGGGCCGGTGATGAGGAGCAACCGTCGGGTCGGCGAGAGGCGGGTGTCGTTGGCGATGAACTGCTCGATCCCGGCTTCGACGACCGGATGGCGACCGGCGTCGATCTCGAGCGCGAGCTCTGGCACGAACTCCGGCTGGCGCCAATCGCGCGCGACGGCGGTCGCGGCGAACGCGCCGAGCACGTCGAGCTCGGCGACCGCTCGCGCGAGCGCCTGCAGCCGGGACGCGGCGGGCGCGAGATCTGCGAGCACGTCCTCATAGAGGTGTCTCTCCAGGGCAGCCGCACGGTCACGCGCCGACAGCGCCCGGTCCTCGAACTCCTTCAGCTCGGGCGTGATGTAACGCTCGGCGTTCTTGAGCGTCTGCCGCCGGCGGTAGTCGTCGGGGACTCGGCTGGCGTGGGCGTTCGTCACCTCGATGTAGAAGCCGTGGACGCGGTTGTACTCGACCCGCAGGTTCGGGATGCTCGTGCGCTCGCGCTCGCGGCGCTCCAGCGTGACCAGAAACTCGCCGGCGTTCGACTGCAGCGCGCGCAGCTCGTCGAGCTCGGTGCTGTAGCCGGCGGCGATGACGCCCCCCTCGCGCACCATCGCAGCGGGTTCGTCGGCGATCGCCCGACGCAGGAGGTCGACGCAATCGGGGGGCGGCGAAAGCCCGGCCCCAAGCGCTGCGAGCCTGGGCGCGTCCATCGTCCCGACGAGCGTCTGCAGCGGCGGCAGCGCGGCGAGCGAGTCGCGCAATCCCGAGAGATCGCGCGGCCGCGCGGTCTTCAGCGCGATCCGCGCGGCGACGCGCTCGATGTCGGCGATACGGCGCAGCGCCTCGAGCACGGCGCGGTAGGCGCCGCCGGCGAGCGCCGCCACCGCTGCATGGCGTGCGCCGACGGCCGTGCGGTCGCGCAGCGGGTGATGCACCCAGTGCCGCAGCAGCCGGCTGCCCATGCCGGTAGCACACACGTCGAGCAGGCTGAGCAGCGTCGGCGACGGCGTGCCGCGGAGCGTCTCCGTGAGCTCGAGATTACGGCGCGTCCACGCGTCCATGCGCACATACGTATCGTCGCGTTCCGGGGTCAACGCCACCACGTGGGTCAGCGCCTGCGATTGCGTCTTTCGCGCGTAGGCGAGCAGGGCGCCCGCCGCGGCGATCGCGAGCCGCATCTCGTCGCACCCGAACCCGGCGAGGTCGGCAACCGCAAAATGCTCGGTCAGCAACCGCCGGGCGCTGTCGAGATCGAACTGCCACGGGGGGAGGCGCGTCACCGCGCCGACGGTCGGTGGGAGGCCGACGGTGGTGCCGTCGGCGACCAGGATCTCGGCGGGGCCGATCCGCTGCAACGCGTCGGCGAGCTTTCGCACCGGCATCTCGGCAACCCGGAATTCGCCGCTCGCGAGATTCAACCACGCCAGCCCGACGATCGCCCCGTCCGCGGCCGCGGCG
>Ga0247727_10009043_pt1 | contig 18237 bp, 13 predicted proteins | sample WisWelCaveWW1625_FD_202498 | JGI IMG/M metagenome (GOLD analysis project Ga0247727, IMG submission 202498) | Biofilm microbial communities from Wishing Well Cave, Virginia, United States - WW16-25 | ecosystem: Environmental > Aquatic > Deep subsurface > Groundwater > Cave microbial mat | place... | reverse complement strand
AGCGAACCCCGAAACCTTCCGCGCCGCTCGCTCTGCCTTGGCTCCCCCGCCCCGCCGCCGGCCGTTGTTCTGACCGTGGAGGTTCAGGCTCATCGCTTCCGGCCCCGTTTCGGCGCCTCCGGTCCCGCGATCTCCCGTGTCGTACGCCCCGTTGCTCCCCGCCCCGGGATCTTACCCCCTTGGCGGCTCAACGCTCCCGGACGCTCAACCCGGTCGAGGTCTACCTCCTGGTCCGGCCCGATCTCCCTTCGCTCCCCGACGGCTTCGTCTTGCGATTCAACCGTCGGATCAACGTTCCAGGTTCGCTACCGTTCCCGAGGCTTGCTGCTCATCAGACCTCTTGGAACCACCTCTCTTATACGCCGGGGCGGCGCGGGAGTCAACTCTATTTTTCTTGTAAAGGCCTCTTTATACACAACTATATCTCCTGTTTTTTCAATGCCTTAGGGAACCACTTCGGTTGAGAAGCTGTGAATAAAACGTGTCGGGATTCAATTGTTCGCTGCCTCGCGATAGACTTCCAGGACGCGGCCGGCGGTGCGGTCCCAGCTGTAGCGGGCCACCTGGGCGTGCCCTCGCGCGATCAGGGTGCGGCGCAGCTCGGGTTCGACCAGCGCCTGGCGGATGCCGCGGGCGATGTCGAAGACGTTCTCCGGGTTGACCAGCAGGGCGGCGTCGCCCACCACTTCTGGTAGTGATGATACATTCGAGGTGACGACCGGGGTCCCCTGGGCCATGGCCTCCAGCGGCGGCAGACCGAACCCCTCGTAGAGCGACGGAAACACGAAGGCCGCGGCGCTGCGATAGAAGATCCGCAGCGTCTCGAGGGGCACGAACCCCAGAAACCGCACGCGGGCCTGGACCCGGCTGCGGATAACCGCCCGCCGCAGGTCGGGGTGGGCTTTCAGCTCGTCGCCGATGATGATCAGCCGCAGGTTGTGGTACCGGGCATCCAGCTCCAGCTCCGCGACCGCCACCGCGAAAGCCTCGATGAGCCGGGGCAGGTTCTTCTGGGGTTGGATGTTGCCGGCGTAAAGCAGGAACGGGTAATCGACCTGGTACCGCTCCAGGGTCCGGAGCCGGTCGGCCTCGCTGTCGACCTCGGTGAACTGCTCGTCGATGGCGTTGGGAATGACGGCGACGCGCTGTTCCGGGATGCCCATGCGGGCGGTCAGGTCGCGGCGGGTGGCCTGCGATACGGTAATGATGCGGCGGGCGCGGGCCAGGCCGCGCCGCAGCACGTGAAAGCGCGTCTCGGCCCGGAACCGCGACCCGAAGGCCTCCGGAAAGACCAGCTGGTCCAGGTCGTGCACTGTCACGACGTAGGAACCGGGCATGAAGTAGGGAACGGCGCGGTGCGGGACGTGGAAAACGTCGGAGGCCAGAGATCGAACCAGGAACTGAAACCGCAGGTGGCTGGCCAGGCTGGCGTAATCCTGTTCGCAGGCGGCGAAGCGGAAGTTTTCCGGCAAATCCGGCAGGGAGGCCTGGGCGCGGCGGCCGCCGGCCAGCACATACTCGTGGCCGGCGCCCCGGCGGGCCAGGGCCCCAACCAGGTTCTTGATATAGGTACCGACGCCAAAGGCCTGCGACCGGCGGATATCGATGCCGATCCGCATCCCGGATCAGGAGGCCACGCGGGAGAGCTGGAGGCGCCAGGAATAGAGGGGGAAGCGCTCGGCCAGGTCGAGCACGCGGCGGCGGACGCTTTCGAGCACCCCGGTGTCGGCGGGGCGGCGCAGCACCTCGGCGATCCAGGCGCCCACCAGGCGCATCTCGGCCTCGCCCATCCCGCGCGTGGTCACGGCCGGGGCGCCAAGCCGGATGCCGCTGGGGTTCAACGGCGGATTGGCGTCGAAGGGGATGACGTTCTTGTTGGCGGTGATGTGGGCGCGATGCAGCGCTTGCTCGGCATCCTGGCCCCGCACCCCCTGGCGGAAAACATCCACCAGCAGCAGGTGGGTGTCGGTGCCGCCCGAGACCACGTGGAAGCCCTCGGCGCCGAGCGTGGCGGCCAGGGCGCGGGCATTGACCAGCACCCGCTGCTGATAGGCGGCGAACTCCGGCTGGAGCGCCTCTTTCAGGCACACCGCCTTGGCGGCCACCAGGTGCACCAGCGGTCCCCCCTGGAGGCCGGGGAAGACGCTGGAGTCGATGGCCTTGGCGAAGCGCTCCCGCGCCAGGATCATGCCGGAGCGCGGCCCGCGCAGGGTCTTGTGGGTAGTGGTGGTGACAATATCGGCCCACTGGCAGGGGTTGGGATGCAGCCCGGCCGCCACCAGGCCGGCGAAGTGCGCCATGTCGACCAGCAGCAGGGCCTCGACGGAGTCGGCGATGGCCCGCATCCGCGCGAAGTCGATCACCCGGGGGTAAGCGCTGCCGCCGGCGATGATCATCTTGGGCTGGTGCTCCCCCGCCAGCCGCTCCAACTCGTCGTAGTCCAGCGTCTCGGTCTCGCGATGCACCCCGTAGGGAATCACCCGGTAGGTCTTGCCTGAGAAATTCAGGTGGTGGCCGTGGGTGAGGTGGCCGCCGTGAGCCAGGTTCATCCCCAGGATGGTGTCGCCGGGCTGGAGCACGGCGGCGTAGGCGGCCATGTTGGCGGAAGATCCCGAGTGGGGCTGGGCGTTGACGTGCTCGGCGCCGAAGAGCCGTTTGGCGCGCTCCCGCACCAGCTCTTCGACCTGGTCGGCAAACTCGCAGCCGCCGTAATAGCGCTTGCCCGGGTAGCCCTCGGCATACTTGTTGGTGAAGACCGAGCCGGCGGCCTCCAGCACCGCCTCGGAGACGAAGTTCTCGCTGGCGATCATCTCCAGGTGGGTGTGCTGGCGCAGGGTCTCGTTCTGAATGGCCTCGAAGACCTCGGGATCGGCCTCCCGCAAGGGGCGTGACATGAGCATGACCCTCGATTTTAACAAAGAGGCCTTCAGGAGGTATACTTGGCGGCTCCGCTCGGCGGCCCCCCCTGCACCACGTCGCACCCCACAGCAACGTGACGACGCACCCCGGAGATCCGGTGCACTTGCCGACGATTCCCCAGCCTGCCTAATGGGAGCACCGGGCAAAAGGTTTCCCTGCGTCTCGGCGTCTCGGCGGTTCCTTGTAGCGCTGCAATGAACCGCAGAGACGCAGAGAGTCGACCCGGGTCATCTCTCACAAGTGGACGGCCTCTTCGAGAACCCTGGAACGAATGCGGGCTTTCAATCCGTTCTGAGTGGCTACATCCACTTTGCACCCCAGGAGTTGCTCCAGCTCGCGAATGAGGGCGGCATGCGCGAGAAGCCCGCGACCCGGCTCGAACTCGACGAGCAGATCAATGCCCGCTCGGCGACCTGGATGCCGTCACTCCCTAGAGAAAGGTCTTGTACTCCACCAGGAGCCTGCTGCTCCCACCCGGCGGAACGATGGCACATCGAGCCGCGCCGCAATGCTACAATAGACGTTTCAACCCTCAGTCTCTGTGTCGGTTGCTAACAGTAATAGCTAAAAGCTTCTTCTTTATGCGCTGGAGCCAGCTCTTTATCCCTACCCTGCGGGAGAACCCGGCCGACGCCGAAGTGGTGAGTCACCAATTGCTAATGCGCGCCGGCTACATCCGGCCGTTGGCGGCCGGGCTTTACAGCTACCTGCCGCTGGCGCAGCGCTCGCTACGCAAGATCGCGCGGATCATCCGCCAGGAAATGGAGGCCATCGGGGCCCAGGAGTTCTACCTGCCGGAGCTGCACCCGGCCGAAATCTGGCAGCAGAGCGGCCGCTGGGACCTGATGGGCGACAACATGTTCCGGCTGCGGGACCGTTGGGGACGCCAGATGTGTCTGGGCATGACCGAGGAAGAGGTGATGACGCTGCTGGCCCGCGACGAAGTGCGCAGCTACCGGCAACTGCCCCAGATCTGGTACCAGATCCAGACCAAGTTCCGCGACGAGCCGCGGCCGCGCTCGGGCCTGCTGCGGATCCGCGAGTTCCTGATGAAGGACTCCTACTCCTTCGACCTGGACGCCGCGGGCCTCCAGGAGAGCTACCAGAAGCATCACCGGGCTTACTGCCGGATCTTCGACCGCTGCGGGCTGAAGTACCTGGTGGTGGAGGCCCACTCCGGAGCCATGGGCGGCAGCCAGTCGCACGAGTTCATGGTGCCGTCCGATGCCGGCGAAGACTGGATCGTGCGGTGCGCCGCCTGCGGCTACGCCGCCAACCTGGAGAAGGCCCAATCCCGGGCGGTCGAGCCGGGCGCCGCCGACCCGGAGGGCGAGTTGGAGCCGGAGATGTTTCCCACCCCGGGCCGCAAGACCATCGCCGAAGTGTCCGAGTTTACGGGGCTGCCCGAGAGCTCCCAGATCAAAAGCCTGGTGCTGGCGCGGGAGGGCCGGCCGGTCGTGGCGCTGGTGCGTGGCGATCACCAGCTCAACGAGGCCAAGCTGGCGGCGGCGCTGGGCGGCGAGGCACGGCCGGCGCTCCCCGAGGAGATCCGGGAGTGGTTCGGAGCCTCGGCCGGCTCGCTGGGCCCCATCGGCATCGATAGTATGGAGATCCTGGCGGACGAGGCCCTCCGCGGCCGCCGCAACCTCATCTGCGGCGCCAACCGCGACGACTTCCACCTGCGCCACGTCACCCCGGACCAGGACTTCCGCCCCCGCTGGGCCGACCTGCGCTCGGCGGCCGCTGGCGACGCCTGCCTGGCCTGCGGGGCGCCGCTCGAGCTCCGCAAATGCATCGAGATCGGGCACATCTTCCAGCTTGGCTGCAAGTACGCCGAGGCCCTGGGCGCCCGGGTGCTCGACGCCGAGGGCAAGGAGGTCACCCTCATCATGGGCTCCTACGGCATCGGCCTGGAGCGGATCCTGACCGCCGCCGTCGAGCAGGGTCACGACGCCGATGGCATGTGCCTGCCGGCCCCCATGGCGCCTTTCGACGTGGTCATTACCCCGGTGAACTCCAACGACGCCGGGCAGCGCACCGCCGCCCAGTCGCTTTACGAGAGCTGCGGGGCGCTGGGCCTCGAGGCTCTGTTGGACGATCGCGACGAGCGGCCCGGGGTGAAGTTCAAGGACGCCGACCTGATCGGCATTCCCTTCCGCATCACGGTGGGCAAGAAGCTGGCGCAGGGCCTGGTGGAGGTGGTGACCCGTGCCGGACGCCAGACGGTCGAGACGGCCCTGGCCGACGCCCCCGAGCGGGTCCACCAACTGCGGGCAGCGTGAGGCTGAGTCTCCGGCAAGCCGCGGCCCTGCTGCTGACCGCGGCCTTCCTCTACATTTGCGGGGCCCTGCTGCCGTTCCTGCTCCGCAATCTGCGTTTGCAGCGCTATGTGGAAGACCTTACACGCCGCGAGTCGGCCGCCACACAGACCCTGGAGGCGCTTCGGACGCAAGTCGTTGAGCGGGCGCGACAACTGGATTTGCCCGTGCAGGCCCACCAGGTGCTAGTCGAGCGGGCGGGACCAGCGGTGCGGATTCGGGTCCGCTACGTGGTTCCGGTCCGGCTGCCGGGCTACGAGGTGAAGCTGCACTTTGCGCCCAGCGCCGGGGGGTGAAAGCAGTTGGTAGTTGTCAGTTGTCAGTTGTCGGTTGTCAGTTGTCAGTTGTCAGTTGTCAGTTGTCAGTTGTCGGTTGTCAGTTGTCAGTTGGCGGTTGTCGGTTGTCAGTTGTCAGTTGTCGGTTGTCGGTTGTCGGTTGTCAGACGCCGGTGGACGTGGCCCCACCCAGCTAAGCTTCTGGCGGCGCAGGTAGGCGTCGACTTCTTTGTCTTTCTGCTGCAGCCTACCGAAGAATCGATCAGGCTGCGCAATTGCTGCCAGCCAGGGCCAGGCGAGACCTCCTGCCTCGATTGTATCGCTAGGCGCCTTGGAAGAGGTCCTTGATCCGGCGGGCGACCACCTTCTCATCCCCCGGCTCGGCCATAAACATCGTGAGATAAAACCCCTGGCGCTCGTGTTGGAGCACAGCAATCCGGGGATCGCCGTCCAGGAGCCGGCGGACGCATTCCGTGGTGGTCATTCCCACCGCCGTTTCGTCCCACTGGACGTACACCCGGGGGATCTTCCGGACCCGCTCATACGGCATGTACCCGACCGTCAGGGCCCGAACCTTTTTGAGCGCGCCGAGCAGGTACTCGCACTGGTCGCGGAACTGGCGGTCGAGCGCGGCGAAGTCCAGCCGGGAATACTTCTCGGCGGCCAGCCAGACCCCCACGATCTCCTCGCGCCCGACCTTGAAGGGACGACCCTGGGAGTCGGAGTTGGGGCTGGAGTTTTTCAAGGCGGCGGCGACGAGGTCCTTGCGCCCGGCCAGGATGCCCGAGCACTGCGGGCCGCGCAAGTGCTTGCCGCCGCTGATGGCGATCAGGTCCGGACCGGCGGCCGCCACTTTGCGGAGGTTCTCCCACGGCGGGAGCATGTTGGCCGCGTCCACCAGGACCGGAAAGCCCGCCTGGCGCCCCACGGCGACGCAGTCTTCGAGCGAGAGCGGGTCCTGCTGCCAGGTCCAGTCGCCGGTGGTGCCGCCCAGGTAGTAGAGCATGGCCGTCTGCGGCGAGGCGGCGGCGACAAGCTGCTCGCGCGTCTCCACCTCGATGATCTTGACCCCGGCGCTGCGCACCGCGTGGTCGTAGCCGTTGCGGTGGATCTTCTGGATGATCACTTCGGTCTTCAGGCCGTCGAGGTTGGGAAGCTGCCGGACGCGCTTGACGTCGGGACCGGTAAGGCACGCGTAGGTGCCGAGCGCAATGGCCCCGGCGGCGCCGGTGGTAACCATGGCGGCCTCGGTGCCGACCAGCTTCGCCAGCCGCTCCCCGACCTTCTCCTGCAACTCTTCGAGCAGAACGAAGTGACGCGAGGCCTCGGCCATGGCCGCGTCCAGGTCGGGCCATTTTTTCGAGGCGCCCAGCACGGTGTGGGTGCCGCGGCAGTTAATGACCGGGCGGATGCCCAGGTCCTGATAGACGCCGCCGCTCTGCCGCGTAGTGCGGGCGGCCCGCACCGGCAGCGCCGAGAGCAGCGATCCCTTGATTAGATTCCGTCGGGTGGTAGGCATGGAGGTGGTCCTCGGGCTGATTATACTGGTTCCATGAAGGTCCCGCTCAGCCCCCTGGCCCACGCCCGCTCGGGTGCGCTGGAGGACCGCTACACCCGATCCTCGCGCGCGAGGTGACGGCCGACCGGGTCAAGCAGCACTTCGGCTCGCTGTGCCAAGGCGAGGTGGAACGCTTCGAGCCCGTCTGGCCTCGCGGGTGGTCACGATTCGGCTGCCCGAAGAGGATATCGAGTTGGCGCGCCAGCAGGCAGCCAGGAAGGGATTGCCGTACCAGACCTACATCAAGTCCTTGTTGCACGAGGCCTTGAGGCAGACCAGGTAGAAGCGGCGCCGGCAGTCGAAGCTGAGCGCCCATTGCCCACTGCCAAGTCTTGAGGGTATACTGGATGCCGAAAGGGGAAAGGTCATGACCGTCCGGGAGGAGTTGCACAGGATCGTGGATGAACTGCCAGAGGAGGAGTTGCTCGATCTGCGGCAGATCGTCGACGATGTGAAGACCGGGACGGAGGCTGACGAAACGGTGAGCGCTGAGAGCCTGGCGGCGATCCAGGAGGGACTCGAGGACATCAAGGCAGGGCGCACGGTGAGTTGGGAGCGGGTCAAGAACGAGAATGGCCTTTGAGCTATCAGTCCCTGGAGGCGCTTCGGACGCAAGTCGTTGAGCGGGCGCGACAACTGGATTTGCCCGTGGAGGCCCACCAGGTGCAAGTCGAGCGGACGGGACCAGCGGTGAGGATTCGGGTCCGCTACGTGGTTCCGGTCCGGCTGCCGGGCTACGAAGTGAAGCTGCACTTTGGGCCCAGCGCCGGGGGGTGAAAGGCAGTTGGTAGTTGTCGGTTGTCGGTTGTCAGTTGTCAGTTGTCGGTTGGCGGTTGGCGGGCGCCGGTGGGGGGCCGCCAACAAGGCCATGGTAAGCTGATAGCTGACAGCGGATGGCTTTGATTATGCGCGTCCTTGTTCCCCGCCGATCCCGAATGTCGCGATTTCTGCTGGGTCCGGTTGGGAAGGTCCTGCTGGCTCTGGCGCTGATCGGGGTGGTGACCGGGCTGGGCATCTTTGGTTACTACTGGAACCGCTATGGGCGCCTGATCGACGCCAAGCTGAGTGCCGGGCCGTTCAATACCCCCTCCAAGATCTTCGCGGCGCCGGAGGCGGTCTCGGTGGGGCAGAAGATCACCAGCGCCGAGATCGTCTCGCGGCTGCGGGCGGGGGGCTACTCGGAATCCTCCACCAACCGCAATGGCTGGTACCGGCTGCGGCCCGACGCCGTCGAGATCTTCCCCGGGCCGGACTCCTACTTTGCCGCCGAGCCGGCGGTGGTGCAGTTCAGCGGGCCGGCCGTCTCGCGCATCGTGTCGCTGCGGGACCACGCCGAGCAGCCCCTCTACGAGATCGAGCCGGAGCTGATCACCAACCTGTTCGACAAGAGCCGGGAGAAGCGCCGGCTGGTGCGGTTCGAGGATCTCCCCAGGATGCTGGTCGACGCCGTGGTCTCGATCGAAGACAAGCGCTTCTTCGAGCACAAAGGGTTTGATCCGCTGCGGATACTGAAGGCCGCTTACGTGGACCTGCGGGAGATGCGCAAGGAACAAGGGGCCTCCACGCTGAGCATGCAGCTGGCGCGCGGCTTCTTCCTGTATCCGGACAAGAGCTGGCGCCGCAAGGCCGCCGAGCTGGTGATCACGCTGCAACTGGAAGGCCGCCTCAGCAAAGAGCAGATCTTCGAATACTATGTAAACCATATCTACCTGGGCCGGCGGGGTAGCTTTAACATCCATGGCATCGGAGAGGCCTCCCAGGCGTACTTCCAGAAGAACTTTCGCGAACTGGCCCTGTGGGAGGCCGCCACCCTGGCGGGTTTGATCCAGCTTCCCGAGCTCCGCCACCCCTACCGCCACCCGGAGCGGGCCCGCGACCGGCGCAACGTGGTGCTGGCCGCCATGCATCAGAACGGCTATATCACCAAGGCCCAGTATGAGGACGCCGTCAAGCGGGCGCTGGGTGTGACGCCGGGGGCCGTGGAGTCGAGCGACGCTCCCTACTTTGTCGACATGGTCATCGACCAGCTGCAGGCCCGCTACCCGGAGAAGGACCTGGTGACTCGCGTCTTCCGGGTCTACACCACCCTCGACATGAAGCTGCAGCGGGCCGCCGTGGAGGCCGTCCGCTTCGGCATGCCGCTGGTGGACGAGCAGGTCAAGCGGCAACGGCGGTTCCGCAACCGCACCCCTCCGGCGCCCCAGTGCGCCCTGGTGGCCCTGGATCCCCATACCGGGGAGGTGAAGGCCCTGGTGGGGGGCCGCAGCTACGGCCTCAGCCAGCTGAATCGCGCCGTCGCCAAGCGCCAGCCGGGATCGTCGTTCAAGCCCTTCGTCTATGCGGCGGCCTTAAACACCGCGCTCGACGGCGGCGCCCAGCCGGTTCTCACTCCCATCTCGCAGGTCGAGGACGTGCCGACCACCTTCTGGTTCGACGGCAAACCCTATGAGCCGGCCAACTTCAAGAACGAAGTCCACGGTCTGACCAACCTGCGAATGGCGCTCACCCGCTCGATGAACATCGCTACCGTCAAGGTCGCCGAGACGGTGGGCTACGACCGGGTGGTGGACCTGGCGCGCCGGGCCGGCATGAATCTGCAAATCCAGCCGACGCCGGCCGTTGCCCTGGGCGCTTACGAGGTCCAGCCCATCGAGATCGCCGGCGCCTACACGGTGTTTGCCAACGGAGGCCTGGGACTGCCCCCGTACCTGATCCGGTCGGTTCGCGATCAGGACGGCCACACGGTGCAGGTCAACCGGCCGGCGGCGACCCTGGTGCTGGATCCCCGCATCGCTTACATGATGACCAACCTGCTCGAGGAAGTGATTCGCAGCGGAACGGCGGCCGGGGTGCGGGCGCGGGGCTTCACTGCTCCGGCGGCCGGCAAGACCGGCACCTCCCACGACGGCTGGTTTGCCGGCTATACCTCCAACCTGCTGGCGGTCGTTTGGGTCGGCTTCGACGACAACACCGAGCTGGAGGTGGAGGGCGCCCGCTCGGCGCTGCCGATCTGGACCGAGTTCATGAAGCAGGCCCTGGCGCTGCGGCCCTACCGCAACCCGGCGCCCTTCGAGCCGGTGGAGGGCATCGTGACCGCGGAGGTGGATCCGGACAGCCAGGAGCTGGCCTCCAGCGGCTGCCCCAACCGCCGCACCGAGGTGTTCATCGCTGGTACCCAGCCGGTAGGTTATTGTCGGACCCACGGGGGACGGCCCGGCAGCGTCCCGTTGCTCACCACCGTGGCCGGCTGGGAGACCGGATCCGACAAGGACAAAGACAAGCCGCCGGTGGTGGCCGACAACCAGCCGGCGCCAACGGCCGAGCCGGCCCGACGGCCGCGTGTGGTGCTGAAGGCCGTGCCGCTCGAACCGGCCCCGCCGCCCCAGGAGCCGGGCCGGAAGAAGGGCCTGTTCGGCCGCATCTGGGACGCGATTCGGTGACCCAGGCATTCCTGCGCTTGCTAAACTAACTGGCTCGCGGAAGCACCTCGCTGTGAATCCGATCGGCGGCGGTGTCACGAGCGAGATCCAATTCATAATCCTGCTGCAGGCCCCACCAAAGCTCCGCCGAGGCGCCGAAGTATCGCGCCAGCCGCAGCGACATGAACGCGCTGATCCCACGCTTCTCGTTGACAATCCCGGAAACATGGTTGGCCGGCACACGCAGAGCCCGCGCCAGCGCGTTGATGGACAACCCCAGCGGCTTCAGGAACTCCTCCCGCAGGATTTCACCGGGGTGCACCGGCGCCAGCTTGATTCTCTTCTTCGCCATTTCGGTCAGGTTGGAGCGTCGAGGGATAGCCGGGCCGAATCCTTTCGATCGGCTCTGCCCTCTCAGGTGGGCTGGCCGATGAGATTCTCCGCCAGCGCCAGGAACCGCTCCGCCCGCTCCACATGGGTGGCAGCTATCTCCCGCAGAAGAGAGAACAACTCGACGTAGTCTCCGCCCTGGCGGTCCTGCTGAGCTTCGAGCATAAAGCGGTGATATTCGCTCGGCACCCGACCGGTCTTGGCAAACAGTCTTCCGAATTCCCCCGTGACCGCCGAGTGGCTGGAAAACGTCAGTCCCTCTCCATCCAGGAAGGCCTCCGCGACATAGAACATCACGTAGTAAGCGCGCGAGGCCGCATCCTCGGGATAGCCTTGGGCCAGGAGTGTCTTGGCCGCCCCCAGCTTCTGCCGGCCTTTGAGTAGCAGGCCACGTTGGCGCCCGGTCACACCGAAATCCCTTCCACCGCTGCGTTGCGAAGGACCGGTAAATCCGTGCGCGAGGCGCTCTGCTCGTCCAGAAACAGGCACTGCAAGACCACATCCTGCTCCAGGCACAACTCCGACACAATCCCCCCCGTCCGGCTCACCTCTTCGCTATGGCAAACCGGCCCCCGCAACACCACCAGCACGTCGATATCAGACCATCGTCCGGCGTCCCCCCTGGCCTGGGAGCCGTACAGGATCATCTTGACCAGCCGCTCTCCATACAGGTCCTCGAATCGCCGGCGCAATTCACCCAGGACTGTCTTCAGCTTCGTATTGCTGGCTAGATCTACCGGCATGGCGCCCTCCCCAGTGTCCCACACATCTGGTATGGTATCGGAAGGCTTCACCCATGCTGGGAACCACCCTCGGCCACTACCGGATTCTCGAAAAACTCGGCGCCGGAGGCATGGGGGAAGTCTACCGGGCCCGCGACGAGAAGCTGAACCGCGACGTGGCCCTCAAGGTCCTGCCGGAGCGGCTGGCCCGCGATGCCGACCGCATGGCCCGCTTCGAGCGCGAGGCCCAACTGCTGGCCTCCCTCAACCACACCAACATCGCCGCCATTTACGGCATCGAGGACTCCGGCCCGGTCCGCGCCATCGTGATGGAGTATGTCCCCGGCCCCACTTTGGCCGAGCGGATCGAGGCCGCGCCCCTGCCGGTCGAGGAAGCCCTGGCCGCGGCGAAGCAGATCGTCGACGCCCTCGAAGAAGCCCACGACAAGGGCGTGGTGCACCGCGACCTGAAGCCCGCCAACGTCAAGGTCACGGCCGACGGCAAGGTCAAGGTGCTCGATTTCGGGCTGGCCAAGGCGCTGGACGACGAGCCGGTCTCGACGGCGGCGGCGAACTCTCCGACCTTGAGCCTGGCGGCCACTCGCGCCGGGGTGATCCTGGGGACGGCGGGCTACATGGCCCCGGAGCAGGCCCGCGGCGACAGGGCCGACCGCCGCGCCGACATCTGGGCCTTCGGCGTGGTGCTGTGGGAGATGCTCACCGGCCGGAAGCTCTTCGATGGCGTTACGGTCTCGGACATTCTCGCCGCGGTGCTGCGCGCCGAGGTCGACCTTACGGTGCTGCCGCCGGCCACGCCGCCGCACGTCCGCGCCATCCTGCGGCGGTGCCTGGAGCGCGAGAAGCGCAAGCGCCTCCAGGCCATCGGCGAAGCCCGGCTGTTGCTGGAAGAACCCGCGATCCACCTCCCACAACCCACTCCCCACACCACACCACCCGCGCGGCTGCTTTGGATCGCCGCCGCCGTCCTCCTGCTGGCCCTGGCCTCCCTGGCCTTCGTCCACTTCCGCGAGGCCAGACCCCAACCCCAAGCCGCGCGATTTCTGGCAGCGGCCCCTGAAAAGGCACGCTTCCAGTTGGCGCCGGCTGTCTCGCCCGACGGCCGGCGGATCGCCATTTCCGTCGTGCTTCCCAATGGCCAGCGGCAGATCGCGATCCGTCCGGTGGACTCGCTCGACACCCAGCTTGTGCCGGGCACCGAAGGCGGGGTCCTGCCGTTCTGGTCGCCCGACAGCCGCCACCTGGGGTTCCTCGCGCGTCCGGGGGGCTCGCAGCAGGGCAGGTTGAAGCGGGTCGAGATTGGCGGCGGCCCTGCCGTCACCCTCTGCGACATGGAGGAATTCTCCAGGGCGACCTGGGGCCGGGACGGCGTCATTGTGTTCGGCCAGCGCAGATTGATGGCGGTTCCGGAGGCGGGCGGGACGCCGTCGGCGCTGCCGGCTCCAGAGGGTGAAACCAGGATGCAGCCGCATTTTCTCCCCGACGGCCGGCACTACCTGTTCCTGGCCGGCCCCGCCCAGGCGGCGGTTCTCTCGGTCGGCGCCCGAGATTCGGCCGAGGCCGCCCGGCGCCGGCTGGCTGGGGCGCCGTTTCCGATCGCCGAACAGGTGACGTCCAGTTTTTTCGCGAACTTTTCCGCTGCCGGGACCCGGGTGCTCGCCTACCTCGGGGGCGCTGGCGGCGGGAACGAACTGCGATGGTGCGATCGCGAGGGCAAGACCGCGCCGGCGGGGCCGCCGCAGGGCTATGGCGACGTGCGCTTCTCTCCCGACGGCAAGCGGGTGGCCCTCAGCATCGGCGACAGCAGCGGGGGCATGACCGGCCGCGACATCTGGCTGCTGGAGTGGGGACGCAACGTCCGCACCAAGTTCACCTTCGACCCGGGCATCGAAACCAGCCCGGTCTGGTCCCCAGACGGGAGCCGCATCGCCTTCGCCTCCGGCCGGGAAGGCGGGCTGAACCTCTACGTCAAGGCTGCCAGCGGCAGCGGCCGCGAGGAGTTGCTGCTCAAGACCGAAGATTCGAAGTTCCCGGCGGACTGGTCTCTCGACGGCCGTTACCTCGTCTACACGGCTGCGAGCCGCAAGACCCGGCAGGACATCTGGATGCTTCCGGGCCCAGGCGTCCCCGGCGACCGCAAGCCGCAGGTGTACCTGCAAACAGAGTTTGATGAGAGCCACGCCCGGATCTCGCCCGACGGCAAGTATCTGGCATACAACTCCAATGAGAGCGGGAGGGCGGAGGTCTACGTGCGCCCGTTTCCGGACGCCACCGCCGGCAAGTGGCAGGTCTCGAGCGGCGGCGGCGGCCAGCCACAGTGGAGCCGGGACGGCCGGGAGCTGTACTACCTCGGCGCGAACCGGCGCCTGATGGCGGCCCCGGTGAAGACCGCAGCCGCCTTCGAGGTCGCCACCCCAACGCCGCTGTTCGAGACATCGATCCCCGGCAACATAGCGCCGACCGCCACGCATTCCACGCGGTACGGCGTGGCGCCCGACGGGCGCTTCCTGGTGGTCTCCTCGTCGGAGGGGACCGACCAGCCGATGACCATCGTGCTGAACTGGGCTCCGCGCGGGCGCTGAAAGCCCCCGGTCAATGATTCCGGGTTGGTTACGAATTGACGCGCCCGCAGAGTTATTCTTCCTCCTCTGCGTCTCTGCGTCTCTGCGGTGAATCCAGGGGGTTGACTTCGCTGCGCCGGAAACGCTACCTTGCCGTCACCGAAAAGCTCGGCGCCGGCGGCATGGGCGAGGTCTGGCGCGCCCGGTAGGGCGGATCACGAGGCGGCATTAACCGCGGATCGGAAGCGGCCGAACCCGGATTCTGTTCCGGTCGAAGACTACGACACTGCCTTGCTCCAGCCGCGCCGCCAAATTGGGTAGATTGAGTAACAAGAGCGCCGCTTGCTGTTGCGGCCGCTTGCGACCTTCATCTGCGGCGCGTGCCAGAATCTGCCGGTCGGGCGCGGTCTGAATGCCGTAATCACGGACGTGCACGGCGTTATGACCGGCGGCCCTCAGGGCCTCGGCCACCAACGGCGACACGGCGTTGTCCACGAGGAACTTCAAGGCGGGGTCAGCAAGGGCAGCTCACCTTCCTGCACGGCTTCGGCTGCGTACCGCAGCGCTTCGCGGATATCTTCCCGCTCCAGATCCGGAAAGGCCTCCAGGATTTCGCCTTCGGTCATCCCCTCGGCAACCATGGAGACCACAGTAGCCACCGGGATTCGCAGCCCGCGGATACAGGGCACTCCTGCCATCTGTTCGGGGTTCACGGTGATCTGGCGAACTTCATCTTTTTTCCCTTCTGTCATTCTAATCAATCCGGTTGCGCAGACGCCCGGCCCTCGCCCGTTGACTTCCCTGCGCCGGAAGCGCTACCTTGGCCCTGATGACCGGCAGGACCCTGGCGCATTACCACGTCACCGAAAAGCTGGGCGCCGGAGGCATGGGCGAGGTCTACCGCGCCCGGGACACCCGCCTCCATCGCGATGTCGCCATCAAGGTCCTGGCCCCAGCCTTCGCCCAGGACCCCGAGCGCCTGGCACGCTTCGAGCGCGAGGCCCAACTGCTGGCCCAGCTCAATCACCAAAATATTGCTGCGATCTATGGGTTTGAGCAGGACAGGCAGGAATGCCTGTCTTACCTGGTGCTGGAGTACGTTCCGGGCGAGAACCTCAAGTCGCCCTTGCCGCTCGAGGAGGCCCTCCCCATTGCCCGCAAGATCATCGACGCCATGGAGGAGGCCCACGAGAAAGGCATCATCCACCGCGACCTCAAGCCCGGCAACATTCGCATCACGCCCGACGGTAAAGTAAAGGTCCTCGACTTCGGCCTGGCCAAGGCCCTGGCCGACGACCCACCCCACGCCGACCCGGCCCGCTCGCCGACCATGAGTCTTGCTGCCACCCGCGCGGGGACCATCCTCGGCACCGCCGCCTACATGTCGCCGGAACAGGCGCGCGGCCGCCCCCTGGACCGCCGCACCGACATCTGGTCGTTCGGCTGCGTGCTTTACGAGATGCTCACTGGGCGGCAAGCCTTCGGCCACGACGACGTGACTGATACCATTGCTGCCGTCGTGCGCGCCGAACCCGATTTCGCCGCGCTGCCGCCGGCCACCCCGCCCCACCTCCGCGCGCTGCTCGAGCGCTGCCTGCGCAAGGACCCTCTACGCCGGCTTCGCGACATCGGCGAAGCCCGCCTGCTGTTCGACGAGCCGCCGCCCGCGCCCGTCGAGCCAGTCCCGGTCGAGGCGCCTCCACCTCCCGCCCCGCCGCCGCCGCAGCGCCGGCGCGCCTTGCCCTGGGCCGCCGCGTCCCTCTTCGCCATCGCGGCCGCCGCCTCGACCTGGCTCTGGCTGCGCGCTCCGCAGCCCGCCCAGCGCCCCGTCCTGCGCCTCACCATGCCGCTCCACGCGCGAATCGATCCCCGCGGAGCCTACCCGGCACTTTCCCCGGACGGCGCCTACCTCGCCTTCGTGGCCGGCTCGCCGCGCCAGATTTACATCCGCCAACTGGATCAGCCCGACGCCAAGCCGATCCCGGGTACGGAAGACGGCTACCAACCTTTCTTCTCACCGGATGGCCGCTGGCTCGGCTTCCACCAAACAGCCAAGCTGAAAAAAGTCCCGGTCACCGGCGGCGCCACCATCGCCCTGTGCGACACCGACACGGGCTCACCTGGTTCGAGCTGGGGCGCCGACGGCACGATTGTCTTCGCGGCGGCCCAAACGACCGGCCTCTCTCGCGTCTCCGCCGCCGGAGGCAAGCCGGAAGTCCTCACCAAGCTCGACAAAGGCGAGCGCTCCCATCGCTGGCCGCAGGTCCTTCCCGGCGGCCGGGCGGTGGTGTTCACCGTGAGCACCGAGGGCCAGACATCTTCCGACGACGCCCGCATCGCCGTGCTGTCGCTCGAAACCGGCGCCAGGCGGGTGCTGGTCGAAGGCGGCACTCACGCCCGATACGTTCCTACCAGCGGCCAAGAGAACCGCGCCGGCCACCTGGTCTACTGGCGCGCAGGCTCCTTGTTCGCTGTCCCGTTCGACCTGAAAACACTCCAGGTGACCGGGCATGCGGCTCCGATTCTGGAAGGCGTAAACGGAGTTTCGGGTTTTGGCCACGCCGACTTCGGGTTTTCCAACACCGGCGCGCTGGCCTATGCCCCCGGCGCGCCATCAGCGGGGCTTGGTCGCACCCTGGCCTGGGTGGACCGCCAGGGGAAAGTCGAGCCGATTCCCGCGCCGCCGCGCGCCTATAGCTCGCCCCGCCTGTCGCCGGACGGGCAGCGGGCGGCCTTCGACATGGCAACTGGCGGTTCGGGCGCCTCCAGCGATATTTGGGTCTACGAGTTTGCCCGCGGCACCCTCACGCGCCTCACTTTCCAGGGGAGCAACATCAATCCCATCTGGACCCCGGACGGCAAGCGCATCACCTTCGGCCTCACCCATCAGGGAAAATCAAGCCTCGCCTCGGTCGCCGCTGACGGCAGCGGCTCGGTCGCAACCCTGGCCTCCGTGGAACAACCCTCAGCGCCAAACTCCTGGTCTCCCGACGGCAAGATTCTGCTCTTCGGTGCTGCCGGTCCCGCGCGAGACATCCGGATCCTCCCAGGAACAGGGACCGGCGAGCGCAAGCCGCAGCGTTTCATCGAGTCGCAGTTCGGTCTGTATAACGCCAGGTTCTCGCCCGACGGGCGATGGATCGCGTATATATCCATCGAATCGGGGCAAGCTCAAGTCTATGTCCAGCCGGCCCCCGGGCCCGACGGCAAAGCCCAGGGCGGCGGCAAGTGGCAAATCTCCACCGACGGCGGCACAGGCCCGCGCTGGTCCGCCAACGGGCGCGAGCTTTTCTATCTGGGGTCGGCTCTTGGGGGCAAGCTCATGGTGGCGCCCATCGAGCCGGGTCCCACATTTCGCGCCGGCGTTCCCAAGCCCCTGTTCGAGCTGCGCCTGGGCGCGCGGCAAGGCTTCGACCTCCACCCGGACGGCAAGCGCTTCCTTGTCGTCCTGGCGCCGGGCCAGGAAGAGACCTCCGCGCAACCCGGGCAATTGAACTTCGTGCTGGAGTGGTTCGACGAAATCCGCCGCCGCGTCGACGCAGGAAGGTAACTACACAAACATTGATCAGCCTGGAGGACTATGTCGCCCTGCCGCCCTCCGAATCGGGTATGAGTACGACGAAGGGAGGGTCATCGAGGTCCGGCCGTACAGCCTGGAGAATGGTGAGCTCTTCGTCAGGATTGCCTCGCTGCTCGGGGAACACTTTGCGGCGCCAACTGACTTCATCGTCGCCTGCCCCACCGGCTTCTGGCTCACTCCCGACGTGGAGCGAATCCCCGACGTGTGCGTCATCCGCCGCGACAAAGCCGACTCCATGGAGGTGTTCCACGGCTCGCTCCGCGGCGCGCCCGACCTGGCCATCGAGATCATCTCCAAGAACGACACCGCCGAGGCCAGCGCTTCCTGATCCTCTGCGTCTCTGCGTCTCCGGTACACCAGGCTAAGCCTGGCTGATCTTGTGAACTGAAAGGAGTTCACCATGTAAATTGCTCGTTCGTGCATGTAGCGGAACCGGAGCGAGGCGGAGCAATCCGTCTGGTGGAAACCGGGGAAGCA
>Ga0247727_10009042_pt1 | contig 18239 bp, 13 predicted proteins | sample WisWelCaveWW1625_FD_202498 | JGI IMG/M metagenome (GOLD analysis project Ga0247727, IMG submission 202498) | Biofilm microbial communities from Wishing Well Cave, Virginia, United States - WW16-25 | ecosystem: Environmental > Aquatic > Deep subsurface > Groundwater > Cave microbial mat | place... | reverse complement strand
CACGTTGGCCACGAAATCCTTCCGGACCTGCTCCAGACGGCGCAGCGCGGTGATATCCCGGTCCATCTGATCCGCCATCTGGTTCAGCGTCGAGGCGAGCACGCCCACTTCGTCGGTCGAGCTGGTCTGAATCCGTTGCCGCAACGCGCCGCCGGCCAGTTGGCGGGCGACGGTCGCGATGTCCGACAGAGGCCGGGTCAGCCCGCGGGCGATGAGCAGGCTCAACGTGACGGAGACGACGAAGGCCACGCTGAAGGCGATGGCGAGCGCGCGTTCCAGTTCCCGGATCCTGGTCTCCAGCATCGTCAGCGGCATGGCGAGGCGGATGATGTGCACGGTCTGGCTGCCTGGGAACGTGACGCGCTGCGCCAGGTAGAAGAGTCGCTGGCCGGTCGTCTCGCTCCGTCTGAGATCGGTCCCGTGACCGGTGGACAGGGCGCCGGCCACCTCCGGGCGTGAGCCATGGTTCTCTATGTTAGACACGGCGTCATCGGGGACGTCGCTGTCGGCGAGGACTCGGCCCTGTTGATCGATCACCGTCACGCGGGCGCTGGCGTGGCGGCTCAGTTCGTGCGCCATGGCCTGCAGGCGGAACGGCGGCGTGTCGGCCCTGGTCAGGAGGGGCTGGAGGGTGAGTGTCGTCAGGCCGGTCCGGGCAGCCAGCTTTTCCTCCGCGTGGGCCAGTTCGAGCTGTTCGATCGAGCGGAACGCCAGCCAGCCGGCGGCCGCGAGTCCCAGCGTAATGGCCAGCAGCGTGCCGAGGGCGACTTTCCAGCGGATGGAGAGGGTCATAACACCCCAGGGACTGAGGGCTGAGTGCTGAGGACTGAGAGGTGCCGGAGTAGACGGGTAGGTTGACTCATTGTGTCTTTTTTATCTCAGTCCTCAGTCCTCGTTGCTCAGTCCTTTTCCTTGAGTTTATAGCCCAGCGATTTGATCGAGACGATGGCATCGTTCAGCAGCGGGATTTTCTGTTTCAGGCGTCTGACGTGCACGTCGATCGTGCGCGTGGTGCCATAATATTCGTAGCCCCACACGGCGTTGAGCAGCACGTCGCGGGTCAGCACGCGGCCGGGATGCTGGAGTAGGTGTTCGAGCAGGCCGAACTCCTTCGCCGTCAGCGTCACGTCCTTGCCGTTCGACTTGACCTCGTGGCGGCCGCGGTCGAGGACGAGCGCGCCGTACGTGGAGCGGGAGGGCGCTTCTTCTTTGGAACGATCGACCCGGCGCATCAGGGCCTTGACGCGGGCCACAAGCGCCTTCGGGCTGAAGGGTTTGGTCACGTAGTCGTCGGCGCCCAGCTCGAGGCCGATGACGGTGTCCGACTCCTCCGCTTTCGCAGTCAGCATGATAATGGGGAGCGTCGCGGTCTGCTGATCGGCCCGGAGCCGCTTGCAGACTTCCAGCCCGTCCATGTCGGGCAGCATCAAATCGAGCACCAGCAGGTCGGGGTGCTCGGATCTGGCGGCTTTCAACCCGTCCGGGCCGGTGGCCGTCGTGCTGACGCGGTAACCTTCTTTTTCGAGATAGAGTTTGACGAGCTGAAGAATGTCACGCTCGTCTTCGACGACCAGAACTTTTTTCGCGGCGGTTGGCGCCATCCTGTCCTGAGCGTAAAGGTACGGACAGAAGGTGTCAAGGGAAGGGGAGTTGGATGGGGTGGCGGCGAGGCTATCCCCTTCGCTCGCGCAACGCGCACACTCAGAAGGTGCTCGCCACGGGTAAGGGGCGCGTCTTGGCGCGCCCGGGGTGGGCGGGTGAAAAAGGGCGCGCGGTTTGGGGATAGCCTCGCCGCTCCCCAAGAGAAGAGAGAAGCGCTTCGCTCACCTGTCAGGTTCTTCCTCGCGCCATGCACACATCGGTTGGCCATAGATAGAAGGATGAATGTGTCGGCTCTTCCATCCCCGGTATGTTTGGGGTAGGGTAGGCCCTTCGCGCGCATGACGGAAAACGACTGACCTGATTGAAGATGGCTTCTTCCAAACCAGACGGGCCAAACGGGCCAAATGGGATTGTGATCACCGGGGCCTCGAGCGGCATCGGCGAGGCCTGCGCGCTCTATCTCGATGAACTGGGCTACCGGGTGTTCGCCGGTGTGCGCCAGCCGGCTGACGGCGATGCGCTGAAGGCACAGGCGTCCGCGCGGCTGACGCCTGTCCTGCTGGATGTCACCGATATTGCGTCCATCGACCGGGCGGTGGAGACGGTCAAGGCCGCAGTCGGTCCGGCCGGTCTGGCAGGACTGGTCAACAATGCCGGGATTGTGGTCAGCGGCCCGATGGAGGTGGTGCCGTTGGCGGACTTGCGGAAGCAATGTGAGGTGAATGTCATTGGGCAGGTGGCGGTGACGCAGGCGTTTCTCCCGCTGCTGCGGCAGGGCCGGGGACGCATCGTCAACATGGGCTCCATCGCCGGGCGGGGCACCATGCCGTTCATGGGGCCGTATTCGGCGTCCAAATTTGCGTTGGAGGCGCTGACGGATGCGATGCGGATGGAGCTGCGGCCCTGGGGCATTCACGTGTCCATCGTCGAGCCGGGGGCGATCGCGTCCCGCATCTGGGACAAGGCCGGGCACGCGGCCGAGCAGATGGAGGCGGCCGCCAGTGCAGAGGCGAAGGCACATTACGGAGAGGCTGTCGCTCGCGTGCGTGAGGCCGTGGCGCGCGCGGCGCAACGTGCGATGCCGGCGCGGGTGGTGGCGAAAGCCGTCGCGCATGCTTTGTCTGCCGCCAGACCGAAGACGCGCTACTTGATCGGTCTCGATGCCCGGATCCGGGCCGTGCTGACTGCCTGGCTGCCCGACCGCGTGCAGGATTGGCTGCTGACGCGGGTACTCAAACTGCCTCGGTAATTCACAATGAACGGAACGGGTTCTGTGCGCTGGAGTGACATGTAATGAATGACAGGCCGTCAGCAGAGGCGCAATCAGGTTCGGCCGCTGCCGTCTCGCCGGCCGGGCCAGCGCCGGTTCAGGATGCCGGACTCGTGCGGTGGGCGACCAGGCTCAAGACCGCGGGCTACATCTGTGTGGTGCTCGCGATTGTGCCGATCTTTCTTGCAGACCAGTACCGTCGGATCGGAGGATTGCTGCTGGTCCCAGGGCTGATTTTGTGGTGGCTGTGCCTGACGGTGCGGCACTGGTGTCTGGCGCAGTCGTGGCCGATGGGAAGCCCGCAACGCCGCCGTGGCCTCATCGTGACGGCGGTGTTGAGCCTTCCGCTGGTGCTGCTCGGAATCGGCGTCGTGTGGCTCGCACTGGACGCCCTGTAATTAAAAATGACGGGCTAAATCAGTTGACGGAACGGCTCCGGCTGCCGTATGGTGAAGGCCTCATGAAAATCTATCTGGCCAGTCCACGAGGGTTCTGCGCCGGCGTGGACCGGGCGATCGAGATCGTCGAACTGTCGCTCAAGGCTTACGGGGCGCCGATCTACGTGCGGCACGAGATCGTGCACAGCCGCCATGTCGTGAACAGCCTCCGTGACAAGGGCGCGGTCTTCGTGGAAGAGCTCACCGAAGTGCCGGACGGCTCCATCGTGATTTTCAGCGCGCACGGGGTGGCCAAGGAAGTCTGGGCGGAGGCGAATCGTCGAGGGCTCAAGACCATCGACGCGACCTGTCCGCTGGTGATCAAGGTTCATAACGAAGTCAATCGCGATTACACCCAGGGCTATGAACTGATTCTGATCGGCCATGCGGGACATCCCGAGGTCATCGGGACGCTGGGCCAGGTGCCGGACAAGTTCCATCTCGTGTCGTCTGTGAGCGACGTCGAGAAGCTCCACGTGGAGAACACGCACCACCTCTCCTATGTGACGCAGACGACGTTGAGCGTGGATGAGTGCCGGGACATCGTCGAGGCGCTCCACCGCCGGTTCCCCAAGATCAAGGGGCCGCACCAGGAGGATATCTGCTATGCGACGCAGAACCGCCAGAATGCGGTCAAGGCCCTGTCGAAACTGGTGGATGTGATTCTGGTCATCGGCTCGCCGAACAGTTCCAATTCCAACCGGCTGCGCGAGCTGGGCGAGCATTGCGGGATTCAATCGTACCTGATCGACGCATCGTCGGACATCGACCCGGCCTGGATTAAAAACGCCAGGGCCGTGGGTATCTCGGCCGGCGCTTCGGCTCCGGAGGTGCTGGTGACCGAAGTCGTGGACTATCTCAAGGGCCACGGCGCCGACGAAGTTGAAGAATTGATGGTCATCGAAGAAGACGTCGAATTTTCTCTCCCCAAGGAACTGGTCAGCATTCAGCCGCTCTCACGCGCAGCGACCGCCTCTCACTAGTCCCTATATCTAGTGGTCAGTCCCTAGGTTATCCACAGCATCCTGTGTTTTCCTTTTGCTTTTCGTTTCGGGCTGTGTTAGAAAAGCCGAAATTTCCATTCACAGCAGGCATGCTCAGGAAAGGGACGAATGTATCTCAAGTCCTTGGAGCTGACCGGGTTTAAATCATTCGCTGAAGACAAAATCGGTTTTCCCACCGGCGTGACCGCCATCGTCGGCCCGAACGGGACCGGCAAAAGCAACATCGTGGATGCCATCCTCTGGGTGCTCGGCGAGCAGAGCCCGAAATCCGCCCTGCGCTGCGAGAAAATGGAAGACATCATCTTCAACGGCACCGAAGCGCGCAAACCGCTCGGCATGGCGGAGGTGTCGCTGGTCATGGGCGGGCTGTCTGAGCCCAAGCCCGGGGAGCCGCCGCTGCTGCCGCCGGAGTTCGGCGATTATCACGAGGTCATGGTCACGCGCCGGCTCTATCGAAACGGCGACAGTGAATATCTGATCAACAAGGTGGCCTGCCGATTAAAAGATATCCGCAGCCTGCTGATGGACACCATCGCCGGCACCAAGGGGCACACGGTGATCGAGCAGGGCCGGATCGAGGATATTCTCAACGCCTCGCCGTTGCAGCGTCGCGAGCTGATCGAAGAGACGGCCGGGATCGTCCGTTACAAAAAGCAAAAGGCCGAGGCGCTGCGCAGGATGGACGCCACGACCCAGAACCTCAGCCGGGTCCGGGACATCATCGCAGAGGTCAGGCAGCGGCTGAATGCGCTGGAGCGGCAGGCCAGGCAGGCCAGGAATTATCAGGTCCTGCTGGACGAAGCGCGGGCGCTTGAAATTCGCCTGCTGGTGCGGGAGCATCGGGCGCTCCAGGGGCAGCAGCGCCTGGTCGAAATGGAGTTGGCCGCGCTGGACGAGCAGGAATCCGCCCAGGCCGCCGAGCAGGCCCGGTTTGTCACGCAGCTGGAAGAGATCCGCGTCCGCATGCTGGACGGCGACGATGCGCTCATGCGCCGCCGGGACGAAGTCGGCCGGCTGGAGCAGCAGCAGGCCCATGCGCTGCGGACGAGCGAAGTGGAACGGAGCCGCGCCGAGCTGTTCGGGCAGCAGCGCGCGCAGGCCGGCGAGCAGCTGATCCGGCTGGAGACCGAGCGGGAACGGGCGGTGGCCGAAATTGCCGGGCGTCGCGCGCAACTCGCCCAGGCGGAAACCGACATGGCCGCGGGCGCGAAGGGGCTGGCTGAGCAGGAACAGAAGGCGAACGCGATTGCCGGCCGGCGCGCCTCCACGCTGGAACAGGCCGAGCACTCGCGCCGGAGCCTGCTGGCGCTCTCGTTGCCCTCGGAAAGCGGTACGGCCCCCAGTACGATGGTGTCGCCTGTGCCGGGTACGCTGACGACTGCCGCGACAGCCAAGCTGGAGCAGTGCCTCGCGCATCGCCGGCAGGCCGAGCAGCGGATCGCGCAGGCGCAACAGGAGCGGGAGGCGTCCATCCGTCGCGGGCAGCAGATCGACGAACAAATAAGAGACGCCGAGCAGAAACTGAACCAGCAGCAGGGGCAGTTGGCGTCGGCCGAATCCAGGGCCCATGCGTTGAGCAGTGTCGTGCGCGAGGAAATGGGCTACGGCCGTGAGGGTGACGACAGCGTGGCCTCGTTGCGCAAGTCCTGCGCGGGCGTACACGAGTCCGTGGCGGAGTGGCTGGAGGTGCCGGAGCGGTTCGAGCGGGCCATGGAAGCGGCGCTGGGCGAGCGGCTCCGTGCCTGGATGGTGGGGAGCCCCGCCGATGCGCGGCAGGCCATCGAATTTCTCAAGCAACAGGGCCTGGGGCGCGGCACGTTTGTGCCGGCGAATCCACGCTGGTCGACGCGCGGAGGCGCGCACGGATGGTGGAGCGGACTCAAGGGGCAGCCGGGCGTGCTGGGGCTGGCGGCCGAACTGGTGAAGGCGGCGTCGCACTCGCACGACGTGTGCGCGACGCTGTTCGACGGCATCGTGGTCGTCGAATCGCTCGAGCGCGCAGTCGCGCTGTGGGAGGGCGGGCAGTGGACGGCGCCGGAGGGTCCCACCTTCGTGACGCTGGACGGCGACGTGCTGGATGCGGCCGGGGTGATGACCGGCGGGACGACCGGCGGGCTTCTGCAGCGCCGGCGGGAAATTCACGAACTTGAAAAGCAGCAGGCGGACATCGCGCGCGCGATCGACGCGCTGAACGCCGCCTGCGCGCAGTTGACGGCCGAGCGGGACCAGCTGGCCGCCACGCGGCAGCAACTGGAAGAACAGGTGCGGGATGCCGAGCAACGGCGGATGGCCGCGTTACTGGAGGAACGGGCAGCGCGGGAAGCCGGTCTGGCCGAACTCGACGAGGCGCTCCGGCAGATGGAGGAGGAGCACCTGGCGGTGCAGCGTCAGCTCACGGAATCGCGCGTGGCGGTGGAGGCGTTGCGGGGCCGCTGCGAGCATTGCCGGGCCGATGTTGCCCGGCTGCTTAAGGGGCAAGAAGAGGGCACGGCGCAGGCGCAGTCATTGAAGGGACAAATTGAGACGCTGGCGGCGTCGATCGCGCAGAGCCAGGCCGAGCGCAGCCGCCAGGAGGCTCTGTTCCAGGAATTGAACAAGCGGGTGGTGAACCTGCGGCAGGAACTGGTCAAGGCGCAGGAGGTCCATGCGCAGGAGCAGCAGGCAGTCCGGCGGATCGAGCAGGGTCTCGAAGCAGCGCGGCAGGCGCTGGCGGCGAGTCGCGAAGCGCGGATGGGCGTCGAAGTCCGCCGGGCCGAAATCCGGACGCATCTGGGAACGGTCGAAGGAACGCTGACCGGGACGTATCAGTTGTCGGTCGAGGAGATGCTGCTGCGGGAACCGGAAGAATCCGCGTCCGCCACGCGCGAGGAGATGGCGGCGGCGACGGCGTCGTTGCGCGAAGAGTTGCAGAAGATTCGCGGCCGGCTCGAACGCATGGGCCCGATCAACCTGGCCTCGATCGAGGAGCATCGCGAGCATGAAGAGCGGTATAAATTTCTGACGACGCAGGAGGCTGATCTATCTCAGTCGGTCCAGTCGCTGCGAGAGATCATCACGAAGATCAATCGCACCACCAAGCAGATGTTCGAGGAGACGTTCAGCGACCTTCAGCAGAAGTTCGGCGCGGTCTTCGCGCGGCTGTTCCCGGGAGGGCGGGCCGAACTGATCCTGGTCGAGCCCGAAGTAGACCCGGAGACCGGAAAGCAGAAGGACGAAGAGCCGGGCGTGGACATCGTGGCACAGCCGCCGGGCAAGCGGCTCAAGGGCATCACGATGCTGTCGGGCGGCGAGAAGACGCTGACGGCCATGGCGTTGATCTTCGCCAGCTTTCTGATCCGGCCCACCCCGTTCTGCATCCTGGACGAAATCGACGCTCCGTTGGATGAAGAAAACATCGGCCGGTTTACCACGGTCCTGCGCGAGCTGGCGGCCGATGCCCAGTTCCTGGTCATCACGCACAACAAGCGCACGATGGCGGTGGCCGATTCGCTGTTCGGGGTGACGATGGAAGAGCCGGGAATCTCTAAAACGATTTCAGTCCGCCTAGCCGATCTCCAGCCGGCCTAACGAGTCCGTTACTCGTAAACCGTTATTCGTTAATCGCGAGGAAGGTAGCTGATATTTCGTTTAACGGTTCACGAATAACGAGTAACGAATCACGAAGAATCCCGCAAAGTTCAATAGGTTCGAGCGGCCCTTTCCTTGACTGTAAGGAATCCCTTTGCTATAAAACCTACTCGTAGGATATGACTCCTGGCTGGCTCGTGCTCCCTGCCAGAAGCAGGCGAGTTGGAATCCCCTCGCCACCAGGTTTTCCAAGGACAATATGCAGCCGTGGAAGCGGTTACTCGTACGCTTATCTGATCGTTTCTTCGCATCGGTTCCCGACAAGGTCAGGGAAAAGGTCGAGGCCTATGCGCCTCAGGCCGTGCTCCGGCTGGTGTCCCACAATCCGCATCCCGTTCCGGTCGACGCGCCGGTACGCCGGCTGACCCATGCGGCCTCGCACGAATCGGTGGAGGAGGCCATCCGTCTCAGCCAGCGGTGGATTCTGGACCGCCAGCACCCGGTGGAGGGATTCTGGGTTGCCGAACTGGAGGCGGACACGACGCTGACGTCGGAATATCTCATGCTCCGGCGGTTCCTGAACGTGGTGGATCCGGAGCGCGAGCGCAAGGCCGTCCGGTATCTCAAGACGACGCAATTGACTGACGGCGGCTGGCCGATTTATTCGGGCGGCCCCTCCGAGATCAGCGCCTCCGTCAAGGCCTACTTCGCCCTGAAGTTGTCGGGAGTCTCCCCGGACGAGCCGTTCATGCGCCAGGCGCGCGAGTGCATTCACGCCAAGGGCGGCGTCGCGTCGGCCAACGTCTTCACCAAGATCACGCTGGCGCTGTTCGATCAGTACGACTGGTACGGGCTGCCCAGCATGCCGCCGGAAATCATGTTGCTGCCCAAGCGGTTCTACTTCAGTATTTATGAAGTGTCCTACTGGACCCGCGCCGTGCTGATTCCGTTGCTGATCGTGTTCGCGCATCGCCCGGTCTGCCGGATTCCCGAGGAAGAAGGGATCGCGGAGCTCTTTGTCACGCCGCGCGAACTGATGGACTACGGTGACGTGCCGCCCTTCAAGAAGGACGCGGCCTGGTTCACCTGGAGAAACTTTTTCATCACGCTGGATCGGCTGCTCAAGCTCTACGAGCGCATGCCCTACCAGGCGTTCCGGGAAACGGCGGTCCAGAAGGCGATCGTCTGGATGTTGGATCATATGCGGGGCAACGGGGGGCTCGGGGCGATCTACCCGGCCATGGCGAACTCCGCCGTCGCGCTGCATTGTCTCGGCTACAGCGCGGACCATCCGCTGCTGGCGAAGGCGCTGAAGGAAATCGAGGACCTGGAAGTCTACGAGACGGTCCGCGAGGGGCAGGCAAAAGTCGAGACCCTGCATTTGCAGCCCTGCTTCTCGCCGGTCTGGGACACGTCGTTGTCCATCAATGCCTTGATCGAGGCGGGATTGCCGCAGAATCATCCGGCCTTGCTGCAGGCGGGGCAGTGGCTGATGTCCAAGCAGACGACCACGGTTGGAGATTGGAAGGAATCCTCGGCGACGGAGAAGACTGAGCCGGGCGGCTGGTATTTCCAGTTCGAAAACGAACGGTATCCGGATGTGGACGACTCCGCGGTGGTGATCATGGCGCTGGCGAAGCTGCGCATGACGGATCGCCAGGCGCAAAAAGAATCCATCCGGCGCGGCTATCAGTGGGTGATGGCCATGCAGAGCTCGGACGGCGGCTGGGGCGCCTATGACGTGGATAACAACCACATGGTGTTCAACGTCATTCCCTTTGCCGACCACCGCGCGTTGCTGGATCCGCCGACGGAGGATCTGGCCGGCCGGTGCCTGGAGATGCTGGGCGCGTTGGGCTACGACCGCACGCATCCGGCGGCGAAGCGGGCCATCGCCTTCATCAAAGACAAGCAGGAGGCCGACGGCAGTTGGTACGGCCGCTGGGGCGTCAATTATATCTACGGCACCTGGTCGGTCCTGGTCGGCTTGCGGTCGATCGGAGAGGACATGTCGGTTCCTTATGTCCGGCATGCCGCGCAATGGCTGGAAGCGAAGCAGAATCCCGATGGGGGATGGGGCGAGTCCTGCCTGTCCTACGCCGATCAGGCGATGGCCGGCCGGGGCGAGAGCACGCCCTCCCAGACAGCCTGGGCGCTCATGTCGCTGCTGGCGGCAGGCGTGTCGGATTCCCTCAGCGTGGTGCGCGGGATCAACTATCTGCTGCGCCATCAGCGTGAAGACGGTTCCTGGAAAGAGGCGCGGCACACGGGCACCGGCTTCCCGCGCGTGTTCTATCTCCGCTACCACTGGTACTGCCAGTACTTCCCGCTCTGGGCGCTTGCGATGTACCGCAACGTCAGGGCTCGCGGGCAGATGCGGGCGGATGAGCTGCGCCATGCCGTTCGCACGGCGGACACATTCCGGCCCGGTCTCTAAGCTGTCGCCGCTCCATCCACGCATGCGGCAGGCGTTGGGCATGCACGCTCCGGCCGGGAGGGACGCTGTGAGTGGTCCGGCTCGTGCGGGGTCCGCATGAAGCGGGTCGGGATTTTCACGGCGACCCGATGGGAGTATGCTGCGGTGCGGCGGATTCTCACCGACGGTCACACGCACCGGCATGGTGCCGGCCATTGCTTCGTCGGCCGGCGGGGGCGCTGTGAAGTGGTCGTGGCGCAGACCGGTGTGGGCCCCGAAAAGGCCGCGGCCGCGTGCCGTGAGGTCTTGCGCGAACACCGGTTGGATCTGATCGTGTCGGCCGGCCTGGCCTGCGCACTGGTGCCCGCTCAGATCGGCGATCTGCTGGTGGGGACCAACGTCAGGATGGAGGCGGACGATCACGAGGCATCCGAGCACGTCACACGGTTGTGCGCGGGCGAGATGGTAACCGCAGCGATGCGGGCGGCGGAGCAGGCCGGGTTGCCGGTGCAGACCGGGTCGTTCGTGACGGCCCCGCGGATCCTGTGGCATCAGGCGGAAAAACAGGCGATGGCAGAGATGACGGGAGCGATCGGATTGGACATGGAGAGCGCTGCGCTGGCGGAGGCGGCGGCCGAGGGGAACGTTCCGTTTGCGATCGTCCGCAGCGTGTCCGATCGCGTGGATGAGAGTCTCCCGGTGGATCTCAATCTGTTTCTGCACCCTGCCGATTGGCTGAAGGGGTTGGCGGCGTGCGTGGCGGCCCCGTCCTGCGTGGGCGGCTTTCTCCGCCTGCGCGCGCAGATGAGGACGGCCTCCGATCGGATGAGCCGATTTTTCGAGCGGTTTGTGGACGACCTGTCGTAGGGTGGCTTTGTCGGGAATGGCAAGAAAGGGCTCATGATCACCAGCGCAGTCACGCGTCTCGGCGGCACCACGCGTTCGATGGTTTCAAAAATGAAGTGCGTGCTGATCCGTGATGGGTGTTCGGACCGGCGTCTGCAACCACGATTCCGTATTGTATTGTGTGAGGCGAGACGATGACGGCTGTGATTCAGCGTCTCGGCGGCACCACGCTGTCGATGATTCAGGAGATGGGGCGCATGCTCCTCTTCCTGCTTTCCACGTTCGGCTGGCTGACCCGGCCGCCCTTCCGGTTGTTTCAGATGGTCAAGCAGCTTCATTTCATCGGATTCAAATCCACGTTCGTCATCGTGCTGACCGCCGCGTTCACCGGCATGGTGCTGGGGCTTCAGGGCTATTACACGCTTCGCCGATACGGATCGGAAGCGGCGCTGGGATCGGCCGTGGCGCTCAGCATCATTCGAGAACTCGGGCCGGTGCTCGCGGCGCTGATGGTCACGGCGCGGGCCGGATCGGCGATGACGGCCGAGATCGGCATCATGCGGATCACCGAGCAGATCGATGCGCTGGATACGATGGCGGTCAATCCGTTGCAGTACCTGATCGCGCCTAAAATTGTGGCCAGTGTGATCGGCGTGCCGTTGCTCGTCGCGCTGTTCGATGTGATCGGGATCTACGGCGGGTACATGGTCGGCGTGGATCTGCTCAACGTGAATGCGGGGGCGTATTGGAGTTCGATTGAAGCGGCGGTGGAGTGGAAGGATGTCTATGGCGGCATCTGGAAATCAATCAGTTTCGGACTGATCATCAGCTGGATCTGCTGTTACAAGGGCTATTACACGGAGATGAGCGCGGAAGGGCTCGGAGCGGCGACGACCGAAGCGGTGGTGCTCTCGTCCGTGATGGTTCTGGTCTGGGATTATTTTCTGACGTCGGTGCTCTTGTAGGAGATGGTCAATGGTTAATGGTCAATGGTCAATAGGTTCGAACCCGACAAGGATCTTGCCCCCCGGCCGCCATCAACCATCCACCATCAACCATGGGTCTGGCTGCCGATGATCAAGCTCGTGAACGTCCAGAAGTCGTTCGGAAAGCAGCAGGTCCTGCGGGGAGCCACGCTCGAAATTCCCAAGGGCAAGCTGACGACGATCATCGGTCGCAGCGGGGAAGGCAAGAGCGTGCTGCTCAAGCACATGATCGGCCTGCTCCAGCCGGACCGCGGCGAGGTATGGGTCAACGACGTCGAGATCTCGCGGCTGCGCGGGAAAGCGCTGAACGACGTGCGCAAGCAGTTTGCGATGCTGTTTCAAGGGGCCGCGCTCTTCGACTCGCTGACGGTGTTCGACAACGTGGCCTTCCCCCTGCGGGAGAAACTGCGCCTGCCCGAGCCGGAGGTGAAGGGCCGCGTCGACGAAAAACTGGAGCGGGTGGGGCTGGCCGGCATGGGCCATAAGTTTCCCGCCGAGCTGAGCGGGGGCATGAAGAAACGGGTCGGCCTGGCCCGGGCGCTGGTGATGGAGCCGGAGATCATCCTGTTCGACGAACCGACGACCGGCCTGGATCCGCTCATGTCGAACACGATTCATCGCCTGATTCTGGACATGCACCGGACGTTCGGGTTCACGGCGGTGATGGTGAGCCACGAGATTCCTGAAATTTTCTCCATCTCGGATTGGGTGGCGATGCTGGAGCAGGGCCGGATCGCCGCGATGGCGCCTTCCGCCGACTTTCAGCGGATCGCCGATCCGACGGTGCGTGAATTCATCACGGTCGGCGGGACGGTGTCGCTCAAACACTAACTGGACGGAGTGTCGCTATGAATATGGAAAAAACCAAGCTGGAACTGGCCGTGGGCGTGTTCGTGCTCATTGGGCTCGTCTGTCTCGGCTATCTCTCGATCAAACTCGGCAAGCTGGAGGTCATCGGCGGGCATCTCTATCACGTCGACGCCGAGTTCGACACCGTGTCGGGGCTGCGGCCGGGGGCGACGATCGAAATCGCCGGCGTGGAGGTCGGACGGGTCAAGGCCATTCGACTGAACACCGATCGCGCCGTGGCGACCTTCGCCATCAACGACAGCATCAAGTTGTATGACGACACGATTGCCTCGGTGAAGACGCGCGGCATCATCGGCGAAAAATTCGTGTCGCTCTCGCCGGGCGGAGGCGGCGCCGAGCTGAAGCCCGGCGGAAAGATCAGGGACACCGAATCCGGATTGGACCTGGAAGAATTGGTCAGCCAGTACGTGCACGGCAAGGTGAAATAAATCACGCCCCCACGCTGAGCGTGGCCACGGCGTAACAGGAGCGACTATGTCATCGGTATTCAAAACCTATCGTTGCAGGCGGTCTGCCAGGATGTCTGTTGGAGTGGGTGTTGCTGTGCTGCTGGCGGTGGTGTGGAGTGCGGCGCCGGTGCTGGCAGGAGGGGCTGCGACGGAGGCCCTCAAAGGCACGATCAACGAGGTCCTTCGCATTCTCTCCGACCCGAACATGAAAAAGCCGGACCGGGCCCAGGAGCGTCGGAAACGGCTGGAGAAGGTCGTGGGCGACCGGTTCAACTACGAGGAGATGGCCAAGCGGTCGCTGGCGGCGCAGTGGCAGAAACTGGATGAGAAAGAACGCGCCGAATTCGTCAATCTGTTCATGAAGCTCTTGACCAATTCGTATGCCGACAAGGTCGAGGGGTATTCGGGCGAGCAAATGCACTATCTGAACGAACGGCTGGAGGGCGACTATGCCGAGGTTCGGACGAAGGCAATATCCGGGAAAGTCGATATCCCTCTGGATTATCGCCTGCTCGGCAAAGGCGGGGATTGGCGGGTCTATGATGTGGTGATCGATGGCGTGAGTCTGGTGAGCAATTACCGGGGCCAGTTTGCCAAGATCATCCGGACGTCCGGCTACGACGATCTCGTTAAGCAGTTGCGGGAAAAGTCCGACCAGTTCGTCAAGATCAAAACCGCCCCTGAGAAGGAGTAGGGCGCGCTCGGCATCGTTCCTGTCATGAAGATGGCTGCTCTCCGCTTTGCTTTGGCTCCGGCTGTCCTGTGCGTGCTGGCAGTCTGGATTTTCGCGGACCGTGCCTGCGCGGAGACGACGTACTTTCCCGTTCCAAGCGCCTCCACCACGCGCAACGACGGCAATGATTTCGGCTTGATCGTCCCGATTATCGTGACCGACCCGGACGGCGAGTTGAAGTATATCCATGCGCCGATGCTCGTGCACAACTCCTTCCTTGGCGTGCGCGGGACGTACAATGTGTTCAAATACGATCCGGGCGGACGCCAGACGCGCTTCCAGGCGTCCTTCACCGAACGAATCGAGCGTAAGCTGGTCTTCAGTTATCTGGACCCGGCGATGGCCGACGGCCGGTATGCGTTCAATATCGGTGCGTCGTTCTTCAAGAATGCCACGTCACGGTACTTCGGTTTCAGCCAGCAAACCGTGGAGGAGGCTGAAACCAATTACACGGCGCGCGAATTCCGCGCAAATTGGAAACTCGGTGCGTACCTTAATGAAGTGACACAAATTGCCTTTGGCCAGCGCTATCGGGAAGTCCGCATCGAGCGTGGAGGGGCCAGGAAACTGCCCTACACGATGGAGACGAATCTCCGCGATGACCCTGGCATGCGGGGCGCGGCGATCCTGGGGCACCGGGTCACGTTCCATTACGACACGCGCGACAACTTAATTTCACCGACCGTCGGCACCCAGATCACGGCCTATGCCGAGCTCAATCAGAATTTTCGCAACGGGGACAATCCGGTCTACGGCCGGTTCGAACTCGACATCAAGAAACTGTTCCCGAGCGAGTCGAAACAGATGGTCTTGGTGGTTCGGGGCAACCTGCAAACAACCCATGGCTTTGAGGTGCCCTTCTACGAGCGCAGTTCCCTGGGCGGTCAGAATAATCTGCGCGGCTACGGGGTGGACCGGTTTATCGACGACCACTTGGTGGTGCTCAATGTCGAGCAGCGCATTCACGTGCTGCGGACGCGTGTGGCCAACGTGATGGCTGAGTTCGAAGTGGCGCCGTTCATCGATATGGGCAAGACGTTCAACACCTTCAATAAACGCCAGTTCAAGGACTACGAGGCAACGCCAGGAATTGGCTTTCGGTGCATCGTCCGTCCCGGGACTGTCGGCCGAATCGACTATGGCTTCAGTAAGGAAGGGGGGGCCGTGTTCGCCGGACTGGATTACCCATTTTAAAGGAGTCTATGCGGTCGCAAGCGCTTGACAGATCAAAGAATTCTATGGGAAACTACGGCCAGTTTCTGCAAGATTCCCGCGCACAGAAGGTTCCAGGTACGCATCCAGCTATTACCTTGAACAAGAAAAGCGTGTTACCGAAGGAGAAGGAGTAGAGGTGATGTCATTGTTGAAAACCATCAATAGTCCCGCTGATTTGAAGCGAATGTCGCCGGAGCAGTTTCCGGCCCTCTGCCAGGAAATCCGGGAGCAGATCGTGTCCGTCGTGTCCAACGTCGGCGGGCATCTCGCATCCAACCTGGGCGTCATCGAGTTGACGGTGGCGATGCAGTACCTGCTCGATACACCGAAGGACAAGATCGTCTGGGATACCAGCAATCAGGCCTATGCGCACAAGTTGCTGACCGGCCGTCGGGAGCAGTTTCATACGCTGCGGCAGTCCGGCGGGTTGAGCGGGTTCTGCAAGCGTGAAGAGAGCGTCTACGACACCTTCAATGCCGGCCATGCGGGCACCGGCGTGTCGGCCGCCTACGGAATGGCTGAGGCGCGAGACCAGAAGGGCGAGCATCATAAAGTGGTCTGCGTGGTCGGTGACGGCGCGATGACGGCCGGAATGACGCTCGAAGGCATGCACCATGCGGGCGGGACCAAGCGGGATTTCCTGGTGGTCCTGAACGACAACCAGATGTCCATTTCAAAAAACGTCGGCGCAATTTCGGCCTATCTCAATCGCACCTTCACCGGCGAGTTCTATACCAAGATGCGAGAGGAGGCCCGCCATTTGCTGCGTTCGATTCCACACATCGGGCAGGATGTGCAGAAGATGGCTCACCGCGCGGAGGAATTGGCCAAGGGGCTGATCCTGCCGGGTCTGCTGTTCGAAGAATTGGGCTTCCAGTACGTCGGTCCGATTGACGGGCACAATTTCGAGCATCTTCTGCCGATTTTCGATCACGTGCTGAAGCTCAAGGGTCCCGTGCTGCTGCATGTGATCACCAAGAAAGGCCTCGGCTACGAACCGGCGGAGAAGAATCCGGTCTGGTTCCATGCCTGTCCGTCGTTTGTGCGCGAGACCGGCGTGCCGGCCAAGAAGCCCTCGCGGCCCAGCTACACGGCGCATGCCGTCGAGGCGTTGACAAAAATGGCCCGCCAGGACACGAAGGTCGTGGCGATCACCGCAGCCATGTGCGAAGGGACGGGCCTCACGGGGTTCGAGAAGGAATTCCCGGACCGTCTCTACGATGTCGGCATCGCCGAACAGCATGCGGTCACGTTTGCGGCAGGCCTCGCCACGCAAGGCCTGAAGCCGGCGGTCTGCATGTATGCGACGTTCCTGCAGCGCGCCTACGATCAGATCGTGCATGATGTGGCGACGCAGAATTTGCCAGTGGCATTCCTGATCGATCGCGGCGGGCTCGTTGCGGAAGATGGCACCACGCATCACGGCGCATTCGATTACGCCTTCCTCCGGCACGTCCCCAACATGGTCGTCATGGCGCCGAAAGACGAGAACGAGTTGCAGCACATGGTGAAAACGTCCCTGAGCCACGACGGGCCGGTTTCCGTGCGCTATCCGCGCGGCGCCTGTCTGGGCGTGCCGATGGATCAGGAGATGAAGACGCTCCCGATCGGCAAGGGCGAGTTGCTGAAGGATGGAACCGATATCGCGATCGTGGCCATCGGCGTCACCGTGTGGCACGCGGTGCATGCGGCCGAGCGGCTGGAGCAGGAAGGCATTTCCGCCGCGGTGATCAACGCGCGGTTCGTCAAGCCGCTGGACCATGCCTTGATCGGTCAAGTCGCGAAGCATGTCCGGTGCGTTCTGACCGTCGAGGAAGGCGCCAAGATGGGCGGCTTCGGTTCGGCGGTGCTCGAGTCACTCTCCGAGCAGGGCATCACAAATGTGCCGACGCGGCTCATGGGGTTGCCGGACTGGTACATCGAACAGGGGCCTCAAGATTTACTCCGCGAGAAGTACGGACTGACGGCCGAGGGCATCTATCGGGAAGCCAAGACGCTCTGGACGCAAGTGTCCGCCGGGATCAGCACGGCCCAGCCGGCGTCCAGTGAGAGCCGGCCTCGCGCAAAGCAGAGCCAGCGCGCCGCGTTTCCCGGGTTGAAGGGTGCGGACGGGGACGAACAGGGCAGCTAATAAAGACGTGAAACGTGAAGCGTTAAACGTGACACGGGCGTAACGGCGAAGTCGAATGCATATCACGCGTCGGAAAACCAGACAGATTAAAGTCGGCAAGATCAAGATCGGCGGCGATGCGCCGATTGCCATCCAATCCATGTGCTCGACCGACACGCGCGATATCAAGGCGACGGTCGAACAAATCAAACAGCTCGAAGCGGTCGGCTGCGAGGTGATCCGCGTCGCGGTGCCGGATATGGAGTCCGCTGCGGCGCTGCCCAAGATCAAGGCGCAGATGACCGTGCCGCTGATCGCCGATATTCACTTCGATCATCGTCTGGCCCTGGAAGCCGCCAAGGTCGTGGATTGTGTGCGGATCAACCCCGGCAACATCGGCGCCTGGTGGAAGGTGCAGGAGGTCATCAAGGCCGTCAACGAGCGGGGCATCCCGTTGCGGATCGGCGTCAACGGCGGTTCGCTGGAGCGGCCGTTGCTGGATAAATATGGCTGGCCGAGCCCTGATGCCTTGGCCGAGTCCGCGTTGAACGCGGTGCATGCGCTCGAGGATGAGGGCTTCACCAATCTGAAGGTGTCACTCAAGGCTTCCGACGTGAAGCACGCGGTGGATGCCTACTGGATCTTCGCGATGCAATCAAACTATCCGCTGCACATCGGCATTACGGAAGCGGGGACGGCGATGACCGGCGCGGTCAAGTCCGCCATCGGGCTCG
>Ga0247727_10009041_pt1 | contig 18241 bp, 17 predicted proteins | sample WisWelCaveWW1625_FD_202498 | JGI IMG/M metagenome (GOLD analysis project Ga0247727, IMG submission 202498) | Biofilm microbial communities from Wishing Well Cave, Virginia, United States - WW16-25 | ecosystem: Environmental > Aquatic > Deep subsurface > Groundwater > Cave microbial mat | place... | reverse complement strand
CCAAGCGGATTCACTCCGCGCTCGGTTATTTGACCCCGGCCGAATTCGAGGCGCAGTGGCAAAAAGAGCAAGCTGCGTCTATACTCTAAACCAACTTTTTACTGTCCAAATTTAGGGGTCCATTACAAACAACACCTACGGCTTCGGGCGCTTGGACATCAAGGCGGCGGTTGACGTGGCGGCGGCTTCGATCTCGCCCGCGAGCGCCAACTACGGGTCGGGCGGAGGCACGGGCGCGGTCAACGTCACTGCGCCAGCCGGAGTCGGTTGGCAGACTTTCGTCAACGACTCGTGGATCACGGTCACCTCGGGCGGCAGTGGCACGGGCAACGGCACGGTCAACTATTCGGTCGCCGCCAACACCGGCTCGGCGCGCACCGGCACAATGATCGTCGCCGGCCGGATTTTCACCGTCACGCAGGATGCGCCTGCTTGCTCTTACTCTATCTCGCCGGCCAGCGCCAGTTACACCAGCGCCGGTGGGACGGGCAGCGTCAACGTCACGGCGGGCGCGGGTTGCGCGTGGACTGCCGTGAGCAACGACGCCTGGATCACGATCACCTCGGGCGCGAGCGGCAGCGGCAATGGCACGGTCAATTATTCCGTCGCCGTCAATTCCGGCGCGTCGCGCAACGGAACGATGACCATCGCTGGTCTGACTTTCACCGTCACACAGTCGTCGGCCACGACCAACACCGGCTGGCTCAGCCCGACCGCGAACGCGGCGGTCACCAGCCAAGGCGGCGACAACAACGGCTACGAGGTCAGCGCGGCCAACGCCTACGCCGACGACAACCTCTATGCGGTGGACAACAACAGCGGCACGAACAGCAGCACTTCCTGCACCGCCAACAGCAAGGACAAACACCGCTTCTACAATTACGGTATCAGCATTCCCGGCGGCGCCGTCATTCAGGGGATCGAAGTCCGGTTGAACGCCAAAGTGGACAGCACGAGCGGCTCGCCGAAGTTATGTGTGCAGTTGTCGTGGAACGGCGGGACGACGTGGACGGCGACGAAGTCTACGGCGACGCTCTCGACCACCGAGATGAGCTACATCCTGGGCGGCGCGGCGGACACCTGGGGCCGAACGTGGAGCGCCGGCGATTTCAGCAATGCCAATTTCCGCGTGCGCATCATTGACGTGGCCAACTCGACCGCGCGCGACTTTTCGCTCGACTGGCTGGCAGTGCGGGTGAGCTATCAACCTTAAGCTTCAAAAGGAGAACCCGAAATGAACCCCTCAAATCGTTTTTCTTTACGCGCTGTCTTCAGCGGCAGCCGCGGACGTTGGATTCCATTCGTGCTCGGCGCAATCGTTATCGCCGTCGTGCTCCTGAGCTTCCGCAGCGGAAAATTCACCGTCCCTGTTTCACTGGCCAAAACTCAAACGCAGTCGTCTGGAAACTTGAACATCACCTTCCGCGACAGCGCGACCGGCTATGCCATCCCCACTTCATTCTCCGCTGAAAATCCGAAGGAGCGCACTCGCGCCGCGCTCGTTACCGACACAGCCGGTCGCGGACGGTATCAACTCGCCGCCGGACGCCACAACCTGGAGATTGCCGCGCGTGGCTATCGTCCATTTAAAACTCATTTTGAAATAGACCCGCGGACGCCGTTGGCCGTCACCGTCTGGCTGGACCCGCTGGAGCCGCCCGAAGAGTTGCGACCGGAGGTGGTCACGGCGAAGCTGAGGCCGGGTTACACAATGCTGCACGGCCACGTGGCCGACGCGCAGATCAAGCGCCCATTGGCAGGAGTCAGAATTCGTTTGGAGAACGCGGGCGTCGAAGCGCAGACCGACGAGCGTGGCTATTTCCTGCTCTACGCGCTCGCCCCGCCCATCAACCCAACCGAGGAGCTGCCAAAGACCGATCATCTGGCGGCCTACTTCGCGGACTTCAAAACATACCGCATCGCCAACGTCCTGCTGACCGAGGGCGACGCGCACTTCAAGATCGAGTTGGAGCAAGGCGAAGGAACCGTCGAGCGGGACAAGGGGCACAAGATGCTGCGCAGCGCCGAGGAACTGAAAGACGCGCAGCGCCCTCCGCAGGAATCCGCCGCCAGCCATCATCCATCCCCACAACCTGAGGCGAAGGTCGCGGGCGTAGAGCAAGCGACGAGCGTGACGGTTCCCACCAGCATCCGCGTGGGCTTCAATTGCTCCTGCGCCACGTGCAGCACGGTGCAGGTCTACACGCTGGACACCTACGTGCGGCTGGGACTCGACGACGAGTGGATCTCTTCGTGGAATTCCAATTCGCTCAAGTCCGGGGCGATTGCTTTCCGCAGCTACGGCGCCTATCACGTCTATCATCCGCGCAACGCCAACTACGACATTTGCAGCACGACCTGTTGCCAGGTGATAGACCCGAACGATTCGTCGGTCAACACCGACAACGCGACTTCGGCCACTTCCGGCATCATCGTGGTCAACAGCGCCGGCACCGAGCCGCTCTTCGCCGAATACGCCGCCGAGAACAACAACAACTTCTGCGCCGACGGCTTCACCGGAAGGCCGGCTGACAACTGGCCGTGCATGAGCGACGCGGTTGACGCCGGGACGACGTTCAACGGGCACGGGCGCGGGATGTGCCAATGGGGGACGCAGCGGTGGGCCGTCAATCAGGCCAGGGATTGGACGTGGATCGTCAACCACTACTATAACGACAACGGCAATCCCAGCGGCGCGCGGTCAGGCGTGCTGCAAACGCCCACGGGCGATTTCTCGCTTTCAGCCGCGCCGTCTTCACGATCAGTGAGGCGCAACCAGAGCACGACCTACACCGTGACGGTCGCGGCATTGGACGCATTCAACGGCACGGTCACGTTCAGCGTCACAGGATTGCCGGGTGGCGCGAGCGCGAGCTTCAACCCGATTTCGGTTACGGGATCAGGGACGACGACGATGACAGTGACTGCCGGTAATCCCAGAGGGACGTTTACGCTGACCATCACCGGAACCAGCGGCGGCTTGCAACGCAGCACGGCAGTAACGCTGACTGTCACGAAGTAGAGTGGTTCGCTCTATTCGAGCCAGAAAGGGAGCAGCGGCCTGAAGCCGTTGCTCCCTTTTCTCTTAAACAGAGCCGCGCTTGCCAAGCCGATCCGCCTCAAATTTCAGATAATTCCCCGCTGCCCGCCAAATTGAAATTGCTCTTGCGCCGCAGCCTCACTATCATCACTGCCTAACGTCAGCGTACTCATCTCACAAAGTAAATCAGGGGGTCGGATGGCTCGGTTGATGGCGCAAATCCTGATCTTTCACTCCCGGCATGGCTGCGGCCTGCTGTTGCTTTGCCTGATAGTGCCTGCTCCAGCGGCGGCGCAATACCGCTTCGATCACTGGACGGCGGACAATGAGCTGCCGCAAAACATCATTACCGCTCTCCATCAGACTCGTGACGGCTATCTGTGGGTGGCGACGCTGGATGGGCTGGCCCGCTTTGACGGCGTGCGCTTCACCATCTTCAGCCGGGCTGCCGGCTGTTCTGACGTGACGGTAGAGAAGAGATGAGCAGGCAACGAATCATCCAGATGCTGCCGTGGCTGATGCTGCTCCTGCTGGGCGGCCTGACACAGGCGCACGTCCGGGGGCAGACGCTCAGCACGCACAAGGCGCTGGGCCGCTATCAGCAGTTCGTCTGGCAGGATCAGCACGGCTTGCCGCAAAACGGCGTCTTAGCCATTTTGCGGACGCGCGACGGCTATTTGTGGTTGGGAACGATTGAGGGAGCCGCGCGTTTCGACGGCGTGCGTTTTGTGGTTTTCGACAACAGCAATACCCCTGAGATCAAGAGCAACCAGATTCTGTCCCTGGCTGAAGACCGCGCGGGAAGTCTCTGGCTGGGCGCCGTGAGCGGCGGGCTGACACGATACACGGAGGGGCGCTCCCGGCTTTACACGACGCGGGACGGCCTCTCCAGCGATTTCGTGCGCTGCCTGTTGGCAGACCGCGCCGGGAACCTCTGGATCGGCACACGGGGCGGAGGACTGAATCTTTTCCGGGACGAACGCTTCACGGCGTACACCACGCGGGACGGACTGCCGAGCGATCAGATTCAGACCTTGGCGGAAGACCGCGGCGGCGGTATCTGGATCGGCACAAACAAAGGGTTGGCCCGATTCGAGCAGGGCCGCTTCACGGTTTACTCCACGCGCGAGGGACTGCCCCACGACCGGGTGAACGCGCTCTGCGTGGATAGCGCGGGCAATTTGTTGGTGGGAACCGGGGGCGGACTTTGCCGGTTCCAGCAAGGCCGCTGCGTGGTTGACGGCGCGCCCATTCACGGCTCCGTGACCGCGCTGTATGAAGACCGGCAGCACAACCTCTGGGTCGGGACGGGCGGCAAGGGATTGTTCCTGCGCAGGGGCGGACGCCTCGCCCAGTACGCGGCGCCGGACGGATTGCCGAGCGACACCGTGTTGGCGCTTTATCAAGACCCGGAAGGCGACCTCTGGATCGGCACAGTGGATGGCGGTCTCGTTCAATTGCGGGAGGGGCGTTTCAGCGTCTACACGATGGAGGACGGACTGCCGCATAACTTCGCGACCGCCGTTTTCGAGGATTCACAGGGGAGCCTCTGGCTGGGCACGAACGGCGGTTTGGGCCGCCTCAAAGATGGAAGCATCACGGCCTACCCAGCCAGCCAGGGCCGGCCTGGGAACGACTCCATCGCCGAAGATCGCGCGGGCAATCTCTGGTTCAGCGCGGACGGTAAATTAACCCAATTTCGCAATGGTCAGCTCACGCCCTGGACGACCGCGCAGGGTTTACCGCACGAACCGGTACGCGAGCTGCTCGGCGACCGCGCCGGCAACCTCTGGCTGAGCACGCCCGGCCACGGGCTGACGCTTTTCCGCGACGGGCGCTTCCGCAGCTTTGACACGCGCGATGGCCTGGCGGACAACGAAGTCACGGCGTTGTACGAAGGCCGGGATGGCCGGCTCTGGGCCGGGACACGCAACGGCGGCATCAGCCGCTTCGAGGCCGAGACACAGCGCTTCACCACCTGGACGACCAAAGACGGGCTGCCCGGCGATCAAGTGCTGGCGTTTTACGAAGACCGCGCGGGGAGCCTCTGGATCGGCACGAACGGCGGCGGCCTGTGCCGCTTCAAAGAGGGCAAGTTCGCCGCCATCACCGTCAGGGACGGCCTGTATGACAACCTCGCGCACCAAATCCTTTCCGATACCCCCTCCGATACTGAGGACGACAGCGGAGATTTATGGATGAGCAGCAATCGTGGCATCTACCGCGTCAGCCTGCGGGAGTTGAATGATTTCGCCGCGGGCCGGATCAAGTCGGTGACTTCGTTCACCTACGGTGTGGCTGACGGAATGCTCAACCGCGAATGCAACGGCGCAAGCCCGGCAGGCTGGAAAACGCGCGACGGACGGCTCTGGTTTCCGACCGTCAAGGGCGTGGTCGCGATTGATCCCCGGCAGCGCAACATCCCACCCTCGCGCGTCGCCATCGAACGCGTCATCCTGGACCGCGCGCCTCTACCAGCCGGCGGGCCGGTGCGGATCAGACCGGATCAGGAAAACCTGGAGATCGAATACACGGGGATCAACTGGCGCCGCCCGCAACAGATCCGGTTCAAGTACCAACTGGCCGGTTTCAATCACGACTGGGTGGATGCCGGGACGCGGCGCACGGCTTATTTTTCCAACCTGCCGCCGGGTGATTACACGTTCAAGGTGATCGCGGACAACGGCGAGGGCGTCTGGAACACGGAAGGCGCTGCCCTGCGCGTCGTCGTGCTGCCGCCGTTTTATCGCACCTGGTGGTTTCTGACGCTCATCGGCCTGGCCGTGATGGGCGTGGTCTTCGCGGCTTTCAAATATCGCGTCACACAACTGGAGCAAAGGCAGGTCGCGCAGCAAGCCTTCGCCCGCGAGTTGCTCGCATCGCAGGAAGCCGAACGCAAACGCATCGCCGCCGAATTGCACGACTCGCTCGGCCAGAACCTGCTGGTCATCAAGAACCGCGCGCTGCTCAATGCGCTGACTTTGCCGGACGAGCCTGCCCGAATGCAGTTCACCGAAATCAGCGACGCCGTCGCGCAAACGCTCGAAGAAGTGCGCACGATCTCGCACGATCTGCGCCCGCCGCATCTGGATCAACTCGGCTTGCGCACGGCGCTTCAGGCAATGATCGAAAAAGTCGCCGCCAGTTCGCCCATTCAGTTCACGCACGAGCTGGACGAGTGCGACGGACGCTTTGCGCCCGGCGACGACATCACGCTGTATCGCATCGTGCAGGAGTGTCTCAACAACATCCTCAAACATTCCGGCGCGACCCAGGCGCAGATCAGGCTGCGCGTCCACGCCCGTCAGGCGCTCCTCACGATCCGCGACAACGGATGTGGCTTCGCGCCCGAGGGCGGCGCGCACGGCGGGCTGGGCTTGCAGGGCATCGCGGAGCGCGCGCGGATTCTGGGCGGCACGCATGCGATTCAGACGGCGCCAGGACAAGGGACGATCGTTACGGTGCGGATTGAGTTGAAAGGCAAATAGACGGGCAGGAAGCCCATTTGTCATTTGTCATTGTTCATTTGTCATTTGTCATTGGCTGAAGGCTTGCTTCCTGCAATGACAAATGACAAATGAACAATGACAAATGACAAATGACAAATGAAGCAGGAAAGTACCCCGATGAGCACTCCGATTCGTATTCTGATTGCCGACGATCACCCGGTCTTCCGCCAGGGCTTGCGCCAGATTATCGAGACCGATCCGCAACTCAAAGTCGTCGCCGAAGCCGCCGACGGCCAGCAGGCGCTCGCGCGTTTGCAGGACACGCCGGTGGACGTGGCCATGCTCGATCTGACAATGCCGCTCAAGGACGGCTTCGCCGTCGCGCGCGCGGCGCATGAACTCCGCCTCGCCGTGCCGCTCGTCTTCCTGACGATGCACAAGGACGAGCATTATCTGCACGCCGCGCTCGACCTCGGCGTCAAAGGCTACGTGCTCAAAGACAGCGCCATCACCGAGATCGTCAACTGCCTCAAATCGGTCGTCGCCGGGCAGGATTACGTCAGCCCCGCGCTCTCTTCGTACCTCATCCGGCGCAGCACGCGCGCCGCCGCATTGGCCGCCGAGAAACCAGCGATCGCTGAGCTTACGCCCACCGAACGCCGCGTCCTGAAGCTGATCGCCGAGGGGCAGACGAGCCGTGAAATCGCGGCGAGCCTGGGCATCGGCGTCCGCACCGTCGAGCATCACCGCAACAACATCGCCACCAAACTCGACCTGCGCGGCAGCCACGCGCTGGTCAAATTCGCCGTCCAACATCAGGCAGAGCTGTGAAGGGATGAGGGATGAGGGACGAGGGATGAGGGATGAGGGATGAGGGATGAGGGATGAGGGATGAGGAAGAAGGGATGAGGGATGAGGGATGAGGCCGAAACCTCTTTTCATCCCTCCGCCCTCCGCCCTCGCCCTCATCCTTCATCCCTCATCCCTCATCCCTCATCCCTCATCCCTTCTTCCTCATCCCTTCTTCCTGGCTTTCGTTTTCGTGACGACACTGACGAAAATGGCGATGAGTTCATTGGTTTCGTCGCGGAGCGGTTTGAGTTTTTGCTCAGTTTCATAGCCGCCGTCAACCAACAATTCCAGCCAATAATCGCTTTCGTCCAATTCCTGTAACGCGCCTTCGACTTTGCTGATGAAATCGGCGTCTGATTTGGCGCGGCAGGCTTCACGGTATTGCGCTCCAGGCGATGTACCGGAGCGCAATAGCTGATGCGTAATCACATGCGCTGCGCCAGTTTTAGGCAAGGCTTCATAAAGGCGAATGATGCGGAGCGCATACTCTTTTAACCGTTTTTTCAATTCCTGCTTTTTCTCTTCGCTGGATTTCATCTCAGAGGTTTGCTGATTTCGATCTGGCATAAATTCCTCCTGATAGGTTGTCTTTTCATCCCTCATCCCTCATCCCTCATCCCTCATCCCTCATCCCTCATCCCTCATCCCTCATCCCTCATCCCTCACTGCGGCACGCCCATCCGCCTCAGCAGCTCAACAAAGCGCGGATCGCCGCGGATCGGATCCCACACCGGCTCATCTTTATAAAAGGATCCGATGGCTCCCGCCGCCAGGCCGCGTTCCAGCCACGTCAAGGCCAGTTCCTGCTCGTTCAAGGTCGCATAGATTTTGGCCACCCAGTGCGCCTGGCTCAGGCGCTCGCCGGACATCGCTTCCAACTCCTTGATGATCCGGAGCGCTGCTGCCCGCTCCCCTCGGGCCGCGTAGATCATGCCTGTACCGTAAATCAAGATCGGATCACTCTTCCTCTCGCGCTTGGCTTTCTCCAATTCCGCGAGCGTTTCGTCGAATAACCTGTTTTGAATGTAAACCCCTATTTCAAAGGTGGTGCCGAACGGCGGGCCCAGTTCATTGGCCTGCCGCAGCAGCTCGAGCGCTCGCGCATAATCTCGCTTGAGGTAGGGAGGGATGGCCAATGACCGCGCGATGACTGGTGAGAGTGGGTCGAGCTCGCGCGCTTTCAGCAATTCCTCCTGACCTTCAGCGAGACGCCCCTGAAAGACGAGCGAAATTCCCAAATACCAATGAGCTAATGCCAAGCTCGGGCTGAGTTCGATCGCATGCCGCAGTTCACGATCACCCTGCGAGAAACTGTACGGAGTGAAATGGACGAAGATTTGACCAAGCACCATGTGAGCTTCCGCCAGGTTTTCATCGAGCGCGAGCGCTTTGCGCGCGGCATCTTCCGCTTTGCGCCGGCCTTCACTGGGCGCCAGGTAGCCGTACGCCCCAAGGCTTGAATAGGCGTTAGCTAAGCCCGCGTAGGCGAGCGCATAATTGCCATCTTCTTCAATCGCCTGCTCGTAGTAGCGGATGGCCGTGAGCAAATCCTCGCGGGTTCGCCGATGGCTATACGCCCGTCCCTGTGTGTAACACTGGAAAGCCTTGAGGTTCTCCGTCGGACGCTTCGCCAGTTGCCGTCGCTCAGCGCCACTCAGCTTCGCGCGCAGATGCTCGGAAATCTCCTGCGCGATCTCTCCCTGGACGATGAACACATCGGCGAGCTGGCGATTGTACTGCTGGCCCCAGAGCTGTTTGTTCTCCCGCACGTCCACCAGCTCCGCGCTGACTGTCAAATGCTCGCCGCGCTGCCAGACCCGTCCCACGACCACGGCGCGTACGCCCAGCGCCTGTCCGGCCGCGAGCCAATCGGTCTCTTTCCCTTTGTAGCGAAAGGCGGAGCTGCGGGCGATCACGCGCAAGCTGGGAAGCTGGGTCAGATTGTTGATGATGTTTTCGGTCAAGCCATCCGCGAGGTATTCCGTCTCCGCGTCACGATTCTGGTTGGCGAACGGCAAGACCGCGATGGAATCAATGGCGACTCCGGTTTTCGGCTGGAAGTATCCGAACGCCAGGAAAAGGCTGACTACGGCCAGCGCCAGCGCGCCCAAGGTGATCAGCACGAGGCGTGGACGCCGCGTGAAAAAACGGGATGGCTTGATTTCAACGTATCGTCTCAAAAATTCGGGGTAAATCGCCAAAATCGCTGGACGCGCGTATTGAAAACAAACGGTTTATGGATTCGCATCATCGAGTTTACCCCGAATTTTTGAGACGATACATTTCAACCTCATCTGTGTCGTCCTCCTCAATCCTCTCTTCCGCCGTGACGCGCGCGATCGTCTGCGTCTCGACCACCAACTCCTGTTCCGCGCTCTCCGGCGCCGGCGCCCTGGGCGCCGGAGCGATGAAGCGATAGCCGCGCCGGGGCAACGTTTCGATCAGCGACGCGCCGTCTGACCATTCGCTCAACGTCTTGCGCAGCAGCGAGACGTGCCGCGCCACGTTTCCCTCCTCCACGAAAGTGTCAGGCCAGACCCGCTCCATCAATTCCTGCTTGTCCACGATGTGTCCGCTGCGTTCGACCAGCGCCAGAAGCGTCTCCACCAGCTTCGGCGTCAACGGCACCAGCTTGCCTTCACACCACAAAGCACGCTCGCGCACGTCCAGACGGAAGGCGCCAAATTCATACTGATCGGGAGGTAATTGATTGGGGGAGAAAGACATAGCTGCTTTACCGAACTTTTACCAAACTTTTTCCGGCGGTGCGCAGGACTCTTTCGCCGCATTCATGCCAAATTGCCCGTGTTCCGCTCGTACCACTGAATTCTGCGTTGATGAATGGCACGGAGTATAGCGCGGGACTTGAAAATGGAAAATGAATCAGGAGTGAGATCACGATGAACAAGCCGATTCGTATTCTGATTGCCGACGACCACCCTATCTTCCGCCAGGGCTTGCGCCAGATCATCGAGACCGACCCGCAACTCACAGTCGTCGCCGAGGCCGCCGACGGCCAGCAGATGAAGCTCCTGATCGTCTTACGACAGTTCATCGAACCGCATCATCAACCTGAGGAGAAACAGCCAGGGCTTATTGTCCGATTGTCAACTGATCGTGAAGCTCAATGGCAGGAGCGTGCGACTGGACTTTGGCCACCCAAGTTTGTTTGAAACGTCAACTCATCACAGAGGAACCAAGTCATGATCACAACCAAGATTATCACCAGGCAGCCGGCGCTCAACCGGCTCAGACTGCGACTGAGGAGCAATAGCGAGGCGGGCGGAAACGGGCAGATCCACGAGCAGGTCGTGGCGCGCACAGACGCGCCAGCTTGCCCTGTCCCGCTCAAACAGGACTGGCCTGAGCGCGCCGGCGGCTTTCAGGTGGCGCATTACGCGCTCGAATTACAGACCGCCGAGCCGTTGCAGTTCATTGACCTGACCGACGAGGTGCGGGCGCTGGTGGCGCAATCGGGCGTCGCCAACGGGATGGTCAACGTCCAGACCCGCCACACCACTACCGCCGTCATCATCAACGAGCACGAACCGCTGTTGCTCGAAGACCTGAAAGAATTGCTCTGCCGGCTCGCGCCGCCGCAGGCCTACTACCGGCACAACGACTTCGCGATCCGCACGGCCAATATGACCCCTGACGAAAGCCCCAACGGTCACGCGCACTGCCAGAGCCTGCTGCTCAGCAGCGCCGCGACCGTCAACATCATTGACGGCGCGCTGCAGTTAGGGCGCTGGCAGCGCATCTTTTTCATCGAGCTGGATCACGCCCGCCCACGCACCGTCTCGCTCACAGTCATGGGTCAGGCCGTCACGCCCGACTTCGCCTGGAATTGAGGCCGGGTGCTGCGGGACTTTCATTGAAGGAGGCATCAGATGGAGATTTTGTTAGCCGAGAGTTTTGGTTTTTGTATGGGCGTCAAGCGCGCCGTGGATTTGGCTTACCGGGCGCTCGAACAGGCGGGCGGGCTGCCGGTCGTCACCCTCGGGCCGCTCATCCATAACAAGCAGGAGACAGATCGGCTGGCCGCCGACGGCATCGGCTGTGCCGATCCGGAGTCGCTGCCGGCGGCGGGCACGGTCGTGATTCGCGCCCACGGCGTCGGGCCACAAACCTTTGCGGAGTTGCGCGCGCGGGGTTTGCGCGTGCTCGACGCGACCTGTCCCTACGTCCACTACTCGCAGCGCCGCGCGGTCGAGCTGCAAGCGGCCGGCTACACAGTGGTGATCGCCGGTGTGCGGGAGCACCCGGAAATTCGCGGCATTCTCGGCCATCTCAACGGCGCGGCCTACGTGGCGCAGACGCCGGAGGAGGCGCGCGCCCTGCCCGCCTGCGACCGCATCGGTGTCATCGCCCAGACCACCATTGCCGAACCGAAATACCAGGCCATTATCGCCGCCCTCCGCGAGCGAACGCGCGAGCTAAAGATCTGCGAGACGATCTGTGATGCAACGGCAGAGAACCAGACGGCGGTGCGGCGGCTCGCCGCCGAGGTCGAGTTGCTCTACGTCGTCGTCGGCCGCCACAGCGATAACAGCAACAAACTGGCCGAGACGGCGCGCGAGTGCTGTCCCCGCGCGTTGCTCATCGAGACCGAGGAAGAGATCCGCCCGGAAGATCTACGCGGAGTGACTCGCGTTGGGGTGAGCGCGGGGGCCTCGGCTCCGGATTGGATGATCCAGCGCGTGGTTACGCGGCTGCGCGCGCTCGACCACGCAGACAACGCCGGTAACGCCACCGTTGCGGCCGCGCCTTCGCCTGCTGCGGCGCGCGCGCCGAGCGTCATCGAGTAAAAGGCGTGGAAAGGGACGTGTCGTCAGCTCGTCGTGAAGTTGACCGACGGCACGACACACGTGACGAATTTCCAGTTCAAGTAGCGCGCCAGGGCTGGGAGCAGGCGGGCGGCTGCCTGCTCCCTCTTTGGCGCTCAAGCGGCAGGCGCGTGCGGCTACGTGCTCAAGGACAACCTGCTCGAAGTGCGGCGACTGCTGCAAACACAAACCTGAAACCAACAACCAACCCTCGAAGACTGCTCTTAAGCAGAGAAAGGAACAGACCATGAGTACACGACGACATGTAGCAACCCTGATCGGATGTTTCGTTGGCCTGGCGCTGGCCCTGACCGGTTGGCTGGGCTGGGCGACCCTGCCGCCGGGCTATGCCACCACCGGCCCCGGACAATCGGATGAGATCAGAATCCTGAAGGCCCAACTCCTGGAGTTGGAGATCAAAGCCCGGGAGGCCAAGATTCGACAGATGCAGCAGGCGGCGCCCGTCACGGAAGAACACCTGGCGAAAATTGCGCGGATGGAAGCCGAGTTGCAGCAAATGCAACAAAAGTTCGACCAACTCGCGCGCCAGGGAGCCGTTCCCAGCGTGACGCAGGATTTGGACCCTCAGGATCCGAAAGCGCTGGCCGAGAGGCTCAGGAGCGTGAAAGCCCGGCTCCGGGAGCTACAGGCGCCGGCCCTGAAGGACCAAATCAACCAGGAGAAGCAGCCAGACCCTCTCGCTCCAAACGAAGCCCTGCTCGTGCCTCCAGCCAACGACACTTGCGCTGGAGCCACGCCGATCACCTGTCCTGGCTCAATAACCCAAAGCACCGTCGGGGCGACCGCTGATGGGCCGGCAGACTGCACGGGCACCAATTTCAACAGCGTCTGGTTCACCTTCACGGGCGATGGGGCTGCACACACGTTCAGCACCGCAGGCAGTAACTATGCGGGTCTTTCGCGCGCAAAGCCCAGGCAGCGCCGATTTCGTTTGTGAGCCGGAGGTTGAATTTCATCTCGAAGTCGTCAAAGCTGATGTCCTTCGGGTATCCAAGCGAAGGCTGACTGTCAACGTGCAATCGCTCGTCTTTTTCGACACTCCAGCCGGAAGCAGGTATCGCCCATCCGCCCAGCGTGTTCAAATCGGTGAACATCTGGCTGAACTCCGTGGTTCGGAGCTTCGGTTTCGCCGGTTCACGGCTCATCAAACCCGATACAAGGATTGCCGTGATCACGGCTGCAATTGTAATTGCGCTAATACCGACCAAGAGTTTCTTTCTGGAGGCGGTTTTCGAAATGGCCGCAGGTTCGGATGAAGTTGCCGGCTCTGGCCGGGTTTTGACCCTTGCCGGTTCAGCCGCAGTCGCGGGTTGAAGTTTCCCGGTTGCCCGATCCAGCATTTTCATTGCCGAGCTTTTGAGTGGGCCTGTAATCGCATTCGGATTAGGCTCTATGCCCATCTTTTTCAATCCGCCGATTACTTTGGGGAGGATGACCGACACGCCTTCGGGTGGGATGCTGATTGAAGTTGACGCGCCCAACGCCTCTTCCCATTCAGGCTGGCGCTGTTTAAATTCAAAGTCACTGATGTTCAGGCGTATCGGGATGAATGGCTTGTTGCTTTCGTGGGCGCGGACTACCTCTTTGGTCACTTGATGAGACTCGACCGAGTTGTGCGAGATGATCAGCACGACGACCTGACACTCTTTGATCGCCTGGTTGGTCTGAAGAAGATAGGAGGCGCCGGGCATGCCGTCACGTTCATAATACCAGGATGAATACCCGGCCGTTTCCAAACCCGCGGCGATCTCCATCGCAATAGCGCTTTCTTCTTCCACGTAGCTGATGAAGATGTCTCTCATCACTGACCCGTTTTGAATATCGAAGGCTTCACGTTAATCTGTCCGTCGCTATTTTTCCAACCGCAAACGACCGAACGCTTCAGGCACGTGATAATTGTCGGCGTTGGTCGGTTGCCAGGCGATGCGTTTGCGATCCGGCGGTGGGCCTTGAAAGCGATAGAAATTGATTCGCATCTCCTGACCGGCTTGTGGTTTTCGTTTGTCAATCTTGCCCATCGGGATGCGCATCTCGCCGTACCAGATTTTTTTATCGGCGACGATGCGCGCTTTGGCCTCGAAGCCCGAATTCCATTGCCAGTCGTGGTTGGGCGGGTCGGGGTTGCGGTCAATATACAGATCAACCCATTCGCCCTGCGGCGAGACCTGGAATTCGGTGTAGCGTTTGATGTTTTGAAAATCCGAACCGATGAAGACTTCCGAAACGTCCCACTCCCACAGCTTGTTCGTTTCGGTCGTGGTTGACGGATTGGATTTGGAGTAAAGCTGCTCGTAAGGACAGATGAAAAGCAGGTAGAGGTTCTTCTCAGTCCAGCGCGAGCGAATCTCAGTCTTGTGACCGGGCGTCAGATCGCCGCGCGGGCCGCGTTCGGCCATCACGCCTTTGACCGATTTCCATTGTTTCGAGTTCGGATCGGCGGTGAGCGCGAAATCCGATTTTGAGTGGAAGCTCTTGATCATCTTGTCCTGAGCGGATGCATTGATCAAGCAGATCAAAAGCATGGCCGCCGCCATCGAAAGCAGAATCTTGTTCATATTTTTTCCTCGGAGTTGAAAGGTTGAATTGCGTGCGAATTGTGCCTGCTTCGATTCGATTTGTCATCAGTCTGCCGATTTTGTTGATCGTCGCGCTGAGCCTACCCACAGGCATCTGCAGAAATCAAGCTTCTGGAATCCCCCCAACTCCCGTTGGGGGGATTGAGGTGATCCGTTACGAAGACAGCCGCGTTTCGATGGCTTGTGTCTACACGATTGTCGTTTACGGACGCGAGATGACCCCGTTTCGACAGATCGTGGACGCGGCCTTTGACGAGGTTGACCGGATTGACCGGCTGATGAGCCATTACAAAACCGACAGCCCGCTTTCGCGCATCAATCGTGAAGCCGCCGTATCGCCGGTCAAAGTCGAGCCTGAATTGTTCGACTTCATCGCCGAGTGTTTGCGTTACAGCCGCCAGTCCGACGGCGCGTTCGACATCACCGTCGGGCCGTTGATGAAGGCTTGGGGCTTCTTTCGCGGCGAAGGGCGAATGCCGACAGAAGCTGAGTTGAATGAAGCGCGAAGCAAGGTCGGCTTCCAACACCTGAGCTTGAATCCGAAAGAGAGAACGGTCTTTTTCGACAGAGCGGGCGTTGAGCTTGATCTGGGCGGGATCGCCAAAGGCTACGCCGTTGACGCGGCGGTCGCCGCGCTCAAACAACAGGGAATCACGAGTGCATTGGTCAGCGCCGGCGGCAGCACGATTTATGGTCTTGGCTCGCCGCCGAATTCGGATGGCTGGGAAGTGAAGATTCAAAACCCGATTGATCACGAGAAGACCGCTGCGACGGTTCGCTTGAAAAATCAGGCGTTGTCGGTTTCGGGAAGCCATGAAAAGTTTTTCGAGCTTGGCGGCGTTCGATATTCACACGTGATGGATCCGCGCACCGGACGACCGGTTCAAAACATCTTGAGCGTAGCAGTCATCACTGACGATGGCACAGCCGGTGACGCGCTGGACAATGTTTTTTACGTGCTGGGAGTTGAACGAAGCAGAGCTGGGTTGAAGCGTTTCCCCGCCAGCGAGGTGATTTTCTTTCTGCCCGAATCGGGCAAGCGATGGCGGATGGTTCGATTGCCAGGCGTCTTACTTCATCGCCGGTAAGTCAACCACCGCGTAAATTCCCAGCTTCGAGATCGAGAACTCCGTCGCCCCGTCCGCCGTGACAAAATCTTCGAGCGCGGCACTCTCAATCCCGAATGCTTTGATCACGCCCTGGCCGTACTTGCCGCGCAGTCGCACCCGCAAGCTGTCGGCTTCGCGCCCGCTGTAATTCAACAGATGCAGGCGGGTGCGCGAACCGTCGCCGGCAAGCCGGCAGATCACGACTTCGGTTCCGTAAACGCGCACGCTGCGGTTTTCGTCGCCGAGTTGGCGGCGAATCTTTTGTGCGAACTCGCTGGGATCGGCGGCGGCCGATTTCGGATATTGTTTCGTTCCGAGCTTGAGGTTGACGCGAAATTTGGGCGAGGGCGAAGGGACGAGCTTGAACAGCAGGTTGCGCCGCGTGAGCAGGTTCAGCACTTCGCCCATCGCCAGCGAGCCGTCGTCAATGACCGCGATGTCAGCGATGGCTGGCAGATTTTCCCGCGGCAATCCGCGCAGGAAAGCAAGCATCTTCCCCGCTTCTTCCAAATCCGCCGGGTCAATCTTCAGAACGGCGTCCGCGCCGTATGCGAAGGCTTCGGCGGCGGCGAGCGCGGCTTTCCCTTGCGGCAATTCGTAATAGAACTTGCCTGAAGGGCTGCGGACGAAACGCCATCCGTTCGAATCAATCCACGGGCGGCGCGTGGCTGATGCGACATTGGCGCGCCCGGCGATGCGCGGCACGAGCAATTTCTCGCGCCGCGCAAGCTCAGCCTGGCTGATCGCCACAACCTTGAATCCGGCTTTTCGCCACTCGACCGCTTTGTCCGGCGGCGCGGCAATCTGGTCAATGCCTGCCTGCTTCAAGCCTTCGGCCGTCTCGATTTCTCCCGCCCAGTAGATCAACGGCAACCTCTGCGCGGCCTCTGCGGCTCTCTGCGCGTCTGCGGTGAAAGCGGCTCCGGCAACCAGAGCGATGAGAGCGGCCACGCAAATCAGAGCAAGCGATCTCATATCTCGATCTCCTCGACTTTGATCTTGCCGATGTCGTGAACGCCCAGGCCCAGCTTCGCCGCGTATTCGACGTGGCGCGGCTCGCGGATGATGATGTTCGTGTTCGGGTCTTCGTCGCGGTTCTTGCCGTTGTTGAAATCCAGGGTCTGCTCGTCGCGGTTCCAGATCGAGACGGCGCCGCGCCGTTTGCGCTCGTCGTCAATGATGTCGAGCAGCAAGCGATCAATCGCCACCGGATCGGTGGCGAACTGAATCGTTCGTGGGAAGAAGACGTATTTCAACGTGGGCGCAAACGGCCCCGCGTGCCACACGCCGCGCAGCCCGTCCATAATTTGCAACACCGTGCGCGAACGCAGCGGTTCAACGCTGGCGAGCGTGCCGACGAACGACAGCGTGTGCGAGACGCCTTTGAAGTGCGTGCGCGCGACGTTCGAGAAGCTGCCGTAAGCGATGTTCTTCAGACAGCCCGTCACGCCGGTCGCGCCGTGGTCTTTCATGTTCGGGACGTTGATGATCTTAGTCACTTTTTGCGAGATCAGCCGGATCAGGTTCGACCGCGTGTCGTCTTCGCCGAAGAAATCGGCCTCGGCGTAAACGTTCGGGTCGTAGTTGCTGTTGTCCACCCGCCGGTTCTGCCGCTCGGCGGCGAAGATGTTCATCCCTTCGGGCACGTGCGGCGCGTAATTGACCTGATCGAGTTGATTCTGAAACCGCTCGTAGATGTAGATCTGCTGCGGCTTGAGGCCGACCTCCATCAGGTTGCGAACGGTCTCGGCGACGATGGGTGGGGACGAGACCACCCACGGACGCCCGCCGGCGTTGACCTTGATGCCGACCACGTCTTCGGGCGTGAAAAACCGCCGCCACGAATCAATCGTCTTCGCGTCGCCGGTCAGCGCGCGCATCCCGCGCTCCATCATCTCGCGCACGACCTCATCGTTGATCTTCAATCCGTCGTCGCTCAGACATTTCGCCGATTTGACCGAAACGACTTTGCCCGGATACGGACCGGGCATCCCGGGCGCAGCGGCTGGTTTGTACGGCGTGACGACCTTGTACTTTGGAGCGTCTTCGGATTCTTTCGCGTGAACGGTCGAAGCCAGCGGGGTCGCGGCCAGGAGTTGAACGAAGGTTCTGCGTTTCATAACTCGACCTCCTTCACCTGAATCTGCTTGATGTCGTGAACGCCCAAGCCCAGCTTCGCCGCGTATTCGACGTGGCGTGGTTCGCGGATGATGATGTTCGTGTTCGGGTCTTCGTTGCGCTTTTTGCCGTTGTTGAAATCCAGCGTGCTCTCGTCGCGGTTCCAGATGGAGATCGCGCCGCGCCGTTTGCGCTCATCGTCAATGATGTCGAGCAGCAACCGGTCAATCGCCACCGGATCGGTCCCGAA
>Ga0247727_10009040_pt1 | contig 18242 bp, 16 predicted proteins | sample WisWelCaveWW1625_FD_202498 | JGI IMG/M metagenome (GOLD analysis project Ga0247727, IMG submission 202498) | Biofilm microbial communities from Wishing Well Cave, Virginia, United States - WW16-25 | ecosystem: Environmental > Aquatic > Deep subsurface > Groundwater > Cave microbial mat | place... | reverse complement strand
ACTGCCCGGGCGTGACGATGCGCGACCAGTTCAGGAAATCGGGCGCGTCCTTGTCGTTGCGCGGCGGGTTCGCGAGTGTGAGCGAAACGATGCCCGGCTCGAACAGCGCGGCGAACGTGGCGACTTCGGTCATGCCCGCGCTCGCGTGATAATGCAGCGGCAGCGCAGCCATGCCCTCGACGGCGCGGGCCGCTTGCGTCGCGCGACGCACGTCCCACGACTGCATTCCCGCGAGAGTCTGCCCGAGCAGCATGAAGCGACGGCGAACCTGCTTTTGATAGCCTTCGGTTCCGCCGAGCGCGCTCAAGCCGACACCGCGCGGCGCAAACGTGATGTAAGCCGACTGGTTGCGCTTCATGTATTGAACCCAGCCGGCGAACTGCTTCGCGACCTCCGCGGGCAGCGGCGCGCCAGACTTCACCCCGACCGCCGCGAATTCATCCGCGAACGCGGTCGCGAAACCCGCCTGCGCGAGCACGAGCTGCTGCTTCCAGTTGTCGGCGTCCACGGTCTCGATGTGCAGTCCCTTCAGCGGGGCGCCCGCGGGTTGCGCGAGGTAGAAGCGCAGCGTCATGCCGGGCTGGCTTTCAAATTCATGGACGCTCAACTTGATTCCGTCGTGCTCGGTCGCAGCGACCTGCCGCACGTTCAATGGCACGGTCGCCGATGGCCAGCCGCCGAATGACTTCTGCTGAAGCTCCGCGAGCGCCTTCTTCGAATCGAACGCCGCCGAGTCGGTCGCGAGCTTGGTGAAGTTTTCGTAGCACGTCTTGGTGATCTGGTCGGCGGGAAGCGTCTCGAACACTTTCAGTTGCTGGCCGGTGAAGAGTTTCTCCGCGTAGTTCGCCACGGGCGCATCGGCGCCCTTGAGCCACTTGTTGAACCAGCGCAGCACGGGGACCTGCAGCTCCTGTGTGTCCTTGTGGGGGCCCTCGGTGATGATGAGGCCGAGTTTCTCGTGGGCAGTGCGGTCGGTCGCGCCGTGCAAGTCGTATATCCTGCGCATCGTGGCGTGCAGGCGGACAACGCCGTCGAGCGGGAAGATGGTGTCCTTGTCGGTGTTCACGATGAGCAGAGGCCGCGGCGCAACAAGCGCGGCGACCTGCGCGTAGTCCCAGCGATACGTGTTCACCATGAACATGCAGTCGCAATGGCCCTCGACCGTGCCGTCCACGACGTGGTTGTGCAGGTCGGCAATGCCCGCGGTCGGGCACGCGGCCTTGATGCGCTCGTCGAGCGCGGCAATCCACCACGAGTAGGCGCCGCCACCGCTGCGGCCGGTCACACCGAACTTCGTCTTGTCCACCTCGGGCCGCGTCTCGAGATAGTCGAGCGCGCGGATGCAATTCCACGCCTCGGCCGCCGCGCTGGAGTAGCCGCGTGAGTTCCACCACCACATGTTCTCGCGATGGGTGCCGTGGTGGATGCCCTCGATTTCGCCGAGTTGCACGGTGTCAATGAGCAGCGCCACGTAACCGTTGCGCGCAAGCCATGCGCCCCAATGCTGGTAGCCGACCTTGTTGCCGTAGCTCACGCCGTTGGTCTTGATGTTCGCGTGGCCGCAGACGTAGAGGATCGCGGGCGCGGGCTTCTCCAGCTTTTTCGGCACGTAGAGATTCGCCGTGACGTAGAGGCCAGGCATGGACTGGTAGTGCAGCTTCTCGACGGTGAAATCCGGATGATCGAGCTTGCCGGTGATCGTGGGCTTGAGCTCGGTCTTCGGCGGAAGCGGGTCAAGGCCGAGCATCTCGTGAAGCTGCTTGCGGAACTTGTCCTTGGACTTGTTCCAGTCCTCGATCGTGTTGATGTCGGCGATGGAGCGCTCGTCGAGCGTGCGCGTCTCGGCGCGGAAATACTCGGCGAACATGCGGTCGCCCACGGTGGCGTTCGTCGGGAGCTTGCCGTAGGGATTGCGATATGCGGCGGCCGGTGAATCCACCGAAGTGGCGAACGATGCAACCGCGACGGCGCAAAGGAGGCGGAATGGAGTCTTCATGGTGGCGGCGAAAGTGGATTCCCCGGCGGAGAACGGCAAGCTTCTTCTGGCGCAAGGCGGACGCGAGGCGACGCGGGCCGAGGGTCAGGTCGAAACCAATTGCCCGCTCACGATCGAACGCTCCTCCGCCTCGCACACTTCCACCGCGCTCACTGCGTCTTGCACGGTCACCACGGTCGGCGCATTGCCAGAGAGGATCGCGTCAGTGAAGTGACGGAGTTCGTGAACGTATCCGTCGGGACCGTCACACTTGATGACTCGCGCGGGCTGGCCGGGCTCGTGGAGCTTGAGCGCATCGGCGCCGCGCGCGAGGTCGAAGTCGGCCGTCGCACGCTCGAAGTTCATCGTGTAGCCCATGCTGAAACCAAACCCCGGCGTCATGCACCACGCACCTTCGGCATGCACGATGGTGCCGGACGCGACCTGATACTGCGCGACGACGTGATCAATCGCGCCCGTGTGCTTCGTGTAACCGGTGGCGAACACCGCGGCCGGCCGGCCGAAGCAGAACTGCACGAAGTCCACGTCGTGGATGTGCAGGTCGAGCAGCGCGCCGCCGGACTTCGCGCCGTCGCCGAAGTGAGCGTGTCCCCAGCCCGGCGGCTCCGCGACGCGGCGGAACCGCGCGCCGAGAACCCTTCCATGAGTGCCTGCGTCAATTGTCTGCTTCAACCACGACCAGCCCGGCCAGAAGCGCAGGCACATCGCGGGCATGAAGAAACCCTTCGCCTGCGCAGCGGCGTCCGCGATGTCGCGCGCGAGCGCGGCGGTGCGGGCGAGCGGTTTCTCGCAAAGCACATGCTTCCCCGCACGCAAAGCCGCGATGGCCAGCGCCGGATGCGCGTGCGTCGGCGCGCAGATGTCCACGATGGCGATGGACGGGTCGGCGAGCATCGCGTCGAAGTCGCGAAAGGGTTTGAAGGAGCCCGGCTCCAGTTTCACCGGGGCGTTGTCGCCGACGTTGCCTGCGACGCCTGTGAAGTCGCCGTCGAGGTGGCGTCCGCTGGGATTGCAGAGCGCCGCGACACGCGCATCGGGAATCTGCCGCCACGCTTTGATGTGCGTCGCGGCCATGAATCCGAGGCCGACGATGCCGACAACCAGAGGTGGTTGCGTGTTCATGAGTGAATCTCGACGAGTGCTTCGCCTTTCGCGATCAGTTCGAGGGCTGGTTGGAGTCTTGCCTCAAGGATTTCCTTCAGTCTGTCCTCGGAGGTGTTCCCGCACGTCAGCCAGATGACTTGCGGTGGCGGGCCCAGCCGGAGCACGCGTTCGTGGAAGTCGGCATCCTTGGTCATGACAATCACGCCGGCGTTGCGAGCGGCATTCCAGATGTCCGGATCGAGCGCCTCGCGCAAGTTGAGGTCGCGGACGGGCGTGGCCTCGACTCCAAAACGGGAGGAAATCCAACGCGCAATGCGTGGTGAAAGATGGGCGTCCAACCAGATCCTCACGCAGCCAGCACGGGGTGGTCCACGCGTCTGCGCGCGAAGGCGATGCACGCTCGGATGTCGTCGGGCTCAAGATCTGGAAGTTCCCCCAACACTTGCGCGTGCGTGAGGCCGGCCTCAAGGAGGTCCAGGACATCCGTGACACGGATGCGCATGCCGCGGACGCACGGGCGACCGCCACATTGCTGCGGGTTGAAAGTGATCCGGTTCAACTGGTTCACGGCATCATCCATACGCTCATAATGGTTTGAACGCAATCGTCACAATGCCAGCACGTGGTCTTTCCCTTTCTTGATGTCCTCGACGCGCGACGAGCCCGCTTCGCGCTCGATGGAGAGGTGTCCCTTGAACTTCACCTCATCCAGAGTGCAGAAGAATGCGGGCCAGTCCACCTGTCCCGTGCCGACGACGACTTCTTCGCCCCATGTGCCGGGCACCTTCGTGGCGGTGGCGTCCTTGAGATGGCACGAGCGCAGGAACGGCGCGAGCACGCGCAGCGCGGCGATGGGGTCGCCCTTCTCGTAGAGGATCATGTTCGCCGGGTCGAAGTTCACGCCCACGTTCGCGCAATCGAGCTTCTCCAAAAACGCGCGCAGCGTCTCGGCGGTCTCCTGTCCCGTCTCGAATCCGAGCGCGATGCCCTCGCCGCCGAACAGCTCCGCAATGCGCGAGATGCGGTCGAGGAGTTTCATGTAGTCCGGGTCGCTCTCCTCGTGCGGGAGGAAGCCCGCGTGGAACGTGACGAGCGGGACTTCAAGCTGCGCGGCAAGCCGCGCGACCTGCTGGATGTTCTGCCAGTTCTGTTCCCACGTCGCGTCGGGCACGATGCCGCCGGTGCGTTTGATGGTTTCGGGTGTCGAGTAATCCTCGCCCACCGTGCCGAACATGCCTGCGACGATCTCAATGTCATGCTGCGCGAGCAGCGTCGGCGCGGAACTCCACACGTCCGGATTCTGGCGCAGCGGATCGAGCGCGAGCTGGATGCGCGGGATGCCGATGGCAAGGAGGTCGTCGAGGAGTTGCTGCGGGCCGGCCGGATGGAGCGACCAGGAGCAGACGGCGAGTCGTGAAGACAGGTTCGCGGGCATAAGCGTGGTGCTGGGACGGCCGGATGAAACCACGACCCCGCGCCGTTGTCACGGAGGATGACGGAGGCACCGAGGCACCGTTGCTTTCTGGCTGATTCAATCCGGCCCGTGCGCTACAACTTCCGCGTCATGACCCACGCGCACGCCGCGAAGCGCCACGCCGAACTTGCCGGCGAACTGCGCCGCCACGACCACGCCTATTACGTGCTCGCGCGGCCCGAGGTCAGCGACTTCGAATACGACCGACTCCATCGCGAACTGCTCGACGTCGAGAAGGAGTTCCCCGGCCTCGTCACCCCGGAGTCGCCAAGCCAGCGCGTCGGCGGCGCGCCGACGAAGGGCTTCGTGCGCGTAAAGCATCTTCAGCCGATGCTGTCGCTCGAAAAGATCGAGGCGTCGGACCATCCAACGATGGACGAGGAGCCCGACCGCGAGAAGCGCAACCGCCTGCAGGACGAAAACACGCTCGCGCAGCTCCGGGCGTTCGACGCGACGATCCGCAAACATCTCGGCCGCGACCGTGTCGAATACATCGTCGAGCCGAAGGTGGACGGCGTCTCGCTGGGCGTCCACTTCCGCGACGGCAAACTCGCGCTCGGCGTCACGCGCGGCGACGGACAGTTCGGCGACGACATCACCGCGAACTTGCGCACGGTGCGCGCGATCCCGCTGCAGATCGACACGGCCAGCCCGCCGGCGTTGCTCGAAGTCCGCGGCGAGGCCTACATGCGGACGGATGAGTTCGAAACGCTGAACGCGAAGATGGAGCAGGCTGGCGAGAAGCCCTTCCCGAATGCGCGCAACGCCACCGCCGGCGCGCTCAAGCAGCTCGACCCGCGGCTTGTTGCGGAACGACCCATCCGCGCTGTGTTTTACGCGGTCGGCGCGTGCGAGGGCGTCGGCTTCGCGAGGCATTCCGAGATGCTGGAGGCGTTGAAGAAACTCGGCCTGCCCACGCAGCCGGTGTGGTGGGTGTGCGACGGCATCGAGGAAGTCGTTGAGTGCTACTCGCGCCACGTGGTCTGCGGCTATGACGAAAAGCGCGACCTGCGCGCGCGCGTGCCTTACGAGATTGATGGCATCGTCATCAAGGTCAACTCCGTCGCGGATTGCGAGCGCATCCCCGCGAAGACCCGCGCGCCCGGCCACGCCATCGTCCACAAGCCCATCCCGTGGATCACTCCCGCGGAGACCGTGCTCAACGCCATCACGATTCAAGTCGGCAGAACCGGCGTGCTCACGCCCGTCGCCGAGTTGGAGCCGGTCTTTGTGCAGGGCTCGACCATTTCGCGCGCCACGCTGCACAACGAGGACGAAATCCGCCGCAAGGACATCCGCATCGGCGACACCGTCGTCATCCGCAAAGCCGGCATGGTGATTCCGGAAGTCTTCGAGGTGATGAAGACGAAGCGTCCGCGGGGCGCGAAGGAGTTCGACTTGTTCGCGCACGTTGGCGGCAAGTGCCCCGCGTGCGGCGGGTTGATCGCGAAGGACAAGCCCGGTAGTGGCACGGGCGTCCCGCCCGTTCGAACAGAAGGAGGAACACACGGGCGGGACGCCCGTGCCACTACGGAAGAGGAAGTCGCCTGGCGCTGCCAGAACGTCGCCGGCTGCCCGGCGCAGCTCACGAGACGTGTGGAATACCTTGCCACGCGCAAGGCTCTCGACATCGAATCGCTCGGCGGCATCGTGGCCGAGAAGCTCGTCGAGCGCGGGCTCGTGAAGGAACCGCTGGACCTCTTCGACCTCAGCGTGGAGAAGCTCGCGACGCTGAACCTCGGCACGGACGACGAGCCGCGCGTGTTCGGCGAAAGGAACGCGGCAAAGGTAGTCGAGGCGCTCGAGCGCGCGAAGCAAGCGCCGCTGCACCGATGGATTCACGCGCTTGCGATTCCCGACGTCGGCGAGCAAACCGCGCGGCAACTCGCACAGGTGCATCGCTCGCTCGACGAGCTGGCGTCATCTACTGTGCTGCGGGACATCCGCGAGCTGGGCACGAAGGAGGCCGAGCGTCAGGAAATCAGCCCACGCTCGCGCAAGAACCCGCCGAAGGATGAGGCCGACAAGGCGTGCCGCGAGAAACGCCACGCCGAAATCGCCAACGAGATCGCCGAGATCGAGTCACGCCTCGCGGCAAGCGGGGCAAAAGAGGCGCTCGCCGAAGTTGGCCCGGTCGTTGCGGCTTCGGTGCTCGATTACTTCGCCTCTTCCAGCGGCCGGAAAGTATTGCAACGCCTGCATCAACTTCGCATCTCGCCTGCCGGCTCTGTGCCGATGAAGGCAACCGATTCGCGCGCACTTCCGTTCGAGGGCAAGACGTTCGTCCTCACCGGCACGCTGCCGACGCTTTCCCGCGAAGAAGCCTCGAAACTCATCCGCGAAGCCGGCGGCAACGTGAGCGGTTCGGTGAGCAGGAACACCGACTACGTGCTCGCCGGAGCCGAGGCCGGGTCGAAGCTGGAGAAGGCGCAGAAGCTCGGCGCAAAGGTTGTTGATGAGGCGCAGTTCCGACGGTTGCTCGACGCTGGCTCGCGCTGACGTGTTCAGAGTCCTTCGGGCCTGCTGTGACCAGTCGCGGAGCGACACAATGAAGGTAGCCGTGGACTTCAGTCCACGGTTGTTCGGCCGGGTTGTAATTGCGTCGCGTAGCGACGCTCGAAACGAATCTTAACAATCAACCAACTCGTTCCAATGGCGAACACCTTCACCTCGCTCCATTACCACGTCGTGTTCACCACAAAGAGCCGCGAACGGTGGATCACCCAGGACATCGAAGCGCGCGTCTGGGCTTACCTCGGTGGCATCGCCAGGGAGAATGACTTGAAGGCGCTGAGCATCGGCGGTGTGGAGGATCATGTTCATCTGCTCCTCGGCCTGCCGCCCACAATCACGGTGAGCGAGGCGATGAAACGGATCAAAGGCGGCTCCTCAGCCTGGGTAAAGGAGACGTTTCCGGGCTGGCAGGGGTTTGGGTGGCAGGACGGTTACGGTGCGTTCACCGTGAGCAAGTCGCAGGTTTCCGAAGTGGGACGATACATCCGCGACCAGCGGGAGCACCATCGAGCGAGGACATTCCAGGAGGAATACCGTGCGTTGTTGGAGAGGCACGGGATTGAATATGACGAGCGGTATCTTTGGGATTGAGCGCCGGGCGGTTCAGGCGTCGCTACGCGACGCAACAGGTTTCGGCCCGATCCCGTGGGTTGAAACCCACGGCTACTATCATCGCACCGCTCCGCGGTGGGGAGTGGGCGAGACCTGATGAGCCGGGCATTTGTGCCCTTCGCGTGGAATTGCGCCGGCGTGAAGCCTGTGCTTCGCAGTTCACGCCCAATACCGCCAGTTCACGTCGGGGAAGAGGTTGTCCACCCACTCGCACTTCGCGAGGTATTCCTCGTCAACATGACCGCCGGTGAGTTGGTCGTGGAGTCGCGTGAAGCGGAGGATGTGGTCCTTCACGCGACGCTTCGCGTAGTCGGGACTCGTGCCGGTGCGCAGGATGAACGGCCAGTCGCTCGATTGCGCGAGGAGGAGTTCGCGCGCGGCCTGCTTGAGCGCGCGCTCGGTCACGCCCGCGGCCTGCGGATAGCGGCGTGCGAGTTCGGTCATGCGTTCCTGCGCGATGTCGAGGTGCGGGAGAATCCACTCGTTCGTCTCGTTGAGCCAGAGCTTGAAGTAGCCTTCCTCGCCCCAGCTCGACGCGCTCGGCGTGGCGATTTGCTGCACGGGATTGTTCTGGAGAAACTCGCCCGGCGTCGTGAGCGCGAACGCCTGCTGGTCGAACACTGCCTTGCGCACGAACAGGTCGAGGAACTCCGGCCCCTCATACCACCAGTGGCCGAACAGCTCCGCGTCGTAGGGCGACACGATGAGCGGCGCGCGGTCCATGATTCCCGCAAGGTGCTCGAACTGCCCGATGCGCGCGTGCAGGAAGTGGCCCGCGTGCTCGTCCGCGACTGCGAGCGCGGCCTTGCGGTCGTAGATGTGCTTGTCGGCGGTCGCGCCGGTGATGCGGTGATACTTGATGCCGGTGAAGCCGCGCAGCTCGGGGCTCGGCAGGTGCGGGCGGACGTATTCGAATTCGAGGTCGTGCCCGATGTCGCGGTAGAAGTCGCGGTAGCGCGCATCACCGGGATAACCTTCGTTGCGGCTCCAGACCTGGCGGGCCGAATCGAGGTCGCGCCCGAACGCTGCGATACCGTTCGGCGTGTAGATGGGCGCGAAGACGCCGTAGCGCGGACGCGGACGCGCGTGCAGCACGCCGTGAGTGTCGGTGATGAACCACCGGATATTCGCTTCCTGTAGCACTTGCTCAACCCCATCCACGTAAGCGCACTCGGGCAGCCAGATGCCGCGCGGGTCGCAGCCGAAGCAGTGATGGTAGTGGTCGCGCGCGACGAGGATTTGCGCGCGGATGCTCTGCGGATGGTCGGCGAGCAGCGGCAGCAGCGCGTGCGTCGCGGCGCAGGTGATGATCTCCAGCTTGCCGGCCTCCTGGAACTTTCGAAACGCGCCGACCACGTTGCGCCCGTAGGCGAAGTAAGTGTCCCGGATGCCGGTGAAGCGGTTGTGATACATCCACGCGAGTTCGCGGAAGGCGTGGTCCCAGTTCGTGCGGTGGATTTCCTTCTCGGCAAGTTCGATGAGCCCTTCGAGGTGGCGCACGTAGCGGTCCTGCAGGAGCGGGTCGAGCAGCATCGCGCAGAGCGGCGGTGTGAGCGTCAGCGTGAGGCGCGTGTCCATGCCGTCGCGCAGCCAGCCGTCCATCGTCTGGATGAGCGGGACGTAGGTCTCCGTGATGGCCTCGAACAACCAGGCCTCTTCGAGGAAGCGGTCGTGCTCCGGATGCCGGACGAACGGCAGATGCGCGTGGAGCACGAGCGCGAGGTGGCCTTGCATGCGCGGGATTGAAACGGAAAGGCTCCAAGCGCGGAAGCCTTTAATCCCGCGCCGTGCCTTCACGCGCCGGGGAAATCCGCGAGTGGCGCACCCGCAAGGAGTTGAACCTTGAACCTTCTGATCCGTAGTCAGATGCTCTATCCAATTGAGCTACGGGTGCTCCAAAGGAGCGGCAATTTAGCGGCGCATCAAGGGGGCGGCAAGTGCGTAGTTGGCCGCGTTCACGGACCCTTTCGAAGTGACGCGGGAGAACACACGCCAGAACCACACGCCACTTGGAAAGGCTTTGCTCTTGCAAGCATCCGGCGGGAACTACACGGACAATGTCCTTTCTCGCGCCACCACCTGCCATCGCGCCTCGGCGCGGCCGTTGCGCACCACCACCGCTTGCGAGTGCAGCGCCACCGTCGGGCAGATGTGCCACGGTTCGCCGTAAATCACGGCGCCCACGGTGAACTCGTTCGCGCGCGGCGTCTCGACCACCAGGTGTTCCTCGCTGTGCATCACGGCCTTGGCGTCGCTCAGGCCGAGCAGTCGCACGCGCGGGTGCGGGTTTTCCGCGGCGATGGCCTTGTGGCCGAGGTCGAGGCAAAGGCGGTTCGGGCCGGGCTTGCTCACCACGCGCGTGAGCACGAGCGCGGCGACGAGGAAATTCATGTCGGGCAGCTTCATCCCGTAGCCCGCATCCCAAAACACACACGTGCCCGGGCCGCACTCGACTTCGTCAGTCCGCTTGGCGTGGATTGGAAATGTCGGCGTCCCGCCCGCAACAATCCGCGGCACCTGCAAGCGCGCGCCTTCGAGCTGTTCCTTCAGCCCTTCGACGCCCTCGAACGCCGCGTCGCACTGCGTGGTGCGCTCGGCAAGGTCTGAAACGCAGAGGTGGCCGTCATAGGCGTGAAGCCCTCCCGCGCGCAGGCCGGGAAGTTTCGTGATGAGCTGGTAGAGTTCAAACGCGCGCGGGCCGGGTTGGATTCCTGTCCGGTGCATTCCCGTGTCGAGATCGAGCAAGACCTCCAGCGTGAGACTCGCGGCCTCGAAGGCCTTCGAGAGGTTGCGCAGCGCCGCCTCGTCGTCGGCGATGGCGGAGAAGCGCGTGCGCGGGTGTTGCTTGATGAGCTGGATGAGCCGGCGGACGTTCGGCCCGAGCGGTTGGTAGGCGAACAGCACGTCAGGCACACCGCACTTTGCGACCATCTCGGCTTCGGCAATGGTGGCGCACTTGACCTTTGTGATGCCGGCCTCGGCCTGAAGCTTGATGACCTCCGGCAGCTTGTGGGTCTTCATGTGCGGCCGGAGCCGCCGCGGATTGCCCGCGATCGTCACCATGCGCCGGATGTTCTCGGCGATGCGGTCGGGATAGACGACGAGCGCGGGCGACGGCACGTCGTCCACGTTGATGATGCGGTGCCAGTCTTTGGTCATTGGAGAACTTAGCGTTCGATCTCGAAGATGGCCTCGATCTCCACCGCCACGTTGCCGGGCAACGAAGCGACGCCGACCGCACTCCGGGCACCGAGGCCGCGTTCCTTGCCGAAGACTTCGATGAGCAACTCGCTGAAGCCGTTGATGACCTGCGGCTGTTCCTTGAAGCCCGCGGGACTGTTCACCATCCCGAGCGTCTTCACGACGCGCTTCACGCGGTCGAGGCTGCCGAGTTCGTTGCGCAACGTCGCGAGCACCGAGAGGCCGACCTGCCGCGCGGCGTCCTTGCCCTGTGCGACGGTGAGTTCCTCGCCCACGCGGCCGGTGATGGCCTTGCCGTCCGCCGCGCGGGAAGTGTGCCCCGAGACGAACGCGAGATTCCCGACGATGACGATCGGCGTAAGCGTGGCCGAGGGCTTGTTTGCTTCAGGAAGTTTCAGGCCGAGTTCGGTGAGCCGCGCCTCGGCGGAAGGCGCGACTGCCTTGTTCGCGGGCGCCGTCGCTTGCGCAGCGCTTGATGCGGTGCGCGTTTCGCGGGTCACATCCACGGAAATGCAGCCGGCTGCGAGGAGGACAATGACGAATGACGAATGACGAATGACGAATGAATGACCGAAGCCCGAATGACGAATGGGCGACCCGCGATTCGCCACGCTCGGCGGGCTTCCGTCTTTCGTCATTCGTGCTTCCTTCGTCATTCGTCATTCCGCGAGGCGGCCTCAGTGCAACTCAAAGATGCACTCGACCTCCACCGAGATGTTTCCCGGCAGCGGCCCCATGCCCACGGCGCTGCGCGCGCCGACACCAGCGTCCTCGCCGAACACGTCGCGCATTAGCTCGCTGAAGCCGTTGATGACCTTCGGGTGATCGTAGAAATCCTGCGCGGTGTTCACCATGCCGAGGGTCTTCACGAGGCGCTTCACGCGGTCGAGGCTGCCCAGTTCGCTCCGGAGCGTCGCGAGGATGGCCAGCCCGCACTGGCGCGCCGCGGCTTGTCCGCCGGCGAGGTCGGTCTCTTTGCCGACGACGCCCGTCATCATCGTCTTGTCGGACTTGAGCGGGCCGTGGCCGGAGACGTAGCAGATGTTCCCGACGACGACAGCGGGCTTGTAAACCGCGACGGGCTTGGGGGCGGGAGGAAGTTCGAGTTTCAGTTCGAGGAGTCGGGATTCGGCGCTCATTGGGTCGGTTTGTTTGCGGTGTGTTCGGGCTGGTTAGTGTTGCTTCGAATGAGAATCAGGTTGCGTTGTGGGCCGGGCAAGACTTTTCCATTGCGCAATGAATGAGCCGTGCAGATAGTCCGTCCCTGTTCGTGGGCATTTCGCCATTCCCGCAGAGCCCGCACTCCCCGACCATGAAAACGGAAGACACACAGAAGAAATCTGCCATGACTCAATCCAGTTCCGCACCGCGGACGAAAGCCGCAGCCGCGTCAAACCCGGCGGCGAAAAGGCTCGTGAAGATCACCCTCCCCGCAGGCAAGCCACGCGCGGCCAAACCCGTCGCAGCGGCGAAGCCCGCGCTGAAGCCCGCCGCCACTGGCGCGAGGAAGTCGCGCAAGCCCGCCGCCCAACGCCAGTTGATCAAAGTGACGAAACCGCGCGCGCGCAAACCCGCACTCGAAGTGCCACATCTCCTGCTCGAAGGCGACGAACCCTCGCGAACCTCCTCCGTGAGCGGACCCGGCTCGCGCTACGCGCTGGGCCCCTCGGCGCCGCCGGCGCATTCGGCGCGACTGGATGAAACGGGCGATCTGCCCGAATCCTACGGCACGCAGAAGCTCCTGCTCACCGCGCGCGACCCGCACTGGCTCTACGCGCATTGGGACTTCACCCGCGAACAATTGCGGCGGCTCAACGCGATTTCCGCGGACGGCCATCTCATTCTGCGCGTCTTCATGGACCGCATCGCGGGGGAACCGGTGGTCACCCAGCACGTGCATCCCGACTCGAGGAACTGGTTCGTGTTCGTCGGACTCGGCGGCACGCGGTTCGTCGCCGAGCTCGGATATCGCGACGCCGCCGGCAGTTGGGTTCCAGTGACCACGTCGCGGCCCGCGTTCACTCCACCGGACACGATCAGCGAGGACACCAGTGTGCGCTTTGCAAACCTCCCTGCCGAAATTCCCTTCGACCAGATCCTCGACGTGGTGAAGGCCGCGATCTCGGCGCACGTTCCCCTGCTCGAAGCTCTCGAGCAACTCCGGCCCGAGTTTCCCCAACTGCCGCCCGTTGAAGTCTTCACCGCGAAGTCCAAGTCGCGCGCGATGCCGCCGCCCGCGCTCACGCCTGCGCAGGAGAAAGCCCTCGCCGACGTGGTGACAATGGACGCCGTCCGCCGCGTGTGGATCGGTTCGCTCGAAATCACCGAGCTCGTCAAGCGCCAGCTCGCAGATGGAAAAGCCTGCGCGCTGTTGTCGGCTGCAGCGGCGCAATTGGCGGCGCAGAACGACCAGCCGTCATCCCCGATTGGCGCGGTGTCGAGTTTCCAAAAGCCGGGCACGCGCGCTTCGCGCGGATTCTGGTTCAACGTCAACGCCGAGCTCGTCGTTTACGGTGCGACAGAATCTGACGCAGCGGTGACGATCGGCGGACGCCGCATCAAGCTTCGGCCCGACGGCACCTTCAGCTATCGCTTCGCGCTGCCGGACGGCCAATACCCGCTGCCCATCGAGGCCGTCGCCGCGGACAAGGCCGAAGCACGCGCAGCGGACCTGCACTTCAGTCGCGTGACGCATTTCCTCGGCGACGTGTCCGCGCATCCGCAGGATGCAGCCTTGAAACCGCCGGTGGCGCAGAGCGTCGCTTGACGCGACTTGACGCTGCTGGAACAGTGGTCGCATGACAACGCCACAGGAACTGCGCAACTACGAGCAAGCCGCGCTCGCGTCCTTCGACGCTGTAGTCGGACGGATTGCAACCGGCCCAGACATGGCTCGCGAAGCCGCCCGCCTCGAAGGCCAGATTGAGCAACTGCACAACGTTGCCGTCGTCACCGCGCGCCAGAGTGACGACGCCGATGAGATTGCCGCCATCTGGCTGACGATGGTGCAGACTTGCGAGGACTCGCTGCTACGGCTCACGAGCCTCGCCCGTGCCCATCCGGGTGCGCCCATCGCGCCCGACAAACTGCTCGACCTTCTCTCCGACTGCCGCGAACGGCACGCGTTTCACGCCTGATGCTCTCTGACGCCGCGCTCGTGCTCGCCGGTCACGGCTCGACGCCGAATGCGGACTCGGCGGCACCCACCTTTCAGCACGCGGACGAGTTGAGGCGCCGCGGAATCTTCGCGCAAGTGGTCGAGACCTTCTGGAAGCAGGAACCGTATTGGGCCGGCGCGCTGCGGGGCGTGTTCGCGCCGCGGGTATTCATCGTGCCGCTGTTCATCAGCGAAGGCTACTTCACCGAGGAAGTGCTGCCGCGCGAGATGGGATTCGGTGCTGCGGAATCCTCCGGCGTCAGCCGAACGCGCCGGGCCGGATCGCAGACGATCCATTACTGCGGCCCCGTCGGCACGCACGAGAGCATGACCGGCGTCATCCTCGCGCGCGCACGCGAAGTCGTGGATGCGCATCCCTTCCCGCGCCGCCCGACGGATCGCGACACCGCGTTGTTCATCGCGGGCCACGGCACGGGCAACAACGAAAACTCACGCAAGGCCATCGAGCGGCAGGTGGAACTCATCCGCGCGCGCGGCCAGTTCGCCGAAGTTCACGTGGTGTTCATGGAGGAGGAACCGCGCATCGGGGACTGCTGGCGATTGTCGCAGGCGAAGCATCTTGTGATGGTGCCTTTCTTCATCAGCGACGGGCTGCACAGTTACGAGGACATTCCCGTGATGCTCGGCGAACCGGAGCGGGTCGTGAAGGAACGCTTCAAGGCCGGCCAGCCGACGTGGAGGAATCCGACGGGGCGAGACGGGAAGTTGTTGTGGTATGGCGCGAGCGTCGGAACGGAACCGCTCATCGCGGACGTGATCGTGGAACGCGTGAGGGAAGCCGCTGCGAGCTAGTCTTCCGCCTTCGAGTCGCGCCCTGTCAAATCTCGCACGGCCTGCCGCACGTCCTTGCCTTCGTAGAGCATCGCGAAGACTTCACCCATGATCGGCGTGACGACGTTGTGACGGCGCGCGAGTTCGCGGGCGGCGCGCGCGGTCGGATAGCCTTCCGCAACCGCCGTCATGCTCGCCACGATCGCCTCGGCCTTCTCGCCTTTGCCGAGGCGTTCGCCGAAGCCGCGGTTGCGGCTGAGTTTCGAGAAGCACGTCACCATCAAGTCCCCCATGCCGCTGAGTCCGCTGAAGGTCTCCGCCTGCGCGCCGCACGCCACGCCGAGCCGCCGCAACTCTGCGATGGCGCGCGTGACGAGCGCGGCCTTCGAGTTGTCGCCGAAGCCCAGCCCGTCGCACACACCCGCGCCGATGGCGATGACGTTCTTGAGCGCGCCGCCGAGCTCGACGCCGTGGACATCTGTGCTCGTGTAAACGCGGAAGGCCGGGCTGTGGAAGAGCGACTGCACCTTCTGCGCCGCAGCCTCATCCGTGCTGGCGGCGACGATGGCCGTGGGAACACCGCGGGCGACCTCCAGCGCGAGCGTCGGGCCGGACATCGCCACGACGCGCGAGCGCGGAGCGGTTTCGTTGAGAATGTCCGTCATCGTCATGCCCGTCTCGAACTCGATTCCTTTCGTGACGCTCACCACGATTCCATCGAACGCACCGAGCGACCGCGTCACGTCGCGGAACGCCTTCGACACGGCCGCCACGACGACCAGTTCCGCGCCAGCCACGGCCTTCGCCGCGTCCGCCTCGGCGCGGAGACTTGCCGGCAGCTCGACGCCGGGCAGGTAACGCTCGTTGCGACCGGTCGCGCGGATGCCTTCGACGGTGGCGGGGAAAAAATCCCAGAGTGTGACGCGGTGATCGCGTTGCGCGAGGATGCGGGCGAGCGCGGTTCCCCACGCGCCAGCGCCGAGCACTGTGATGTTCATTTCGAATCGTCTTTCTTGCTGAAGTTGACCCGGCTCTCCGTCCCCGCGAGCAGCCGCTCGATGTTGGACTTGTGCTTGTAAATGGCGAGCACGCCCGCCGCAGTCGTCACCCACTTGAACAGCAGCCCTGCGTCGGAAAACCAGACCGCGGCCGGAAGCGCCACCGAGGCGGCGAGTGAGGCGACCGAAACGAAACGGCTCGTGACGAAGACGACCACCCACGAACTGAGCGCGATTCCCGCCGCCAGCGGCGCGAGCGCGAAGAACGCTCCCGCGCTCGTGGCGATGCCTTTGCCGCCTTTGAACTTGAGCCAGCAGGTGTAGTTGTGGCCGAGGATGGCGGCGATGGCTGCGAGGATCATCAACCCTTCCCGCGCCGCCGCCGACGCGGACCCGTGGCCGCCGAGCAGGTCATGCACAAAGCCCGCGAGCCACGCGCTTGCGGCGTAGCCTTTCAATCCATCCACGATCAACACGAACGAACCTGCCGCGGCACCGAGCACACGGAATGCGTTCGTCGCACCGATGTTCCCGCTGCCCGCGGCTCGGATGTCCACGCCCCGTGCCTTCGCGACCAGAAAGCCTGTCGGGATGGAGCCGAGCAGATACGCGCCGACCGCGGTCACGATGTAGGCGAGCGGGTCCACGGCGCGAAAATAGGAGTTCGACGCGCGAAGTTCAAAGTTCAAAGTGGAATGTCCGGCCGCAGGTGCGGACTGCGCGCTTGCATTCCGACGCCCGCCGCGTCTGATGAGCCCATGTTTCCCATCACCGTGCTCGCAAAGGACAAGCCGTGGATGTCCGGCCCATATCCGGGCGTGGAACTCTGCGTGCTCCACAAGAACGAGGCGACCGGCGGCGTGACTGTGCTGCGGAAGTTCCACGCTGGCGCGACGATTCCGGCGCACACGCACCCGCTCGCGAACGAGTGGGCCTACATCCTCACCGGCGAGTGGGATGAGTCGGGGACGGTGTATTCGACCGGCACGCTCTTCCACGCCCCAAAGGGCGTGAAGCACGGCCCGCACATCGCCCGCACGGAAGTGGTGAGCCTGACGGTGTTTGATGGGCCGCTGACGGTGGAGTAGCTGAGGCCAGGAACACTGCTGCCTCAGTTCAACACAATCCCCTTCCGCACGTAGGTCGGGAAGTCGAGGTCTTCGCCATTGCGGATGGTGGGCTCGCTTTTCTCGAAGCGTCCTTTCGAAACAATCTCCAGCGGGAGGACGCCCTGAGTGGGCTTGTGCGCCTTGCGCCTGCCCTTTCCGCCAGCGGGCTTCGTGAGAAGCGCGATCTGGTCGGGCGTCGCCTCCGGCGCGGGGGCGATCGTGCGCGCGGCAGGCCGTGGCGTTTGGACGGGGTCGAGAAAACTCATCGTGTCCAACTCCGTCACCTGCGCCGTCGCGGGCGTGGAGATGTTCGATGCGCCGGAACTTTCGGGCGCCACGCGCGAAGCGACCACCGTGATGGTGAGCTTGTCTCCCAACGACTCGTCCACCGCGGCGCCGAGCACGAGATGCACGCCGTCGCACTGGCGGTTGATCTGATCCATGACACGCTTGATCTCGGACATGGTGAGGCCGGGTCCGCCGACGAGGCTCACGAGCAGGGCATCCGCGTTCGTGAGCAGCTCGCCGTTTTCGAGAAGCGGGTTGGCCATGAGCCGCTCGTGGACTTCGCGGGCGCGGTTCGGTCCCGCGGCGGATGCGGAGGCGAAGCGGCACACGGCATGGCGGCGGCGCAGCACGGAACAGAGGTCGCTGAAATCAATGTTGATCAGCCCCGGCCTCGCGAGCATGCGCCAGATGCCGCTCACGCCTTCGGCGAGAAGGGCGTTCGTGGTCTGGAACATTTCCACCACACCGGTCTGCTCGTCGAACAGCCGGAGCGCCGTGTCGTTCGGCATACAGATGACGCCGTCGGCCGCGAGCATCAACTGCTCGAGACCCTGCCGGGCGATGTGCTGACGGCGCGCGCCCTCACATTCGAACGGCAGCGTTACAACCGCGAGGACCAGCGCACCCGCTTCCTTCGCGGCGCGGGCGAGGACGGGACTCGCGCCCGTGCCCGTGCCGCCCCCGAGTCCGGTGGTGATGAACACAAGCTCGGAACCCTGCACGAGTTCGCGAAACTTCGGGAGCGATTCCTCGGCTGCCGAACGCCCGCGATCCGGGTCGCCGCCCGCGCCAAGTCCGCGTGTGACTTTCACGCCGAGCGGCAGCTTCACCGGAGCCGAGGAGCGCGTGAGCGCGTGGGCATCGGTATTGAGCGCGGCGAACTTGACGGAATCGAGCCCGGCGCCGAGAAGCGGCTCGAGCGCATTGCAGCCAGCGCTGCCGACTCCAAAGACGCTCACGGCGAGGGCGTGTTTCACGGACGGGCTGGGTGCAAGTT
>Ga0247727_10009039_pt1 | contig 18243 bp, 19 predicted proteins | sample WisWelCaveWW1625_FD_202498 | JGI IMG/M metagenome (GOLD analysis project Ga0247727, IMG submission 202498) | Biofilm microbial communities from Wishing Well Cave, Virginia, United States - WW16-25 | ecosystem: Environmental > Aquatic > Deep subsurface > Groundwater > Cave microbial mat | place... | reverse complement strand
CGACACCGACACCGACACCGACACCGACACCGACACCGACACCGACACCGACACCGACACCGACACCGACGTGTGCGCCGCGGACGAGTCGGGGGCGTGCGGAAACCTCGCCGACGACGATTGCGACGGGCCCGCGGACTGTGCCGACGCGGACTGCGCAGCCGACGCGCTGTGCGCCGCGTGCGCCGCCGACGAGACTGGATCCTGCGGCAACCGTGCCGACGACGACTGCGACGGGCCGACGGACTGCGCGGACCCGGATTGCGCTGCGGACGCGCTCTGCGCTGGCTGCCTCGCCGACGAGGTCGGGGCGTGCGCGAACATCGCGGACGACGACTGCGACGGCCTCGCAGACTGCGCCGATGCCGACTGCGGCCCCGATCCGGTCTGTGCGTTCTGCGCCGCGGACGAGGCCGGGAGTTGCGTGAACGCCGTCGACGACGACTGCGACGGCTCGACCGACTGTCTCGACCCGGACTGCTTCGCCGACGCTGCCTGCGTCGGTTGCCTGGGAGACGAGGTGGGTCTCTGCGGGAACGGGGCGGACGACGACTGCGACGGGTCGACCGACTGCGTCGACCTCGACTGCGCCGGGGACGCGGCCTGCGCGGGCTGCACGGCGGACGAGGTCGGCCTCTGCGACAACGGAGACGACGACGACTGCGACGGATTGACCGATTGCCCCGACCCCGATTGCGCGGGAGACGGCGCCTGCGCGTTCTGCGACGCGGACGAGGTCGGCCTCTGCGACGACGGCGAGGACAACGACTGCGACGGCGCGATGGACTGCGCCGATCCGGACTGCTTCCGCGACCCCGTCTGCGGCTTCTGTCTCCCGGACGAGGTGGGGTTGTGCGACGACGGCGCCGACAACGACTGTGACGTCGACGTCGACTGCGACGATCTCGATTGCGCGGACGACCCGGTGTGCGGCGGCGGCGGCTGCGACCCCGACGAGGTGGGGGCCTGCGACGACGAGGTGGACAACGACTGCGACGGCGACATCGACTGCGCCGACAGCGACTGCGCAGGCGACGAGAACTGCTGATCAAGCGCGCGCCAAGCCCTTCCCTGTGCTGCTGTCATTCATGGCTCAGGACACCAGAGCCTCGCGCGCCGAAGATCGCGGTCCCGATGCGGACGATCGTCGCTCCCTCCTCGACGGCGACCTCGACGTCGACGGTCATGCCCATCGAAAGGTCCGCGAGGCCGTGGGCGTCTCGCAAGACGCGCAGGGCCCGGAAGTGCGGGCGCGACGACTCGGGATCGTCCGAGAACGGCGGGACGGTCATCAGCCCGCGCGCGCGCAGGTTCGGGAAGCGGGCAATCGCCGCGAGAATGCTCCCGACCTCGGCCGGCGCGCAGCCGGACTTCTGCGCTTCTCCGGCGACGTTCACCTCGACGAGGACGTCGAGGGGCGAGGCCGCGCGATTGCCGATTGCTTCGGCGAGGCGGGCGGAGTCGACCGTGTGGACGACGTTCGCCACCCGGATCGCCGCCGCGACCTTGTTGCGCTGCAGGTGTCCGACCATGTGCCAGCGGACCCCGACGAGGTCGGCGAGCGACTCCGCCTTCTCGGTCAGCTCCTGCACGTAGTTCTCGCCGAAGTCGCGCTGCCCGGCCGCGAAGGCCTCGCGGATCGCCTCGGGAGGCTTCGTCTTCGACACGGCGAGCAGGAGCACGGACGCCGGATCACGACCGGCGCTGCGCGCCGCGGCCTCGATCCGCTCCTGCACGCGCGCCAGCCTCTCGGCGATCACCCGATCGCCCCGAGTTCGCGCAACGCCTGCAGGACCTCCGCGACGGGAAGGCACACCACGGCAGGCAACGAGCCCCGCATCTCGCGCACGAGCCACAGCCCGCGGCCCTGGATGGCGTAGGCGCCCGCCTTGTCGTCCCCCTCCCCCGTCGCGACGTAGTCGTCGATCTCGGCGTCGGTCAGCGGACGGAATGCCACTTCGGCGACGGACAGGCCCGACTCCTCCGGGCCGCCTGCCCGCAGGACGCACCACGCAGTCGCGACCCGATGCGACCGCCCCGCGAGCATCGCGATCATCCGCCGCGCGTCGGCCCGGTCTGCCGGCTTGCCGAGGACGACGTCGTCCACCGCGACGACCGTGTCCGCCCCGAGCACCCACGCGCCGTCGGCCAGCCGCCCGGAGACCTCCTCGGCCTTCTCGCGGGCAAGCCGCGAGGCGTAGCCTTCGGGCGATTCACCAAGGCCCCGACGTTCATCGACACGGCTGGGCACCACGCGAAACGGCACGCCGAGCGCGGCGAGCGCCTCCTTGCGGCGCGGCGAAGCCGAAGCGAGCACGAGCACCGACGAACCCTACCAGCCTACGGCGCCATGCGGACCGAGTCGCGGAGCGTCGTCCAGGCGAGGTCGCCGTCGGTCGGCCCCGGGACCCAGCGCGCATCGGTGTACGCGTGGAGCCAGACGACTCCGCGCGGTCCGTCGATGGCCCCGATCCAGTGGACGCGCTGCGCAGGGAACGACTCGTGCACGCGCCACTCGACGCCCTGCATTCCGGCGAACGAGGCCGGCCGGGCCCACTGCACGGTCGTCATCGCGCCGGGCAGGATCTCGGTCGGCGCGCGCTGCGCGGCGGGGGCGCCGGGCGCAGCGGCCGTCACCTGGATGGTCCCCGACCCATCGCCGCTCGTGAACGCGTAGCCCACGGGCGACGCGCCACCGGTGTGCTGCGCCGACAGGGCGATCGAGATGCCGAACGGATCGAGCCGGTAGGTCACAGGCGGCGCCGAGCCGCCGCCCGGGCAGCAGCACCCGGCGACGAGCAGGGCGAAGGGCCAGAGGCGCACGGGCGAAGAGTAGCCGGGACCGGGAGGCGCGTCGCTCCTGCCGCGCTATCCTGGGGCGTGGTCCGGACTGCCCTCGCCGCCGCAGTGCTCCTCCTTCCGGCCGCGTCGGACGCCTCGGACTTCTGGGAGTCGCTGCTCTCTCCGGGGCTCCCGCGGTACCGGACGGCGCTGCGAGCGGGCAAGGAGCACATGGGCCGCGGCGAGTGGGGCCAGGCGCTCGTGCAGCTCGAACGTGCGGCGGCGGCGATTCCCGATCGCGCGGAGGCGCACCGGCTCCGCGGGGACGTCCTGCACCGCCTCGTGCGTGACGAGGGCGCGATCGACGCGTGGACGCGCGCACGCGCGCTCGATCCGCTGCTCGAGCACGACGCCGGGCTGGCCTTCGAGTTCGCGATCTCGGTTACGCGGCTGGGGCGCCTCGACGAGGCGATCGCCGAGTACGAGCGGATCTTCGCCGTGACCGGCCCGGGACACAGGCTGCGCTCGCTCGCGTATTGCAACGCCGCCGAGCTGGTCATGGCACGCGGGCCGGAGCAGATCGAGGAGGCCATCGCGCTGTACCGCGAGTCGCTCGAGGAGAGGCCGGCAAACCTCCTCGCGCTGTGGGGGATTGCCCTGGCGCTCGAGCGGGCCGGGCGCGCGCCCGAGTCCGGGACGGAGCTGGAGCGGCTGCGCCGCAGCGATCCGTCGCTCGCCACGCTCGCCGACGAGGACGTCTTCTTCGTCCCGCCCGAAGAGGTGCACGCCTACCGCGCCATCGGGTTCTCGGCTTTCGGCAACCTCTCCGGGGCGGTGGACGCATGGCACACGTTCCTCGGGGGCGCGGGCGCAGCGGGGCCGTGGGCGGCGCACGCCCGGGAGAGCCTTGCCACGGCCGAGCAGCGTCTGGCCCGCGAACCGCGCCGGCCGCCCGCGGGGAGATCGCCGTGAGGAAGGCGCTCGCCCTCGCCGTCGGAATTCTCCTGCCCGCCGTGTCCTTCGCGGACGATCCGTTCTGGCTCGACGTGTTGCAGCCCCGGCGCCGCGAGTTCCGCAGTGCGATCGCAGAGGGACAGGAGGTCTACGATCGCGCGGAACTGGCTGAGAGGGCAGCGATGGACGCCGTCGATCGGCGGATGATCGGCGAGCTGTACGCGCAGGCGCTGGTCCACTTCGAGCGCGCGACGCGGGTGCTGCCCGACGACCCGCTCGGCCACCTCTGCGTCGGCAAGACTCTGTCGCAGCGCGAACGGCACGCGGATGCGCTCCGCGCGGCATCGAGGGCACGCGCACTCGACGAGGACGGTACGTACGAGGAGGACGTTGCCTTCCTGCTCGCGATCGAGCTGTCGATTGCGCAGGAATGGGAGGCGGCTCTGCACGAGTACGACCGCGCCTTGCCCGAGACCGTGAGGCCAGACTTCCGCGCGACCATCCTGTCGAACGCCGCCGAGATCCAGATGGCGGCTGGACGGCTCCCGGAAGCGATCGACCTCTACCGGCGCGCGATCGCCGAGGCCTGGTCGCCCTCGCAGCAGAGCCTGAAGATGCGCTCGCTCGCCGAGTACGGGCTGGCCATTGCCCTCGACCGCGACGATCGCCGCGCCGAGGCCCTCGAGACGATGCGTTCTGCCTGGGCGCACGACCCGAACCGGCAGGACCCGACTCGGCCGGCCGGGACCCTGACCGACCCCGGGCGCGACGGCGTCTTTTTCGTGCCCGAGCACGACCTGCACTACTACAGAGCGCTTCTCTTCGAGGCGCGACTCGCACTTCCCGAGGAAGCCGATGCCCGGGTGACGATGCTCGAGCATGGTGCGAACGAGTGGCAGCTCTATCTGTCGCAGGGCGGCGCCACCGGCCCCTGGGCCCGCGTCGCGCGCGATCACGCCGCCTCGATCGAGCGCCAGCGCCGCCGAGGACGGTCGCGTTAGGAGGCTGGTGTGAAAGGGCGCCGTCGCGAGGGTGCCGAGACGTGGCGAGATCGGCGCCGGGCGGACCGAGGACCGACGAGCCGTACTAGACGTACGGAGAGGAGGCCGCAGGGAGCACGGCGCCGAGATTGCCGCGTATCGGCAGCCGCAGTAGGCGGCATTTCACACCAGCCTCCTCTAGTCTGGACGGCCGTCCCGACGGGCCCTATGATCCTCCCGAACCCCAAGCTCCCACCCTCGTGGGGGAGACCGGAGGGAACGTGGAATCCAAGGTCACCGTCCGCACCATCGCGGAAGCGAAGCGCCGGGGCCGGCGCATCGCGATGGTCACCTGCTACGACGCCACCTTCGGCCGACTCGTCGACGAGTCTGGGATCGACATCGTCCTGGTCGGCGACTCGCTCGGCATGGTGATCCAGGGCCTGCCCAACACCCTGCCGGTCACGCTCGACGAGGTCGTCTACCACTGCCGCGCCGTCGCACGCGGTGTCCGGCGCGCGCACCTCGTGGGCGACATGCCGTTCGGCTCGTACCAGGCGTCCCCCGAAGACGCCCTTCGCAGCGCGGTGCGCATGCTCAAGGAAGGCGGCGTCGAGGCCGTGAAGCTCGAGGGCGGCGTGGAGATGGCCGAGACCGTCCGCCGCCTCGTGGCGGTCGGGATCCCGGTGATGGGCCACGTCGGGCTCACGCCCCAGTCCGTCCACGCGATGGGGGGCTTCCGCGTCCAGGGCCGCGACGAGGACTCCGCCGGACGGATCGTCGACGGCGCGCGTGCGCTGCAGGAGGCCGGCGCCTACTCGATCGTGCTCGAAGGAATGCCGACCGACGTCGCCGCGCGCGTGACGGCGTCCCTGCCCATCCCGACGATCGGCATCGGCGCGGGACCCTCCTGCGACGGACAGGTGCTCGTGCTCCACGATCTGCTCGGCCTGCCCGGCGACTTCAGCCCGCGTTTCGTCCGCCGCTACGAGGAGCTCGGCCTTCGCACCCGCGCCGCGCTCGCGAAGTACGTGGACGACGTTCGCCGCGGCGACTTCCCGTCGAAGGAAGAGTCGTACCAGAGCGCGGACGCCGCGCCCGCCCCGAAGCCCGACGACAAGGACACGCCCCCGCGCTACGGGCCGCAGTGACGGTCGTCGTCCGCGAGCCCGCGGAGCTCGGGACGCGGACACAGGACGTCCGACGGTCCGGGCGCCAGGTGGGGTTCGTCCCGACGATGGGCGCGCTGCACGAGGGGCACCTCGCTCTCGTCCGCGAAGCCGCACGGCGCGCGGACGTCGTCGTCGTCTCGATCTTCGTCAACCCCCTGCAGTTCGGCCCGGACGAGGATCTCGCGCGGTACCCGCGAGATCTGGAATCAGACGTCCGTCTGCTGCAGCCGCTGGGCGTCGACGCAGTCTTCGCGCCCTCCGTGGAGGCGATGTACCCGCCCGGCGCCGCCACGCGCGTACGGGTTGAAGGGCTCACCGAGACTCTCTGCGGGCCGCACCGGCCGGGACATTTCGAGGGCGTGACGACCGTCTGTGCGCGCCTGTTCGGGATCATCGGGGCGTGCACGGCCGTCTTCGGGCGAAAGGATTACCAGCAGTGGCGCGTGATCGCGCGCATGGTCCGCGATCTCGCGATGCCCGTGGACGTCGTCGGCCATCCGATCGTGCGCGACCCGGACGGCCTAGCGATGTCGAGCCGCAACGCGTACCTCTCCCCGCATGAGCGCGAGCGCGCCCTCGCGATCCCCCGGGGCCTGTCGGCCGCCTGGGACGTCTACGCCGCCGGCGAACGTCGTCCGGGAGAACTCGAGGCCGGCCTGCGCCGGACGCTAAAGGGCGAGGTGGATTCGATCGAATACGTCACAGCAGCCGATCCGCGGGAGCTCGGCCGTCCCACCGGCGACGGACCCGTGCTGCTGGCGGTCGCGGTCCGGGTCGGCAAGACGCGGCTCCTGGACAACGCAGTCCTCGGGGAGGACCCCCGACCGCTGCCGTGATACTGTGATGGCCGCGCGGAACACGGAGCTCTTGGCTTGCCGGGGAAAGGCGTACGTCTTGTGTCTGATGACTGCGGGCTGCGCCGTGGGGCAGAAGTCGCCTTTGGGTCCGCGCCCGGTGGACGCGGGGCAGGAGGCCGGGCTGGAAGCAGGCCCCGATGCGGCCCCCGCGGACGCCTCGCCGGAGGCGGGGACGTCGGACGCGGCCACGCCCTCGTGCGACCCGATCGCCCAGGATTGCCCGGCCGCGGAGGCATGCTACGTGATGGACGTGGATCTGGCCTCGGGGGAGCTCGAAACGACCTGCGAGGCGGCCGGCAAGGGGGTCCAGGGCGCGGGATGCGGGGCACACGGCGACTGCGCCAGGGGCTACCAGTGCAGCGAGGGCCTGTGCGCGCAGTTCTGCGAGCCGGCCGGGGACCTGGACTGCCCCGTGGGATCACGCTGCGAGAATCTGGGGGCGGGGGTAGGGCTTTGCGTCTGAGGAAGGAGCTCGTCCGATGAGGGCCTTGGTCTGCATGATCGTCGCTTCGGCCACGGGTCTGGGCGCCTGCGCGACAGGCTCGGCCGGAGACGGCGGCGGCGGGGACGGACCCGGCCCCGAATGCGAACCGGGGACCGTCGCATGCCGCGACGAGTGCTGGCCGATCTGCGGAGTGGACGAGCGACGCAACCTGGCGACCTGCGCGTGCGAGCCCGCGGGCGGCGACGCGGATACGGACGCCGACTCCGATACGGACACGGGCTCGGGGTCCGACACGGACACGGGCTCGGGGTCCGACACGGATGACTGCGACGACGGCGGCCACGAATGCCGGCTCGTCGGGCCGCAGTGCGGGTGCCCCGGCGGACAGAAGTGCACCGTCATCGACGCCGCGACGTACGGCTGCATCGCCGACGGCCCGCAGGACGACGGAGACGAGTGCGACAACGCGGTGGACGACTGCGAGGCGGGCCTCATCTGCGTGGGGGGTGACGAGATGGACTTCCTGTGCCGCCGCTTCTGCGAGGCCGACCGCGACTGTGTCGGCGACGGGAGCCTGTGCGTCTACGGGCTGAACTCCGGAGGCGAGGTCGTCCCGGACGCGCAGATGTGCTCCGTCGACTGCAACCCGCTCACGGGCTCGGGCTGCCGGTCGGGGATGAACTGCAACATCTTCGTCACCGAGGCGGGCGGGGACGTCTACCTCACGGACTGCGACGAGCGCGAGGACCCCGCGGGGACGCAGGGCGTGGCCTGCGACGGGGACGTGGGGCCCTACTGCGCGCGGGGGCTCGCGTGCGTGGACGCGGGCGACGGAGCGGGCTGGGTGTGCAGGGACTGGTGCGAGCCGCCTGGAGGGTTCGGGGCCTGCGCCGGCGGTCTCGATTGCTTGGGGTTCGATCCGGCAGCGGACGTCGCAGGCACGGAATACGGGGTGTGCGTATGAGCCCGCCTCCGGATCGCCCGCGCCGTGGGCTCCGGCGCCCGTCGAACGGTGCGCTCGGAAGCGCGCATCCTTGCGGGCCTACGACCCGCACCAGCATGCCTCGGGGGAGGATTGAGGAGGTCGGGACGTGAGCGGATCAGGCACGGAAGAGGCACTGCAGAAGGCAGCGATCTTCGCGGGGCTCGCCGACGAGGCGCGCGCGCGTTTCGCGGGGACGCTGGAGGTCCAGGCGTTCGACGTCGGCAGGATCGTGATCACCGAAGGCGACCTGGCGCGCGACCTGTACGTCGTCGTGACGGGGGAGGTCGAGGTCACCAAGAAGAGCAAGAGCGGACGCAGCGCACGCATCGCGCTGCTCGGTCCGGGCGATTGTTTCGGCGAGATGGCGGTCGTCGACGTCCAGCCGCGGTCGGCTTCGCTGCGGACCCTCGCGCCGTCGCGCCTGCTGCGCATGTCCGCCGTCGACCTCGAGCGGCTCCGCCACGAGGACATGCCGAGCTACGCGCAGGTCGTGATGAACCTGGCGAGGGAGCTCTCCCGGCGACTGCGCACCGCCGACGGCCTCATCGCCGACCTCGTCGTACAGGTCTGGGACTCGTACCTGACGTCGGACACGGACAAGAAGGTCTAGCGCCAGCGCCAGCGCTAGCGCGCCTTCGGGCAGCGAGACGTTCGAGACGACAACAGGACACCGGGGACCGGCAACAGGCAACAGGCAATGAACCCTCGCCACCGGGCAGGGTTTTCATTGCCCGTTGCCCGTTGCCTGTCGCCTGTGTCCTGTTGTTTTTCGTTCTACCGTCGGCCGCATGGCCGAAAACTCGGCTCATCCGTCACGACTCAGAACAGCCATGACACCTAGGCCGGCCGTTCCGCGAGGAGTTCGAGGATCACGCTTGCGATCTCCTCGATCGCCTTCCCGGTCACATCCAGGACGGTCCAGCCCGGATTCTGGCGAAAGAGCGTCTCGGCGTACTCGAGTTCCTCCCGCATGTGCTCGCGCGAGGCGTAGTTCGACCCGGGCTGCAGCCCGATCTGCGAGATCCGGGATCGACGGACCTCGAGCAGGTGCTCGAGCGCGACGCGAAGCCCGAAGACGCGGCCGGCCGGGACCTCGGCGACCTGCAGCGGCAAGGGGACCCCGGACACGATCGGGACGTTCGCGACCTTGAGCGCGCGCTGCGCGAGGTAGTTCGCGAGCGGGGTCTTGCCGGTCCGGGACACGCCGAGCAGGACCACGTCCGCCTTCTTCAGATGGGCCGTCTCCTTGCCGTCGTCGCACTTCGCCGCGAACTCCATCGCGTCGATGCGGCGGAAGTACTCCTCGCTCCTGGGGTGGAGCAGCGCCCCGGGCATCCCAAGGGGCTCCTGCGCCAGGAACGTCGAGAGCTTGCCCATCAGCGCCCCGATGAGATCGACGCAGTCGATCTTCAGCTCGTAGGCCACCTCGTGCAGGTGCTTGCGGACCTCGGGGGCGACGACCGTGAACACGACGAGCGCGCCCTCCCGGCCGGCGCGTTCGAGCACCTGGCGGGCATGGGCCGCGTCGATGACGCGCCCGAAGGTCCGGATCCGGACGCCCGAGTCGGGAAACTGCATGAGCGCCGCGCGGACGACCTTGTCGGCGGTGTCGCCGGTGGAGTCGGAGAGGACGAAGATGGTGGCCGGCCGCCGCATGCCGGAGGAGCCTAGCAGGCTGCCAGCTGCTAAGGTTCGCAGATGCCCGTGGTGTCGTCGCAGTTCGGCGCTCCGTTGAAGAACGACGCGCAAAAGTCGTCCGGATCGGGCTGCGCGTTGCATGCCGGGAAGCAGATTCCCGCATCGCCGCCACCGCCATCCGCCGCGTAGCACGCGTAGCTCTCGTCGCGGCAACCGGCCGCTACGCCGGACCCGCCGCCCGGATCCGTGCAGCGATCCATGCACCACCCGAGGCCGCCGATCTGCTCGCAGAGGTTGTCGTCCGCCTCGTTGCACAGGCCCTCCATCCCCGGGAAGTCGCAGGCGAGCAGGATGCACGTTCCTCCGAGCCACCCGCTGCCGCCCTGCTCCTCGAGACAGAGGCCCTGGCCGAACGGTGAGTAACAGTCCGCGTCGGCGTCGCACGCGTCGCCGATGTTCTGCGTACGGACGTCGTCGTACCGCCCGGGCGTCCAGCAGAAGCCGTTCATCGCCGCGTCGGGATCGGCCGGGTCGGCGTAGCACCCGTAGTCGTCGCCGCAGGGACGGTGCGTCCAGGGGTCGGCGCCCGCCGGCGCGACTTCGCAGGTCTTCGTGCACAGCCACGCCGGATCCGCGTCGCTGCCCAGGTTGCGGCAGTCGTCGCGGGTCTCGCACTCGCGGCCGTCGAGGTCGCAAGCGAACCGCGTGCAGTACCCGTCGGCGAAGAGGTGCTCGGGCGTTTCGGGATCGCCGTCCGGGTCGCGCTCGCGCAGGCACGCGCCCTCGGCGGGACAGTCCTGGTCGAAGATGCACGCGTCCCCCCACGCGGCGTCGGGATCGCCTGGGTTCGTGCAGCGGAAGGAATCCTCGTTGCAGGTCACCGTGCAACCGGGGACGAGATCGAACTCGCCGGCGCCGCCGAAGAAGTTGCCATCCGGGTCCGCCCAGTACTGGCAGCAGTCGTCCGCCACGTTCGCTTCGGTGCAGCCGGGTTCGCACACCTCGTCGAGCAGGTCGCACTCGTAGCCGTAGCGACAGCCGCAGCTCGAGGTGTCCCACGGGTTGCGATCCGTGATCGCGCAGTCCTTGTAGCAGTAGTAGTGCGTGCGCCCCTCGTCGTCGACGCCGCCGTACTGGCAGGTCGACCCGTCCGGGCAGGACGCCGGAAGACCCGGATCGCAGCCGCCCGCGTTCTCGGGACCGCCCGCGAGGCAGTAGCCCTCCGGCCATCCGTTCGCGTCGGGAACGCAGAAGAACCCGAGCTCGCAGTCGCGGTTGTCGCGGCAGGGGATCCCGATGTCCGAGCAGTCCGGGATCTCGAGGTCCGCTTCATCGATGCAGTTCACGTCGCAGTCCATGTCCACGTCGTGGTCGGCGTCGATGTCGGCGTCGATGCCGGCGTCGACGCCCTGCGGGGCGCAGGAGCCGCCGACGCAGGTCTCGTCGGCCGCGCAGGCGCTGCGACACGCGCCGCAGTTCCCCGGGTCGGTCTCCAGGTCCACGCAGATCGGCGGGCAGAACGTCTCGCCCAGGGCGCACACCGGGCCGGCGTCACCGCCGACTTCGGGACGGGTGCAACCGCAGCCGACGCCGACCACCGCACAGATCAATCCCACAAGGCCGAGCTCTCGCATCGCACGCCTCCTCGTCGCCGCGGAAGCGGGGCGACCTCTCGCGCACGTCGCGCGTGCAGGAGGCGATGTTGCAACACGCGTTCCGCATCCGTGGACGAGCAACGTCCGCGTCGCGTCAGGGGATTCGGGCGCAGGCGTGACCGCGCGCTGCGAGCACCGTTCGCGGCGCCGTCAGGAATCCGGACGAGAGGACGGAAGGGGCGGGAGTGGAGAGCGTGCTACGTCCGCGCCATCCGGGCGCGGCGCTTCTGATTCTTCTTCTTGAGCTTCGCGCGCAGGCGCGCGGTCTTTCCGCGGACCTTCTTGCGGGGCTTCTTCTTGATCCAGATGTACATGGGGCCACCCTAACTCGAAGAAGGTTTGTGTTGGAGGGGCTGTTTCACTTCTGGGGGGTTCCGGGGGGAGGAACTCCCCCCGGCTGTGGCGGGGGGAGGGATCCTCCCCCCGACTGGGTCGCGCAGGCCTACGCCTCGCAGATGCCCGTGGCGTCGTTGCAGTTCGGCGCCCCGTTGAAGAACGACCCGCAGAAGTCGTCCGGATCGGGCTGCGCGTTGCACGCCGGGAAGCAGATTCCCGCCGCGCCGCCACCGGCATCCGCCGCGTAGCACGCGTAGTTGTCGTCGCGGCAACCGGCCGCAACGCCGAACCCGCCGCCCGGATCGGTGCAACGGTCGATGCACCACCCGAGGCCGCCGATCTGCTCGCACAGGTTGTCGTCCGCCTCGTTGCACAGACCTTCCATGCCCGGGAAGTCGCAAGCGAGCATGATGCACGTTCCTCCGAGCCACCCGCTGCCGCCCTGCTCCTCGAGACAGAGGCCCTGGCCGAACGGCGAGTAACAGTCCGCGTCGGCGAGGCACGCTTCGCCGATGTTCTGCGTACGGACGTCGTTGTACCGCCCGGGCGTCCAGCAGAAGCCGTTCATCGCCGCGTCGGGGTCGGTCGAGTCCGCGTAGCACCCGTAGTCGTCGCCACAGGGACGGTGCGTCCACATGTCCGCGCCCTCCGGTGCGACTTCGCAAGTCTTCGTGCACAGCCACGCCGGATCCGCGTCGCTGCCCAGGTTGCGGCAGTCGTCGCGGGTCTCGCACTCGCGGCCGTCGAGGTCGCACCCGAACCGCGTGCAGTACCCGTCGGCGAAGAAGTGCTCTGGCGTATCGGGATCGCCGTCCCGGTCGCGCTCGCGCAGGCACACGCCCTCGACCGGGCAGTCCTGGTTGAACGTGCAGGCGTCGCCCCACGCGGCGTCCGGGTCACCCGGGTTTGCGCAGCGGTAGGCGTCTTCGTTGCACATCACCGTGCAGCCCGGGATGTCCTCGAACTCGGCGGCGCCGTCGTTGATGAAGTCGCCGTTCGTGTCCGCCCAGTACTGGCAGCAGTCGTCCTGCTTGTTCACGGTGGTGCAGCCCGGCCCGCAGACCTCGTCGAGCAGGTCGCACTCGTACCCGTCGCGACAGCCGCAGCTCGAGGTGTCCCACGGGTTGCGGTCCGTGATCGCGCAGTCCTTGAAGCAGTAGTAGTGCGTGCGCCCCTCGTCGTCGACGCCGCCGTACTGGCAGGTCGACCCATCGGGGCACGACGCCGGCAGATCCGGGTCGCAGCCGCCCGCGTTCTCGGGACCGCCCGCGAGGCAGTAGCCCTCGGGCCAGCCGTTCGCGTCGGGAACGCAGAAGAACCCGAGCTCGCAGTCGCGGTTGTCGCGGCAGGGGATCCCGATGTCCGAGCAGTCCGGAATCTCGGGGTCCGCGACGTCGATGCAGTTGTCGTCGCAGACGGGCGGATCCGTCGGGGTCGGGGTCTCCGTATCCGAATCCGAATCCGTATCCGTGTCCGAGTCGCCGCCGCCCGGAGAGCAAACGCCGCCGACGCAATCGGGCGTGTCGCCCGTACACGCGTTCTGGCAGGCGCCGCAGTTCTCCGCGTTGGTCTCCAGGTTCACGCACAGCGGGCGGCAGAACGTCTCGCCGAGGTCGCAGTCACCACCGCCACCACCGTCGCCATCGCTATCGCTGCCGGCGCAGCCGAAGCCGACGCCGACCACGGTACACAGCATCAGGGCAAGCCAACCATCTCTACAGGTCATCCGCATCACCACGCCTCCTCCTCGCTATCGCCCACCGGCACCCCCGGCAGGCGGTTCTCGGGACCACGACAAACCCTTTCCGAGAGTCGTCGAACCCTAGTCCCAGTGATTCTCGAGTGTCAACGGCCGTTCTCACGGGCACAGGGCCCGTGCGGGCGGCGTTTGTGCAACTCCCGTTCCGCCGATACGTGTGCCCCAACTTCCCGTCGCCGCAATGGATTCCGGAACGAGCACCCGACCACGGAACGACCGCCGTTTCCGGCGCCGTCAGGATACGCACGAGATGACGCGCGGCGTCAGGACGTCAACGAGATCCGACGAAGGCCTCGATCCCGGCTCGATCCGCCTCCGAGAGCTCGACGAAACGCAGCCCCATTCCCCTGCCCTGCGACTCCGGCGCGTGGACGATCTCGGCGCGTGCTTCTATCGGCGCGGTCGCTCCCGGCAACGTGAATCGCACTCGAACGACCGTCCCGGGCTCCTGAGGCAACGTCCCCTCGAGGAAGAGCCCGCCGATCGAGAGGTTCGAGGCGCGCTGGAAGTACACCTCGCGCTCCATCGACTCCTCGACCCACAGCTCGAGTGTGACTCTCGCGGCTTCGCGCCTGTCCGACGACATCTTCTCTCTCCTGGGGCTCCTGGGTTTCTCCTGGAGGGCTCCGGCTTCCTCCCGGGGGTCCGGGGGGAGGTACTCCCCCCGGAAATTTGGAGTGGGCGGTGCGGGAGTCGAACCCACGACCTTCGGTTCCGGAAACCGACGCTCTATCCAGCTGAGCTAACCGCCCTCGTTCGACGTCGGTCAGTAGTAGCGAATGGGCGCAGGCCTGTCTACACGCACAGCCCCGAGGCGGCGCAGTTCGGGACGCCGACGAAGAACTCGCGGCAGAACCGGTCCGGGTCGGGCTGCGATGTGCATCTCGGAAAGCACGCGCCGCCGCCGGCCCCATCCACGTAGCAGGTGTAGTCGGCCCGGCACCCGGCCCCGCCCGCTTCGTCGCAACGGTCGAGGCAGAAGGACGGCCCGCCGAACGGCTCGCAGACGAGGTCCGGCGCCTCGCACTGTGCTTCCATGCCGGGGAAGTCGCAGGCGGCGAGCGCGCAGGTTCCGCCAAGCCAGCCGGCGCCGCCCGTCTCCTCGAAGCAGAAGCCCTGCCCGAATGGGCTGGAGCAGTCGTCGTCCGTCGCGCACGGACCTCCCACGTTCGAGATCCGCAGGTCGTTGTGCCGCTCGGGAGGCCAGCAGAAGCCGTTCGACGGGGCATCCGGATCCGTCAGGTCCGCGTAGCAGGAGTAGTCGTCTCCGCAGGGCCGGTGAGTCCACCTGTCGGCTCCGGCGGGAGCGACCTCGCAGGTCTGGACGCACAGCCAGACCGGCCCGTCGTCGCTGCCCAGGTTGCGGCAGTCGTCACGGTTCTCGCACTCGCGTCCGTCGAGTTCGCACCCGAACCGAGTACAGTAGCCACCGTCCTCCTCGAAGACGCAGTCACCTTCGACGGGACATTGCTCGTCCGCCCAGCACGGGTCCCCCCATGCGGCATCGGGGTCTCCTGGGTTCGCGCAGCGGAATGCGTCCTCGTTGCAGGTCACCGTGCAGCCGCCATCGTCGTCCCAGGGACAGCATTGGTTCACGCCGGCCGCGCTGCTGCACCCCGGCATGCACACCTCGTTCGTTAGGTCGCACTGGTATCCGTCGCGGCACCCACAGCTCGACGTGTCCCACGGGTTGCGGTCGGTGATCGCGCAGTCCTTGAAGCAGTAAAAATTTGGGCGTCCCGCGGCATCGACGCCGGTGGCGACGCAGCTCGAGCCGTCCGGGCACGAGGCGGCCAGGTCGGGGTCGCAGCCGCCCGCGTTCTCGGGACCGCCCGCGAGGCAGTACCCGCCCGGCCAGCCTTCTGCATCGGTCGCACAGGAGAATCCCAGCTCGCAGTCCCGGTCACTCCCGCACGGAATGCCGATGTCGGAGCAATCTGGCTTCTCGGGGTCCGCGACGTCGATGCAGTTGTCGTCGCACCAGTCCTTCGCCGGATCGTCGTCCGTTTCCGGGATCGACTCGGACTCCGAGTCCGAGTCCGAGTCCGAGTCCGAGTCGACGTCCGAATCCGAGTCCGTTCCCGCGTCGCCCGGACAGATCGGGCGACAGGGATTCTCCTCGGTCAACCTGTGGCTGCGTGCCCCGCAGGACACACCCATGCCAACGGCCGCGACGATCCACCACATGCGCGCCCTCCTTCGCGCGGCCTCCTCTGCAACCTACGTTCCCGCGAAACGACGGCGGATTCCGACCGCGCGATCACGTCGCGTGCGCACGGCGCGTCAGCATCCGCACGGCGCGGCGACGAACGGCGCTACTCGGTGACCGCGAAGCAGTAGATCGCGCCCCATCCGCCGCCGCAGCCGACGCAGTCGCCGCTGCCGGGACCGTCCTGCACGAGGTTCACGCCGGGCGCGCAGCCGCGCATGTGGTGCGAGGCGATCCAGTGCGTCCCGCTCATCGCGGGCCAGCCGTGGCCGAGCATGACGCACTCCTCCGATCCGGGGCCGACGTCGCTCGTCCAGTCCTCGCATGTGTACGAGGTGCACTCGCCCCCGCCCCCGCCGCCGGGTCCGCCCCATCCGCCGCCTCCCGTGGAGAGGTGCCCCTGCTCGTCCGACGCCGTCATGATGTCGTGCGAATCGCCGAGCGGCTCGAGAGGCGCTCCGTTCTCGTCGGGCAGGTCGTTGGCGACCTGCGCGTCGCCGTCGGGGCGTTCGCGCAAGAGGCCCTCGGCGTCCTCCGACAGGAGTCGCTCGTTGCGGTCGTACCAGGGGCCCTGGCCGACGCGGTCGATCGCGTGGACGGGACCGCCCTCCGGACCCTCCGCGACCGAGAGAAACGCGCGCCAGGTCTTTCCGCCCTCGCCGACCCCCGTCGCGATCTCCTGGCAGATGCCGTCCGCGCCGTCGAGCCCGCCAAGGTTCCCGCCGAAACCGTTCTCGCTTCCGGACAGGTCGCGCATCGCCTGCAGGCTCGTGACGAAGAAGCTGAAGAGCGTCGCCGGCGCGGCGTCCGCCACGCCCGCGTCGTTCCCACCGCCGCCGTCGCCGGGACCGTCCGAGAAGTCGTTGAACGACGGCGACCCGCAGCCGAAGTGTGCCGTCAGGCCGAGGCCGAGCGCGAAGGCAAGCGAATGCCGCATCGGGGCGATAGCGTACCACGCGTTCGCCTGCGCGCGAGCAGCGCCGCCGCGATCATGCCTCCGAGGCCCCACGGAAGCGTCGGGGCCGCTCCCGGCACCGCGGCCGAGCAGACGATGCCCGTGATCCGCCCCTGGTCCTCCCCGTCGAGGTGCCACCGGGCCGCCTGGTCCTCGTCGCAGTCCGTCGCGCCGTCGTACTCGACCACGGCGGTGTGATCGCCGTCCTTGATCGAGGTCCGCCCGGACACCGCCTGGCCCGCGCACACGGCGTCGTCCAGGACCTCGTCGGCCGTCGAGACGCGGACAGTTCCCGTCGGAGAGACCATGCCGTCGCGCTCGACCGACCCCGAACCGTTGAAGACGGTCGCGGTGTCGTAGTCGCCCTCGACGCTGCCCGAGTACTCGACGGTCGTGGTCAGCCCGCCCTCCTGGACCAGGTCGACCTCAAATTCGTGGAAGGTCGGCTCGACCTGCAAAAGGTCGAACGAACCGGTGACCGTGGCGCGCAAATCGGGATCGTGAATCGCCGCGTAAGCCTCCAGCATGAGCAGCCGATCCCCGTCTGCCGTGCGCGTGACGGTCGCCGTCCCTGTCCATTCGACGCCCGCTGAATCGGTGCACCCTCCCTCGATCGTCACGGTCGTCCCGTCGTCGTCCGTCACCGGACAGGCAGGATCGGCAAACTCCGACTGCCCGTCCGCGAGCGAGATCGGACCATGCCCGTACGTGTAGACCGCGACGGCGCTGCCCGCGTTCGCCCAGGTCCGGACGTCGTCCGCCGACTCGACCGAGCCGCACCCGCACCCACCGGACAACAGCGCAAGAATCGGAAGGATTCGTGATCTCATTGGCCGCCTCCTCTCCGGTTCTTCATACGAGAACCATGCCATCCATGTCCTGCCCGATTCCCCTTGGATCTCGCGCCACCCGTGGCGCGCCCGGCACCGGCGACCGTGCCTGGCTTTCACACCGATCGGTCGAGGACGTCAGGGCAGTCCGTGTCGAGCTCGCGCGGCGGAAGCTGGCAGAAGCGGGCGCCTACCCGCCGCGGAATGCCGTCGCCACGTACATGCGGAAGGTCATCACCGCCTCGCGTACGTCATCGAAATAGTCCTCGAAGAAACCGACTGCTCCAAGCTCGGGAGGGTAGCTGTAGCGTTCACCGTCTTCACCGAACGTCGTCGTCCAGTCTGCAGATTCAGTCGAGTCCACGATCTCGAACAGGTCCATTGGGTACAGGTACGGCCGTCCTTCGTCGCTGATGATGCGAAGGTCGTCCGCTTCGATGCCGAGGACCCTGTATGTGTTCCCGAGCGTGAGGTCGCCGTAGACGATGTCCTCGCGATTCTGGTTGACGACGCGCACTCGCATGAACTTGCGCTCGGCTCAGCCGCTCTTCCGCTCCTTCGGGTGCTCGTCGAAGTACGCCTTGCGGCTCTCCTGCGAGATCTCGACGACGACGAGGCCGTCCTTCGTGAGCTTCGACTGGCATCCGAGCCGCGACGACGCGCGCACGTCGAACGCCAGGTCGAGAC